>OGWZ01002913.1_pt1 | contig 12517 bp, 10 predicted proteins | sample 1576141 | NCBI WGS metagenome assembly OGWZ01 (sample SAMEA3541512, study PRJEB24748) | human gut metagenome | biome: human gut; feature: human-associated habitat; material: faeces | place: China | collected 2012
ATTCAATGATAGAGTATTCCTTTGTATTCCACAATGACAAAAGGTCGCCCTTTTTTAATTTATTGTATCATTTTGTTTCTTTACACCGAAGCAAGAAAGAATAATCACATTTTGTTACAACGTGGTATGTACCTTTCACAAAAATGGTCCACTGCACTGTTTTGCCCGCCGCACGCAGGGCGGCGAGACCTTACGGGTTATGCGTATTGTATGACATCGCCACACGTGTATCAGAAATTTGCAGTCTTCGCATAGAAGATATCCGATTTGAGAACCCGCCACACATTCGCATAATGGGGAACGGAATGAAAGTGCGGGCAGTTCCCATTTTGCCGGCAACTGCAAAAAACGGAAAAACCCCGCAGCCAATGGGAAATTGGCTGCGGGGAAATTGAAACATTCTGAAAACAGCAGGATTTATTCTGTTTTTACATTCAAAAATTGCCCCTTCTCCTGCCAAATTCCAGAAAGCGGCAGGGAAAGTGGGCATCAAGTTGGGGAAACCGCCCTAAAATGGTTGGACAACACTGTAAAACCGCGTCCCAAAATTGTGTGGTGAAACTGCCAATTTTCGACGATACAGCAAAGAAAAAGCCTGCGACATCTTTTTTGTCACAGGCTTCTGGTGCGACCGGGAGGATTCGAACCTCTGGCCTTCCGGGTCGGAGAACTACGACGCAACGCGCAATATGATGATACACTGCGATTTTTTGTTGGTTCTGCACTGCTACGGCACACCTAACACAAGCAATATAAAACAATGTGCCAACGATAAAAACTGACCACCGGCAATAAAAATCACTGTCGGTGGTCAGTTGGTGGTCAAAAAATGGTCAATGCGTGCGAGATACGGCGCTGCCTTTTGCCTCACCGTAAGCCCGTTTCATAGCGGTAGTAGACACAACCCATTGCTTTCCGAATTTACAGACATCAACGCCATTTACCAGCTTCCCATAGGGCACAGCTTTGCGCAGGGTAACAGTGATAAGAAAGTGATTTAAGCTTGACTGTTAGCTGACGGATTCAGGTGCTAAAAAGGACACCTATTCTTTTGAATAGATGTCCTTTTTTGTTGTGCCGCGGGGCTGTTTTTGAATCGGGTCAGATGGCCCAGCGCTGGCTTTCGGTCTGCAGATCCACCATGTGGGTGTACAGTCCCTTCTGGGCGTACAGCTCTGCCGGGCTGCCCTGCTCGACCACGATGCCGCCCGACAGCACCACGATTTTGTCCGCACCGGCTACGGTGCGCATCCGGTGGGCAATGATAAGGACGGTTTTGTGTTTTATGAGCCGGGAAAGTGCCTCCTGAATGGCAGTTTCGTTCTCCACGTCCAGACTGGCGGTGGCTTCGTCCAGCAGAATGATGGGCGCATCCTTCAGGAAAGCGCGGGCAATGGAAATGCGCTGACGCTCACCGCCGGAAAGGGCGCAGCCGTTTTCCCCGATGTTCGTGTTCCACTTGTCCGGCAGCTTTTCGGCAAATTCCTCGCAGTTTGCCAGCTTTGCCGCCGCAAGGACCTCCTCGTCGGTCGCGCCCTTGCGCCCCAGACGAATGTTTTCCAGTATCGTATTGTCAAACAGAGTCACATCCTGAAACACGATGGAATACAGACTCATGAGCTTTTCCGGGTCGATTCGGGAAACCTCCATGCCGCCCACGGTGATGCGGCCCTTCTGGTAATCCCAGAACCGTGCCGCCAGCCGGGAAACGGTGGTCTTGCCGCCGCCGGAGGGACCGACCAGTGCCGTGACCTCGCCCTGCTTTGCGGTAAAGGAAACATCCCGCAGCACCGTCTCGCCGGAGTTATAGGCAAAGCCCACATGGTCGAACACGATATCGCAGCCCTGATTGGTCAGCTGCTCGCTGCCGGTCTGCAAGGGAGCGTCCAGAATCTCGTTCATCCGCCCCACATTGGTGCGCATGGCAATGACCGCTGCCAGATTCTGCAACGCGCCCTGCATAGGGTCGTACATCCGGGAAGCCGCCATCAGGAACAGAAACAGGGTCAGCACGTCGATCCTGCCCTGCACCAGCAGCACCGAGCCGGTGAGTGCCACCGACGCAATGCCCAGCTTGAGCACCATGCCCGCAGAGGACACGAACAGCGCCGTTTCCAGCTCTGCCGCGATGGACTGCTTTTCCACAGCCCGAATTTTGTCGGAAAGACCGGACAGATACCGCTGCTCCGCATTGCTGGCTTTCAGGTCCCGGAGGGTCTCGATGTACTCCTGAATGCCGTCCGCACAGGCCATTTTCGCCGCCATGGTCTTGGCCTGCACCTTGTCCTGCACCCGGTAGCTGCCCGCCACGATGGCGGCGGATACCGGAATGACCCACAGAGCCGCCAGTGCCATCCGCCGCTCAAAGGCGAACAGGCTCAGGGCAATGAGCGCGGTGGAAATAAGGGAGCCGAACAGACCTGGGATGAAGTGGGAGCAGTCCTTTTCCAACACCTCGCAGTCCGCCATGATGGTGCTGGTCAGGTCGGCAAGGTCTCGCTTGCCGAAAAAGGACAGAGGCAGCTTCCGCAGCCGCTCCGCAAGGGTCAGGCGGCGGGTGCCGCTCTCTTTATAGGTCGTAAAATAGGTGCCGTTGTACTGGAACCATGTGGTCAGCAAGATCAGCGCAAAGCAGGCCGCACACCCCAGCAGATAAAAGGTGGTTCTCCCGCTCGCGGAGCCTGCCAGCAGATCTTTTACCAGGAGATACAGCAGCCCGGTGGGCAGCATGAATGCCATGTTCTGGAACGCACAGGCCAGAACGCCCTTTACAAGCCCCTTTGCGCCCTCCGGGGAGCTGGCCGTGGCGTGTTGAATTTTTTCGATCATCCTTTACCCCTCCTTTGCGACCTTCCACTGCACCGAGACCTGATACTCCTGCCACATCCGGGAAAACAGGCCGTTCTGCGCGCACAGTTCGTCCTTTGTGCCGGTCTCCGTAATACGCCCATCCTGCACCACATAGATGCAGTCGGCGTTGGCTACGGTGGACAGGCGGTGTGCGATCATCAGCACGGTTTTGCCCTTGGCAAGCCGGGCAAAGGCTGCCTGCACCTTAGCTTCATTGTCCGGGTCGGCAAAGGCCGTGGCCTCGTCCAGAATCAGGATGGGCGCATTTTTCAGCATGGCGCGTGCAATGGCAATGCGCTGCTGCTCGCCGCCGGACAGATACACGCCCTTGGTGCCGATAACAGTATGGATGCCCGCTGGGAACTTTTCTATAATATCCATGCACTGCGCTGCTTTCAACGCTGCCAGCACCTCGGCTTCGGTGGCCTGCGGTCTGCCAAGACGGACATTATCCAGAATGCTGCCCTTGAGCAGGCGGCTGTTCTGGAACACAAAGGAGATAGTATCCATCAGCTCTTCCTTGGGGATTGCCCGCACATCCGCCCCGCCCACCCGGACGCTGCCGCTCTGCACATCAAAGAACCGGCAGACAAGGTTTGCCAGCGTAGATTTTCCGCCGCCGGAGGGACCTACAAAAGCCACAGTCTGTCCCGGCTGGATCTCCAGCGAAACGCCCTTGATAACCTCGTTTTTTCCGTCGTAGCTGAAATGCACGTTCTGCAGCGCGACAGAAGCATCCTGCGGGTGCTGCGGAACAGCCCGAATCTGCATGGGCGCTGCCTCCAGCACCGAGTCAATGCGTGCCAGCGCATCCGCTACCACCATCTTGCTCTCGCTCATGTACATCATGCGGGTCAAGGTCAGGGAAATCACCGGCGTGATGATGATATAGAACAGTAGGTTCAGCAGAAATTCCGGCGTGACACCGTGTGCCGTGAACAGCAGCCCGCCCGCGATCAAAAAGGCGAACACGCCGTTGACGGCGGCGGTGTAGAACATCATGGGCAGGCGCAGGTCTTTGGTGTAGGAGATGACCCACTTTTCGTACTCATCAATAGTGGCCTTGAACTTTTTGAAGGAAAACACACTCTGCCCGAAGGTCTTGACCACCGGAATGCCCCGGACGTATTCCACTGCCTCGTTGGACATGGACTCCAAGGCATTGCCGTACTGCCGCATTTTTTCGACCATCTGCTTGCCGGTCATGGTCGCCATAATGAGGAAAGCCAGCGCCACCGGCGCAAGGCTCAGCAGCCCCAGCCTCCAGTCGAACGCCAACAGCAGCACCAGCAGCCCCACCGGGGTGGCGATGGCGTTGTACTGGTCGGGCAGCTGGTGGGCAAGATAAGTCTCGGCGGCTCCGGTGCTCTCGTGGATGATCTTGCGCAGCTTACCGCTGCCGAAGTTCTCGGCGAAGCCCAGCGGCAGCACCGCCAGATGCTCCGACACTGCCAGCCGCAGATTGGTCGCTACCCGGAACGCCGACAGATGGGAACACATCAGCGCCGCAATGTAAATAAGATAAGACAGCACCGCGAATAGCACTGCCATCCAGCCGTAATGAGGGATGTTCACCGCCTGCGCATAGTTTGGCGCTGCGGCCAGTACATCCCGCAGGACCTTCCAGATGTACACAAAAGGCACCAGCGCCACCAGCGCACTGACCGCAGACAGCACCCACGAAGCGTAGGTGAAATATCGATAGTTCCCGGCGTAACCCATCAGCCGGGAAAGATCGGACTGTTTCGTTTCTTCTTTCTTCATTGCGCTACCATCCTTTCCTCACACGGTCCCGTTTTCATTTGACGGCTTCGGGTACTTGATCAGGTCATACAGCTTGCCAAATGCGCCAAGATCGTGCGTTCCGGCAAGTTCCATACCCAGATGGATATATTTGTCGCACTTGCTTTTTGCATCCGTTTCCAGAATCACCGGCACGCCCAGCCGGTCGCCCTCGGCAAAGGCAAGGTCCAGCACCTTTCGCATATAGCCCTGCCCCTGATGTTGCTCCCGCACACAGACAAGCCCAACGAAAATGTAGGGTTTCTTTTCCTTGTCCATGTGGTCTTGCAGGGAAACGCCGCCCCGCTTGATAGCGATACCAAATTGCAGAAGACGCTTCAGGGTGGAGTTGTGCAGCATTCCGCAGGCAATGGGCCACATCGTCTTGAGGCCCATCTTCTCCTTTGGCAGCTTATAGGCGATATAGCCCTCGCCCCGCTCGCCGGTAGTGTGCAGAAAACCGCCCCGCAGCACCCCGCGCACATAAGCACAGATATAGTTTGCAGTGGCTTCTTTCCCGGAAAAGGCAGCGGGCATTCCTGTTTCCTCTCCGTAGTCATAGTAGCCGAACGCATGACCGATATCATGGATGGATCTTTCGTCCAGTGTTGTAACTTTCACTGTGCCTCCCCTTCCTAATTCTGCTGCGCATCTGCCACTGTCTCGCCGTCTGCCAGAAAGTGCTCCATCTCCGAAACAAGCAGTACCGGATGATTGATGATCTCGCCATGGCCGAAACCGGGGAAGCAGCGGACGATCAGGCTCGGATATGCCGTCCGCAGCCGCTGGATGGCCTTTTTCATGTGTCCTTCTTTTTCTCCGTACCAGCAGGCGACCTTTGCATCGGGCTGTACCAAAAAGTCCGTTCGATAGAGATAAAGTCCTGCCTCCCAAGTGGCCCGGACGGATTCCAAGCTGATATGATCCGGGATACGGCGGAGCATAGTCTGCATTCCCTGCTCCGTCTGCCCCATAAAGCGCAGCGCCCATGCAGGCATGTACTTTTCGTGTGCCGTTCGATATTGCTTTTGCGGCATGACCTTCAAAATCAGTCGATTCAGCACTCCGAAATCCAGATACTCCGGCCCGCTGAGGATCATCCGATCGATCTGAACGGTTGGGGAAGCCTTCAGAAAAACAGCCGGTCCGCAGCCCAGCGACTCTGCAAAAAGCAGATCCAACTGTCCGTCAAGCTCTTTTTCAATATAAGCGGCCAACTTGTCCGCCTGATCCCGGGCAGTCGTGTAGGTCGTTTCACCGGTTCCATCAAAGCCGTCGAAGCTGACGGCATACACGCAGAATTTCCTTTCCAGCAGCGGGATCAGATCCTCAAACTGCTGCCAGCACATAAGATTTCCGTGCAGCAGCATCATGGTCTTTCCCTCTATATTGCCGAATCGTTTGATTTCCATACCAATCTGCCTCCCCGCTATTATCTGACCTTCATGCAAAAATCGCAGCGGTCATTTCCACGCCCCAGCGTCATGCTTCTCTCCCAGATCAGCTTCGGATGCAGCCCGGTATAGCTGATGTCATCACTGTCGCAAAAGCTGCGACACAGCTCTGGGCAGCCGTATTCTGTGCAGGTGTCGTGATAGGGACACTTCATCATATCCACACGCCAGACGCCGTTGCCGGTCTGCAGTTCTTTTGGGGCAAAGCCCGCCGCCGGGCCGAAAACGCTCCGGGTGGATTTGACGAAAACGCCGGGAACAAGGCGGTAAAGCCCCGGTATGTGCAGCAGGGCGGCAAGCTGTTTGTGGCTCGTTCTCGCCAAGCGCTCCACATAGCCGTGAACGGTTTGCAGTGCCTCCTCTTTCGACATGACCCGCTGCAAGGTCTCGTAGGCCGAAATGCCCGGCAAGATCTGCCGCTTGAGGTGGTATTGCTTTTCCTTGCTTGCATCTGCATTTTCAGCCAGCAGCGCACTCAGGCGCATATCGAAAGCGGTGTTCAGTTCCTTTGCCTGCGCGGGAAAGCGCAGTGCCACAGTCTCCCGGAAATCACGGGAAAGATAGGTTTCCTTTCTCTTCATCGTCCGTTACCCCTTCTTTTTGTACCCGCAGTCGCAGTAGGGTCCGCCGGAGGCAAGGGTGTACTGCCTCACAAAATTTGTTACGCCGCCCGCTTCGCTCATGGTGTAGTCCAGATGGCACAAAGCGGGGGTCAGGTCATACAGCCCCAGTTCCTTCATCAGCACACAGATGCCGCACCTGGTAAAGCGTCCCTCGTAGCCGCTTCCGTCAGGGTATTCGTAAAACTCCATGTTCCACGAATAGGGGTTGCGGTCGGCGGCTTTCAGGGCGGCAGTGGCTTTCATAGCGGCAATATCTTTTGGGGTGAACTTGCTTTTTCCGCTCTTGCGGCAGAACCACTGCATGGGCTTTGTCATCATGGACTTTGCGTAGTAATCCGTCAGCCTGTCCACCTCCGGGCGCTGCGGCATGGAGAGGATGAACGCGCCGAGCATTGCGCAGTTGATAAGATTCATTTTGAAACGGTCTGCTTTTTCAAACTCCGGCAGCCTGCGGATGATTTGCCGGTATTGCGGCTTTGCTTTTTTCGTGATAGCTCTTGCGGTGGCTGCATCATAGCCCAGCACAGCGGTCAGCTGCTTTTGAAAGGAGCCAGCAAACAGCGCCCACATCCCAAAGGGCATTCCGGTGTACTTCATTGCAGATACCTCCCGGCTTCCGCTTCCAGTTCCTGCCATACCGGGTAGGCTGCGCCATGCTCATCGAAAAATTTCCTGAGATCCCGGTTCAGTGCGCTCATTTCGTCGATGGCGTTCATTGCGTGGTCGGAGGCGCAAAGCTTGCCCAGCGAGGTGGCGCACATCAGCTTGAAAAAGCGCAGGCAGGTCCTGCGGTATTTTTCCCCTTCAAAGTCTGCATCCTCCTTGGGCAGAATGGTGTGCCCGGCATTTCTGATGGCACGGTATCCCTCGATGTTGGCATCCAGCAGGCGGTTCAGGTAGGCGGTGTCACCCCTGAGCTTTTTCAGGTTGCCGTCCGTCTTATAGCAGGCGAAGGCCGCCGGCATCACGAACGCGGCATGGCAGAGCAGATAGTCCTCCATGTTCGGCTCGTAAACAACCTTATATTTTGTGCCGTGGAAGATGCGCCCGATCAGCTGTTTATTGGAGGATGCACCCGACAGCTGTCCAATGGTGATCTTTTTCAGGTCGATAGAGACTACCCGGTCAGCCTCCCGATGCCCGGCAGAAAGCGCAAAGGCAAACAGGACGTTCTTTTCCGGCAGTGCCGCCGCCAGTGCTCTTGCCTGTACGTTGTTGCCCACAAAAACGATGTTTTTCGTCCGGTTCGTCCGCAGCGTGTACAGAACGGAATCCAGCTGCGTATAACGCAGAACCACAAAGATCACATCGTACGTTGCATCCGGTGCAAGTTGAGTCACCACCGGAATACGGCTGACCGAGGTGCGGGGCGAAAATTTATCCTTGATCCGCAGGCCGTTCTGCTTGATCTCCGCTGCCCAGTTTCCCCGCGCAAGCAGGGTGACATCCTTTCCTGCGCGCAGCAGATTTCTTGCCAGATTGCACCCCAGAACGCCTGCACCATATACCAGAATTTTCATAGCTTGCCTCCAAATTCAATCTTTACGATCTGCATTTTCATCCCGTTGTCCCCGACCTTGGCGAGAAATCGGAAAAAGCCGCCGACGGAAGGGTCTTTCAAATCGTTGTACCCCAGCATATAGCCCTTGCTGGACATCTGCAAACGGCTGTCCCACGGGGAAAGCTCGCTTTTCGCATCCGAAATAGCAAAATATGCCCCCACATCCTTGATCTTAGCCGTCTTGAGCCATGTTTTTGCGATCATCTTCACCGCTGTCCGATTGGCCGCATCAAAGACCAGAACCCCGCCGGGGAAAGCATCTGCCATCCCCTGCACCAGTTCCCGGACCTGCTGGGTCAGAAAGTAATAGAACACCCCGGAGGCAAAGAACACCGCCCCGCCGGATGCATCGATTTTGTCAAACCATGTGGGGTCTTTCAGGTCGCAGGGGATGTTTTGCTCCCGCTCCCCGGCGGGCAGCAGCTGCTGCCGCAAGGCAATAACATTGGGAAAGTCCAGATTGTAGATTTTGCATCTGCCGTTGTCGCAGGCTCTGCCGGTGTTGTCCAGCCCGCAGCCCAGATTGACCACCGCCGCGCATGGGTGCGTTTTCAGATACTCCTGCACCTCAAAGGCAAGGTCATTCTGCCGCATGGCGACCTCCAGCGCACCGAAACGCTGCATCAGGCTGCGGGAATTTTTCTCTGCCTCCGAAAAGTCGTAGTCGATCTGGTCGATCAGACGCACCGCTGTTTCATCACGGTAGAGATTGGGATACAATTCCGTACACAGCTTTCGGGAATACAGCGGGAGGATCAACGTCTCCTGCACGGTGTTTTTCTCGATCCTGTATTTCATATCGGGTCCTCACACTTTCTGATAAACGGGAGCTTCGGCATACCGTCATGCTCAGCGATATATGCCAGCATTTCAGCAAAGCCCTTCGGATCACGAATCTGATATTGCATATGATCGTATCCCTCAAACACGGGATAATGGCCGCAGTGGTAGGCTTGGTAAAATGCAGAAATACCTATCCTGTAAGTATTTCGCAACCGGTTCGCTGCTCTCCCCCGTCACACCCATAGCATGAAAAAACAAAACAGCGGGATCCTTCCGATTTCCCAATGTCTTAAATTTCATTGTAAGTCCTTTCCGTAGTGAACACACTATCTCAACAGCCGCCTGCGGTCAAGGCAGCACTTGCAGGCTTTCATTGATTTCCTTTCCGACAGACGAACCATACCATACTCTTCACGGTTCCCAGTGTTACGGTTGCGTACCGTTTTTTCAACCGTTTTTTCAAACTGGCGGTCGTTTCATAGGGTGGTGTGAAGAACCCCGCCTTTTCATATATATGCCGGACGAACCGGTCCGTTCGCTTCTGCTCGCCCGCCACATAAAAGCAGCCGCAGAAGGTCCCTCTGGGTTTCAGAACCCGGAACACCTCCCGGTAAGCAGCCTCCTTATCCGGGAATGCGTGAAAGCCGTTCAGTGACAAAACCAAGTCAAACGCGCTGTCCGCAAAGGGCAGCGCCCCTACATCTCCCTGCTGAAAGGTCACATTTTGCAGATGCAGACGTTCCGTCTTCTCCTGCGCCTGCCCCATCATATCCGCTGAATAATCCAGACAGGTAATGTCCGCCTTGGGCAGCGTCTTGTAAAGCGGCATGGTCAGAATACCGGTTCCCACCGGCACCTCCAGCAGCCTGCCGGAGAAATTCTCCGGAATGCCGGACAGCGCCTTTTCCAGATAGGCATCGCTTTCCGCCTTGTTCATATCCCACACCAAGCGGCATACCGCTTTTCCGCTAAAGGTCGAGCAGGTGATCATACCGTCATAAAAATTGTTGCCGCCTGTCAGCCGATAGGCGCTGCGAATCGCTTCTTTTCGTTCCATGTTCCGTCCTCCTTACGCTATTTCACCGCTTTTGCGCCGTAACGCGCAGCCAGCCATTTTTGTTTTTGTGGCGCTGCATCTTACAAAATTCTGCTTGTTCCAGATATGCTTTCAGCGCAGTATCCGTGTAGATGGTCATACCGTTGATAATTTGCGTCCAGTCATATACGGGCGGGCCTCGCCGAACATTTTCAGAAAGGCCTTGACACAATCCCCCAACTCTCTGGCATGTTTATCCAGACGCTTTTGAAGAAAATTCACCTTGAGCTTTCCATCCCGCACCACGGGGACAATCAACGGCAGCAGAAAATCAGCCTGCAGTTTTGCCGCCAGCGGCGATGCCTGATCCAAATCAGAGCTGCCCAGAATGCCGTAGGCTATGTGGATATTCTGCCGTGCCACCAACAACCCAACAAACGATCCGCCCAGCGAGCAGCCGTAGGCTGCCCGGATGTGAACACCGCAGCGGGTCTTGAGGTAGGCTTCGATCTTTTTGTTTTCTGCCTGTAAGCAAGGACACATTTCTAGGCGGAGGGCAGAACTGAAAGTTAGATAAAACTAACTTTCAACCTTATAAAAAGCCGCTTCTCAGCGGTCCTTCTAGCCCAATAATACGCCCTGATGTTATCTCTGTCAAGAAACTTAGGCGCTTTCAGAGATTCCGAAGAAGGCTCCCGCATCATAAAGCACCCGAGCGGTTATACACGGCTAACTACGGAAAAGTATACTGCACATCGGCAAAAAGGTCAAGGGCTTTGCTGCAGAAGAAATTTATCTCAGGCAAGCCACTGCAAACGAATTGAAAAATGAACGACTGGCAAGAGCGCAATGCACCGATCAATCGGAATTTTAAACTGTTCCTTACGGGCGGTAAGGTCAAAGTCCTGGCGGAGCTTCTGTTTTGGGGGCTTTCCCAAACATTGCTCACCTGCTGGCAAAGTGCAACAGCGGACTGCAAAATCTGCATTTGATTCAGCCTAAAGCATACCGGAATTTCTGATTTTTGAAAAATTGGAAAACAGGCTCCTCTGGAAAACAATCGTTATTCAGAAGGGCCTGTTTGCGTTATCTGTTTTTTGAAAATTAGGGGGCCTATGGCGAGTGTTTTGGTGCTTTTGGAAATATTTATCCGTGAAGGGGCTGCTACACTTGTTTTTTTCTTGTGCAACAGCCCCTTTGCAGCAGAAGGCGGGCAATTAGCCCATGACGACCTTGACCTGTACGGTCGAGCCGGCGGGAACAGGGGAGAGAATGTTGCTGCTTACCGGCTTGCCGTCCACGGTCATAGCTTTGACGCCTTTTTCCAGATGGTCAGGGTTCTCCACAACGATTTCATAGGTTGCCCCGCGCCAGACACGGCGCAGGGTAAAGCCGTCCATCTCGTGCGGGATGCAGGGGTCGATCTTCAGCCCGGCCAGCGTGGGTTGGATGCCCAGGATGTACTGGCTCACATCCACAAACGTCCAGGCGGCGGTGCCGGTCAGCCAGCTGTTCTTCGCCTCGCCGAAGGTCGCGGCATCACAGCCTGCCACCATCTGGCTGTAGACATACGGCTCGGTGCGGTGGATCTCGCTGATATCCTCGATGTACGCCGGGCAGGTCTTTTTGTAAATTTCAAACGCACGGTCGCCGTGGCCGACAACAGTCTCGGCGCAGCTGACCCAGGGGTTATTGTGGCAGAAGATGCCCGCATTCTCCTTGTAGCCCGGGGGATAGCTGGAAATCTCGCCCAGTTCCAGATGGTACTTCGTGTAGGCGGGCTGCAGCAGCACGATGCCGTACTTCGTGTCCAGCTTTTCTTTTACACTCTGCAAAGCCGTCACGGCTTCGCCGGTTTTTACGCCGATGCCCGCCATCACGCACATGCCCTGCGGCTCAATGAAGATTTTGCCTTCGCCGCACACCTCGCCGCCAACCACATGGCCGTAAGCATCGTAGGCGCGGCGGAACCACCTTCCATCCCAACCGGCAGTCAGCACGGTGTGTTCCATCTCTGCAACCTCGGCACGCACGGCGGCGGCCTCGTCCGCGTGACCGGTGGCATCCAGAATTTCGGCAAAGGCGTTGCCGTATTTGACATACATGCCGGCAATGAACACGCTTTCGGCCACAGGGCCGTCACTCGGGCCGGTGGTCTGGAAGCTCTCGCCAGGCTCCTTGCTGAAGCAGTTCAGGTTCAGACAGTCGTTCCAGTCGGCACGGCCAATCAGCGGCAGACCATGCGGACCCTTGTGGGTGCGCAGGTAGCTAAAGCTGCGGCGCAGATGTTCAAGAAGCGGCTGTGCAAGGCTGTGGTCGTTGTCAAAGTCCACCGATTCGTCCAGAATCGAGTAGTCGCCCGTCTCGCCCAGGTAGGCGTACACGGCGGCAATCAGCCACAGCGGGTCATCGTTGAAGCCGGAGCCGA
>OGWZ01002920.1_pt1 | contig 12491 bp, 10 predicted proteins | sample 1576141 | NCBI WGS metagenome assembly OGWZ01 (sample SAMEA3541512, study PRJEB24748) | human gut metagenome | biome: human gut; feature: human-associated habitat; material: faeces | place: China | collected 2012
CCCGTCTGTCCGGATTGTACGGACGGATTCTCAGCCGTAGCGGTCATACCTTCCGGCAATGGGCTTTCATCTTCCGGTACCTGTTCTGACCCGTGTGTCATGTCAGCCTGCTGCACCGGCCGGGAATCCGACGATGGCACAAACGCCGGGTCGAGGGTGTCTTTCATGCCGGACTTCGCAAGCAGTTCCTGTCTGTGTTTCTCCGCCTCATGCCTGAGCTGGATACGCACTTCGGGGGTAAGGTGCATCATGGTTTCGTAAAAACCGTTGATGGGCGGGTTTTCCTCCCAGTCTATATCCGCATATATGTCGTTCGGATGGGCTTGGACTGCCGTTTCTTTGGCTTCCACATCTTCCGCTGTCACATCTACCGCCTTTTCGTCTTCAGTCTCCGTTTGCGGGGAAACGGCAGATGCAGCCGCCGGTTTATCCGTAACCTTCGGCGTAACCTGTGCCTGCTTCTTGCCGTTCTTTTCCTTTGACTTGGCTGCGGACTTTTTCTTTTTGCCCGAAAGGGCCTGATTGCGTTCCTCTTCCGTATATTCCCACAGGTCAAAGAGTGTCAGCTGCACGGTTGGAGCCTGTTCCGGCTCATGCGTCCCGGTCTCCAGTCTTTCCGCAACCGGTTGTGCCTTTTCTTCTGTCGCTGCATCCTTGTTCTCCGGTTGCTGCCGGACGGGGTCAGGTTCGGGAACTGACCTTTCCGCCTTCACTGTTTCAGTTTTCGGTATGGAGATGCTCATGGCGGATTGTACGGTCTGTTCCGCTGCTGTCCTGCGTCCATGATAAAGTTCCATCTCCAGACGTTTGCGCAAGTCCTCCGCAAGCATCCTGCCCAGGTCTGTCGCGATACCTTCCACACCTCCGCTGTGCGTATATATCATGGCGGGCTTTCCGTACGGGTCGGTACCCCTCTTCGCATCGGTATGTATGATACGCTCCGTGTGGTAGGCGAAATAGGCGTTGTCCGTCAGTCCGCCGTTATGTTCCGTCTGTATGATGGTCAGCACCCGTTCCTCCTGTGTCAGTCCCTTCTTTTGCAGGTCTTTTTGCAGGATGATCAGGTCGCTGCCGGCTTCCGTACCCGCATTGTCGGTAAACAGGTTGTTGGGCAGTCGTATTGCCGATACCAGATTCGCCTTGCTGAACATTTCGTTCCTGACGGAAACCCTCGAACTGTTCAGTACCCCCTGCGAGGTGACGAACGCCACGATGCCGCCGTCACGCACCGCATCCAGACCTTTCAGAAAAAAATAGTCATGGATGGCTTTCTGTGCCGAACGTCTGCCGAAGGATGCGCTGCGGCTGAACTCCGCATCGAACACTCCGAAATCCCCGAAAGGGATATTGGAGATGGCAAGGTCAAAATGGTTTAGAAACGGCTTTTCTATTTTCTCGAAACCCTCCGTGCGTATCTTCTGCTGCGGGTACAGGCAGCCCAGCAGCTTGCCCGTCAGCAGGTCTTTCTCAAATGCCATCACCTCCGCCTGCGGATTGTTCGACAATACCGGGCTGATGAATGCGCCCATACCCGCCGACGGCTCCAGCACCAGCCTTGGGCGTACCTTGCGGTCGTGTAGCACGTCCGCTATGGTGTCCGCAATGGCCTGCGGCGTATAGAATGCCGTCAGCACCGATGCCTTCAGCGAGTCCACATACCGCCTGTACTCCGTTTCGTCCCGGCTGTTCTCCCGTATCAGACGGTGCAGCTCCACCGTCGGGGCAAACAGTTCGAGGTCTGATTTCGCCCAGTGTACGGCATCCGTCAGTTCCCTGGCGGGATTCAGTATGCACTTCAGTCCCCCGAAGCCGCAGTACCTCTCCAGCAGCGCCCGTTCCCGTGCGGTGGGCGTGCGCTGTTCCTTCTCCAGTGTGAATGCCGTCCGTATCGCCTCGATGTTTTCCCTGAGCCTCTGCTTCTTGTTAAACGCCATAAGCCTCCAGATAAAGCATTATCGCACCCGTCAGCTCCGTATAGATCAGGTCATGTTCGGGCGACAGGGCGAATGTGTCGTCCGTTGTGGAATAGCCGGCAAACAGGTTTTTCAGGTGCGGGAATATCTCCCGGCAGAACGCCTCGCGTTCCTGTTCCTGCACCTCTTCGGAAAACTCGTTTTCCACCACCTCAAGCAGCAGTGCGTAGGGGGAGAAGTGTAGCCCTTCGAGCAGGACGCGCATGGCTTCCTCCTGTGCGGCTTCCACCGTACTTCCCGCCGCCCTTTCCTTCTCGAATGTTTCCGAGGCGGCTTCCTCCCTTCCTGCAATGAATGGGGTGTCTGATACTTTGTCCGGATGATATTTTCTCAGATAGTCCAGCAGATACAGCCCGTAGTAGGACAGCTCCGCCGGAGCGGTTTTCTTGTTCTGTTTCATTTTATGATGGATTTAGTGGATAAATGATTATGGAAATGAAAAGGAAAAAGGCACCCGGTATCCCTCCGGGTGCCACCACTAAATCCATGTAAATAAAAAGTACAACCAGGTTGAAACAGATTATGACATGAATCAGTGGCAAAATTACTCATTATTTTCTTCTTCCTTTCGTTTTCGTACCTTTTCTTTCGCCTTTGCTCTCCGCAAACACCAGCTTCGTGTTGAACTCCGCATCAAAAGTCACCGCAGCGCTGAAGGGCTTGCCCTGCTTGCTCTTGAACCCGCCGAGCATCGCCGTCTTTCCTTCCGTCAGCAGACCGGTCATTTCCTCGTCGGTGAGTGTCTTGCCCGCTATCTGGCGGAACACGGGCAGCAGGCAGTCCGGATTGTCACAGCGCACAACCTTGCCGTAGAACTGCATCGTGCCCGTGCCGCATTTGGGGCAGGTACAGCCCGATGCCTTGTGCCCGAAAATACGGTCACACGCAAGCAGGTCCGTGGTAATCTTGCGGGTATAGCTTTCTATGTCCCTCATAAAAGCCTCATGTGGTGTCTTTCCTTGTTCAATCTTTGCCAGTTCCGCTTCCCAGCGTCCGGTCATCTCCACATTGGCGATGTCCATCTCCTTGACAATGGAATACAGGGCAAGCCCTTTCTCCGTCGGCACCAGCGATTTCTTCACACGCACCATGTATTCCCTTCTGAGCAGCGTTTCGATGATTGCGGCACGTGTGGCGGGTGTGCCGATACCGCAGTCCTTCAGAGCCTGGCGTGCCTCCTCATCCTCCACATCATCGCGTCCGGCGGTCTCCATCGCTGCCAGCAGCGAACTTTCCGTATGCAGCGGTTTCGGTCGGGTCATGCCCGAACTCATCGAGCATCCTGCCATCACTAGTGTGTCGCCTTCCGCCCAGTCCGGCAATGCCGTATTGCCGCTGTCCTCGCCGTACTCTCCGTACACGCCGCGCCAGCCTGCCTTGCGCACGATGCAGCCTTTCGCCTCAAATGTCAGGCCCTCGCATCTTTCGCCTGCGTCCGGCACCACCTCCGCTACTACGGTAGCCGTATCCTTCACACATCCCTCCGAAAATGCCTCTACCATGCGTCCGGCAATCATGTCGTAGATGGTCTGCTCGTTCTTATACAGGGCAAGCGGGCGGTTGGGTGTCACCAGCAGGGCATGGTGGTCAGTTACTTTCGAGGCATCCACACAACGGCGGTTCAGTTCTCCCAGCTCCCCGATTTTCTCCGCAAGGGCGGAGTGTCCTGCCAGCCGTTCAAACAGCAGCGGTATTTCAGCAAACACATCTTCCGGAATATGGCGGCTCGATGTTCTCGGATAGGTGACGAGCTTCGCTTCATAGAGCTTCTGCACCAGCTCCAGCGTCTGTTCCGCCGTGAATCCGTGTTTCGTGTTCGCCTCCTTCTGCAGTGTGGTCAGGTCGTACAGCAGCGGCGGGTTCTCCACCTTCTCCTTCTTTTCCACCTTGGTGACGGTGGCGCACATCTTCGCCTTTACCTTATTGTATGATGCAGCCGCTTCTTCCTTGTCCTGCCATTTCTTTACCGAGGAAAACTTCACTACCGTATCCGTACCCGCCGGTGTCACCGAGAAATGCAGCTGGTGTACCGGTTCCGGTGTAAAGCGTCTGTTCTCCCAGTACCTCTTGCAGACCATACCCAGCGTGGGTGTCTGTACGCGTCCTACCGAATATGTGCCCCGTCCGGCGGCTACGGTCAGTGCCTGCGTGCCGTTGATGCCCACCAGCCAGTCCGCCTCGCTGCGTGCCTTTGCCGCCAGATACAGGTCGTCATATTCATGCCCGTCCTTCAGTTCCTTCAATCCTTTGCGGATGGCGATGTCCGTAAGCGAGCTTATCCACAGGCGGCGGAATGGCAGCGTACAGCCCGTATAGGCATACAGGTATCTGAATATCAGTTCCCCTTCGCGTGCGCAGTCCGTTGCCACTATTATGCCGTCGCTCTCGTTCCACAGTTTCGTTATAACTTTTATCTGTTTCACCGCTGCCGCGTCCGCCTTGTAGCCCTTGTCCGTCTTTACCTGGCGGGGTATCAGCATGAACTCCTCCGGTATCACCGGCAGGCTGTCCCTGCTGAATCCCTTGAAGCCGTAGCCCTCAGGCAGGGCAGGTTGTACCAGATGTCCCAGTGCCCATGTCACATGGTAGCCGTTTCCTGTATAAAATCCTTCTTCCTTTCTTGTTGCTCCGGCGATGCGTGCTATCTCACGCGCCACGCTCGGTTTTTCTGCCAATATGGTAATCATACATTTTCTGTTTTAATCATTGATACTTTTGTTCCTTGTGGAGTGGAACGGGGTACGCCGGTTATCCGTGGGATATGCGGTACATGGCGCATGAGGCCCCGTTTCAATCCGTTGTTTATTCTCTTGTAATGGATTTAGTGGTGGCACTCAGGATACCTTCATGCCTTTGCTTTTCTTCGGTTTTTCCTGCTGTTGTTTCTGGGTGTCGTCCTTCGGAGCGGTCTGTCCCTGCTGAAGCGGCTCCTTCACATGTCTGGTTGCCTCGTTCGTCTTGCCCTCGTTGTTCACCGCAAGCTGTGTACGGCTCTCGTTCGACGGGGCAACGGTCTGTGCCAGGTCAGGGTTTTCCGAATAGGTCAGCGGTCTGCCTTTCTCGCGGTCGAACTTCAGGTATTTTGTGCAGGGCTGTCCCTTGTCATCCTTCGCGTTGGCGAGTACCACGACCTTGCCCGCCACATAGTCCGCCTTCTGCTGTTCCGTGAATTTGTCGTCCTTCCATTTGCCTATCGGACGTATGCTTCCGTCCTCGTTCGTCCACGAGCGGTTGCGCCGCTGTCCGTTCTCCTGATTCCCGTCTTCCTTCTGCTGCTGTCCGGTAGCATTTGGGGCTTCCGGGCTTTTCTGTTTTTTCTCCTGTCCGTTTCCGCGTCGCTGCGACTGTCCTTGCCACAGATGCTCCGGCACAAACTCCACGTCGCGCTTGTCAGCGTTCACCTGCAGCATGGCCTCGAACTTGCGCCCGCCCTTCAGTGTCATCTCCTTGGGCAGTGCCAGCCCCGCACGCAGGATTTCCTGTTCCGCCTTCGACAGTTCCGTCAGTCCGATCCGGTTCGGGATGCGTACCTTGTTCGTCGGTACGTCCACTATCTCATTCGTCAGTCGGTCGATGCTGACGTACGCCAGGCGCATCTCTCCGGTCTTCGTATCGGCAACGTTCACCAGTTTGCCCAGGTTGCCCGTCTGTTTCAGTGCCTGCTTGTCCTCGTCCGTGAATGTATAGCCGTTGTATGGCACGTCGAGTCTCGGCTCATGGCGTACGAAGTGGGGGGTAAGTTTCAGCTTTCCGTCTTCCGCTTTCTGCAACGAAAGTCGGGCCTGCAGCTCGTAGCGTTCTCCGCCCAGCACCGGTTCCACCGTCACCAGCCTTGTCTTCCCGTAGTTCATCAGGGCTTTCATGTCCTTTTCAGACAGGTTTTCCTTTTTCACACCGAACTGCTCCAGTTCCTTCCAGTCCACATCGCTGTCCGCAATCAGGTTCGGTTTCTCCGGTTTTGCCTGCGCTTGCCCTTCCTGTGCGGGCTGTTGTCCCTGTGCCGTCTGCGTTTCCGCCGCCTGCGACTGCTGTTCCTGATTTTTCTGTTTCATTTCTTCCATTTTCTCGTCTGTTTTCTGTTCCACATTGTTTTCTTCCGTATTTTCTCTTTTCGCCTCCTCCGCAACCTGCTGTCCCTCAGTTTCCGTTTCGGCATTTTCTTTTTTCACCTCTTCCGCAACCTGCTGTCCCTCAGTCTCCGTTTCGGCATTTTCTCTTTTCACCTCCTCCGCAGCTTGCTGTTCCTCAGACTCCGTTTCAGCATTTTCTCTTTTCGCCTCTTCCTCAGCCTCCGTTTCGCCATTTTCTTTTTTCACCTCCTCCGCAGTCTGTTGTTCTTCAGTCTCCGTTTCGGCATTTTCTTTTTTCGCCTCCTCAGTAGCCTGCTGTTCCTCAGCCTGCTGGTACGCCGATGTATCCACTTTGTGCGGTGCGAGCAGGTCAGCGTTCGCCACAGGGTCTTTCAGCAGGTCCTTGATAACCGGAAGCAGAGCTTCCACCGTGTCCGCTGCCACCCTGTAGAAACCGAATCGCGTCGGCTCCTTACACTGGCGGTAGAAATTTCTCATGAAATTGTCTATCGCATCCCCGTGGCGGTCAAAGCGCAAAAACTCCTGCGAGTGTTCCGCCTTTGCCTGTGCCCTCTTGGGATAGCCCCTGGCATCCAGTCCGGCAACCACACTGATTTCGCCCGTCTTCTCGTCGCGGACGACCAGTACATCCTCTTGCTTTTTCTTTTTCTGTTCCATTGATTGATTTTTTTATTGTTTGATGATAGTCCCGCCGGTATTCCCGTGCAGGTCTGTTTCTCTTTTCGCCTCCGTTTCACGTGTGCTTGTCAGTCCCGGTTCGCATCAGGCACACTCTCAGCTTGCCGTTTACATCCGGTTCACCATCCACTTCCGGTTTCTCTTTTCGCATCCGTTTCACGTGTGCTTGTCAGTCCCGGTTCGCATCAGGCACACTCTCAGCTTCCCGTTTACATCTGGTTCACCATCCATTCTTGATTTCTCTTTTCGCCTCCGTTTCACGTGTGCTTGTCAGTCCCGGTTTGCATCAGGCTCGCCCTCAGTTTTCCGTTTACATCCGGTCACCATCCACTTCCGGTTTCTCTTTTCGCCTCCGTTTCACGTGCGTTTGTCAGTCCCGGTATTCCTTCTGCCTCCTTTTTTCCCTTTCGCTGTTTTGCCCGGATCTTTCTTTCCCGTTCCTTCCTTCACTTTCAGCACCTTTTTGCCGTCCAGCGTCACTTCTTCCATGTTCCGGCTGATAAACTCCAGCACGTCCGATTCCTTGTAGTAGGTCTTGCGGCTGATTTTCTGGTAGCGCAGTCCGTATTCGCTGCGAAACCGCTGTAGCGACCGTTTGCTCGTTCTCAGCATCTCGCACAGGTCCTGATTGTCATACAGCCGTTCTCCATCCATATACTTCACACCCGCCGCTTCCTTGTTTATCAGCACCGATATGATGCTGTCCAGCCGATCAATCCGTTCCATGAGGCGCTGCATCCATTCCTCGAATATTTCCTTACCAATCCCTTCCATCATCCGCCTCCTTCCTTGTCATCAGGTAGTTATGCTTGAACTCCTCCAGCGTCTTGGGATTGCAGTGTACGATTTTCCGTCTCACGCATTCCTCCAGATCCGTCAGTCTGTACCGGCATTTGCTTCTCACCATCATGTAGGAAATAGTCTTGTCCTTTCGCATCCGTTGCAGTGTCCTCGTGCTGATTTTCAGCAGGTCCGCCGCCTCCTCGCTCGTCAGCAGGATTTCCGCTTCCTCCTTCGGCACGTTGTCTTTCTTGAAAACATAGTCCGCTATGCGGTCTATCTTCTCCATCATCGTCTTCACGACCTCATTGTCCATCGTTATTATTTCCATATCCTTCCGTATTGGTTACGCTGCAAAGGTGCGCAACTCCACACAGGCACAATCCATAGTATTTCCATAGTAGGGAATGATTTTCCTTATTTTTCTTCCATAATCCCCGTTTTCCCCGCATACGGGCACAAAAAAGCGGCTCCATCCGGCACTAAAGCACGGATGAAGCCGCCTATATATTATGATAATAAAGACTAAACGATTTTACTATTTATTGCTACTCCACGAATATCCAAATAGTTCATTCCCATTTTTCCCTAAAACAATTACCTTTTTATTTTCTATTATTTCTTGTACAGGTTCAGAATAATTATTTATGGCATCTGTTGCTATAAATATCTGCTTATCAATAAAGGTGTTATATTGATTAATAAGATTATCCATAGTATCAAAAGCTATGTTTTTAAAAAGTACCGAATCATGTATCAAAATAGGCAATTGTGTTAAATGTAATATTGCTAAATCTAACAATATCAATCCTTTAAAATTCGTTCCTGTTCCTGTATCGTCTATCGTGAAAAATGTATATTTTTTAGGAGATAAGTTAATAATGGGAGGTTTGGTATCATGACAAATATCCTTATTAAGGAATTCTATTTTTGAATTTATTTTTTGTTGTATTTCCGTAAGTAATTTTTCTTTTGAACTATCCAATGTTGCTCTCAGGATTTTCAAATCTTTGGATAACATTTCTTTTTGTTCGGTAAAAAAACGAGTATCTAAAAGTCTATCAAGTATCTTTTGATCTTCCAACATACGGTTTATCGCAAGATTAATAGAACTTTTCTCATTTAATATCACTGATATTTGTTGAGTTAAGTTTTTCGTTTGCTTTTCTATTTCTGACAAATAAATGTTCTTTTCTTCTATTTGTTTGTTAATTTCTTCTGATAGTATATCATTAATTTCCTGGTGAAACTTATTTATTTCAGTAATAGAAGCTAACTCTATATTGGGAAAATATTGTTTCAAATCAAAGAGAATAGTATCATCTATATTCTTGTTCTTATTTTTCTTATATTCAAGCCTTTTTATTTGAGATTGTATGTTTGCTTTCAATAAATTGAGTTGCACCAATTGAGACCTTAGAGGGTCTAACTTTATAAGTTGTTCTGATTTTAAATCAACGGATTGTGATGCTATTTGTGTAGTAATATTTTTAATGTTTTGTTTTATAGACTCTATCTTTTCATTGCTATCGTTTTTCTCTTTTTTATTTTTTAATGTAGGTATAATTTCTGCTTGAGAAGCAGTTTTATAGGCTTTCAATTGTTCATCCTTTGAATTTATAGTCTTTTCTTGGTCTTCTACTTGATTATATACCTCAAAAAGTTTCAATATACGATTAATAATAAGCGACATTTTCTCATTTGGTACTATATGTAAAGGATGATTTTCATTACAATTTTGCTTACCATAAATTCGAGTGTATGTACCTAATAATTCTCTAAATGACAATAATAAATCACTGGATACATATTTAGCTTTCAAAAGATTTGTATATTCATCATTTGTTATCTCATACTGTTTATTCCAAAATTTATCGCAAACAGTGACAATGTTTTGCGAGTCTGTTGATCTTGAGTAATAGAAATCCTCATTATTAAAATGAAATTTAAATTTCAATGTATGATGTTTTACGTTTCTTATAATATTATCCTGTTTTGCATATGTATCACCTCCAAATGCAAAATCAATGGCAAGCAACATTGTCGATTTTCCGATGGAATTGGATGCTATATCATCCCCTAATATAATATTGAGACCATCATGAAATTCAATCAGCTTTTTTTTAAATTTGTCACAATATATCTCTTTAAGCATAGGTTCTAAGTTTTATAATTCTATCTTCTATAATAATTTCATTAATTGCATATAGGCAAACTAATACTTCAATATAGTCAGCCAAGGATATTGACTCCTTCATTATATTATACAATACCCATACATCAAAATCGTTTTTTGATAGATGTTTCTTTATTTCTAACATATAAAATAAAGAACTTTCTTTGAGTGAAAATATTTTATTAGGAAAGTTTGCCATAAATCTCACAATTTTGGATAAAAAAACATGTTACAATTTTACAAGCCATTGCATTTTCCAGAGTCTTACTTTGTATCCATGAAGTTATAAAATCAAAAATCTGCTCCTTATCATATCCTTTTGCGTTTAATGTTACATACAAGGCTCTTATGTGTAATGCTACACTATCAAATGTCTTGCTATATTCATTTTTAAATATATCTATTATAAAAAGGAAATATTGAGCGACTTGTTCTTCTACTTCTTTTATTAACAGAGGTGATGCACCTTCCATTTTAGTTCTTATTTTTAATGCGTCAAGACTTAATTTAGTCATAGAATCAATATCTTCCAGTCTCATGTTTGAAAGCTTATTTACAACAGCTTCAATACTATCCTCGATAGGATAGGATGATAATAATCCCTTAGCATTGTAAGCATCTTCACACTTCCTCTTCAATTTAAAAAGAGTTTCATACTCTGATATAGTCTTATGATAATCATAATTATCATGACAATTTTTACATAGTGCTATTTTGTTTTCTAAACTTTCAGAATCATTCCCAGCAACAACAACATCTTTAAGAAGATGTTTCTCGTCCTCTGTTGGATTACAAGGAAAAATATGTGCTATTTCGGATAAATATCTAATACCTTTACTCTTTGATATTAGATTTGAACCACATAATGGACACAAAGTTCCTACCTGCAATGTAAGTAATAATTTTTCATTTTCAGTAGGTTTCTTTCTACTTATACAATAGGTTGAAACATCTACTTCCTCTATCGGATCTGATGGACTTCTATCCTTTTTATATCGTTTCATATTCTTTGCAAATACATTTATAACCCAAAGGTAACCAAATATTTGTATTTTTTCTTATAAGTATAAATTCATTTTTTACTTTCATATACTTACACTGTTTTCCCCAGAAACACCCCGATAACCGACAATGCCCCCAGTTGCTTCATCTTTCGTTGCAGTTGCCTGAAGCTCTCCCCGGTCGTGAGTACATCATCCAGCAGGACAACATTCTTTCCTCTGATATACCGCCGTGTGAATTGCAGGTTCCGCAATATGTCCTTATCCTTTCCCTTTCCTTTCAGCTGCTCGCGGTCTTCCTCTATCCAGATGGCCTTGAAACCGTCCGTAATGCCCAGCCATTCCGACAGGTAGTAGCATACCACCGGAAAGCGTTTCCGCTGTCTTTCCCTTGTCGATGCGGGTATAGGTATCAGTACCGTGTCTTCCTTCGTTCCGTTGAATCCCGCATGTTTCAGACACAGTGCCAGTATCCGTGCGACCAGCTCGCCACAGTGTCCTCCTTCCTTAAAACGGAATATCAGGTTGCTTACCCGTTTTTGGTGTGTATCCGTCTTTTCAATCTTCGTTGGGTAATAGTCATGCAGGTAGTGACACCTGCATCCGTCTATAAGAACTTCTCCCTTGAACATCGTTTCGTACGGGTAGAAGTCCATTTTCTTCTCCCTTTCAAACGTAAAGTTCAGCACATCCCTCATCATGGCATTCCATTCCTTCGACCTGCCCAGCGAATACCATCCCGCATGTTTCCCGGCTTCCATCAGGCACATGCCGATTTCCATCGCCTCGCTGAACCGCTGGTGCGAGACGATGTACCACCCGTGTTTCCGGCACAGGCCGGCAAACTCCTTTATGTCCGCAGTCAGGAAGTACATCATGCCTTCCTCTCTGATGACTACCGTCAGTTCCGACTTCGGTTTCTCCCTGCAGAACAGGCTCTCGCTGTAATTCACTCCGTGCCATACCGACTCCGTGCATTCCTCATAGCAGAACTGCACTTCCACCTCTTCAAGCAGGTCAAATTCTTCCACCATACCGTTTCTGTCTTTAATTACAGGTTTAAGAGGGATTTAAGTTACACATTATTATCGGTTTACGGATAAGCGTGTTTACAGTTTTACATTTTTTAACTTGTATAAAACACGTGTCGGGACAGCCTCCCGAACAGGGGAGACTATCCCGACACGTATATCCGCCATATCCTGCGACTTTCAGTTCCAGCTGTTTCTCTTTTCGCCGCTCATGCAGAGAATCACCGTACTTTTCTTCTTTTCAAATGATTCTGCCAGCCGTCTTGCAGCCCATTTTCTGAATGCCTCGCATTTCAGTCCCTTCATGCGGAATCCCAGTGCAATGATGGTTGCCAGACTGTAGAGGTCCACACTGCAATTTTTTCCGTTATAGGTGAAATGTTCCACCCGCACATCCCGGTATTCATCAAAGTCACCGGTTTTTGCAAGGGATTTCAGTCCGGCATTTACCGACTGTACAAACACTCCATACGCCCGTGCGATGTCGCATTTCGGCAACCATACCTCGCCCTTGTCGTCCGTTTCTATCCTTACGCTCACCTTATCAGGTGCATTGCGGTTATATTCCACTTTAAAATTGCCAAATCTCACCATAATAGTTGCTTTTATACATTATATATGGAATCTCAGCATGGAGGTCATAACATGGCATCCAGTTTTCCCGCAAGGACCTCCATATCCTTTCTTATCTTCTCATTGGTTATGCGTAGGCTCGGCAAACAACGCCTTTCCGCTTTACAGCGGTAGGTTTTCGCTTACCT
>OGWZ01002923.1_pt1 | contig 12483 bp, 14 predicted proteins | sample 1576141 | NCBI WGS metagenome assembly OGWZ01 (sample SAMEA3541512, study PRJEB24748) | human gut metagenome | biome: human gut; feature: human-associated habitat; material: faeces | place: China | collected 2012
TGCGCTGATGGTGATCGCGCCGGCAGCGGCAGCGGAAGTATTGGCATCACGCAAGAGGACGAGTGTTTGGTCCTCTGTCATGGCAGCGGCAGCGGCTTGTACGGTGGCGTAGTAATCATCACCGACCTTGGCAGCGTCATTATCCTGGGTCATCTTGGAAACGGTATATTTCCCATCCTGGCCTGTACATACCATGCCGGTCGGTAAAGTATCTGAGATATCGCTGCCGAAGGTGCTGTTGATCACGGCATCAGCGGCGAAGGTCCCGATCACATCAGTGACGAAGCCGCTGTTTAAGATGGTGGTCTTCCCTTCACCGATATGAAGCCCTTCCACATAAGGGTTGTCCTGGGATGCTGCATCCGCTGACCCTACGGTGATGATCGCGCCCTCACCATTGACGACGGCAAGGTTTTCGGCTCCCTCTGTAAGTTTCACGGTCCCGCCGATGATGTTCACGTCGCCGTTCAAAGCGTCGATTGCAGGATCACCAATAACGGTGCCGCCCTTCATTTCAAAGGTGGAGCCATACTGTGTTCTGACGGCCCCGTATCCTGTCGTTTGGATGTTGCCGCTCTCATGGACGACTTTCCCGCCCTTGTTGATCATAATCATCTGTCCAGACGTGCCGGTGATCTGACCGCTGGCGACAGCGGAATCCCTGATCGTGAGCGTTCCGGCTACCACGATACGCTTGCCAGACATATCCAGCGTCTTGCCGTTCAGGTCCAGGGCAATATTTTTCCCAGCCAATACATCCAACTGAGCAGTCAGGGTGATGGATTCTGTTAATTGGATAACTGCACCATCCTCTGCATTCTGTACTTCATTCACAAAGGATTCTGCACTGTCTACTGTGGTGCTCAGTTGATTGGCTTCTAGGGTTTGCGCGGTGACGGTATCTGGTGTTGGTACTTCTGCATAGGCAACGCTTGGGATCATACTGGTCATCATGGCACCGGTGAGAACGGCGCTGATGACCTTGCGATTTTTGTTTTTGTTCATGGTGTGGTCCTCCTTTTCGTAAATCAATCGCTATAGATAACAACAATGCAACGTGGAACCAATCGCATCTCTCCGTAAAATCACTGGTTAGGAGGTTTTCTCGCTAGACACTTGTTTTTATGGGTTAAGCGAAGCCGTTGAGCAAAAAGGTTTTGAAAAAAAAGAATATTGGAGAAGTATCTAGCGAGAAAGCCCACCAACGTGGGTGAGGCTTTCTTAAACTGTGTTTAGTTGGTCAAGTTTGGATAATCAGGGTGGTCCTGGTAATAAAATTTATCTAAGACAATCGGGTCATGTTGTTGGAAACAAACGACAACAGCATTGCGATCATTACGAAGCAGTTCTCCCATATTAAAAAACGTTAATTTTTTCTCTTTTTTCGGGCTCATTCTGTCTGGTTCCATGCTCATTTCATAGAAATTGGTCTGACCAAAAGTTGAGGTCATTAGCTTTGCTGTTTTAAACTCATGCGTTCCATAAAACATCCAGGTAAAGCAATTATTCAAAATGGACGCTGCGCCATTTTTCCCATAGATGGTTTCCAGAAGTGGCAAATCGTGCATTGTCATTGAAATGCAGATTCCTCTGGATCGACATACTGCAAGCTTTCTCTCCCAGCTAGGCATATATCCCAGGTCTGCGAAATCATCTAAAATGAAATTGACAGGTACTTGTAATGTATGATTTTCATTCTTGTCCGCAAGGTCGATCAACTTGTATAGAATCATGTTGATGAAAAGTGCCGCCAGGAAACCGTTATGAGAGAGCGCGAGTGGTAGTCGGCAAAAATATAAGCAAGGTTGTTTCCCTGGCAATTCCAGATCTATGTCATTTCGAGAAAGCAGTTTCAACAATTCTGGTGTTTGGAAAATGCGCAGATGTGTGGACAAATTCACCAAGAGATTGCCCAAGAGGTTCGGACTTCCAGAACCTAAACCATTAAGAGCATTTTTTGCGGCTATAGCATTTACTTTTTTAAGTGTTTCATCTTGCATGACCTCACGGAAGAACGAGGTGCCGTCGGGATGGACGAGAAGCTTGTAGACGCTCTCCAGATCCTTGTCCTCGTTTTGAAAGTCTTCGCCTAATTTAACGCGAAGCATCAGCGCGGACAATAACGATGCTGCGCCGGTGACATAGATATCATCGGGCTCCTCCCAGCCATTCACGTTGTTGATGATCGTTTCTGCGAGAAGGCCGGCATCCATGACAGGGGCCTGATCTCCAATGCAAGTGTTCAACACGTCCCATCCATCAGAATCAGCAAAATTCTGGAGATCTAACATACGGACAACATAGCCTTTTTCCTTTGCATACTCTGCCATTTTGTGATAGCTGTCATAGGTCCGGTCGGTTACGATGATCGATTCATTTCTTTTGATTGCTTGCAAGATGGCGTTATAGGCAAAACAAGTTGTCTTGCCGCTGCCGCAGCCACCGAAGGCCATGATATTGTTGTTAAATAGATTAAAAGTAGGGTTGTGGGCAAGAATGATCTTAGTGCCGTCATTTTCAGTTGAAACAAGACCATAGATATTTCCCTGGGCCTCAGATACGGGCTGTGCTAAAACAATATTGTCTTTGGTGATATCTTGGAAATTTCTCATGTCGTTAAGTCCTTTCTTTAAATATTACTTTTGAGTTGAGAAATTTTAGAAGGTTAATATAACCTTCTATACTTTGAAGCTACGGTGCATTCCTTCGTTTTTTATGAGAAATGCCAGGGCATATCAGAACAATGGAATCACCTCCTTTGAGTTGTTGAGCGGTGATCCTTATCGTGGATCGCTTTGTATACTTTCTATCTTATTTTATCATACTCGTTTATTTTAGTAAAACGCTTTCGCAATTTTCATAAAAAATGCCCCTGCTTTCGCAAGGGCATTAGGAAGATGATTACATCTTATTTCTATTCGATTTTTGATTTTGTTAGGAGGTTTTCTCGCTAGACACATTGTTTCTGTCCTTATCGAATGAAAACCGAGGATGAAAAGGCAGTGTTTGAGAGCAATTATTCTCTGAAAAAAAGAGTATTGTTTGTGTCTAGTGAGAAAGCCCACCAGCATGGGTGCGGCTTTCGTCATCCTTGGGAACCTTCCGCTCAGGCCTTCCCTCTGAGCGGGTTATTTTGGAATCCTTTGGGATATCTTTCATGCGTTTTTGCATCTGTTTTTCACCAAAAATGATCCTAGGTGGATTAATAAGCTTGCGTTTAGATACTAATTCTTGGCTATTATTTTTATACAACAGCATAATGGGCCACTGCTCATTAAATAATTTCCATGCGGGTTCTGGTGAGATTGGGATTACACTTTTAAGCTTGGAATAACCATATTCGTGCATTTCTTCGATTTCTTTTAGTTTATTTTGTGCGTTGATGCTATGAGATAACAGACGTTTATTCTGTATTATCGTCAACTACTCCCGATTGAAATCGGGAGCTTGTGACTCCAGATCAATCGAGGTGTCTAGTAGGAGAACAGAGCAAAAGAGGTGTTCTCGACTAAACCTTGCCCGGATACAACAGGCCGTAGATGATGTGCTGAGACATCATCCCCCGGTACTGCCAATGAAGGGGCGGTTATCTTAGTGAGTTGCCAACTAAGAGAAGGATCAGGTCCTTCATGGTATATGTCGTTACGCTAAAAGCGACAATGCGCCTTTAGCAAGGATATTTTTTGCTGCGTTTTCATCACGCACATGAAATGTACCGCATATTGGACAAGTCCAGAAGCGATCCTTCAAAGTGAGTTTGTTCTCGCCTTTTAAGATGTGACCACAAGAACTGCACATCTGTGTGGTTTGCTTTGGGTCCACTTTGACAAACTGCTTGCCATAAGCATGGGCTTTTGCTTCGCACAGAGAAACAAACTGGGACCAGGAAACATCAGAGATCACACGTGCAAGCTTGTGGTTTTTGATCAGGTTTCTCACAGCGAGGTTTTCAAAGCAAAGAAGGTCTTGACTTTCGACCTCTCGTTTACTAAGCACTTGCTGGAAGTCTAACCTGATTGATCGCACCTGTAGATGCAGTTTTGCGACCTTTGCTTTCTGTTTCTGGTAGTTCTTGCATTCTCCGAGATCACGTTTCTCTTTCTTTGCACGTTCTGCCATGCGTGAAAGCTTACGTTGTGCTTTTTGTAGCTTTGCAAGCCTTTCTTTCAAGAAGTGGGGATTATCTACCACATTGCCATCTGAATCCGTGTAGAAATTATCCAGGTTCAGATCGTAACCACGGGAGGAACCAGTTTTTGGCAGCGGATCAAAGAAAGGTACATCTGAGGCCAGCTGCAGCGATACAAAATAGCGACCGCTGGCATCACAGAAGACCGTGATCGTACCAATGCGAATATATTGGTTCATTTTAAACAAGCGCTGCATTCGGGCAGGAGAACCTTTCACGCGGATCCTGCCAAGGATCGGAAGGATCATGTGATACATATCCTCGAAACGCGCGTTCGCATCGTTCATATCCATTGCCCCCTTTTTGTAGTGAGGGTTGGTTTGGTAACTGAATTCTGTTTTCCGTCGACGAAACGTAGGCGCACCCGCACCAGGGGCATCGCGGAAATGGTTCCATGCTTTTCTGTAGTTCTGGATCGCATTCGCTTTTGCTTGTGCATCGATCCCAGGTTCATTCAAGAAAGGTGCCATATTGGAGATCCCTGTCGCAGAGCCATAGATCGATTCTACGTAATCAAGCCGTGCCGCGTCAGCAGGACACAAGGCAGCAGTTTTCTTTAGCAAGTAACGTTCTTTGCCAAGTGCCACCATCTTATTGTAGATGTAACGCGCTGCGTTCGCATTGCGAAAGATCAAGGTCTTTTGCTTGCGAGAGGGGTAAATACGAAGCTTGATCCCAGAATGATAGGCAAACTCTTTCATCGATTTCATGTGCAGCTGCCTCCCTTCGATTATGTACTTTATACTAATATTATACCACAAAAGCGTATAATACACGACAACGGAGGCGTTATGATAAAATGACAACAAGGCTATGAAAAACACGATTTTTTAACATTTTGTTCGATGAGAAAAATTACACGATCAAGGAAAATTGTTACAACAAGAGCGCAAATTCCTCTACCCGATTGAAATCGGGAGATTCCTTTGCGCGGATTTAATTGAATGGTGATTTCATTGGTTTTTTCTCCTTTCTTTACTCCTGCTCTCCTTGGCTTAGTTTCTTTTTTGCCTTCCTCTGCCCCAGGATTTGGAAGAATAGTCCTGAGAAGAGGGATAGAAAAGCTGGGATGGTGAGATCGAAATTTTGCAAGAAAATGGATAAAAGAAGCGCGATGAAAAAGAAGAACAGAGAAAGAAAGAGATCGGCAAGAATATGAATGAATTCTTCCTCTGTAAAAGGTGCTTCTTTTTTATTATATGCATGATCCGCTGCTTGTTTGATTCGCTTTGCTTGTTTTTTTACTTTTGAGCGGATGACATATGAAATGAACATGAAGAGGACGAGAATGAAAGATACTGCGCCCCACTCGATATAGTCATCTATGCTGTATGTGCCCATCGGGGTTCGTATCATAATGAGAAGTCCTGAGAATTGGACGAGAATTATGAGCGGACACAGTACGATCATGGCGAGTAGGCTCATAAGAGAGGATGCTACGAGCAGGGCGCTAAGTTCGTTGGGTGGTGCTTCTAGCACGGGGGATCACCTTCTTTGGTGGGGGAGCAGCGGCGATCTGATTCGCATGGAATTTTGGGAAATCGGTTAGAAAAAATGGGTTTACGCTGGCGTCCCGCAGTGTTTCGTTCAACGCGCATTGGAGATAAGCACGCTGAACGGGAAAGGCTTTCTGTGCGTTTTTAGTAAAGAATATTTTCTGCTCTTTCTTCTTTGTGATCCACTTTTGCCTATCAGCGGTGAGCCAGCGGGTGATGGCGTTCTTTAATGCGGACGACAGCGGACGGGGACTATTTGACATGAAATCATCTAATTCCTGCTGGGAGAGGTTGAGGACTTCTTCGACGCTTTGTCCTGTTTCTGCCATGAAGAGGAAGATTGGGAAAAGAATGGTATCTTCTGCTTGACGAGCGGCTTCCAGAAACTTGTGCATGGCAGCGGCATCTGGTGGCTCGTAGGTCAATCGCCAGGGCGTTGCAGCGGATGAAGAGGATGGGGACATGGGATCACGGCTTTCTTGCTTCTTTGACTAAATGGTTGTTAGAGAAACCCTTTAGGTTAGGGCTTTTGGCCTTTATCTATGACTTATCTCTGAGTTTCTATGACTATCTATGACTACTTTGCAGATTGTTTGCGAGGCCGCTCCACCCTAATTCATTCTGGACGGGACTAGCTGAGAAGAGGTCTGTTTTTTCGGCAAAATCGGATACGATACGGTTCAGAGAGCCGCTTTCGTCTAATACGATAACGGTCTCGTTTTGTTTAAGGATAGATCTCATTGTTTCTGTCATGGTTTTTTCCTTCCTTCTGTTGTTGTTCGATCTCAAGCAGCTTTTTTAATGAATTTGCTTTGATGTAATGTGTTGTGGTTTCTTTGTCTTCTTCTCGATGCAAGTCAAGGTAGTCGCCGAGCGCGACGATCAGGTTGACTTTTATACGGTCCGCAGCGGACAGCGGGATTCTTAGCAGTTCGGGCATACACACGGTGATCTCATTTTCCATGCCATGGTAGCGAATGGATTTGGGATCTAGATCCTTGTTGATTTTGAGTATGCGTCGCTCTGCGTTTGTCAGTGCGATGGTTTTCTGATCGGGTGGATACTGGTTGACTTTAAGCGCTGTCAGCGGTTTGATGTATTCGCCATGCTCGGAAAACAATCGTGGTTCCTGGATGATCTCCAGATAAACGTCCTTCCCGATAATTTCTATGCTAAAAATAGGAATGTAGCAGCTTTCCCACACTTCCATGCCGCTTTCTGTTTCAAAGAGAACGTGGTCTTTTTCATCTGCTATTCTTTGCACCTCGGCGATTCTTTGATTTTTATTACTGGAGGTACACTTATATTCTCCTTGTGGGGGATCGTCTAGGCGATAATAACGGAATCGATCAAGACGTTTGAGATATTGCTCTATGGTCCAATCACATTTTCTATATATCTCACCATCATGGTAGCGGATGGTTTTTTCGACGATGGCAGCGGTTTCCTTATCTTTCTGTCGGATAAGAAAGGCAACGGGAAAGTTTTCCTCTGTAAAACAGGGAACTTCTATCTGGACTTCTTCTGAGGTCCAAAATTTGCCATACCTTTTCTTTCCGTTTTTGATCGCGCAATAATTTTGTCGATAAGGGATCTGGCACGACATTTTCATAAATAATCTCCCTCCCTACCACTTTCTTATTCGCTTAACAGCTGGATGATGAAGCCGCATTCTCCGTAGCGGAAAACTCTCACGATATCGGCAGCGGCTTCGTACACGAGTTCGCCTTGGTTGTAGATCTTTACACCTCGTGGGAATGAATAGGCACAAGCAAAAAAATCATCTGGATAATTGTCGAAGTTGTCATCGAATCCGAAGTCCCAAGAGCCTTGGTAGAATAGTCGGTTCAGATCAGCGGGGCCGTCGCCCTCTTCTAACAGGATGGCTTGCAGAGGATGTTTTGCGCCATATTTCAGCTCGGCTTGTGTTCCGTCATCGTCTCGCAAAATGAGTTCTGCAGAGGATGATAATAGACCATGAAGTGCGGAATCTTGGATATCATACGGCATTGGCGCGCCAAGCATGACTTTATTTTTCTTATGGAACACGTCGTAATGTTTGAACTTATCATATGCTTTTTGGATTGCTTCTCGGCGATAAAAATAGCCGCCATGATCTAAAACGACAATATCACCTAATAGTTCAAACTCAAATCGTAGAAACTGAACGTACGCCTTAATGTCTTCGTTATCTACATTTTGCGGGTCCAGATTCATAGCGGCGCAATAATCGTCAAACGAGAATATATCTGAGAAATCGTCGAAAACTTTGCGACCATCTGCGGCGAAGGTGTATTCTTCTAATAGGGACGATAAAACGTAGACAGGATAGTTCCCTTTTAATTCGTTGCCGTCCCCTGTTTCCCTGGCCCATTGTGCGCAACGTGCAAATAATTGTTCTGCTGCTGCTTCTGGAATTTTTCCTTCCTCTGACAACAGTTTTTTGTATTGGTCTTCATTGAGAAAAACCGGAATGGTGGTTTCATTCGACTTCATGGCAATTCTCCTCTCATGGTTTTTCAAGTTGCTCTCTTTTATTGTTTCTGTTGTCGCCAGAAACGAGCATACTTCTCTGCGACAGCAGAGGAATATGCGCCTTTCGGCGGCTGCTGCTCTACTTTACTTTTTCTGTTCTCCTTATTCTCTTCTGTTCTTCCTCTCCTTCCTGCTCTCCGCTCCTCTCTGCGATCTTTTGGATCTTTTGGAAGAGCGGAGTTTTCTTTTTCTGTTGTTCTTTATCTTTTCTGTTCTTACTATGCTGTTCTTCCGACCTTTGCGTTGTTGATGGTGCGAAAGATCTGCCAGAGGGTATCCTCTGGAATTTTTGTGTGAATCTGAATGGAATTGAGATAGGATTCGATATCGCGGATACTGACGATGGGGATGCTGGAGTTTGTCGCTCCAACGATGACGCTGTTTGGATCGGCGATGCAAATAACGGAATGGATTGGCACCTGGAATTTTTTAAGAATGTTGAAGAGGACGACATGATGGCGTTCGACCTGAGAATTTGGACTTGTGATGAATTGTCCATTGAGTTTCCATGTGCCCTCTCCGACAACTTCGATGGTGCCGCTGTAGGTTTTTGTTTCTATCGCGATAACGCCAGCGGAAGTGACGAGAAGGTGATCGAATTCCTGGGGCTCTCCTTGCGCAACGTGAGGAGCGGCGAGGCGAATACAAGCGTTGCTGTATTGGCTTTGGCAATCGTACTGGATGGAGAGGACGTGATAGGAAGGATCTCTTGCTTTTTTGCTTTCTTCCCACCAGCGAAGTTTATAGTTCACTGCTTTTCTCCTGCGTCGCCTTTCTGTGCGTTGGTAGAAGCGGCAGCGGCAGAGGCTTGGAGTTCGGAGTAGGTTCTTTCACAAATAATTTTGGTACGTATTCTTTTCCTCGAATAACCGTTATTAACAATGGCGTTTAATTTGTTAATTTGAAATTCTTTTTTTGTTTTGAATGGCTCATCACCAATACAAGATAAACAAACTCCAAAAGCAATGAAAAAACATGGAAGGTTGGCAACAAGGTCAAAGATTATATTCAGTACGAAACTGTCCCCATAGATCGCGGGGTAAAAGAAACCTTGGATATATGAAATGCAAAAGCCAACGACGATGAACAGAATTTCAAATAATCGCACATAACGTTGAACGGAAGGATTGAGGCTCAGAAAACAACAAAGTGGATCGTACAGTTTTTTCTTGTCTTCATTATATGGACCACTTGTAATAAAAAGACAGACGATTGTATACGCAATGCACAGTCCTATAGAGCCTACTTTAATATTATCGAGGAAGAAAAGATTCATGTAAAAATCATATCTATCTGGCTCCATAACATAGAAGATGATTTTTATAAGAATGTACAACAGTGTAGCTACTAATAAAAAACCGAAACAGGTACCAAGACTATCAAAAAACAATCTTCCATACTTAGCATTTCTTCGTAAATGTTCTTGAAAAATTTCTTCGTCATCGGTTAAGTCGTAGAGATATGGAAATTCGTAGTTTTCTATTGTTTCTTGTTCTTCTATCTCATTCTGATCGATGATGATCTTTTTCATTGTTGCCACCTCGCTTTCCTTTGGGATTTTGTTTCTTTGAGGATTAAGAGAACAAATCTTTCAATGTGGTGCCTTCTTCTTTTGCCATTCTTCTAGCTTGGTGCATTTCCCAACTCCAATGATCGGGATTAAATCTCTTGTTGATCGGAAAGACTTCGATATCCTTTCTATTAAGCCCAAACAGATCTGCTAACACATACGGAACGATGGCGCGGAGAAGTTTGAAAGTGCGCTGTCGTTCGATGATCGGTTTTTGTGGGACGTGCAGCGGATAGCAAAGCGTCACCATTTCTGTGAGCGGAAGATTGACGAGTTTGTTATCGTAGATCTGGGGGAAATCCCAGTTACCTTCTTTGAGATATTCAAGGATCAAATTCATCATCTGTTCTTTGGTGCAGTTAAAGAATAACCAAGGTTCCTCAAAGACGATGTGGCAATCTTCGTCATGCCCATTCACGTACTCTTCATCCAGGTTCAGGTCACGAATACGAAACTCATACAGATCAGCGGCGCGGTTTCGATCTTTTATGTCAACGGATTCTCTAATGATATCAAGAGGTTGGCCCTTTTCGTTCACGTTAAGAATATACGAACCGTTTCTGCTGCCGTACTTTCCTTCTACAGTAATTTGATATGCCATGTTGATACACTCCTTCTGTTAGTCGATTATGATATATTCTGTTGGTTTCAAGATCTTTCGGTAAAAATCTTCCTGCCATCCATAACAAATGATAGCGTATTGCATTTCCGAGGGGTAGCTTATCAAGCGATTGATTTTCACAATGTCAATGTAGACACCTATGGTTACAGGAACGCCATTGTTTTCAACGACGGGGAAGAGGATATCATCACCGATTTTGTTCTCACTGAAATCGTCAAGCTTTGTGATCTGTTTCACAATGCGCCGTTCAATCGCATTTCGGTCATCCAGAAGATAATCATGGAATTGATCGACACCATGCTTTGTCAGCGGGAAGACGAGAAATTCACTGAGGCCACTTCCAAGAACTTCGTTCGCAGTTCGTTTCTCATGGTAGTCATGCATGAGTTGATCAAACATCTTCACGTTTTCAACGAAAATCGCAGCTATGATATCCGAGAAAGGATCTATGCTATAGATTCCCTGCTGGCTTAGAAATATTTGATAAGCAAGGACCTCTCCATTAACGACCCAGCGGTTCCAACTCATGCCACGAATGGGCGGGGCATACGTTATAACTGCTTTCCCTGGCGCTTCAAAGATTCCCGTGAATCTCCCGTACATGATATTTGCACTGCTTTTATATTGTTCGATGGTGATGTGCTTAATATCTCTCGCGTTGGTGAAGCGGATATGAGAATTGGGGAAGAGGTACGGCGGGACTTCGCTATCAGCATCAGTGTATTTACTGACACCCTCGTTTACGATCTGGGCCAGTGAGATTTTATTTTCTGTTTTTGTTTTTTCATTTTGTTCTTCTTCCTTGGAGCCAACGGTTGCAAGAAGCGGAGAGAACGATGCACCTACTGCGAATGCAATGAGCGAAGCGGTAGATAGATCCAGGTGTTTGATGATCTTTTCTGACGTGAGATTCATCGAGCAATCAAGGGCTTGGAATATTGGCATCATCCCGCGCATCCACTTTGCGTACTCAAAAACTTTGGACGATCCATCGTTAGATGATTTTTCGATTTCCTCCAAGAAACTATTAAATCCACGTGCTGTGATCATATAGTATACGATCTTCTTTTCTTTTCTGTTCTTGTCTTTGTAAACTACAGTTCTTTCTTTTATCCACCCACTCTCTTTCATATCTCTTAGCGCATTCGTTACGCTACACCTACCACCTAGCAACAATGTCAATGCTTTTCTTGATGTATAGTTGTTTAATATCAAGAGAACCATCGCTTCATTTTTGATGTTGTCTATCATTCTACTCTTCCTTACTCTTTTCTGATCTTCTTTATTTTTTCTGTTCTTATTTTTCTAAGAAACCCACCTTAATAATTCCTGCCTTTTTTTTCTACTGTTTCCATACCAATCATTTTCCTATAAGATCAATACCCCATCTAAGGCAGTTTGTAAAATAGAGTCCTTTGATTATAATTGGCTGAAAAGGAATCGCTCAACCATGGGATTTGTACCGATTTCCTAATCTTGGAAAAAAGCGGTCAAAATAGCGCATTCGGCCTGCGCCGTTTTGCACTCACTTTTGCGCCATTTTGCACTCGCTTTTGCGCCATTTTGCACTATTTTCTTGTTTTTACTATCGTACCATCCAGAGAGCTTTTTGTCAAAAAATGAACTGCCTCAAAAATTGTTAGGCCTACGCCGTAGCGTTTTGTTATGATAAAATAGGTTCCTTCTTGAAGATCAGAATTGACCAAAGAGAAGATGGTCAGGCTTGTAGACAGAGCATCATCACCGTTGGTGAATTGCGCGATAGCGTCAATGATCCCTTTGAATTCCAGGTTATCATTATCCACCATCGTCGTGTGGTGATCGTTATACACGCTCAAAACGGTGATATTTTTCTGATCGAATCCTTGTATCTTCTCTTTGTTTTTTTCCAGTAAGGCTATGATTTCTTCCTTAAAGATCGGCTGCGATCTGTACATCGGGTGATCGTCCTTGTACTTGTACTGATTCATGTTGCGCGAAAAAAGTCGTCCGGTTCTGACAATGAAATAGTCTTTGTGGAACGCAGCGGCAACGCTGGAGGGCGAATGCATTATCGCCGGCGCTTCATTTT
>OGWZ01002924.1_pt1 | contig 12482 bp, 5 predicted proteins | sample 1576141 | NCBI WGS metagenome assembly OGWZ01 (sample SAMEA3541512, study PRJEB24748) | human gut metagenome | biome: human gut; feature: human-associated habitat; material: faeces | place: China | collected 2012
TCCTCGGGATTGCAGCGGGTGGGGCGCGCCGACCACAAGGTCGGGGGAGTCTCGCATGCGCTGTTCTACCCAATCACCCGAGAACAAATCATCGGCACGGCCGCAAGCATCGAATGCATGCGCTCCGGAGACATCGAAACACTGACCATTCCATGCAACCCCTTGGACGTGCTTGCCCAGCAAACCGTCGCCGCCGCGGCGATGGATGATCTGAAACCAGACGACTGGTACGTGACCGTGCGCAAGGCCGCGCCATTCGAAGATCTCGACAGAACCATGTTCGATGCTGTGATGGGCATGATGACCGGTGCCTACAACAGCGAGGATTTCTCCGCCTTCCGGCCACCACTGCAATACAACGAAGAGGCAGGTCTCATCTCCGCGCGCCCTGGAGCTCAACGACTGGCCGTGACCAGCGGAGGCACCATACCCGACCGAGGAACCTACACCGTGGTGCTTCCCGAAGAAGGCTCCGGACCGGGCCCACGCAAAGTGGGGGAGCTGGACGAGGAAATGGTGTACGAATCCCGGGTCGGAGACGTCATCACCCTCGGCACATCGACCTGGCAGATCCAGGAAATCACCCGGGACCGTGTGGTGGTGGTTCCTGCTCCAGGGCGTACCGCCCGACTGCCGTTCTGGCATGGCGAAGGCGACGGGCGGGACGCGGCATTCGGACGATCCCAAGGCCGATTCATACGCGATATGGCGCAAGGACTACGCGCGGAAGTCTCGGATGGCATCGCAGGAGACAAGACCAGCCGATTCGACACGACAACAATCGCACGTCTACGTCGTGACGGATTGGATGACAACGCCATCGGCAATCTTGCCGACCTGCTTGCCGGACAGCGCGCCGCCACGGGAACGATTCCCAACGACCGTGAGCTGGTCGTCGAACGCTGCCAGGATGAAGAAGACGATTGGCGTGTGATCGTCCACTCGCCATACGGCAGACGCGTGCACGAACCATGGGCCATGGCCATCACCACACGTATCAAACAACGATACGGGTTCGATGGGCAGGTATACGCGGCCGACGACGGCATCATCATCCGCCTCCCGGACGGCGACGGCAACCTGCCGATCCGCGAGCTGCTGCTGTTCGACACGGAAGAGCTGCAACGCATCATCGAAACACAAGTCGGCGAAAGCGTGCTGTATGCCGCACGATTCCGAGAATGCGCGGCGCGATCGCTGTTCCTGCCACGCGCCAACCCCGGCAGACGCGTCCCCTTATGGCAGCAGCGGCTGCGCGCGGCGCAACTGCTCAACGCCGCCCGAACTCGGAAGAACTTCCCGTTGCTGTTGGAAACCGCACGCGAATGCCTACAGGACGTGTACGATCTGCCCGCGCTGAAACATGTGATGTCCGGATTACGCTCCGGCGTCATCTCTTTGAGCGAGACCGTCACGGAAACGCCGTCGCCGTTCGCGGAAAACATGCTGTTCGGATACGTGGGCGCGGTCATGTACCAATACGACGTGCCGCAAGCCGAACGCAGCACGCAACTGCTATCCATGGACCCGGAAGTGCTGGAACGTCTTCTGGGCGCCACGGACATGGCTTCGCTGTTGGATGCCGACGTCATCGCGCAGGTTGGGAAGGAGCTTGCCGGACGGACGTTCTGGAACGATTTGGACGAGACCGACATTGCCGGCCGTGTGGCGCGATATGCCAAAACGCATGGCCCATTCACCGCGGATCAGATGATCGCCGAACTGGGATTGGACGCTGTCCAAGGCGTACGCATGTTGGATGAATTACATGCCAAAGACGAACTGCTGAAAGGCCATTTCGTCGATGATGCGGCCGGAGCGGACGCCAATGGTTCCGATGATTCAGCATCGGAACGATCACCTCGGCAAACGCCCCAGCAATGGCTCCACAAAGACGTGTTTCGGCGTATCCGCGCGCTTTCGCTTGCCAAGGCACGCAAAGCCATCAAGCCGGTGGAACCGGCCGTCTATCAGGCGTTCCTGTTGGACAGACAAGGCGTCGGACCTGTGGGTGGCGCCCGATATGAAGGCGTCGACGGGCTGATGCGTGTGATTGAACAGCTTGAAGGCATATACCTCAACGCCTCCGTTTGGGAATCCTCGGTCTTCCCCGCACGCGTTCGCGACTACCAACCGAGTATGTTGGACGAACTGCTCGCATCCGGAGACGTGGTATGGGTCGGCTCCAAAATCAATGGTTCCAACGCCAAGGAAGCCGGCGGCATCGCATTCCATCCAGCTGATTCACGGCTGCTGGTGAAACCCGGCGAACAATCGCAGAACAATGCCTATAGTGCCGGAACCATGACCGTGCCGGAGACGATACTTGCCGCATTATCGAATGGGGGAGCCTTCCATGCGCGGCAGCTTTCCACAGCCGCCAAAGTCATCTGGCAGGAACATGCGGAAGTCAACGTGAATCCTGAAACAGGGGAAATCATCCTTCCCGCATGGGGCGAAAGCCAGTTCGAGGAAGCCTTGTGGTCCTTGGTATGGCAAGGCAAAGTGACGAACAGTTCATTCGCTCCCGTTCGGGCCTTGACTCAAGGCACGGTTTCAGTGCGCGCGCCACGCACTGCCGCACGCAGACGCGTACGGATCCACGCCTCGACACCGGCGACGCTCGGTGGATTATGGTCCGCGGTCGACTCGTCCCGGACCAGTCCAATGGCGATACCGGATCAAGCGGACGATACCGCCGGCAAACCAACAGCCGGCATCGAGGAATACGACATCGCATTGATCGAATCGCTGCTCGACCGATATGGCGTGATCGCCGCTCCGCTAATCGACAAGGAGCAGGTCGCAGGCGGATTCTCCGGACTATACCCGGTACTCAAACGTATGGAGGAACACGGCAATCTGGTCAGAGGCATGTTCGTCAAAGGATTCGGAGCGGTCCAATTCGCCGGACGTGACACAGTGGACGCCTTGCGCGGCGACGACGAGGCGCGCAGCCAATCCTGCGTGGCGCTCGACGTGACCGACCCGGCCAACCTGACAGGCTCCGCGATCACATGGCCCGAACAACACCATATGAAACCGGCGCGCAGAGCGGAATCGGTCATCGTGCTCGACCACGGCATGCCGGTGCTGTTCGCCGTGCCGAAAAGCCACAGAATCGTCAGCTTCACCGATGACGAGCGAATATTGCAGCCGGCATGTACGGAACTTGCCTATGCATTGCAGCATCAGTCCAAGGGCAGCGTCAGCTTCGCCGAAATGAACGGTGAATCATTGAAGGAACGCAACGAATACAGACGTTTGCTGCATGCTGCCGGGTTCGTGGACAGCCCACAAGGCATGAAGCTATATGGCTGAACCAAGCCGGAGGCACTTTCACCCAGCCTGCTCATTCAACCTGGCGGCCCAAGTGCGCAAAACGGGAAGGCCCTGAACCGGAAGAAGAACCAGTCCAGAGCCCCGCCAATCGATTTCGCCGAATCAGCCGACCACCGCAATCGGCGCCGACAGATCCGTACCGGAACCATCGCGTCGCATATCAGGCTTCGGCAATTCCACAGGAGCGCCGCTTTGCGTGGAAGCATGCAACGGATACGCGCCCACGAACGCGAGAATCAACGTATCCTGCCCCTTGAGGAATCGCTGCGAACGCACGCCACCCGTACCACGGCCCTTCGTCGGATACATCTCCAACGGCGTGACCTTCGCGGCACCGTTTTCAGTGCCAGGCAACGCTTCGGAATCGCCGGCAACCGTCAACACCACGGCTCCGGAAGCAGAGAACAGTCCATTCTCGCCTTCTTCGTAATTCCATGTCACCTTGCCGTCAGGCACCACCGCGAACGCGGCCACCGAACACCCCTCAGCCAGACGAATGCCCGCCATGCCGCCAGCGGTACGGCCCTGCGGACGCACATTCTTCGCTTCGAACGTCAACAACGAGGAATCGGTGGACACAAACACCAGACGATCCTCATCACGGGCTTCGGCAGCGGCAAGCACTTCGTCATCATCCTTCAAATCGATGACGCTCCACGAATCCATTGTGGTCGGAGATTCACGGTTCCAACGCTTGACCACGCCGTTGCGGGTGCCCAACGCCAAAGGAACAAGCTGACCGCCGTCATCCGTGGACGGCATATCAATCGCAGCAATCACCCGTTCGCCGCGGATCGGATCGGTGTTCTCCGTCATGCCCAGCAGTTCCTCGGCCTTCACACCACCCGTGACACTGAGCGGCCCATCCGCGGAAACCTTCGGCAATTCGACCACATGGGCCAGCACCAGACGACCCGCTGAAGTAACCAAGCCGTATGAGGAACGTGTGGACGTGCGGAACATCGAAACGATCTGATCATCCTTGGCGCGTCCGTCGGAAGCCGAACGATTCTCCCAACGTTCCACCGCATCCTCGGAAGTGCGTGCGATCAGGCCCGTGGCGGACAGCATCACCGCGCACGGCTCGTCATCAATCTGCAGAGCCGATGCGGTGGCATTCTCATCGCCGGCCTTCTTTGCGGCCTTTGCGGCTGCGGCGACATCGGCTGCTGCGGAGGATACGGTCGCGGCGGCGCGCGCGGCAGCCATCGCGTTTGCAGAGACGCCATCATCGCCATGCGCCACAACAGGCGTCAAATTGCCTTCCTCATCCTCATCCAGCAGCACCGTGCGTCGGGGAGTGCCGTATTTGGCCACGGCGTCATCCATTTCGTCAATGACCACGCCGTCAAGCGCCTCATCGGAAGCAAGAATGCATTCAAGCTCTTCGATACGCCGCTTCAGGTCGTCGCGTTCCGCCTCAAGCTCGATACGACTCATCTTGGTCAGACGGCGCAGCCGCAAGTCAAGAATGTACTGTGCCTGAATCTCATCCAGATCGAATACGGCGATAAGCTTTGTTTTCGCGGCCTCGGCATCATCAGAAGAGCGAATCACCTGAATGACTTCATCGATGTCCACCATGGCGAGCAGCAAGCCCTCCACCAAGTGCAGCCGCTCAAGCGCCTTCTTCCTGCGGAATTCACTGCGTCGGCGGATCACCACACGACGATGGTCCACCCACACCTGAAGCATTTCCTTCAATCCCATGGTGTGCGGACGGCCATTGACCAACGCCACATTGTTGATGGTGAAATTGTCCTGCAACGGCGTGTGTTTGAACAGCTGCGCCAGCACCGCGTTCGGATCGAACCCGGTTTTGATTTCGATGACGAGGCGCGTGCCGTTATGCCGGTCAGTCAGATCGATGGCACCGGAAATGCCGTCCAGCTTACGGTTCTTCACACCTTCGGAAATACGTTCCAACACACGTTCCGGACCCACCATGAACGGCAGTTCCGTCACGACGATGGCCTTTTTACGAGCCGTCACGTTTTCGATATGCGTCACGGAACGCGTGGTCAACGCGCCACGACCCGTCTCGTACGCCTCGCGGATGCCCTTGCGGCCCACAATCACGCCGCCGCCCGGCCAATCCGGACCCGGCACGTAGCGCATCAACTCCTCTAACGTCGCGTCGGGATGGCGCATAAGATGCTTGGCCGCAGCCACCACCTCGCCAAGATTGTGCGTGGCCATATTCGTGGCCATGCCGACGGCAATGCCGGAACCACCATTGACCAGCAGGTTCGGAATCGCGGCAGGCAGCACAGTCGGCTCCTGAAGCTTGTTATCGTAATTCGGCGTGAAATCGACGGTATTTTCGGCGATATCGGCATTCATGCCCAACGCGGCCGGCGCCATACGAGCCTCGGTATAACGAGAAGCAGCAGGACCGTCATCGAGAGAACCGAAATTGCCGTGACCGTCCACCAATGGCAGCCGCATCGCGAACGGCTGCGCCAAACGTACCATCGCCTCGTAAATCGCGGAATCGCCATGCGGATGGAGCTTGCCCATCACTTCGCCAACCACACGCGCCGACTTCATATACGGCCGGTCCGGATTGAGGTTCATCTGACCCATCTGATAGATGATGCGTCGTTGCACCGGCTTGAGACCGTCCCTGGCATCAGGCAGCGCTCGGGCGTAAATCACCGAATACGCGTATTCGAGGAACGACTTGCTCATTTCCTCGTTCAACGGCGTTTCGACGATGTTCTCCTTGACCGTACGCGGGTCAAAGGCTGGTTTTGCCGGTTTGCGGTGCGACACCATGCGGTGGTTCTCCTCACGGAAAGGTTATGGTAATCAACCTAGCAATATTACCAGCTGGTACTGCCGCGGTGCTTGAATGGGAACCATGAGTGTTGAAGTGCCCGAAATCGACCAGCTGCTAGCCATGACCAGTCCGGCACGATATGGCGACGAACTGCCGGATGAGGGCGGCCGCGGCGGTGCTCTCCACCTATCCTCGGTACTTCCCGCCATTTCCAGCGCCATCGGGCATCCGATTCCAACGGCCATCCATGCCGATCCGAAACGACTCCAAGAGGCACTTGGCCTGCCGGACGCGCGTTCGGCAGTCGTGGTCCTGGTGGACGGGCTCGGATATTGGAACATCAATATGAGATTGGGACATTCACCCTATCTACGGTCGCTGATGGCGGACAGCGTTAACCAGCGGCCAATCGCCACATGCATGCCCAGCACCACCGTGGCCGCAATGTCCACGTTCGGTACCGGCACATGCCCCGGATTAACCGGCATGACGGGATATACGCAGCTCAATCCCGACAATGGCGAAATCTGCCAGCTCATCTCTTTCAAAAACGCGCCCGCACCGCTGAAACTGCAACAGCAGCCGACCATATTCGAACGATTGGCGGAACAGGACGTTCGCGTCACCAGTTCGGGACTGCCGAAATTCGCGTTCTCCGCGTTGACTCAGGCGGCGTTACGTGGCAGCGACTACATCTCCAATGACGATCCACGCCGACGTATCATGACCGCGGCGAAAGCGGCGAACACGCCCGGACTGACATACGTGTACCTGCGCGACGCGGACAAGATCGGACACAATTACGGCTGGGACTCCGACAAGTGGATCGGCACATATGAGCGTATCGACGCCCAGTTGTCTTTGCTGCGTCGAAGTGTGCCGAAGAACACGCTGATTGTCATCGTGGCGGATCATGGCATGATAACCGCCGACCCGGAAGCCTGCATCGACATAGCGTCCGAACCCCAGCTGATGCGGGGCGTCGCGAATGTCGGCGGCGAACCACGCTGTGTCATGCTTTATGGCGAGGATGGCGAGAATCCGGAGGACATCGCCGCTCGTTGGCGTGACGTGCTGGGGGAGCGCGCCCAGGTGCGCACCCGCCGGCAGGCAATCGAGGAAGGCGTCTACGGACCAGTCGATGAACGCGTCAAGTCGATGATCGGCGATGTGGTCGTCTCCGCTGCGGGCTCTACCACCATTGTCGATTCCCGCACACAGGCGGAGAAGGCGATGCATCTGCCCAGCGTGCACGGGTCGCTGACCTACATGGAATCTGATATTCCATGCCTGATTGACGTGGCTTGATTGAATGATCTGAACGTCTGAACGGATGTTGCCGTGGGATGTTAGGGAACGTTAATCAGTCACCGAACAGAATTTCATCCCAACTCGGCACTGCGGAGCGTCCTGCACGGCGCTTCGATTTGGTGGTGCTCTGACTATGAGGATCGGATGATGCCATCTTGGACTTATCGGACTGCTGCTCGCCGGCGGATTGCGTGTTTTGCGAGTTTTGGGCAGGTTCCGTCGTTGAAGGGGCGGGGTGCTGCGTCGTCGCGATTTCCGGACGATTCGGCAGCGGAACGGTCGCCGATGGCTGAGTCTCAACGGTGGTCTTGATATTCGTGGCTTGTGGTGCAACCGGTTCCGGAGCATTCCAAGCGGACACCGTCTGTTCGATACGTGCGGAACGTGCGGAATCGCCCGGCAAATTCAATGATGCGAGAAAATTCTGGTCGACCTGCTTCTCGGCGTGTCCTTCCGTCGGCGTGTCTTGTTCGCCGATGAGCTTGCGTGCCATTGTGTTCAGACAGTTGACCGCGTTGTCATGCATGTTCCAAGACCATTCCGCACGGGCGGCATGACCTGCGGAATCGAACTCCGCGGTAATCTTCCACGGTTCCAAACCGCGTCTGGTGGCCTTCCACCGCACATCCTCCAACCGTACGTGGGCTGCGGCGAAAGTGCGTTCGATCAGTTCGGAAAGCGTGCGCACACGGCTTTCCTTCGGCGCGGGAACCGCCAGGAACTGTTCGATCGCATATTGCTTTTCGGTTTCCACCGCCGCCGAGAAACGCCGAACAAGCGCTTCGCTCAACGAATATCGCTCCGCCACGCGGGTCGGATTGGCTCCGGCTCGAATCAAGGATTGGATTTGGGAGATCGGCAGCGTGGAAGGCGCTTGCTGCTGACGCTCCTCTTGGGTTTCGGTGCGAATCTGCTTTGCCTCCAAAATGGCTCTTTCAAGCGCTTCATCGACCTTGACGGCGAATTTGCCGGCACCTGAAACAAAGACGAGCTCGCCGGTTTCACTCACATGATCGAACCGTGCATCTTCGAGCGCATTCTCAGGCACAACACACCACTTTCCCTTAGATTTTTCTATTAATTCTATTGTGCCCCACGTGTCGGATTTTACGAGTATTTCAATTCGTGTATCCTAGCGGGGGAAAAGTCATGTATTCTATGGCGCATAAGCACCATAGATGACGAAAGGAATCTCGATGGCACAGGATTATGATTCCCCGCGCAACAAAGACGAGGACGAGGAGTCGCTCCAGGCTTTGAGCAAGGGTTCTCAGAACAATTCCAACGATATGGACGATGACGAGAACGCCATTGCCGAAGACTACGAGCTGCCGGGCGCCGATTTGAGCAATGAGGACGCTTCGGTGACTGTCATTCCGATGCAGGGCGACGAGTTCATCTGCTCCGAATGCTTCCTGGTGAAGCATCGCAGCCAGCTTGCCTACACTACCGACGACGGACAGCCGGTATGCAAGGAGTGTGCGGCCTGATGGCGTTCGACGAGGCATACAACGAGCCGGAAAGCGTCGAGGTTCTGGTAAAGTCGCTGGATCCCGGGCAGCCGGCTCAGCTGCATTACGCCCATGCCGGAGACGCCGGTGCCGATTTGCGCACCACCGAAGAAGTGACGTTGAAGCCGTTCCAGCGGGCGCTGGTGCCCACGGGAGTGGCAATCGCATTGCCTGCCGGCTATGTGGCGCTGGTGCATCCGCGTTCGGGACTCGCCGTCAAGCAGGGCGTCACGGTGCTTAACGCGCCGGGAACCATCGACGCTGGATACCGTGGCGAAATCAAGGTGCCGTTGATCAACCTCGATCCGGAACGCGCTGTGACGTTCCATCCGGGCGACCGCATCGCACAGCTGGTCATCCAACGCTACGTCGAGGCAAAATTCATCGAGGCGCAGACCCTGCCCGGATCCGACCGCGCGGAACGTGGCTTCGGATCAACCGGCGTTGCGTCCTGACGGGACTGCAATACACAAAGACCGAGGATGTATCCGGCCGTGCAACACGCGGCCGGATACATCCGTCATATGGTGATGCGCGGGTACTATAGGGTACATTCCAAGCGAGGAGGAGCGAAATGAGCGATATGGATCATGAGGTTCGTTCGGCCAGAATGTTGGGCTGCGAGATCAGCACGAATCCGCTTGACCCGCTTGAACCAATCCTCAAGATGTGCGAATACCACCATCCCGACGAGGACATGAGCATTCTCGCGAGAGCCTACCGGCGCGCCGTCACCCAGCATTCGTCGCAACGGCGTAAATCCGGCGAGCCGTACATCATCCATCCGCTTGCAGTGGCGCAGATCCTCGCCGATCTTGGCATGGGGCCGCTGGTTGTGGCAGCGGGCCTTCTGCACGACACGGTGGAGGACACCGACTACACGCTCGACGAATGCCGCGCCGAATTCGGCGACACGGTGACCGGCCTGGTGGACGGCGTCACGAAGCTTTCCAAAATGGAATACGGCGATTCCGCCCAGGCCGAGACCATCCGCAAAATGGTGGTGGCGATGAGCCGCGACGTGCGCGTGCTGGTGGTCAAGCTCGCCGACCGTGTGCACAACGCCCGTACATGGCGTTACGTCAAGCAGTCGAACGCGCAGAAAAAGGCACGTGAAACGCTGGATGTGTATGCGCCGCTCGCCAACCGTCTTGGCATGAACGCCATCAAAACCGAGTTGGAAGAACTCAGCTTCAAGGTTCTGTATCCGAAGATCTACAACGAGATTGTGGTATTGGTGGCCCGTCGCGCCGGACAACGCGACGTGTACCTGAAGCAGATTCTCGCCGAAATCAATGAGGATCTCGACGAACAGCACATCAAAGCCTATGTGACGGGCCGTCCGAAGGACTACTTCTCCATTTACCAGAAGATGATCGTGCGCGGGCACGATTTCGCCAACATTTATGATTTGGTGGGCGTGCGTATCATCGTCGACACGATTCAGGACTGCTATGCGGCGTTGGGTGCCGTGCATGCGCGGTGGAACCCTGTTCCCGGCCGTTTCAAAGACTATATCGCCATGCCGAAGCTCAACATGTACCAGAGCCTGCACACCACGGTGGTCGGCCCCGGCGGCAAGCCGGTGGAGATTCAGATCCGCACGTGGGACATGCACCGCCGCGCGGAATTCGGCATCGCTGCGCATTGGAAGTACAAGGAGAACGGCCAAGCCGGACGCGCGTTGAGCTCGCCTGACAAGTCCGACCGCAAGCGTGGCGAAAACCAGGAGCTGAGCGAGGCCGACAACCTCAAATGGATTCAGCAACTTGCCGACTGGACGAGCGAAACGCCGGATTCCGACGAATTCCTTGGCTCCCTCAAAGAGGATTTGGGCGCGGCAGAGGTCTACGTGTTCACGCCGAAAGGCAAGATCGTCTCGCTTCCCGCCGAAGCCACTCCGATTGATTTCGCTTATGCGGTGCACACCGAAGTCGGTCACCGTACCATGGGTGCGCGCGTGAACGGACGATTGGTGCCGCTTGATACCAAGCTCGAGAATGGCGATACCGTTGAAATATTGACATCCAAGTCCGAATCCGCAGGTCCGTCGCGTGATTGGCTGAGCTTCGCCAAGAGCCCGAAGGCACGCAACAAGATTCGTCAATGGTTCAGCAAGGAACGCCGTACCGAAGCCGTCGAGGAAGGCCGTGACGAGCTGACGCGCGCCATGCGCAAGCGCAACCTGCCAATCACCACGCTGCTGACTCCGGAAGCATTGGTGGGTGTCGCCGACGAGTTGAACCTTGCCAACGCGGAAGCCGTGTTCGTGGCGATTGGTGATGGCCAGATCTCCACGCAGAACGTCATCTCGCATCTGGTCCGTGACGCGGGCAGCGACGAGGTGGATGAGGAAGTCGAGCAGGAGGCGTTGCCGCTCAAGCAGGTGGAGCGTACCAAGAAGACCACCAGCTCGTTGGGTATCTCCGTCAAGGGCGTGGGGGACATCTGGGTCAAGTTGGCCCGATGCTGCATGCCGGTTCCTGGAGACAAGATCATCGGCTTCATCACCCGCAACCAAGGCGTGTCCGTGCATCGCGTGGACTGCCAGAACATGCTCGAACTGGAGAAACGCCAGCCCGAACGTGTGGTGGATGTGCAGTGGACCAGCACCAAGGGCGTGTTCATGGTCAAGATCCAGGTCGAGGCGCTTGACCGTCCGCATCTGCTGAGCGATGTGACACGCGTGCTGTCCGATCACGGCGTGAACATTATCTCCGGCTCGATTTCCACCGGCACCGACCGTGTGGCCACCAGCCAATTCAGCTTCGAAATGGCCGATCCGCAGCATCTGAACACTCTGCTCGCCGCCGTGCGTAAAATCGAAGGCGTGTTCGACGTGTACCGTATCACCGGCGCGAAGGATTCCGCGGAGCCGCGACTGCGCAAAATGTGATGTTGACGAATCACATAAGCCGGTGATTGCAAGCAAACGCCTCTATAAATAAAATGAAGAAAGCCCCTCAATCGAGGGGCTTTCCTATATTGTACGGCTGTGCGGGAAACGCTTACTTGAGCACTTCCACGGACACGATGCCGACCGGCTCGGTCGGACGGTCCATGCGATCGGTGTTCACGGCTTCGAGCTTGTCGACCACTGCCTTGGAATCGTCATCCGCAACCTCGCCGAAGATGGTGTGGTGGCCGTCGAGCCACGGGGTCGGCACGGTGGTGATGAAGAACTGGGAACCGTTGGTGCCGTGGATCTTGCCGTCCATGCCACGACGCAGGCCGGCGTTCGCCATGGCCAGCAGGTACGGGTGGTCGAACTTCAGATCAGGAACAATTTCATCGTCGAAGTCGTAGCCCGGGCCGCCGGTGCCGTTGCCCAGCGGGCAGCCACCCTGAATCATGAAATCCTTGATGATGCGGTGGAAGGTTAGACCGTTGTAGAACGGCTCATGGGAAGGCTGGCCGGTCATCGGATCGATCCATTCCTTCTCGCCGGTGGCAAGGCCGAGGAAATTGGCCACGGTTTCCGGGGTTTCGTCGTCGAACAGGTTGATTTTGATGTCACCTTCGGAGGTGCGCATGAT
>OGWZ01002925.1_pt1 | contig 12473 bp, 10 predicted proteins | sample 1576141 | NCBI WGS metagenome assembly OGWZ01 (sample SAMEA3541512, study PRJEB24748) | human gut metagenome | biome: human gut; feature: human-associated habitat; material: faeces | place: China | collected 2012
CCTGCCGCTGAAACGACCGCGCGCCACATAGAGCAGCGGCCCCAATGCGAGGATCCCGACAGCCTGCAGCACACCCGAAAGCAGCACAATGCGCACAGTGATGCCGATGGCCGTCGTGACTTTTTCAAACACCGGCTGACCGCTGACGAAGGATTCGCCGAAGTCAAGATGCAACGCATCCATCACCCAGGTGCCATATTGAATAATGAGTGGCTGATCAAGCCCCATCCGCGCACGCAGCGCCGCCATATCTGCTTCATCATAGCTGAACGCTGCAAACGAGCGCCGCGCGTAGGCTTCCGCCGGATCGACCGGCGACAGCCGCACGAGCAGAAACGAGAGCACTGTCACAACGAGCAGCGTGAGCAGCATCTCCAGCGTTTTGCTGAGCAGAAATCGTTTTGTGCCTCTGGTCATCGCATCGCCTCCTAAAAAAAAACCGCAAGATCAGGAAATTCCTGACCCTGCGGTCATCGTACTCCAAATTAGCCATCGCTTCCACTCCACGAGGCCCTCATCTATCCGAAAAGCCAATTACCTGCGCGCGCGGCGGTAGGCGCTCGGCGTTTCACCGATCACACGCTTAAAGGCGCTGGAGAATTTGTTGGGATTTTCATACCCCAGCCGACCGGCGATCTCCGCCACGGAAAGCCCAGTTTCCACGAGCCAGCGCGCTGCCACTTGCATGCGGTACTCCCGCTGAAAGGTGGCGATCGGTTTGCCATACACAGCCTTGAAACAATCCTTGAGCGCCGTCAGGCTCATGCCATATTGCGCTGCCAGCGCTGCGAGCGGCGGATGCGTGTCGAGGTCGCAAGTGAGCGCCTCTGCCAGCTGCTTCACTTTGACGATCTGGCTCCGCGAATAATACTTCGCCGCCGAAAGCTCCGCCGGGAGCCAGTCGCCCAGCAGGAAGAAACATTCCAGCGCTTTCAGTCTGAGATACCCCGGCTGTGGCTGCGCCCGCACCGCCCAGATCTCTTCGAAAACGTGGCGCAAACCAGCCGGCGCGCGCGCCACGGAGCAGCAGGTATCGCTGCAGAATTTTTCCGCCAACGCCCGCCAGTCGATCGATACGCCTTCGACGATCCCGCAGGAGCACGGCCCTGTCAGCGCCCGATCGACGATCAGCGTCACGCCATCATACGTGCCCAGTGGAAAGGACGGCGGCTGCTGTTCCGGCGAAAGCACGCTCACGGCAAAATCACCTTCGCCGAGAAAGGTCACAAACCCCTGCTTGTACTCGCATTCAAAACGTCCGGCCTGACAATAGGCGATCTCCAGCACATCGCTGAACGCGCGCTCGCGCATCCGGCAGCGCCCTGCGCGAAACTGTGTGTATGCGAGATCGATGCCAGGAAAAAGATGGTAGCACTGCATGACGCCACCAGCCAGATCGTGCGGTTCGCCGTCCGCTGGCTGGCAATTAATGGCGTAAATCGTGCGCTCTGGCGATTGTTCCACAGGCTGACCGACGCCTGCAAATATTTCCGGTGACATGTGCATCGCTCCTTCGGTATTAGCACTTGTTTATTTTGAGCATAGCATAAGCGCGGCTGGGCTGTCCCGTTCGGCGATGCGCCATCATAGCCCTCGCCCTCGTGCTACTTCAACGGATCCGCGTCATCCAGGATGTGCGGCGGCCAGATATCTGGCACAGGTGCTCTGCGTTTAAGCTTGAAATCGCAAACACCGTCGCCGCTGGCGCAGGTTTTCTCGCGATAAAGCGGCACCTCAAAGGCGGCAAACATCACGTAGTCAAGGTTGCACATATATGGCAGATACTCCATATAGCCATAGCGCCGGCAAAAATCGTTGATCGGACAACGCTTGCTGAGATAGATCAGCGAATACTCGGCCGTTGGCGGCAGCGTTTCCGTGATAAAGCCACCGGGATGCTTTTGGGCGATCCTCGCATTCCTGCGGTCCCTTCGGCGCAGCGCCATATTTACCACCCCCGGCGCCTGCCGGAAGAGAAAACGTGCAGCTCGGCGCAACGATCTCGGCAGCCTTGCAAACCAGCGCTGGTAGATCGTAGTCGCCAGCCGGCCCCATTCATGCGTTGAAAGGCCATGGTTTTTACCGCAGACACCGACCGCGATGAAAAACAGGCAGCCTGTGAGATTTTTCGTGCCGCTGCTCCTGTCGCCGCCAATGTAAGGACAACGCTCGAGCATCTGCGCCCGATAATACCCCCAGATCTCTTCGAACGCTTCGTCATAGGCCTTGCCGAAGATCTGCTCGATCTCCAAACGCACAAGGATGAGATAAGCGTTCATCTGTCTTTTAAGCCTTTCTTCGTTTTGCTGATAGTATGGATGCATGTCGTTCCTCCGTTCGCGCTTGATCGTCCAGCATTGGCCATTAGTTACCTATTGCTTATTATAATCTTTTCCTGCGCAAAACGCAATAAATCCCGTCACTGTGACGGGATTTTATATGGATCGACAGGACACTCACCTTGCAGCCTGTTTCAACTTTTCAAAGCTTTCCGCACTCAGCGCGTGCTCCAGGCGGCACGCATCCTCTTCCGCCTGAACGGGATCAACACCGCAGGCGATGAGATAATCGCGGAAGAAGCAGTGGCGCTCGTTAATAGCCGCAGCAATGTCGCGGCCTTTTTCGCTGAGCTGAAGCAAATGTTCGACGTCCATCGTAAGATAGCCGCCGGCGATGAGCTTTTTCATGGCATGACAGACGCTCGGCTTACTCACGTCCAGCCAACGCGCCACGTCGATGGATCGCACAGCGCCCAGCTGACGCTCGAGAACAAAGATGGCTTCAAGATAGTCTTCCGCACTGACGCCAAGTGATTCATACGCTTTCATGACGCGATCCACCACTGCGTTTTTGTACAAAATCCTGGTAAATGCCTGGCTGATCGGAAAGCGACGCGTGATCGCCGCGCTGCGCGATGCGCCCGCCAGCGACGACGAGGATCTGATCGGCATCACGAATCGTATGCAGCCGATGCGCAATAACGAGAAGTGTTTTGCCGCGCACGAGCTCAGAAATGGCTTCCTGAATGTAACGCTCGTTGTCGACATCGACGCTGGCTGTGGCTTCGTCAAGGATAACGATCGGCGCATCTTTTAAGATGCAGCGCGCGATGGCGATGCGCTGGCGCTCGCCGCCAGAAAGCGTCGCGCCGCCTTCGCCAACGATGGTTTGAAATCCATCGGGCAAAGCCGTCACAAAATCGTAGCAGCGCGCTTTTTTCGCAGCCTGGATAATCTCTTCTTCCGACGCGTCTGGCCTGCCCATGGCGATGTTGTTATAGATCGTGTCCTGAAAAAGATAGACGCGCTGGAAAACCATTGAGATCTGGTCCATCATTTCAGCCAAGGGCACATCACGAATATCGACACCACGAATTTTCACGCAGCCTGTGCTCACATCCCAAAAGCGCGCAAGAAGATTGGCAACGGTCGATTTTCCTCCGCCAGACGGCCCAACGAGGGCAGTCATCGTGCGCGGCGGCATGGCAAAGGAAATATCGTGGAGCACGTCGTTTTTTCCGTCATAGCTGAACGACACATCCTCGAAAACGATTTCGTCGCCAGCCGTCGTTTCTGGCAGATGCGCTGTGCCAGTGTCAGGGAGTTCCGTTTCCACAAGCACGTCGCAGGTGCGATCGAGCGCAGCATTCATGACCGTAAGCCGGGTGGCTTCGCCGTAGAGCGCTTTGAGGGGACCGAAAAGATCAAAGACAAAGAGCAGCACGCCGAGCAAATATGCGAGCGAAAGCGCGCCTGTCTGCTCCAAATAAACAGCCAGCCCAAAAATCGCCGCAATGCCTGCGCCGTAGAGAATGGAAAGTCCCGTCGTCCACGGCGTCATGCGACGCTCGAAAGCGGCATTGACATCGCGAGAGCGCACGAAGTTTTCTGTGAGCGCCGCCGACTGTGCGCCGAGCAGATTGTAGCTCTTGATCACACCGATGCCCTCTACAAATGAGAGCACGGCATCGGTCAATCGCTCGCCCTGCTCCTGACGCGTTGCCGCTTCCTTGAGCGAAACAGCGTTCATGCGCCGCGCCACGACGTTCGCCAGAAGCGTCACTGCAAGCGCGATGAGCCCGAGCCGCCAATCCAGCCAAAACATGAAGACCATCAGGACACCAGCGCTGAGCAGATAGCTCATCATATTGGCGATGGTACTCATGGCAACCTCTTCAACGAAAACCATATCGCTTGAGAGCACCGAGCTAATCTTGCCGATGTTTCCGGCAGTGAAATAGCCCATCGGCAAGCGCCGCAGATGATCCGCAAGCGCAATCCGCTGATCGGCAAAGATCATATAGCCAGCCGCGCTCTGCAACCGATCGCTGGCATAATGAACGACGGCTTGCAGCACAACCACACAGACAAGTATGGCGCCCACGGCAAGACAGCGTGCACCACTCATCGTGCCAGATGCAAAACCAGCAAGCACGAGAAAAGCAAAAAAGATCGGCATTTTCGAAAGGATCTGCTCCACAAAAGCGCAGACAAAGGCCAGCTGAATACGTTTTTTGTAGCGGCCGGAAAGCCGCAGCATGCGAGATATGAGTGCAAACATCAATCTTCCTCCTCTCCGTCACGGATCCTCCAGTCGCCGCTTGCATTGGCGGCACGCCAGAGCTTTTGATATTCTGCACAGCTGGCGAGCAATTCGTCGTGCGTGCCACGCCCGGCGATCCGCCCGTGATCCATGACAACGATCTGGTCGGCGTCTGCTACCTGCGGCAACTTGTGGGCAATGACGATCAACGTCTTATCACGCGTCAGTTCAGCGATGGCGGCTTCCATCTTCTCCTCATTCTCAGGATCGGCATAAGCGGTCGCTTCGTCGAGAACGACGATCGGCGCATCCTTGAGAATGGCGCGAGCGAGCGAAATCCGCTGGCGCTGACCGCCGCTGAGCATCTTCCCTGCGTCACCGGCCGGCGTGTGGATGCCCTGCGGCAATCGCGCGAGAAATTCTGTGCACTGTGCTTTATCAGCAGCAGCGAGCACCTCGTCCTCCGTCGCATCCGGACGACCGAGGCGAATATTCTCAAGCAGCGAGGTATTAAAAAGATATTGATCCTGCGCCACGTAGGAAATGTGGTTGTTCAGCGCTGCCAGGCTCATCTCACGCAGATCCTGCCCGCCGATGATGATCGCACCATCGGCCACATCATAATAATGAACAAGCAACTTCGCCAGCGTTGATTTGCCACTGCCGCTTTCACCGACAAGCGCCGTTTTCTCTCCGGCGTGAGCAGTGAAAGAAATATCATGGAGCACTGCCTCGCTCACCGTCTGTGGCTGTCCGTCCGGCCCGGGCACGGTCTTGTAATAGGCAAAAGATACGTGCGCAAAACGCACGCTGTCGTCTGCGCCGTGGAAATCATCCTCTGTCTGCGCAAGCGGCACCGCCTCCAGCACCTGCTCGAGCGCAGCGATCTTGTAATTCAGCTGCGGCAGCGTCGGCAGAAAGCTGAGGGATTTCAACAGCGGCGTACCGATCGAAAGCGCCAGACAGAGTGTGAGGATGAGATCAGCGAGCGTCGACCAACCACGGAGCACAAACCAACTCCCCACAGGCAGCGTGAGAATGATCGTACACGGCAACAAGCTTGAATACATCGCCATCCATGGCCAGGCAGCTTTATACCAGGCCAGCGTATAATCGCGATAAGCAAGCACATCGTCGCGCAGACGCGCATAAGAATCGGCGTCGCGATTAAACACCTTGACAACCTCCATGCCGTTGACGTACTCGATGATCGTATTGTTCATCTTTTGCCCTGCCGCATAATACGGCCCCATTTTCTGCATACCGACAGCATACATTGTCTTCATTGCCCACAGAGAAAGCGGGATCGATGCCAGCGACAGCAGCGCCAGCTTCCAGTCGACAACAAAGAGCGCAAGGATCACCGCTACCGGGATCATGAGATTCGCCACGCCTTCCGGCAGCGAATGGGCGAGAAGCACCTCGAGGCTGTCGACGTCATCGACGAAGAGCTTCTTCACCGTCCCGGTGCCCTTGTCTTGAATGACGCCCAGGGGCAGAGTCTCAAACTTTTTCTGCAGCGATGTGCGCAGGCGCAGCAGCGTACCGTAAGCTGCATTGTGGGAAACATTCAGTCCCCAGCCGTAGAGCAGCGCCTGCGCCACCAGGCAAAGGAGCACGCCCGCTGCGCGACTTGCCACCAACTCTGTCGTCACCGTGCTCCCGCTCACAAGCGGCTCGATGATCTGATAGGCCAGCACGAATGGCAGCACACCGCAGAGCACACTCAGAAGCACAATGCCCGTCGCCGCATAGAGACCGCGCTTATGCGGCCCCGCATAGAGGAATACTTTTTCAAACATGATGGTCACCTTCCAGTGAAAAATATTTTTCTGCGATCGTCGCCAAAAGCGCCGGCGTGAGCGCTTCGCTCGTCACAGCACCAGCAGAATCGAGCTGCACGATCTGACTGGCAGTGCGCGCGATAAATTCAAAATCATGGCTCACGACAAAAACGATGACCCCCGCACGCGCAAGTTTTTCAATGAGCGCACTCACGCGCACCATCGAATCATAATCCAGGCCACTCGTCGGTTCGTCGAAAACGATCAGCGGGCTTTCTGCTACGATCGCCGCGCCAATCGTCACGCGCTGTTTCTGGCCACCGCTGAGCGCTGCCGGATGCACCGCGCGATAGTCGCTGAGCCCGAGCTCTGCGAGCACGCGCTCGATTTTTTCCGAAACATCGTCCCGATGGCCGAGCGATAGCTCTTCTTCGACGCTCGCTGCAAAAAGCTGGTAGTCGGTGTCCTGGAGCACAAGATAAGAGAGCGCGCGGCGCTGGCGCATAGAGAGCGCCTCGCCATCAAAGAGAATACGCCCATGCTGTTCTTTCAAAAGGCCTGTGATAAGCGATAGCAACGTCGTTTTGCCCGCGCCATTGTGACCGATCACGCCGACGACCTCGCCGCTGCGCGCTTCGAAGCTGACACGCGAAAGCACCGGCGGGCCGCCTTTGTAGGCAAAGCCCAGCGATTCTACCACAAGCGTGTGCTGAACAGCGGTATTGGAATTTTTCTGTGTGCGGACAGTTTCACGCTCAGGATAGACTGTGCGCAAGCCCATCTGCACACGCTCCGCCTCCGAAAGCGCAGAGAATGCTTCGCGTGAAAAAGTGCGAGTAATGCGCCCATCCTGGATCAGATAAGCGCGATCAATGAGATCACGCAGATAATAGAAACGGTGCTCCACGATGATGAGTGTCACACCAGCGCGCTTGAGTTCAGCCATCATCAGCGCCAGCCGATGCGTCGCCGCATGGTCCAGATTGGCCGACGGCTCATCGAAAATGACAACGCGCGGCTGCATCGCGTAAACCGAACCGATCGCGATCTGCTGCTTCTCGCCACTCGAGAGCGAAAAAATGCTGCGCCCGAGAAAATTTTCCAGCGAAAGCGTGCGCACCGCCTTTGCCACGCGCGCCACCGTTTTTTCTCGAGTCAGCCCGAGATTTTCGCAGCCGAACGCAAGCTCGCGCGTCGTGTCGGTCATGAAAAACTGGGAGCGCGGATCCTGAAACACCGTGCCCACGCGTCCAGCCAACTCCGATGGTGTTTTCTCGAGCAACGATTCGCCATCCAACTCGAGCGTACCGTGGATCTCGCCAGAATAGAAATGTGGAATGAGGCCGTTCAACGAACGGATGAGCGTCGTCTTGCCGCAGCCACTGCGTCCGGTCAGAAGCACGCATTCGCCATCTGCGATCTCAAGATCGATGCTCCGAAGTGTTGGTCGCTCCCGCTCCTCGTAGCGAAACGAAAAATCTTTGAAAACGATCATCCCTATACCCTCCAAATCCCCCAGGGGATCTTCTCTGCCAGCTTCGCTGGCATTCACCTTACCACAAGCTCAACCAACGCGCTCCGGTCGCAAAGCACAAGCGCCGCGAAAAACGCCATACCGAACGCGATCGCCAGCCAGTCACCAGTGCCCATGCGCACCTCGTTCAGCGCTTCGCGGCGCGTGTCCAGCTCGAGCCCGCGTGTCGTGCCCGAAGCAGCAAGCTCGTCGGTCACTTTGAGACAGCGCATGAGAAGCGGCACGAGAATATATTCCACTGTGCGCACCGGATGCACGATCCGCTTCAGATACGTGTCGCTGATGCCACGGATCGCCATTGCGTTTTTGATCCGCCGGTATTCGATCCCCAGCGTTGGAATGTAGCGAAACATCACCACCAGCGGAATCGTCACCGCCTGCGGCATGTACATACGCTGCATCGCCACCGTGAGATCGTCCATTGGCGTCGTGGCGAGGATCCAAAAGCCAAGCCCAGCAATGGGAATGATCTTCAGCACCGTCACGCCGAACACGCTCATGATCACACTGAAGATCGGAATCTGTACCCACGTGAGCAAAGCGCAGAGAATATCCACCGCCACGAAAGCCGCAAGCATCTTCGCCGCCGTGCGCGGCCTGCTTCCGCCAGCGATAAAAATGGCAACGCCCGAAACCAAAGCCAGGCTCGTGAGCTCACCGTTGACGAAATAGCTGACACATCCCAGAAAGATCAGCAGCAAAAATTTCGTGCGCGGATCCAGTCGTGCCGTGCCCTTAAATGGCCGCGCCGTGATGCACGCTTCTACAGAACCATTCATCGTGCGCTCACTTTTTTATCGATACGAGCCCGGCTTTGATGAAATGCTTTTTCAGCACACGCTGACCGATCGTCGCGCCAATAAATCCACAGATCACTCCTACAGCCACGATAACCACCGGCATCACACCAGCGGTCACGCCAAACAGACTGTCAATAAATTCCTGCGAAACTCCGTTGCCAAGCATGACATCCGTAAAGGCTTCTTTCATGAAAACGAACGGGAAAAGATAGCCCAACTGGAAAAACCCACTGAAAACAGCGAAAGCGATCTTCATCGCTCCCATCGTGATCTTTCCACCACGCAGGACAAGCAAATCACAGACCACGCCACCGATAATGAAGAGCAGCGAAACCACCCAAAAACAGCCAACGAGCATCAGCAATATCCCTTGGATCACGCTCGAGATCGTAAAAACACCACGCTTTGGCACCTTCGCAAGCAAAAGCATCATCGGGATACCATTCACGATCGCCACGCCAGACGGATAACAAATATTCGTCACTGGACCAGCCACACTCATCACCGTACTGATGATCATACAGATGACCCACATCAACGCCGAGAGCACGCCAATAAGAATGAAATCCTTGGTATTCAATTTTTGATTCATAAAAAATTCTCCCTTCAATAAATATAAATAGCGGTGAGATAAGGTTATCCTTATCTCACCGCTAATGTTAGCATATGCTTCTTTTCTGCTCGACCCAAATCCCATCGATTTTGACCCAAAAACAATCAGGAATCGCGTCCGTTCGGATGACTCGCGCGATACTCCCGCGGCGCCACACCGAATCGTTTTTTAAACGCCGCAGCAAAATTACTCGCTTTGCCATAGCCGACGAGCGCCGCGATCTCGCCAACATTTTTCTCATTTTCCAAAAGCAATCGCGCGCCCGTCTCGAGCCGTTCAGCGATCACATATTGATGCAACGACTGACCATAGATCGCCGAAAATCCACGCGACAATTTTGCCGCGCTGATGTGCACCTGTCGCGCCAGCTCTTCACAACTCGGCGCATAAGCGATGGCTGCATCGATGATGCGTTTTGCTTCGCGGATGGCTGCACGTTCTGTGCGCGAGAGCATCGGCGCGCGAAACGCCGCGCAGTCATCTGTGATCGCAGCACCCAAGACGACGGCGAAAAGCTCCGACAGCTTGCCGTCAAGGAAGAGCTGCGCCAGCCCGCCAGGATAGTTTTCTGCGTCGCCAAGTTCTGCGAGCACACGTGCCATCTGCGGCGAAAGCGACACGTGGAGTACGTCCTCCGTCACTTTCCGTTCCAGCCGCGCCGCCGTCAGCCCGCCCAGATAATCGTCGGTCAGCGCTGTGAATATTTTTCGCGGCACCTTCACCGTGCGAAAATCATACGTAGCATTCTGAGCATAACGAATCGATTCAAAACCGCCATGTCCGGTATAAACGCAAGCCTCTTGCTTTTCCATTGTAATACCCTTGCGTGAGTCAAGATCTTCCCAGAAGATGCCGTCACCCAAACAAAAAATCATCCACACATAATCGCCACTCGTCACGCCCTGCACACGAACATCTTCGTCTGTACAAAGCTGTAAATCTGAGACAATAATCCCCTGTCCACTCACAGCCTGCGCAATACGTCCACTGCCAAATGTTTCAGGCACCAACTGCTCAAACGTCTGTACAGCGCCACTCGTCATTTCACTGTACCATTCTTCTAAGTAAGCCTGCTTATCCGTCATCGGTTCACCGCCTTTCGTTATCCGCCGCTAATTCAAGAGTAGCACAATGAGCATATTTTTGCAACGAATATCGGCAGCTTTATTGTTCTGCTTCCAGGCAAAAAAGCACCCCTCGCATTCAGCGAAGGGTGCAGATCGATCAGCCTAAAATCTTCTTCAGATCTTCTTCCGGTGTGGAGATTGGTGAAATGTTGTAGTTTTCCACGAGGAAATTCAGCACGTTAGGCGAAACGAAAGCTGGGAGCGTTGGCCCGAGGTAGATATTTTTGATGCCGAGATAGAGCAGGGTCAGCAGGATGCAGACGGCTTTCTGCTCGTACCAGGAGAGCACCATGGACAGCGGCAGATCGTTCACGCCGCAGCCGAATGCTTCTGCGAGCGCGACTGCGACCTGGATGGCGCTGTAGGCGTCGTTGCACTGGCCCATATCCATGAGACGTGGCAAGCCGGCGACGGTGCCGAGATCGAGATCGTTGAAGCGATATTTTCCGCAGGCGAGGGTGAGCACAACGCTGTCTGCAGGCGTTTGTTTGACAAATTCGGTGTAATAGTTGCGTCCAGGTTTTGCGCCGTCACAGCCGCCGACGAGGAAGAAGTGATTGATCTCGCCACGCTTCACAGCGTCGACCACCTGTCCGGCGACGGAAAGCACGGTGCCATGGCCAAACCCAGTGGTCACGCGGTCACCGCCGTTGATGCCGGTGAAATGCTGATCCTCTGCATAGCCGCCGAGCGCCAGCGCTTTTTCGATGACTGGCGTGAAATCCTTGTCATCGCCGATGTGGACGGCGTCTGGATAGGAGACAACTTCTGTGGTGAAAACGCGGTCGCTATAGCTGCCGCGCGTTGGCATGAGACAGTTGGTGGTGTAAAGGATCGGCGCTGGGATACCGTCAAATTCCTTCTGCTGATTCTGCCATGCGGTACCGAAATTTCCCTTGAGATGTGGATATTTTTTAAGCTCTGGATAAGCGTGGGCAGGCAGCATTTCACCGTGGGTGTAGATATTCACACCCTTATCCTTTGTCTGCTCGAGCAGCTGTTTAAGGTCGTAAAGATCGTGACCGGTGACAACGATGAACGGCCCTTTTTCAACGGTAAGCGTAACCTCAGTTGGTTCTGGCGTGCCGTAGGTTTCAGTGTTGGCGCGATCAAGCAGCGCCATGCAGGTGAGGTTGACTTCGCCAACTTCGAGCACGATCGGCAGAAGTTCGTTCATGCCAAATTCGTCGTTGCCGATGGCAGCGAGGGCTTTGTAGAAAAATTGCTGCATGCCAGCGTCGGTATAGCCGAGAACATGCGCGTGATAAGCATACGCCGCCATGCCCTTGATGCCGAAGAGGATCAGCGATTTCAACGAGCGAATGTCCTCGTCGCCGTTCCATACCTTCTGCATGTCGTAATCAGGAATCTCTGCGCCGCCGAGCTGCGCTTTCTCGGTCTCGATGCGATCTATGATCACCTGAATGGTGTCGTCGTTGAAGCTGACATTTGTGACGGTGGTGAAAAGCCCATCGAGAATGAGCTGATGAGTGGTTTCTGAGACGGCGGACGGATTTTTCTCTGCTGCCTGGGCGAGCGCGATCAACGCACCGACAAGACCGTCCTGATGATCGGCGGTTTCTGCGCGTTTGCCGCAGACGCCAGCCTTCCCCATGCAACCCTTGCCGCCTGCAGTCTGTTCACATTGAAAACAAAACATGATAAATCTCCTTTCTCTTTGTACAAATCCTTTAAGTTCTATCCAAAATCCGCCCATCGGCGGAGATGGTGACAACCTGCCATGGAATCAGCTTGCCGCTCTTGGCGAGCGCCTGCTTCACAGCGTGCTCGATGCCGCCGCAGCAAGGAACCTCCATGCGCGTAACGGTGATCGATCTGATGTCGTTCTGGGCGATGATCTGCGCAAGTTTTTCGCTGTAATCGACCGCGTCGAGTTTTGGGCAGCCGATGAGCGTGACGTGGCCGCGGATAAATTCCTGATGGAAATTTCCATAGGCGTATGCCGTGCAGTCTGCAGCGATGAGCAGCTTTGCGCCGTCAAAAAACGGCGCGTTCACAGGCACGAGTTTGATCTGCACCGGCCACTGACGCAGCTCGGAAGGAGCCACCGTC
>OGWZ01002927.1_pt1 | contig 12468 bp, 10 predicted proteins | sample 1576141 | NCBI WGS metagenome assembly OGWZ01 (sample SAMEA3541512, study PRJEB24748) | human gut metagenome | biome: human gut; feature: human-associated habitat; material: faeces | place: China | collected 2012
GCGCTGTATCTTTCCCACCAGTTGCAGGAATGCAGCCATTGTGCCGAATGTTATTATCCCTTTGCTTAATCCGTCTATTCCCCACAAAAAAGCGATTAGGTAACCGCACGCAAAAGCTGCGGAGACGCACGTGCGCGACGAAATGGAAAAATATGTGCGGCGCATGAACTGTTTTTTCAATAAGGTTTGCTGCTCGTCGAGCTTTCCTATGTGCTGCTCGTCCTGTTCAAGGGCTTTTATTACGGTACGCTGTTGCAAGCTCTCCTGTATAATCGACTGTATGCGGCTGTCGGTATTCCTTATCTTATGGGTATAACGATACATGCGCCGCATGTAAAAGCGACTTCCTATTAAAAGGAACGGAAACACACCGATTATTATCAACGGAAGCCATGTATCCAAATAACAGAAGAACGCCATTGCCGCCAGCAACTGTATACCCATAATTACGAAATTGGGCAGCGAAACCGTAAGCAAGTTCACAACCGATGAAGTGTCGCGCTCTATACGGTTTACCATGTCTCCGGTGTGGAAACGTGCCGGCCCGCTCCATTCGCTTTGAAGGATACGTGTAAAAAGGCGATGACGCAATGCGTTTCCGGCTCCTATTTGGACGCGCACACCGTTCCAACTGTCTATGGCGTCGCAAAGCAACTGAAGTACTACTATCAGTATAAGCAGCAGAGCGCACGTTTGCAGCGGCGTGCTTTGCGCATGTCCGGTGGCAGTATCTATCAGCAGTTTCGACAGGTATATGAACAACAAGGAGAGAGCTACGGATATTATTCCTATAAGGCAGCTCAGGAATATTCCTTTTCTGTGTCCGCTTGTAGTCTGGCCCATGAACGCCGTGCGCCAATGCAGTTTCCTTGCAAAACGCCTGAGACGGGCGGAGCTCATCCAAAATGAGGAAAAGGCACGCCACGGCATACTATCGGCTTCATACGTTTTACCCTTGCGCACAAACGACACGGCTATGCCTACAACATCCTTTACATTCGCCTTTTCGGTAATGAGAGGATTCCCGTCCCCTTGCAAGGTAAGCCACTCTCCTTCCCTTGCTATAATGCGGTGCAGCACAACAGTATCTTGATTTCCCGCGAGTGCCATTACTACATCCCCGGGCTTCAGCTCGTCGACATTGCAACGGGACAAGGTAACATAGTCGCGTCCGTCAATCAAAAAGGGAGCCATGCTATTACCCTTTACGGGAATAGTAACCGAATGCCCGTCTTTAATTAGAGAAGCTATTTCGGTTGCCATTAACGCGTTGTCGAAGCTTTGCCTTGCCATTTCTAAAATGCAAACAGGAGAAGCATACCGTGCGGCACACTTCTCCTGTAAAATTACTGCATATTTGTTGATTTAAATATATACCAACCTACTTATTTGTCGATTACGAAATGAATCCTGACTTTTACGCAACGTCCGAGTTTTGAATTAAGTCCTTGAACGCTCTTGTCGTCAACTTTGACAATAGGATTAACCAATGCATTTACAGCAAATACGTTATTCGAAACATTCCTGAACTTTTCGTTGCCTTTAAGCCAGTTAACAACAGTGTAAGCACGGTTGTAAGCAAGCGTCTTGTTGCGTTCCAAGCCTACGTTCTCGGAATCTTCGCCTATATAATTGTCCTGGCTGGTGGCAAGTCCTTCGGCCATTACATAGATTATGCGTCCTTTCGTAAAGATTTCGTTCAACCGGTTAACAGCTTCGGTATTTGCAGCGTTGGCTATGTTTCCGTCGTTGCCTTCTATCGCACTGTAAATATCGGCGAAGCTGTACAGCTCTGCGTCTGCGTCGGGTTTAAGATTGTTCTTGACAAGTTCGAGGCCGTCGTGCGCATTCAAAGAGAACGACTTGCTTTCCTTGTAGTTGTCTGCGCCGAGAAGGCGTTGTCCGGCCGTTTCGCGGTCTACGCGGTAGTACCATGTATTGTTTCCGTAATACATGGGCGCATAATAGTAGCCTGTCTTGTCCTTGAACATATTCATATTGCTTGCGTCCATGCTCAAAGAAATAGGCGTGTCCGACATCTCGTAACCGCCGTCGATACCTGTTGCCTTTGCTATAGAAGTAATGTTTTCGGTGGGAATATCAGAAGTGTTCAGCTTTGAAAGAGACTTGCCCGACTTAAGATTCGAAGCAACTGCTTCGGCGTTGTCGAACTTCTTTTGTGTGAAAATACCCGAAGCCAGGTAATCTATTGCATTTACAGGTGCACCGGAAACGGTTGGCGCGTCGTTGCGTCCCGAATAATTGTTGGGGAAGAACACATAGAACTCCATTGTGCCGTATTCAGGACACTCGTTGGTCGGCATAATAACGGTCTTGTTTACGTTGTAAACCGGACGCTCGCATGGTGCGCACCTATCCCAATGGCGTTTCTTGAAGTAGTAAGTAAAGCCAACGCTCAAGCCTACGTTTGCGTCAAACCAATGGCTGTCCTCTCCGTTGCTTTTTACGGTGATTCCGTCGAAATTGGTCTGATACAGCGTTGCCCGCGCTTTCAAGTCGAGAGAGAAATTCTTTTTCCTGCTGAAGAAGCGGCTATATTGCAATTCAAGATGACCGCTCCATTCATTACGTTGCTCGTCTATGCCCCAATGGTGTAATGCTCCGATACCTACCGACGCTATAAACTGGTTCATCAGTTTGTCGGAATCCTTTCCTTCGTATCCGCAGAAAAGACGCGACAGGTTAAACATGGCACTTGCGCTCAAATCCCACCATTTCATCTTCGATTTCCAGTAAGGCGTTCCGTCATCTGCGGTCTTCTGGCCGCCATAGGTGTAATAAGTCGGTTCCTTGCTATATCCGCGCGAGTTGGATATGCCGAACTGGAGTTTTACACCTATACCGGGTGTGAACCACTTACCTACGCCTATGTTCAGTTCAGGCGAAAGCAGCCCGGAGAATTTTCCAACGCTTCCGTAATCGCCAAGGAAAACATGTCCGCCCACATCGGCAAGGACGAACCAGTTGTCCCAGAACTTGTTAGTAACTACACGAAACTTGTTGTCCGTTGGCTGTGGTGTCGTGAGACTGTCGCAAGTTTCGCATCTGACGGTATCATAACGTGTAACCGCCTCCTGTGCCCGAATGCTGCTCATACAGCAGCCCAGCACCATAAGAATTAATGCTATTCTCTTCATTGTTTTTTGATTGAGATTAATATTGGATTTCAGTTTGTTAATAAGCATTGCTGTCGTTACCAAAGCATTTGAAGAATGTTTTTACTATGATATACAGGTCGAGATAAAAACTCCAGTGCCTTATGTACCATATGTCGTATTTTACTCTCAGCCTCATATCGATTAAGCTCCGTATCTCGCCTCGTAATCCGTTCATCTGGCTCCAGCCTGTGATACCGGGCTTCACCGTATGGCGAACCATAAACCCGTCGATAATGCGCGAAAACTCTTCGGTGTGCTTTACCATGTGCGGGCGCGGCCCTACTACGCTCATATCTCCAAGCAGAACGTTTATGAACTGGGGCGTTTCGTCAATGTTTGTCATACGCAATATATGCCCCCAGCGCGTAGTGCGGCAATCATCCTTAGTAGCCTGAAGGCTGTCGGAATCTTCGTTCTTCCTCATTGTACGGAACTTGTAGCAACTGAAAATCCGGCCTTTCAAACCGGTTCGCTTTTGAACGAAGAAAGGATTTCCCGGCATTGTGCATTCGGTTACGATAATTACAATTACCAATATCACAGGAAACAAGGTACATAAGAACACAAGCGAAAAGACGAAATCAAAACTTCTTTTCAGAATCCTGCTTCCCATACGGTTCATAGAAGAATCGCGCAATATATCAACAGAGTCAAACTGCATTTTATAATACACTTTATTCGGGTAAGAAAACTTCAACACCGTATTTGTCTGCTTGTCAAAGCCCGGTTTTTATATGGCTGAAAATATCTCTGAGATATTTTAAAATACAAGGCACATATTTTGAAATATGTCAGACATATTTTTCATTATCTCAAAGCAGGCCCCAAAAGCCTGATTTACAGTTTTCATTTTTTGCAATGAAAAAGCAATGTTTTTTTACTTGATTTCACGTGCCGCAAATGTCTGTATCGTTACGTAAGGCTTTCGTTCAATTTATATTTGTTTAGATGTGCCATGCTCATACGCCGCCATACCTTGTAAAGCAAAAATCCGCATGCTTCGCCCGGAATGATATTAAGCATTCTTATACTGCGTCTCGACCAGAACCAAGCGTTCCTTACTATACGCGAACCGGGATATTTGCTATCCGCAGCAACGGCATTTCGCTTCATCTTAGTTAAATATCCGTCATTAAATATCACGCTTTCGAACAAATCGAATCTTCGGCCGCTTTTAACAGGCGTCAATGGGTAAGAATCCCCCCCGCCAATATACGTCTCGATAAATCCGAACAGAATCCGGCTGAATGTACCGGCATGAAGCATTCGCAAAATATGCCTTACGATTTTAAAATCCAGATCAGCCGCATGCAACATTACAGCCACATCGCACACTTGCTTCAACCCCACCCCGTAAGTGAGAAAATGGCGTTGGATGTGCAAGATGATACATACGAAATAAAGTTCATTATCGATTTTGCCCACACTTCGGCACAGGCGCTGAAGACGGACGTTTGTCACCGGGTTATACAGGAATTCCCAATCACGGTGAAATTCAACATACAAATCGTTCTTATCCAATAGTACGACTTCGTCACTTTTCCGCTCACATGGAACAAGGTTGCGATTTTGCAAAAAAGCATCCAACTCGTGCCAACCTTCAGTTACAACAATATCAATGTCGCCATAACAACGGTGAAGCGGATTCCGATACCAGGCTGCCACAGACGTGCCTTTAAAAACGGTCGCACTTATACCTGCATTCATTAATTGTTCCACCCACCAGTCGCTACGCTTTTCTATGTAATCATTGGCTTTCTCCATGCGACACAGATGAAAGACCCATTGCGCCCACACTTTCTCATCGGGGCGCATACTAACAAGCGATACCCCGTCGACAAACAAGCCAGTAACAGCGTGGCGGTAAGCCACGTCGAACAGTTCTTTCCAATCGTCATGCGTCAATCTGACATCAACGTTATTTTCGTGTTTGCCCCAAAGTCCGGCACGAAGAAAGTCAAAAAAGATCTGCCTGTTGTCAATCATAAGCATAATGCCGTTTGAACTTTGCTTCTATGAACTGCGGTATTTTCCAACCCATTTTCATCAATTTTTCGGGTACGCCCGAAAAACCGTGGGATTTATACATGCTTATGTCTTCGTCCCACATAAGTTTTCTTTTCCGCCTGTCAGTCGAAAGGCCTCCCATACGCATTTTCAGAATATACTTGTCGAGATACTCCACATGCAGTTTTGCTTCCCACAAATATCTTACGAGGAAATCGGAATCTGCGGCAATCTTGTAATCCTCGTTGTATAATCCAAGCCTCTCTATCACGTTTCGCTTGACATATACCGTTGGATGTAGCGGCAGCCAGCCTAATCGCACTTTCCAACGTCTGTAATTTCCGCTTACCCAGTTCCTGACCACTTTGCCTGTGCGCATGGAATCCACATAAAGACCGTTTCCGTAAACTATGTCGGCATTCGTTTCGGTGAACCTCGCTACTATGTCGGAAATAATATGCGGATTAATAAGGAAATCGTCGGAATGCAACAGTCCGACAATATCGCCGGTCGCAACCTTTATGCCTTTATTTATACCTTCGTACATCCCGCTATCGGTCTCCGATATAACCTTTGCAATCTGTGTGCGGTATCTGTTTATTATTTCCAATGAATTATCACTGCTAGCGCCGTCCACAACTATATATTCTATATCAGGATAATCTTGGAGTATTACACTCTCAATGGCCTGTGCAATAGTTTCCTCGCGGTTGTAACAAGAAGTGATTATCGAGACTTTCATTTTTGCAATAAAACAAATGTGTCTGATTTTTTGGGAATAATGCCTGATTCCATTTTACGAGTAAGCCAAGTAATCTTTCAAGAACTCTTTTATTGCCTCTGGATTACTGTTGAATTTCTTTTTTATCTCAAATATTTTGGCATCAACAAGCATTCTGTACCAAAATCCTTGCAATATGTGCCAGATGAATCCTTCTTTACCATCCAAAAATCCGCCTCGTATAATGTAACGATAGAAAAAGTTGGCAAAAGGTCGGACAAACAAAGGAGCTTTCACGTATTTCATTTTCAACCAGCGCTTACGCTGTTCCTCTGTACCGAAAAACATAGGTATGACTTCCTGCCCTTTTGCGTCCAGTTCAAATTCCGTTATAAGCATATCAATCATTTCGCGCGTTGCATAATGGTTGTGCTTATCTGTCCACCAAGTAAGACCGTTTAAGTTTGCGTCCACCTGATTTCCTTCGTCTACAGTTATTGTCTTACCGTCAAAAATACGGATGTGTTCGTCCATCCACCGGTTTTCACATTCGCCATGACCTTTGCGAAAAACCTTTAAGTGATACGTAGGATACCAACCGCCATGCTTCAAAGGTTTACCCATGAAGTCTATGCGTTTCCTTACATAAATACCGTTTACATCGCTGTCGCATTTCTTCACTGCCTCCTTAACAGCAGAACCAATGTTTCCTTCCAAGTACTCGTCAGCGTCTATTCTCCAAATCCACTCACTTTCAATAGGACATTTATGTATAGCGAAATTGAATTGCGAAGCGTAATTCTTCCATGCATTTTTATATACTCTTGCGTTAAAACTTTTTGCTATATCGCATGTTTTATCCGAGCTGAACGAATCTACCACAATAACTTCGTCGCAAACGTTTTTCAGCGAACCAATGCAGCGTGCTATGTGCTTCTCTTCGTTCTTTGTCAAAATTACGGCAGCGATAGTATTCATTATTAATAATTTGTTTTTCCATATGATTGAGAAGTCAACACCACCAACATGGCAAAATCCAGCGCAACCATTGTCTAATAATTCTTTTCATCTTTAAAGAAAAAGAATCGTTATCTGTAGAATAAAAAAAAGGTAAACCGTTTCCTAATGAATGTCCACCGGTTCCGGTTAAATGAGCCTGCAACTTAAATCTACAATATACTCCACGGAAAGATTTTGTTTTTCTTATAACTTGGAGAAATAGATTTTCTACAGTATTCCCTTCATAGTCGCATAAATCTAAATATCTTCCTCTAAAATATTTATTATAAAACGGTAAGGAAACAGCGTAATATCGGCATTCACCCGCATGTCCATTTATAGGTAAGTGTAACCAATCATATAAACTGTGATCTTTACAATCACAATAGAACTTCATATTTACTCCCCCCCGTTTGTCGACCTCATTTAACAACTTGTAAATATTAAGAATTGGGAATCTTCCTGTAACTTTAAAAAAAGCATTGGCTTGTTGTATATAAACAGAGCGATCGATTGCCATATCTATTAATTTCATCTCATTATAAGATTTTCCCTTTTCTTGCACAAACAGATTAGGATCAAGCGATATATATTCTACGGAAACATTCTTTCTATTAGCCAATTTATCCATTATGGATTTCGAATTCCATCCCGAATTCTCAGCAAAAATTAATATAAAGTGACCTGGTCTATTTGAAAGCTCCATGATGTAGTAATTCAACGTGTCAACATACATTTTTTCTCTTTCCTTAGCAGAAAACTTCGCTCCATTCATTCCACGAGTATCAACAGAAGCTGTTAGTAAAACAGGTAACATATTTTATTGTATTACTCTTTTTTTCAAAACTTTTGCCGGATTTCCTCCTACTACGTGATAATCCTCCACGCTTTTATATACTGAAGCCGTTGCTCCCACTACTGCCTCCTTGCCTATACACACTCCCAAACCGATAAAGGCTCGTGCTCCCACCCATGCCTTTTCTTTTATTATAATCGGAGCGGTTATCAATGAATCATGCGCAGTATTAAGCATGTTGACATCATGCGAAGCTGTACAGAGATAAGCATATTGTGATACAACCACATCGTCCTCCAGTATTACAACATCTTGATTATAACAAACAACATGTGGCCCTAAACAAGAGCCATGCCCCATAACAAGATTCCAAGGCGCCCAAATGCTTGCCGAGGCATAAACTTCCGAGTCCCACTTCACTTTTGCCCCGAACAGTTTTAGCAGCATTATGCGCCAAAGGCGAAACAGTTTTGTAGGTAAGAATCGGAACAATAAAACATAAGCCACATTCCAGGCAACTCTTTTAATCTTTACCGATAAAATTACTCGTCCAGGCCTGTGCCACTCAATATCAATCATATCAGACTTTTGTACAACGACATCATATCTTTGGCCGTTTTACGGGCAGAATACTTCTCTTCGACAAGTTTCCGTCCATTGCGCCCCATTGTTTCCAAATTATCTGAAGTTAACGAAAGAAAGCTGCGCAAAGCGTCTTCTGTAGCTTTTGTCCCCATTTCCGTCCACCACCCGCAGCGATAAGTTTCCAAATCTATCCAAGGTGCTCCTTTTGTGGTAATTACCGGCGTACCACATGCCAATGCTTCAGCTATTACAATGCCGAAATTCTCGGAATAAGTGGGTAGTACGAACAAATCCGCCTCGCGAAACAGATTCCATTTCTTATCTTCATATACATAACCGTAAAAGTCGACTATTTCCTCTATTCCCAACTGACGGACTTTCCGTTTAAGTTGCCGTACATACTCATCATCCCCTTCTCCTGCTATGCAAACAGAATAGCCAGCCAGCAATCCTTGCACGTTCGCCACAGCCTCCAGCAAAAACTCTACGCCTTTCTTTACATGAAGCCGCGAGAGAAACAAAATCCTCTTCTTTCTCGTCCAATCCGTTTTTAAAGAAATACGTTCAACATCTATACCGTTCGGAATCACTGCAATTTTATCGTTATACCCCAACTTTAGCAAATTTGCTTTTTCGCTTTCGGCCGTAGTATGCAAGCAATCGGCTTTGCAAACAGCTCTTTTTTGATACAACAACAAAGCCGGCAGCTTTTTAGTCCAATAATGACGTTTTATTATCCATGGCTCGAGCATACCATGCGGTGTAAGCACTACTTTGTAGCCGAGTTCCTGCGACCACTTTTGCGTCCACGAACATTGTGGCTCCCAGCAGCAATTCACGTGCACAACATCCGGCCTTATATCATTAAGCAAACGTCTCCACGCGGAGCGCATTTTCCGATATTGCAGCAAACTTGTAGGAATAACGATTATTTGCGCGTTTTCTACGGGCAACGGACTATTTGATTCCGCCGTAACGATAAACAACTCGCACAACTTCCCCAGTTCCTTAGCCAGCAGTTGCATATACACACCTACGCCGCCGGAACTCCTGTCTATACTGGGCACAAAATGGAGAACTTTCATTCTTTCCAACAAACTTAAAAAAGCTTGGTTGCTACCAAACTCCCGGGTCTACCGTTTTTGTCTGCATTTTTACCCCGTTTTCCTACATAGTTTTCGAGTGGCAGAAAATATGTCTGAGATATTTTAAAATAGGTCAGACATATTTTGAAATATGTGCCTTGTATTTTTTCTTTGCTCTGAAGAGGGTATAATTTGCTGAAAAACAGTTTTCATCTTTTCAAACAAAAATGACGCTTAATTCCCGCTTCGTTTTTCTTGCTTTTATTGTCTGTTTTTACATACAGAGAACAGCGCTTGTTCAGTAAACAAAACCATGCGGTCTATTAAAATAAGCGGCATTTGACGATATATCCTTTATCGGTTTGGCCGGTACGCCACCGTAAATTTTCCATTCCTCTGTGTAAGGTCTTGTAAGACCCGCACCGGCAGCCAAAACAGAACAAGCCGGTAAGATTGCTCCCCTCAATACCTTAACCCCTGTACCTATAAAACAATAATCTCCCACCACAATAGGACTACTGTCCTGACGGCATTTATATATGTCAATGGAATGAGTGAGAAACTGGGATGAATAGCCGGCTACCGTCACAAATTTGCCTATTGTTACCGTATTTGTGCAATCTATATGATGATGTTTTGTAACAGACGACTCGTCACCCAAATACAGTGAGGAATCCCGATTCGGCTGATGAGAGAAATGACGGGATTCAGTCCTAACCGGGAACCCCGTTATCCAGTTAGAGCGGACTATCATTGAGTTCTTTCCCAAAAACATCTTATCAAGATGTATGGCCACATTCAAATGCCCTATACGCGCTCCCTCTTTCATTACCAAATGTTTCGGTGCAATAAGCGACAATCCTATATATGCTTTAGGCGATAAGTCAAATCCGAAGAACAGGGTAAGTACTAAGCGTTTTACACGCCAAGGCAAAAAGGCTACAAGCAACAGCGCAAACAATCTCATTATTAACTTTGTTTTTTAACGCCAAACAGCACATGTGCGAGACTCGGACTTACACGGATAACGCTACTAACTGCCAAGCAAAAAAGTAATGTTACAATTGAAAAAAAATTATTGCAAGGATAAATAATGCCTTTAGTTTTTTAGCATGAGTTGTTGTGCATATTTAATATTCCAAATTAAAGTCGATTTATATAGTACAAACAGCTTACGAAAAAGAAAAAGGCAATGTAATTGCAAGAAGTTAAAACGCATTTTTATTAGTGTACAAATTTAACACGAGTGATATACCAAAAGTAATACCTCCTTTATTCTATATGTATAATTAATTTGACAATTGCTTGATTTCATTTCCTTTATCATTACATATTTTACAATAACGTGGATACATATAAGCGATGCTTAACGAAAGCCAATTAAAACCTGTTAGATAAAAACCTGGATTCAACAAAGCACCAGATTGAAGCATATATATAAAATTAAAAACCAAAACTAAACTTATATATTGTTCAAAAGTCGATAATTCACTCTTTCGTTTTATATATATATATTTTATAAAGCCGCTCATTGTGTGTATGTAAAAACAAATAAAAACGACAAAACCTATTATGCCATTCATAGACAAAAACATCAGAAAAGAATTTCCACTTTCAACATGACCATTAGCATCTACTTTTTGATATTGTGTTAAACACCTGAATGTACCGATTCCTATAATTGGTGAACTTTTAAATTCCTCAAATCTTGCCTCAAACAATTTTTCCCTACTGTGTTCTCCCCTTTTACGAGCCAGTTCATTTTTTGCTTCTATTATTGACAAATCAGGTTTAAACAAAGCGAAAAATAAAATCAATGCAACGGTCAGAGAAAGGAACTTTACGAGCCAACTTTTAATTGATTCAGAATTAAAAAATATATAAATAAGAAATATTACTGGTAAAGAATACCATGAAGTTCTCGTTCCTGTTTCAGGAATTGTAACAATACACAACCCAATTCCTGCCAAACAACAAATCTTTACTACCCTATTAGAACTCTTCAAGCCAATAAGCATTATTATTGTTGATAGCCCTAAAGCATATCCCAATGAATTTGGCCATTCACTAAGGCCTCGTAAGACACCTTTAACATATCCTATATTCCAAAATGCCAATATAGCGGAAATAATAGCCATAAACAGCAATCCTGCAGAAAAATACACGAACATGTCCTTTCTGTGCAAATAAATTGTCTTATTATTTATAATTGGAGAAAATGCCATCATTACAACTAGGAGCATAAGAATTCTTTTGCTCGGTCGGAATATCGGCTCTATATCTTTAAAATTAACAAGAATACTAATGAACGCAATTATAAAAATCGACAAACATAAATAGTTTGTTGACTTTAATTCATTGTCTTTCAACAATACCCAATATAAAGAATAAAGCACTATTAATGCATATATTAGCGGACCGCCTAAATACGACGACACGGCACACGTGAATATATATATCAATAGTATTTTTTTTAAATTTAAAGTCAATCCTGACACCATCACTTAATCCAAAGCTTTTTCTTTATATAATCAAAAAACATACATAATGTGTGATTAGACATCAAATGTACTTTTATCACTTTTAACGCTTTATATTGCGAGCACTTCGCATATAATTTATGTATTACATTTATACGCCTCCAGCTATTATTAGCCGCATGTAAAGCTACAGATTGAAATGTCCTAAAACCTACATAAGTAAAATACTCGTCTGGATAAAGGAACATACCCTCACGCAATTCTTGCGGCCCTTTTTTGTATTTAAACCCATACTTCTCTGCACATAAGGCTAAAACCACAGTAAGTATGACCTTATCATAATAACTACCGTCTGGCAGGATAAAATTTTTAGTCTTATAAAAGTTCAGACAATCCGACATAAATGGATGACGCGGCTCTACTCCCCAAAAAGCGGACATAATGCCGATACCAAATATAATATCTTCGGGATTCCTCTTTGTGCCATCCGGGTATAGCCGGTCTTTAACATTTAATATCCTTACATTATCAGCAATATATTCGGTCGAGGTGAAGAAGCGGTGTTGCAAAAAATCGTCTAATGGCTTTACCAATTCAACGTCTGTATCCATATATA
>OGWZ01002928.1_pt1 | contig 12466 bp, 10 predicted proteins | sample 1576141 | NCBI WGS metagenome assembly OGWZ01 (sample SAMEA3541512, study PRJEB24748) | human gut metagenome | biome: human gut; feature: human-associated habitat; material: faeces | place: China | collected 2012
GCTAGGTATAACACCCTTTGGTAACTATATATTCTCTCTTAACGTAGTGCCCGAAGCACTTAGGCTAGTCAATAAGGGCTTCTGCAAGCCCGCGACTTTAGTCGTGGGTTATTGACCAATGTAGAACTCATCGCCATTTTTTGACATCCCCCCATGTCTAAAGACATGGGATTCCTTAAAATAAAGGCAGCATCACTTCGATATGAAATTCTCCGGTATAGATGCCTGTTGTCAGGGTTTATCCTTTATAGGCGTTCCAGCTACTAAGGAGCCGTACTAGCTAAAGGAACGGTTGATGTCTGAACCGTTTTTATGATTTTTAAAAACCAAAACATTGTTTCATCAGCCTGTTTGATGCTTTAAGATTGTTTAAATCTCAAATTTGGTTAGGAACCACCGTATTGAAGCTCATCCCAGATTTTAGCTAAATCATCACGAAGCTCTGGACAATCTTCCCCATCTTTTACATTCTTTTGGGTGTAATTATATGCTCCCATAAATTTCTTCCATCCAAGATCTTTTATAAAAGTTTCAAACTCATTCCAACCATAATAGGCTATTAGTGGAGCAAATATATCGTGTCTTTGCTTGCAACCGGCTTTCTTCCAAACTCCAGGGGTCAGTGCATTGATCGCTGCTACATCTTCATCATCTACAATCTCAAGGAACTCCGATAAAACTTCATTGATATATTCTTTACTTCGTTCCAATTCTTCAACATCAGAAGCAAATACTTCCTGCGTATGATAATAGATAAGGAACGGTAAATATTTTCGTAAATTATGAATTACGTCATGCTGTTTCATTTCCTCTACTGTTGGAAAATTATTACGGTCTGTAAACTTCATAACGGTTCTGGCTTCATTTGCATCGTCCGTATATTCCTGGATTTTTTTTGCATTTGCGACCATTGTGTCGTATTCACTTTTTGAGATTCTTACTATTTCAGCTTCTTCAAACATACTTAACCTCCTTTTGACGTACTCTCATCATTAAAATGACGAGATTCTCTTTCTCTCATTACGAGAAATGGAGCATCGCAAAGCTTTCAGCATGGTTCTAGACCTTGCATATAGTCTTTGCATAGCTTCTGTTTTTTGAGCATTTCCAATCCATGTGGACTGTACTTTGTACATTCATACTGCATCCAGCAGGGCTTACGCCTCCGACCATAAAGCTGTCGGGTTCTTCCCTTACGGGAGTGGTTCACATCGCCAATGTTAATGACAGGTTTTCGATATACACACTTCTCCTACCCATCAGAGATGTTTAATGCATATCCGTAGAGGTCAGAACTTGTGAAGCATCCTGACGTACCTATCTATTCTGTCTTAACGTAGCACTCGAAGTCCTTAGGCTAATCAACAGGGCTTTTACAAGCCCCCACTTCAAGGCTTTAGCCTAAGTGGGTTGTTGACATTCAATGCAAGCCTTTTATCCAATAATCCTGAACGATATGTTTATTGTTTAATACATCTTCGCATACATTTTGTCCATGTTCCTTGTAACATTCTGAATATGTTTTAATTTTTCCATTGCTTACACCATCATACTTGCCATTCACAAAAAACGCTGTTATCAAAGCCATAATCATTGTAACTGCTCCTACAAATTCAAATAAAACCCCAAGACAAAACAACCAATCTAAATCAAATATTCTTCCAATGCAAGTTAGTATTCCTACAACCAACAACAAACAAAGGCCAATGTGTAATAAAGACATTATTTCATCTCCTTTAATTTTTCATCCAGTTCAAATCTGTAATTGAATTCCTCAACATCCTGCATTCCAATATAGTATAAACAATCAATGTCCTCATGATTGAATACATAACAATGGTCTTTATCCATGTATCCTTCAGGCCATTGACATCCTGCGTAGTCATAGAGCTTATGAGTCTTCTCATTCTCCTGAATGCGGCCAATAATCATTAATTTCTTTTTTCCTTCTTTTAAAGTGACAACACTTCCAATTGGCAACAAGTCTTTCATCCTTTTATCCTCCTCATATTCAAATCTTAAATCGTGACTGAATCCATATGTTTTAGAACATCTGTCATCTGTTGGGCAATCCAATGTACGAAGAAGACTATCAGAAGTCTTCTTCCTACGATCAGACTAGCTAAGACTAAATACTTCATCCACAAAGTTCTGGTAGTCCTTTTATTTTTCTACAAGTGACAGAAGCGTGCAAATTTTTCTAATTCGTTTTCTAATTTGCGAGGCTTCTTCACCTGCGAATCAATTTTTATTGTCTTGAATTTCCTGGCTATGAAGTTTACAAGTTCTTGGAATTCATCATCGAGATGCGGCGGCAGCCAATTATCGCTACGACATAAAAACACAATGTCGAATTTACGATCTTTGATTGATTCAAGTGTATTTAAAACCATTGATTTCAACTTATCATCAAATCCATAAACATCTTCCGATACCGGATTTGCAACCCAAGATATATGAGTATTTGGGATTTCGTTATGAATATGCATCAGCCAGTTGCCACAGTCCAAGCACGGGTTGTCGTTGAACAGATCATGATGCATGTCGACATTTGTGACATCCACGGATGCTGCCCCAGAAGATTCCATATTTTTCTTGATGAAATCATAAATATGTACATGGCTGTTGGCGATACATACGGGCGCAGTAGCCTTACAATTATTATTTAAAATGCGCCGTATCAAGCGCAATTCTTCTTGATTGCAGAAGACTTTGTCTAACTTTTCTTTTTGAGATGGGATTGCATAATGGCTGGCCCATACAACTGTAGAAAGACTTGTATCCAGATCAATGCCATCGGGATAACAGGATTGGACTGTATCCTTGTCTACAACCTGAAAATAATCGAAGTCTATGCTTAATACTTTTAATCTCTGTTTTTTCGCCATTATTTTTTCTTCGCTTTCGCTATAGCAACAAATTCTTTTTCATCCTTTGCCTCAGATAATCTCAATGCCTGCATCCTTATATCATCCAGATTTAATCCTTCCATGTCTGAATTCCATGATTTCTGATAGACATCATAATATGTCTTCGTTTTTGGATTTGTATATACGTAAACCCTTGCCAATGTATGGCTCGGTGCCCAGTAGTTAAAGGCGAATACTTTTGCTGTCTTATTGCATTCTTCTTCCGGAATAAGATACATTCCAAGAAGAACTTTGAATACATTTGCCGTTGCATATACATCATCGATAGAACGGTGGAATGTAAGCCCGATATCGCATCCGAGTTCTTCAGCCACATCAGAAAGTTTATGACTGGTCATTCCGAGTTTTTCTTTTGCCATCTTTAAGACATCTAAGTGGATTACAGGAGTAAAATTCTTACCAGCGGCTCTTTGATACATATCTTCCATAAATCCCTGATCAAAACTTTCGGAATTGTATCCCGCAACCAATGGATGTTCCCCAAAAAATGCATAAATTTCTTCAAACCCATCATCTTCGTCTGGAGCGTCTTTTACCATCTCGTCTGTAATGCCGTTCACTTCGCTCGCTTCATCTGGAATATGAAATCCCGGATTCATAAAGAAATCAAGCTTACCAATTTCTTCGAATTTCCCAGCATTATATCTGTATTTTACAGCACTACAGGAAAGAATTCTATTAAAGCTTCTTTTTAAGCCTGTTGTCTCCAAGTCAAAGAAGATCATTGGCTCTCCAGCAACGGCTCGTTCCATAAATGAAGTTACCGTATCAATATAATCTATTGTACTCTTTCTCATTATACGGCCTCCTTTGCAACAGCTTTTTTCTTGTTGTCTTCTTTGCTGCTGGTTTTTTCGCTGCTGCTTTCTTCGTTTCTTTTTTAGAACCTCTTTTTTCGAATGCTTCCTGATTCTTTGTAAAATCAACATCGATAATATTTGCAAGTTCTCTGATTAAACAGTCTCTGGCTGTTTTACCAAGAGTGGTTGTTCCGTCTGTTCTGTAAATATAAGTTTCTAAATGAAAAAACATTTCTGCTATATCATAGTAAGTATAAGCCATACTTTCATCAGTAGAATCAAACATATAATTTTTTACTAATGTAGATCTTTTTTGGCCAAGGATTCGATTAAGCGAGAGCTTAGTAAATCCATTGCTGATTGCAACTTTAATTGCTCCCCTGTTGCGTTGTTTGCCTTGTTCGGTCGTAAGATCAAAGTCCCCAAGGGTTTTCTTCGTGAGATTTGATACAGCTTTAGCAAAAGACTCAAGCTTTTGAATGATTGTTTCTTTCACAACATCCATAACTTTTGAGATCACGATTTTACCAGAATGTTTACGAGAGTATTCGTTTACAATTATCGTACTATCCGTCCCATCTACACGATAGGTGCCACTCACAACAAGAGATGACAATCCACAGTCTGAAGATGTCATTTTGATACCTGGTACAAGCTTAACCGGAAGATTGTATTTTTCCTGAAAGCTTTTTGCTGCTTCCGGGAATTCAATTATAACAGAAGAATATCCCTGGTTGGATTCCCAGTGTGTAAGTTTAGCTTTACCCAAAGTTTTGTCTTCGTTGATTAATTTATAAAGATCTACAAGAGCCATCATTCCAGCTTCGTTATAAGTGCCACTGAATACCCCAACAACGATTCCAAATCCTGTTCTTACAAGCTCTCCTTTGTCATTCGTTTTAATGTTGTGACGGACTACCATTTTAAAGCCATCGCTAATTAAACGATCGTTTCGTCTATTTGCTTCGTCGTCCAGCTCATCGTAGTGTTTAGGAAGGATTCCATCTGCAATAAACATATCTCTAAAAAGACTTTTTTCATGAAGACGCTCTCCTTTTGCATCCGCTTTCTTACAAAGTGTAACGACTCCGTATCCTGATACCCCATTATAATGAGTATTTCCATCTTCATCGTTGTACGCAATCATAAGCCCTGAATTTTTAATGACTTCTTCGAAAAATTCGCAGTTTGTTGATTTAATGCCTTTTTTAATTATTACAACAAAAGGAACATCTACAATCCCATTATTGTGGTCTACAAGCCCAGAAAGGTTCTTACGATCAAGTTTGTAAAAATAATAGATACGCTTGATATCTGTGCTATCTTTGATAGGTTTGTCTTCTGTTTTGTGGTAAGAAAGCAAAAACACATCCGTAGGGTCTACGAATGGGTAAGACGTTCTTGCCGCAAGATCTTTCATCTCTGAGATAAAACTTTTTGCATCTGTACCAGACGCTGAATAGCTGTCTAATAATTTGTTCTCCATAATTTCTTCCTCCAAATAAATTTTGTATGACCGGCTCCCAACCGTCTCTATATTATAAGACGAATACAGCAATTCCCAAGTATACGTATCCACCTTATTTACTATATTCATATTATAGCCTATATGTTATGGTTAGTCAATGTAACCACCACATTTTTGTGCGCTTTTAATAAAAAATTTTTACATACAGCTATTTTTCTAATCCTTTTATAGCAAATTTTCTGTTTTTTCAAGATATTTTCTGACATATTCGTAAAAAAGTATACGTATACCTTTCATAAATCTTGTTTTATTTTGGAGCTAAGAACGTCTACCCTTTTGAGGCGAACTCAGCGGCTCTTGTCCTCATGGAAACGTGTGGGCTTTATGCCGCAATTTGTTAACAAAAGCCCGCAGTCAATTAAGACTACGGGTATGTTTTTCTGCAAAAATATGCAAAGTTATACTATTGCTTATTTGCAAAATCAATATTAACCTTATATCGCCAATATTAAGGATGGAAAGGTAATTTACCACATTTGATAGATCCCCATTCCATCTTAAATACCGGTTTGGATTTCCATCTTAAATACTGGATTTCTGATTTTCACTTTTTCTCCGCTCTCATCCTTAATACGATATGCTAGTTTCGCTTTGTAATCACCTTCCGTATTGAATATTGAAATTCCATCTCCCATTCCAGTTACTTCCCATTTTAAATATTAAGTTTAGAATTCGTCTTTTATGTTACATCTCATCTTAAATACTGAACAATATTACATAAGTACTATATAATATGTAGAAACACCACAATCATTATTATAATTTACGGTTATAATACTTTTTGAAGCTGAATTCTTGGAATTTGTTGTTTACCATTTAAACCAAGTGGTGCTTCATATACTTTGAGGCTACGTTTCGATTTATACATTGTTTCCTCCCTATGAGTCAATATTTAATATGACTGGTAATTTAGGATATTAGTTGCAAATTTGATATTAAAGTTATAAGGGTATTGTTAGACGCATTATGAAAAACTATATTAAAGATGGAGCGTAACAAACATAACCATTTGATGTTTCATTATTAAGGTTGGGTAGGAACACTTAGTCAAATTCTTAATTTCAATATTAAAGATGGGATGTAACAAAAATGCCCCTAATTTCTCTTTTCAACAACATTCTTGTTACATTTATATTTTTAATATTGAAAAAATAACACGCTGTTTCACTTACATTCCAAATTTAATATTGAATTCGGAAACTGATTTTTTAGTTACCTCCCATTCTTAATATTAAATTTTGTCACATCTACAATATTCTGGAATCCGCCTATTTTAAGCCATTTCTCCTATTCAATGTTAAAGATGACTCGTAACAAAAAGAATCCCTCATCATCAATATTAAGGATGAGAGGGAATTCTATTGCTTATTTGCAAAATCAATATTAACTAAATATCGCCAATATTAAGGATGGAAAGGTAATTTACCAAATTATCTTTTTGGAAAAACAAATTTTGTGCTTTTATTATTATAGTCAATCACGATCTTAGCTTCGAATGGCTTTCCTTCTTTACTTTTCATCTTGATTACTTCCGTCTCTCCCTTGGTAAATAATAAATTAAGATTTTTCTTAGTGATTGGTTTCTTGGATGCAATCGTCCATGCGGAAAAACCACATTCGCATGTTAACTTGTATCCGTTTTTCATGAGCTTATGCTTTTTACAGCAAGGGCAAGTGTACGAAGACTCTTTTTTTGCCCCCTCAATGAATTTCATTTCTACTTTTTTTGTATCCCAGTTTAATTCCAGGCGAGCGCTAAAATGACTTCCGTCTTTCTTAACGAAATCATTGATGTCTGGGGTTTTCCCCGCTGAAACCAATGCAAGCACTTCGTGATCATCCAAAATATGACCAGCACTTAAACGATAAAGCTCAAATCCACAGGTTTTCCCTGGTACATTTTCACAGTAGAAATGAGAACCGTTTCTTTTGATCTTGCCTCCACAGAATGGGCATTCCATATCCGTATCGACCTCAGTATCTGTAATGAAAGCAGTTTCTCCGCCCTTAATTTCATTTTTAGCTACTTTCTCAAGCATCTTTTCAATAGTTTCTTCTGGAAGGTCTTTTTTGTAAGCAGTGGCAAACATCCTAAAGTGACAGGAATTATCGTTCTTTCCTGAGCAGACCAACTGAGCTCCCACTTTTACCATAGGCTTATCACAAACCGGGCATCTGTAACTCGTCGCCTTTTCGGCGAACCCGAGTCTCATTACGATCTTGCCGTCGTTAGCACTATATTCCAGCGCGGCATCATAGCTCTTCTTTTTCTTTTCAGAATAGAATCCAGCGATAACATCCGTCTTTCCTGTTGTAAAGAGTTTTGCAAACTGTTCAGAAGGGATTAACTTACCACCGATGCTTTTTCCAACATGAATATCACAGCTCTTATCTTTTCTTCCTTCACAGGAGTATCCAGTGGCCGTTTCGATGATCGTTTTGCCACACTTAGGACACTTGAATTCAGTCGCTTTTGCATTCGATGGATACGTAAGTTTTCCTTCGGCATCGACTTTTATTTCTTGATTCCATGTAATGCCGTTATATGTCATGGATTTTGTAATCGATGTTCCGTTCATTAACATGTCCATAAACTCATTATTTTCAATTGTAGATCCGTAACGCTCTACAAACCCTCCGACTTTACAGCCTTCTTTATATCCTGTGCAGTAGAAACGAGATGGGCCTCTCATGATCTTCTTGCCGCATTTTGGACATGTTCCAAGCTCCGTATATTGACCTGCATGGCCGTTACCGATAGGCTTCATTTCCATGCTTTTAATTTCTTCTACAAGGACTCTTACGTTTTCACGCATCTGCATCTCGAAGTCATCTTTAGCAAGCTCTCCTCTTCTTACAGCTTCAAGCTGCTCTTCCCACTCACCAGTCATATCTACTTTACAGATAGCTGTTCCATGGAGATTTTTGATGATTGTAATTCCTGTGTCTGTTGGTACGAGTACTTCTCGTTTTCCTTCTTTCTTGATAACTAAATATCCGTTTCGAACCAGTTCCTCGATAATACCTGAACGTGTTGCTGGGGTACCAATTTTGAGTCTTTTTCCAAGCTTTTTAAGCGATTCATCTTCTAAGAATTTTGCTGGATTTTCCATTGCCGCAATAAGTTCTGGAGATGTATAACGTTTTGGGCAGGTAGAAGTTTTCTCTGTGTTTTTAAAACTATTTACAGAAATATTATCTCCTTTTTGATGAACCGGAATCATCATATCAGAGAAGTTTCTGTTAAAAATCTTTGTATAACCAGGGTCAACAAGCGTTTTTCCCGAGCTGCGGAATGTATTTCCTTTGACATCTGTAATGAGAGTCGCTTTATCCTGAATAAGAGGTGGAAGAAAAATAGCAACAAACTGACGGACGATCAACGTATAGATGTCTTTTTCTTCCTTATCAAGAGAATCCCAGTTTGGAGCTTCTGTTGTTGGAACCAAAGCCGTATGTCCTTCATCGTTTGCTACTTTATCATTAACCCATCTCTCCGTCTTCTTTACTCTTGCAATATCTTCATCTGTAATCCCGGCTACAAATGGGGCAAGTTCAGGAACATTTGATGCGGATTTTAACATCGCTTTGAAATTTTCATCACTATGAATGTATTCACATCCGGTACGTGGGTAAGACATAATTTTCTTTTCATATAAGCCCTGGATGATACGCTGTGTATCTGCTGCATTATACCCAAGCTTACCAGCTTCTCTTTGTGCGGTTGCAAGCTTAAAAAGTTTAGGGGCATACGATTGTTCACGTTTTGCTGTATATTCAATAACCCTAGCTGTTTTGTCTAGCGTTGCGATTAAATCATCCGCTTCTTTTTTTGTCTCGAACCAGATAGTTCCTGCTGTTTTATCTGTTTCTTCCTCCTCTTCATCTGCAGTCTGCATGTTGGCAGCAGCAAACAACGTTCCTTCGAATCCTTCGTCGTAGACCGCTTTTACTCCGTATACAGTTTTTGGTTTGAATTCTTGGATTTCAATTTCTCTTTTAACAACCATTCCAAGGGTTGGCGTTTTTACTCGTCCGGCAGCAACCTTCCCGTTTGCTTTCATCGACGCAGCTCTTGAGACATTCATCCCTACTCTATAGTCAGAATGCTGACGACAGTAAGCAGCATCAAGAAGACGCACCAACATTGGGTCTTTTTCATCATCCTTCATTGTTTGAAGAGCTTTAAGAATATGTGCATCTGTAAGGTCATTGGTCCAAAATCTAAGAATTGGGAGTTTGTTATTCATTTGTGACAATACAATACGAATTAAAAGTTCTCCTTCCTGATCCGGGTCCCCGGCATTGATAACATAATCATATTTACCAGAGTAGATTTTTTCTTTTATCTGATCAAAACGTTCCTGTGACGTCATGAAATTTCCCTGTTTCTTTTCTTTTATCACTTCGTACTGAAATCCCCCGTAGTCTTCCGGATTGATCGGGAGCGTATCCCAGGAATATGATTTGAGGCTTGGATCTAGTTTATCTGGAGTTTTTAATGTAAGCAGATGGCCTCTTTGTGATTCGAAGTCGATTTCATAAGGGACTTCGTTTTTATGTTTATCATAAACTTCTTTAATTTTTCGCATTAAGTCTGGTTTTTCTGCAATTAATAGCGCTTTTGGCATTTAGTCTTCCTCCTTGCATATTTTTTGCTAATAAGTATATGTCAGAAATTAACTAATGTACAAAAAATACATACAGGCAAAAAGTTGTTTTTATAGAAAAAGCAAAACCCAGGAAAGTTCTGGGCTTTGTTCTTTTTTAAATTAACCGCCCCGCTTATAAGGAGGGGACGAATATTATTCTTTTGTTGAATTCATTGCACTGCGTCTTGCGTTAGCGAGTAGCTTATCCATTTCCAAAGCTCCTGCTGAAGCTTTCTTTTGATATATCGGCTTTTTTTCTTTATTTTCTACCTTAGATTTTTCTCGCTTAATATTCTTTCTATTTTCCAAAAATTCCTTCCCTTTCTTTGTATCTTTAATGAAAGCTGGAGCTTGCGCAATACTGTTAAATCTTCCTTGCATTATGTATCTCATAGCGTCTTCTGGCAGTACGTGTTCAGCATCGTAAAGCAAATCATATCCTTTTGCATGAGAAGTTCCGAAGTCTTTTTCATAATATACTTCTTTCTCGGCTGTATCTTTAAATTTTTCGATAATTGCAATTGTTACGCTGGAAGTTGGAACATCCAAATAAGAGTGTCTGTTATAGAGCACTCTTTTATTACCTAATGAACTAGTGAGCTCTTTTACCATCAATACTTTGTTAGATAACTCTGATACAACCCTGGTACGGACTTTTCGCTCTCCATCTTTACTGATTAAAAGCTGGTTTACCTCTGTAGTTACGTCTTTAGTGCTGACAAACGAAACCATATCTGCACGATGATTATGGATTATTCCTGTCATCCCTATTAGAATTGTTCCCTCATTAAGGGATTTTATTTCGCAGCCTATCCATTTGATGTCTGGACCGCACAATTCTGCCTGCTTTATAAATTTTGAAGCAAGCATTGGGGCAAGTCCTGTGGCAGCTAGAAAGCTTTTATCTTCTTTAAGTGAGCTGATGAGGCCGTTGATTGGAAATACCTTGCTCTTTTTATTAAGATTGTTGAACTCTAAAACCAAAGACGTGTTATGCTTGTGGTTCTTTTCTTGCAGCATATTGATTTCGCTTAACACTGTCTTGATAAATAATTTTTCTTCACTTGGAATTTGTGTCCTATCATATATCACGTGAATACCCTCCGATTCTTTTTAGGTCTCTCTTTTATATATGTCGGATTTTCTCAAATATCCGGCAAAAATTGCAAAAAAACAGCAGGTTTGGGAGCTCCTGCTGTCTTTAGAGGAAGAAACATCTATTTTTTATGAATGTTTCTTATTGGAGAGTGTCTCTCCACCGGCCGTTTTTTGTTGCCGGTTTCCATTATGTCTTAATGGTTTTTTTCGAGATTTTATTTTTTAGCTTGGGACTAAAAAACGGGAGATATCGAGTGGCTAAACCTAACTGTTTACCACTCTCACATTATATATGTCAGAAAAAGTTTACAAACTTAGTTTTACATACAAGGTTTTGTGAATGTTCTGAAAATATTTTAGATCACGCGGTTTCGCCAAGCGAATTTCGCTATTATTATGTTCCATGTTTTTTGTTCTCATAATCTTTCTCTTACTAATTTTTTTATTATTATTTTCCTTGTGTATATGTCAGTATTCGCCAGCGTTTTGTTTTCTACATATAGCAAAAAAAAGACACCAGCTTTTACCAGTGTCTTATTCGTCCTTTCCATGTTCTAATTTTTCATGTTTTATCATTTCCTGAGGGGTTAGAACATCCTCTAAGCCACAATGTTTACAGATGCATTCGTAAGGAGTTCGATCTTCATCTATAAATCCTTGTTTACAGATAAAACCGTGGAAGTTTTTAGAGTCACACCCTAATCTTATTAACGGATGAGCGATTGTACCATTTTTGAATGAATTATATGTTCTATGTTCCACCACAGTTCCATCTTCGAAACGAACATCTATATCGTCGCATCTACCATATCGAATAATAGTAGCTTCTATACCACAATTCATCATTCGGGTTTCGCCAAGACGGACTTCAGTAAAAGTTTTAATGTTTGGATTGGCAATTTCACCTTTTTTAAATTTGCCATAAGATTTATGCTTCACTACGGTTCCATCTTCGAAACGAACATCAATGTCTATATACTTCCCATATCGAATAATAGTAGCTTCCATACCACAATTCATCATCCGGATTTCGCCAAGACGGTCTTCTGCAGAAACTTTCATGTTTGGATTAGTGATACTACCTTTTTTAAATGTATCATACGCTTTATGTTCTACTACTTTTCCATCTTCGAAACGGACATCAATGTCTGAATACTTCCCATATCGAATAATAGTAGCTTCCATACCACAGTTCATCATTTTGGTTTCTCCAAGTCTATCTATTTTTGCTGCCATAAGTTACCCCTCGCTTTTTTGCATTTGCTCCTGCATTGCTGTTACAAAATCTTATTTGTTCTCTCCATGTTCTGATTTTTCGTGTTCTATCATTTCCTGAGGAGTTAAAACATCCTCTAAGCCGCAATGTTTACAGATGCATTTGTAAAGAACTCGATCTTTATCTTTAAATCCTTGTTTACAGATAAAACCGTGGAAGTTTTTAGAGTCACACCCTAATCT
>OGWZ01002938.1_pt1 | contig 12438 bp, 9 predicted proteins | sample 1576141 | NCBI WGS metagenome assembly OGWZ01 (sample SAMEA3541512, study PRJEB24748) | human gut metagenome | biome: human gut; feature: human-associated habitat; material: faeces | place: China | collected 2012
AAGGGCCTGCCCAACGCCAACTATTATAAGGAACAGATCGTGCGGATGAACACGCTGGAGGATATGGAGCGCATCACCGCCGGCATCAAGAGGGACCTGAAATGACCGAGCAGCAGTGGATCGCCCGTGCCAGACACGGTGACGCAGACGCCTTCGAGCAGCTGGTGGTGGCCTACGAAGGGCCGGTGTACCGGCTGGCACTGCGGATGTGCGGCAGCGCCGAAGACGCCCGTGAGGTGACGCAGGACGCCTTTCTGGCGGCATGGCGTGGTCTGCCGGCTTTCCGGGGCGACAGCCGCTTCTCCTCATGGCTGTACCGGCTTACCACCAATGCCGCCATCGACTTCCTGCGTCGGGAAAAGCACCATCTGGGGAACCTCCCGCTGGAGGAGGCGCCGGAGCGGCCGGATCCCCAGCAGCCGGAGCTTCTGGCGGAGCAGAGAGAGCAGCAGGAGGCCCTGCAAAGGGCGCTGGATCAGCTGTCCTCAGAGCACCGGCAGGTGCTGCTGCTGCGGGTGGTACAGCAGCTGAGCTACGACGAGATCGCACAGGCTCTGTCGCTGGAGAGCGGCACGGTGAAATCCCGCATCAGCCGTGCCCGCCGCCAGCTGCGGGAAATTCTCCTGCGGCAGGGGAACTTCTTTCCCGACTCTGCCGTCTTACCAAATGGAAAGGAGGGGTGAGTATGCACTGCAATCAGGAACAGATCGAGGCCCTGCTGGACGGGGAGCTGGTCGGCCCGGAACAAGACGCCGTACTCGCCCATCTGCGGGATTGTCCCGGCTGCCGCAGCTACTACCGGCAGCTGCTGGCCATGGAGCAGGCCCTGCGGGCCGATACCGATCCCGTCCTGGATGACCTGCTTCCGGATATCATGAACCGTGTCCACGCCACGCCCCAGCATCGACGGCGGTCGCCGTGGCTGCGGGCCGCCATGGGCATGGCAGCGTGTCTTGTGGTGGTGCTGGGCGTCTATCTGGTACGCTATCAGGTGGAGAAGGACAGCGACTCTCCCTTCAGCGGTATTTTGCCGGATTCCTCCGCCAACAACTCTGTGGGCGCCGACGAGGATACTTTCACCGATGAGGTCACCCCCTCTGACGGCGGTCTGACCTTCGCCTCCGGCGGCACAGAGAGGCAGGAGCCTTCCGACCCGGCAGACTACGTTCTCATAGACTGCCCGGAGCTGGCCCAGCAGGCCCGCCAGTGGCTGTCCCAGCAGGGATTGGAGCCGGACGAGGACGGTATCTATTCCCTCACTGCCCAGCAGGTACAGGATCTGAACGCCGCCGTGCCGGAGCTGGAGCTCCCCACGGATGATGCACTGCGCCTGCTGCTGGAGGACTGAGGCCTGCCTTGACGGGCCGGGCAAAATGCGCTACAATGACCCCAAAAGGGCTTTCCCACCTAAGTGCAAAAGGAGGTCATCCCATGACAGAACAGGAACTGTGCCGGGCCGCCATTGCCATGCTGGACCGCTCCTACAGCCCCTATTCCCATTTTCCCGTGGGTGCGGCGCTGGAGTGCAGTGACGGCACGGTGTTCACCGGCTGCAACATTGAAAACGCCGCCTACGGTCTCACCATCTGTGCCGAACGCACCGCCATCTTCAAGGCCATCAGTGAGGGCCACCGGGATTTCAAACGCATCGTCATCGCCGGGAAGAGCGAGGACTACTGCGTCCCCTGCGGCTCCTGCCGGCAGGTGATGCAGGAATTCGCCCCCCAGATGGAGGTCATCTGCCTCAATGGCAAGGGGGAGGCCAAGCACTTCGCCCTGAAGGAGCTGCTGCCCTATGGCTTCGACGAGACGTGGCTGTGACCGCCGCCCTACAGGCGGCATAGGATAGACCACTCCCCTAAAAGGAGGTCTTTTCCGTGGCAGATACGCTGGATACCCTGCCGGCGGGCCGGTGGGCCGCCATCCGGGCTGTGACGCACTCCCAGCGTCAGCGGCTGCTGGAGCTGGGCTTCATCCCCGGCACGATCGTCCGGGCGGTGCAGATCAGTCCCTTGGGTGATCCGGTGGCCTATGAGGTGCTGGATGCCGTCATTGCCCTGCGCCGCTGTGACGCCCGGTGCATCCATATCACGGCACTGTAAGTGCTCATGCTGCACATGTTAAAAAGGAAGAGACGATGGAAACATCGTCTCTTCCTTTTTGTCTGCAGAGGGGGCTGTTTATTGCCACCGGCGGCATATTTTTTGCCTCCGGCAACCGAACAAGGCAAAATAAGCCCCCGCCGGGTGGTGCTGCACACCGTCCGGCTGGGGGCATCTCATTTCTCCCGGTGCCTGCGCTCCCGGTAGATCGGCTCCGGCGTGCGGATCACCACCTGAGTATCCTCCGCCACCGAATCCGTCAGGAAGGCGTTGCCGCCCACCACGGCATGATCCCCGATGGTGGTCTCACCGCCCAGAATAGAGGCCCCGGAGTAGATGGTCACGTCGCTGCCCACGGTGGGATGCCGCTTCCCCGGCAGACTGGCGTGGCCCTTCCGAGGGGACAGCGCTCCCAGCGTCACGCCCTGATACAGCTTCACATTCTCCCCGATGACCGTGGTCTCGCCCACCACGATGCCGGTGCCGTGATCGATGAAGAAGTGGGCACCGATCTGTGCGCCGGGGTGAATATCGATACCCGTGCGGCTGTGGGCGTACTCACTCATGATCCGGGGGATCATGGGAATCTGGCGCAGATACAGCTCATGGGCCACCCGGTATACGAAAATGGCAAACAGCCCCGGATAGGCGAACAGGATCTCCTCCTTGGAGGCCGCCGCCGGGTCGGATTCAAAGGTGGCGTCCAGATCCGTCAGCAGCAGCCGCTGCACGCCGGGCAGGGCCTCCACCACCTCACGGGCCAGCACCGACGCCCGCTGCTCCTGCTCCTCCGGCAGGGCCAAAGCGATCTGCCGGGCCAGCTGGCCCTCGATGCGCTCCAGCAGCAGCGCCGTGTAGTCCTCCACCGGAAGGGTCATCAGCTCCGGGTCGCCGTAGTAGGCCGGAAAGACCAGCCGCCGGATCTCCTTCAGCAGTCCGATCACTGCCCCCTTGTCCGGCAGCCGCAGGCCCTTGCCGTACATGGGAACGGGGCTGCGCTGCATATTCTCCGCCATGGACCGGGCTGCCGCCCGGATGTGCTCTTCATACATGGGATGTCTCCTCCTGTCCCGCCCCCGCAGGGGCCGTCTATCCTATGTTCCCTCCCGGTGTCAGGATACACCGGCCGGAATCTTTTCCTCCTTTTGGGGGCGGCTGCCGTCAAAGGGGGTCTCCAGCTGGCTCAGGTCCCGGAGGTAGCCCTTGAAATCGCTGTAAAACGCCGCATACTCATATCCGGTGCAGATGCGCTCGTCCATCACCACGCCGATGGGCATCACCTTCCGGGTCAGGTCGCCGCCCATGTAGTCCGGCACGGGCTTGCCCATGCACACGAACACGCTGGTGGTACCGAACTCGTAGCAGTGGTGATGGATATAGCTGGTCTTGATGGAGGCCAGATTGGTGATGAACATACTGGTGTGGAAGGGCGACAGGTCGATGATCTTCCGGGGCAGCAGCCCGTGCTTGTCCAGATGATACGCCAGCCACACCACGAACTTTGGCAGCCCCGGCACGGAGAACATGAACCGTGCGAACTTGTCGGTGCTGTTGGACTGGTGCTCATGCTGGTTGGCGGCAATAACCTCCCGAATTTTCCTGTCAATGGAGAAAATATCGTCCGACGGCTCCAAATACACTTTCAGTGCTGTCTCGTTGACCACCCCGTCGGATCGCTTCTTGAGAATGACGAAGGAGACGCAGAAGTGGTTGCGCCGATAAATTTTTCCGTTCATCACGAAGTAGTTCAGCTTTGGATTATCCAGCACCGCCCGGTAGTAGGCGGCGATGATGACACTCATGTGGTTCAAGCGTACGCCCTCCCGCCGCCAATGGCGGATGTAGGCCTTTACAGCCTCCTCGTCGATGTTCTCGGTGATGGAGTTCCACGCATCGTAGCGCTTGGGCATGATGTAGGGGATGGCCGCCACCAGCGGCGGCAGGTCTTTCACTCTGGTTCCGTCAGGTCTCATGATGCTTTTCCTCATTCCTATGCAGATGCAGTCATTATACGCCCTCCCGCCGTCCATTGCAACCGTTTTCCCATTCCTTTGCCCCGCAAAAAGCCCGCTGCGGCCGCACTTTCCGCTTGTCCTTTTCCGGCGGATTTGTTATAATAGTTGATTATAGTAGTATGCGGAAGGGAGCGCTGGCAGATGAAGTTTTCCAAATGGCATATCGCCCCAGCGGAGGAAGCGGATATCCGCCGTCTCGGCGAGGCTGGCTATCCCCAGCTGGTGTCGCAGGTACTGGCGGCACGGAGCATCTCCACGGCGGAGGAGGCCGCCGCCTTTCTGGAGCGGGGCCGGGATCTGACCTGCTCCCCCTTCCTGATGAAGGACATGGACCGGGCGGTGGAGTGCATCAGCCGGGCCATCGGGCAGGGCCTCCGCATGGCGGTGTTCGGGGATTACGACGTGGACGGCATCACCGCCACGGTGATCCTGGTGGATTACCTGAAAAGCCGGGGCGTCGATGTGCTGCACTATATTCCTCGCCGCATCGAGGACGGCTACGGGCTGGGGCAGGACGCCATCCGCTCCCTCCATGAGCAGGGGGTAGAGCTGCTCATCACCGTGGACTGCGGCATCACCGGGGTGGAGGAGGTGGACTTCGCCGCCTCTCTGGGCATGGATGTGGTCATCACCGATCACCACGAGTGCAAGGACACCCTGCCACGGGCCGCGGCGGTGGTGGACCCCCACCGGCCGGACTGCACCTATCCCTTCCCCTATCTGGCGGGCTGCGGCGTGGCGCTGAAGCTGGTGCTGGCGCTGGGCGGCGAGAGCCGGGAGGAGGCCCTTTTCTCCCGCTACTGCACCTTGGCCGCCATCGGCACCATTGCCGACGTGATGCCCATGTCCGGGGAGAACCGCATCATCGTCTCCCGCGGCTTGGAGTGCATCACCCAGTCGGACTTCATCGGCCTCCACGCCCTGCTGCAGGAGGCAGGTCTCATGGATAAGGCCATCACCTCCGTGCAGGTGGGCTTCGTGCTGGCCCCCCGCATCAACGCCGCCGGCCGCATGGGGGCAGCGGACAAGGCTGCCGACCTCCTGCTGTGTCAGGACCCGGCGGAGGCCGCCCGGTTGGCCCGTGAGCTGTGCGCTCTGAACCGGGAGCGTCAGGCGGTGGAGCAGACCATCTATGCCCAGGCAGTGGAACAGATCGACCATCTGCCGCTGCAGGAGCGCAGCGCTCTGGTGCTGGCCTCCGACACGTGGCACCAAGGGGTGGTGGGCATCGTGGCCTCCCGCCTGTCGGAAAAATACGCCTGTCCCAGCTTTATGATCCACTTAAACGGCACCGTGGGCAAGGGCTCCTGCCGCAGTTGGGGCGGCTTCAACCTTTTCGCCGCTCTGGAGCGCTGCTCCGACCTCCTGCTGGATTTCGGCGGTCACGAGCTGGCGGCGGGCTTCACCATCGATGTCGCCAATATCCCCGCCTTCCGCCAGCGGATGAACCAGCTGGTGCGGGAATATCAGGGTGGCGGAGCGCCGGAGGTATGTCTGGAGATCGATGCCGCCCTCACCTGTCCCAGCCGTGTCACCCTGACGGAGGTGGAGGCTCTGGGGATGCTGGAGCCCTACGGCGCCGGCAATAACCGCCCTCTCTTCTGCCTGATGGGCGCCACGCTGGAGCGGCTGCAGAGCGTGGGCCAGAATCGCCACCTGAAGCTGCGGCTCAGCAAGGGCAGCAGCCAGTTCGACGGTATTTTCTTCTCCGTCTCCCCCGACACCTGTCCCGTTGCGGCGGGCAGCCGGGTGGATGCGGCCTTTTATCTGCAGATCAACGAATTTCGGGGCAACCGCACGGTACAGCTGCAAATGGTGGACATCCGCCCATCCCTCACCGTCAGTACACGGGAGGATGAGTGCCTGCACCTGTTGGAGCGCTGTCTGCGGGGCGACCGGCTCCTGCCCAAGGAGGCGGTCCACCTGCTGCCATCCCGCAGCCAGTGCGTGCAGCTGTGGCGGGCGCTGGAGCACACCGTCCCCCCGGAGGGACTCACCGCCTGCTACCTGCCGCTGCTGCGGGAGCTGTCCGCCCGGCTGGAGGGGGCCGACCCCTTCCTTCGGACTGCCTTCTGTCTGGAGGTGTTCCGGGAACGGCAGCTGCTGACCCTCCGGCAAGAGGGCGACACCATTTCCATCACACTCACCGGCCAGGGGAAACACGTCCGCTTGGAGGAATCCGGTTACTTACAGGGCCTGCATGAGGTCATGCAGCCCAAACGGGGAGGCGATCACCATGACTGATACCCAGAATACCACCGCACCGGCGTCTCTGGTGCCGGAGATCCGCCCGGAGGTCTGGGCTGATCTGGAGCAGCGCTACCGCAAGCTGGAGGACACCGTCCGCCGCTATAACCCCAGCGCCAACTTCCAGCAGATCCGGGCCGCCTTCGAGTTCGCCGCCAAGGCCCACGGGGCGCAGATGCGGAAGGACGGCTCTCCCTTCATCACCCACCCGCTGGCGGTGGCCCAGATCGTGGCGGAGGAGCTGCATCTGGACTCCGAGTCCATCGAGGCGGCTCTGCTCCACGACACCATCGAGGATACCTCCGCCACCCACGAGGACATCTCCCGGCTCTTCTCTCCCACGGTGGCGGATCTGGTGGAGGGCGTCAGCAAGCTGACCCGTGTCCACTATACCTCCAAGGAGGAGGAGCAGATGGAGAACCTCCGGAAGATGCTCATGGCCATGAGCAAAGATATCCGGGTGATCCTCATCAAAATCTCCGACCGGCTCCACAATATGCGTACCATGGAGTACCAGACCCCGGAGAAGCAGAAGCAGAAGTCCTTCGAGACCATGGAGATCTATGCCCCCATTGCCCACCGGCTGGGAATGCAGAAGATGAAGTGGGAGTTGGAGGATCTGAGCCTGAAATATCTGGACCCCATCAGCTACCGGGAGATCGTGGAGGCTCTGAATGAAAAGGCCGCTCAGTATGACGGCTTCATGTCCTCCATCCACGACCAGATCACCCGCCGCCTGCGGGAGGCCCACATCGACGGCTACGTCTATGGCCGCATGAAGCACCCCTACTCCATCTACCGCAAGATGTATACCCAGAACAAGTCTCTGGACGATGTATACGACCTCTTCGCCTTCCGGGTCATTGTGGACACGGTGTCCGACTGCTACAATGTGCTGGGCATCATCCACGACCTGTATAAGCCCATTCTGGGCCGCTTCAAGGACTATATCGGCACGCCCAAGCCCAATATGTACCAGAGCCTCCACACCACCGTGGTGGGCCAGAACGGTATCCCCTTCGAGGTGCAGATCCGCACCCGTGAGATGCACGAGGTGGCCGAATACGGCATCGCCGCCCACTGGAAGTATAAACAGAACGGTCAGGGGGCCGGGGACGAGGGCCGCTATGAGTGGGTCCGCCGTCTGCTGGAGAATCAGGAGGGCGCCGACGCCGAGGACTTCATCCACTCCCTGAAGGTGGATATGTTTGCCGACGAGGTGTTCGTGTTCACCCCTCGTGGCGACGTCATCAACCTCCCCGCCGGAGCCACGCCCATCGACTTCGCCTATAACATCCACTCCGCCGTGGGCAACCACATGGTGGGGGCCAAGGTCAACGGCCGTCTGGTCCCTTTTGATACCCGCCTGAAAAACGGCGATATCGTGGAGGTGGTCACCTCCCAGTCCGCCCACGGCCCAAGCCGGGACTGGGTGAAGATCGCCCGCTCCAGCAACGCCCGCTCCAAGATACGCCAGTGGTTCAAGCGGGAGCGTCGGGACGAGAACATCGTCAACGGCCGTTCCTCCTTTGAGTCGGAGCTGAAGCGCTGCGGCGTCACTCTGAAAGAACTGACGGCGGAGGAAAACCTCCCCGGCATCCTGAAAAGGCTCTCCTTCAAGAGCCTGGACGATATGTATGCCGCCATTGGCTACGGCGGCGTCACCAGCCTGAAGCTCATCGGCCGTCTGCGGGAGGACATCCAGCGCATCCTGCACCAGCATCAGGCAGAGCGTCAGGCGGAGGTGCCGGTGGAGGGCCAGCCGGAGGTGACCCGTCCCGCCGTCCCCGTCCGGGAACACAGCGAGCAGGGCATCGTGGTGCAGGGTCTCAGCAACTGTCTGGTGAAGTTCTCCAAGTGCTGCTCCCCTGTCCCCGGCGACGAGATCGTGGGCTTTATCACCCGTGGCTATGGCGTCTCTGTCCACCGTAAGGACTGCCCCAACGCCGACCCCGCCCGCCGTCCGCCGGAGGAGGCGGGTCGCTGGATCAAGGTCTCCTGGGGTGGCAAAACACGGGAATCCTACCGCACCAATTTGCAGGTGGTGTCCAAGGATCGGCCCAATCTGCTGGTGGATATCTCCACCATCCTCTCCGCCGCCAAGGTCCACGTATCCTCTCTCAACGCCCGCTCCACCGCCGACGGCTTCGCTCTGATCTCTCTGGCCGTGGATGTATCCGACAGCCAGCAGCTGCAGGCTGTCATGCGCCGGCTGGAGCAGATCTCCGGGGTCATGCGTGTTACCCGCCCCGCCGGGTGAAAGAATGCGCCTCCGGCGCCACACTTTTCCCATAGCTGGCAAAGTGTGCAAAAGCGCATATGGTCGTGTCTACCGATCTCCAGCCACATTGCGACGTGAAAATCGGTTGACACTCCCTCGAAATTGCTCCAACTCATCAAAATCATCGCATATATTGCCGAAAAAGGAGACTATATTCCATGAGGGCTGTACTGACACGGGTAAAAAGTGCCTCCGTTACCGTGGACGGCAAGACCATCGGCCAGATCGGGCAGGGCTTTCTGATCCTGCTGGGCATCACCCATGAGGACACCGAGGCCCAAGCCGTGAAGCTGGCGGACAAGCTGGTGGGCCTGCGTATTTTTGAGGACGAGGACGGCAAGATGAACCGTGGTCTGGAGACGGTGGGCGGCGAAATTCTGGTGGTATCTCAGTTCACCCTTTACGGCAACTGCCGCAAGGGCCGCCGTCCGGACTTTCTGGCCGCCGCCCGGCCGGAGGTGGCCATCCCCCTGTATGAAAAATTCGTGGCTCTGTGCCGGGAAAAGGGCTTCCACACCGAGACCGGCGAATTCGGCGCCGATATGCTGGTCCAATCCGTCAACGACGGCCCCCTGACCCTGATCGTAGACACCGACCAGCTCTCCAGCTGACCAATATGCTCCATCGGCGGAGTATATCCTGGCTCTGCTTGGCTGTTTTTTCTCTATGCGATCCCCACGCTATCTTCTACACGACCATTCACATCCCAGCGATGCTTGATAAAGGAGAATATCCCATGAAAATCGATTCCATCCGGGTGGGCTTTATTTCCACCAACTGCTATCTGCTGTGCGACGAGGAGACCGGGGTCTGCGCCCTCATCGATCCCGGTGACAAGCCGGAGCAGGTGGCCGACATGGTCAGCCGCTCCGGCTGCCGTCTGGAGTACATCCTGCTGACCCACGGTCACTTTGACCACACCACCGCCGTCCGGCCCCTTCTGGAGAAGTACCCCGATGTGCCGGTGTACATCAACGAGAAGGACGTCACCGACCAGCCGCCCAAGCACATGGATATGATGTTCTCCCGCCTGCCGGAGCACAACCAGCGCTACTACAAGGAGGGGGACACCCTGACGCTGGGCAGCCTCACCATCCGTGTCATGGAGACGCCGGGCCACACGCAGGGCTCCGTATGTCTGCTGGTAGGGGACGTGATGTTCTCCGGTGACACCCTGTTCCGTGGCTCCTGTGGCCGCACGGACTTCGCCGGCGGCGACCCCAAGGCCATGCTGGCCTCGCTGGACCGGCTGGCGGCGCTGCCCGGCAACTACAAGGTCTATCCCGGCCATGAGGGGGCCACGGAGCTGGACTATGAGCGCCGGGTGAATCCCTTCATGACCCGGCGGCTCTCCCTGTGACGGAGGGACGCCATGAAGCTGATCTTTCGTGGTCACGACGACCGGTACGCCGTGGAACAGAGCCTGCTGGCTTTTTTCCCGGAGGAGCGGCCGGTCTATGAGCCGGCGGAGGATGGGGAGGATCATGCGCTGGTGACGCTGAGCCGCTCCCCCCGCTATAACACCGCCGTCACCACCATCACCTACCACGGCCGGACGGCCCGTGGCATCTCCCGGACCGCCGTGGACCCGCAGCTGACGGAATATGAGGCGGAGCGCCTGCGACAGAAGGCGGTGAAGCTGAGCTTCTTCAAGGCGGCACGGGAGGTCACCGGCATCACCCCCAGCTGGGGGGCGCTGACGGGCATCCGCCCCGGCAAGCTGGCCTCCCGGATGCTGGAGGAGGGCATGACGGAGCGGCAGGGGGAGCGGGTCCTGCGGGACACCTACTTCGTCTCGCCGGAGCGCCGCCGCCTGTGTATCGAGACGGCGGAGGCCTCCCGCAGAGCCAAGGCGGAGCTGAAGCCGGAGGATATCTCCCTGTATGTGGGCATCCCCTTCTGTCCCACCCGCTGCGCCTATTGCAGCTTTGTGTCCCAGTCCGTGGAGCGGACGCTGGGACTGGTGGAGCCGTATCTGGAGGTGCTGCACCGGGAGATCACCGACGCCGCCCGAATGGTGCAGGAGACGGGGCTGCATATCAAGTCCTTCTACATGGGGGGCGGCACTCCCACCACGCTCTCTGCCGATCAGATGGACCGGCTGCTGACCCACCTGAATCGCAGCTTCGATCTGTCGGGCTGCGTGGAATATTGCATTGAGGCCGGGCGGCCGGACACCATCGACCGGGAGAAGCTGCAAGTGCTGCTGGATCACGGCGTAGACCGCATCAGCGTCAATCCTCAGTCGCTGGAGGATCACGTCCTCACCGCCATCGGCCGCCGCCATACGGCCCGTGACGTGGAGGAGGCCATGGCGCTGGCCACCGGCATGGGCTTTCCCCATGTGAACATGGATCTGATCGCCGGCCTGCCGGAGGACACGCCGGAGGGCTTCCGGCGGACGCTGGACAAGTGCCTGTCCTACGGGGCCGACAACATCACCGTCCATACCCTGAGCCTGAAAAAAGGAAGCCGCATTTTGCTGGAGAACTTCACCATCCCCTCGGCGGAGGCGGTGGGCGAAATGCTGGACTATGCCAACGCCGCCCTCCGGCAGGCGGACTTCCACCCCTACTACCTGTACCGGCAAAAATATATGTCCGGCAGCTTTGAAAACACCGGATGGTGCATATCCGGAGCCGAGGGGCTGTATAATATCTACATCATGGAGGAGCTGCACAGCATCCTCTCGCTGGGGGCCGGTGGGTCCACCAAGATGGTGGACCCGGTGCATCAGCGCATCGAGCGGGTATTTCACACCAAGTACCCCACGGAATACATCCAGAGAAGCGAAAAGCTGGAGGAAAATCTCTCCGCCTTCCGTCAATTCCATGAGAACATGAGGGGATGAGCATCCCCGGACGGGAGGGTACATGGGCTTTCTGGGGGGTGCCGCCCTGCTGACGGCGGCGGTAGCGGTCAGCAAGCTGCTGGGGGCCTTGTATAAGATCCCACTGGGCAACCTGCTGGGGAGTCGGGGCATGGGCTGCTTTCAGGCGGCCTACAACGTCTATGGCGTGCTGTTGACTCTCTCCACCGCCGGTCTGCCGCTGGCCATGAGCCGCCTCATCGCCCAGAGCAGGGGCAGACCCCGGCGGCAGCGGCGCATTTTCCATGTGGCGCTGGCGTTATTTCTGGCGCTGGGGCTGGTGGGCAGCGGTGTGATGCTGACCTTTCCCCGGCAGCTGGCGGGCCTGCTGCACAATGAGCTGGCGGCCCCCTCCATCCGGGTACTGGCCCCGGCGCTGCTGGCGGTGTGTCTGCTGTCCGCCATCCGGGGCTACACCCAAGGGCAGGGGCAGATGCTGCCCACCGCCGTCAGTCAGGTGGTGGAATCCGCCGGGAAGCTGGTGGTGGGGCTGGGCCTTACGTGGTATCTCCTGACTGTCCGGGGCGTCTCCCCGGAGATCGGGGCCGCCGGGGCCATGGCAGGTGTGACCGTAGGCTCACTGCTGGCGCTGCTGGTTCTGGCCCTGCGGTGGCTGCCCTCCTGCATGGGCAGCGACGCTCCGCCCTCCCGGCGGGAGGTGCTGGGTCAGCTGCTGAAGATCGGCGTTCCCATTACGCTGGGGGCCGGAGGCATGAGCTTCATCACCCTGCTGGATCAGTCCGTGGCCATGGATGCCCTCCAGAGCCGGTTGGGTCTGGGGCTGGAGGAGGCCAACCGGCAATACGGGGAGTACGCCTTCGCCCTGACGCTGTTCTCCCTGCCGCCCTCCTTTCTCTATCCCATCAGCGTCAGTCTGGTGCCGGCCATCAGCGGAGCGCTGGGACAGGGCGACCGGCGGACGGC
>OGWZ01002960.1_pt1 | contig 12349 bp, 11 predicted proteins | sample 1576141 | NCBI WGS metagenome assembly OGWZ01 (sample SAMEA3541512, study PRJEB24748) | human gut metagenome | biome: human gut; feature: human-associated habitat; material: faeces | place: China | collected 2012
GACTTTTAATATTAGCGGATTGCCGTGTCATAAAAAACTTACAAAATCCGCGGCTGGCTTTAGGATTAACGATAATATCTGTCGTAGAGACTACGTTTTTGGCTCTTCACAAGGAAGGATAAAAGCAGTAGTAATGAAGCTATAATTCCGCAGACATAGATGATAATGATCCATTGTGGCATTGACAGCGACAGCAGGCTCCAATCTAAAGGACCACAATTGCCACTTGGTTTAAACATCCATGGTAACCACTCATCGAGCTTTAGGAAAGCTGGGAAAGATGCTTGTAATTTGCAACTTCCTGAGAAGATATTAGTATTAGCGGCAACGCTATCTGCATGCTCTAAGGCGCTAAAGAATCCACCTAGAGATGAAAATAACAGAGTTAATACTGCAATTAGACGGAAAAACCAGTAGGGTGCAGTGAGAATTCCGATAAAGCCTGCTAGGATAAATCCTAAGAACCAGGCTCTTTCATAAACACAGTTGACACAAGGATCAAGGTGTAAGCCATATTGGAAATATAATCCCGCTCCTTCAAGACCGATACCCAAAAGTATCAGCAACAACCAACAAAATCTTGTGCGGGAAAATTCTTTTATAAACCGTAACACCTTGATCTCTCCTTAGACAGTGTATCAGTGTGCGACGGCAGTCTTAGCTACCTCCGCCGCATGTTCAATTAAACCAGACTGAATCCAGCCCATATCAATATACCACTGAGTGAGGTGCGGTAAAAGAACGGAAGTTCCAATTAAACCAACAATTGTTAAAACAATGGTATAAGGTAAGGCCATCCACATCATTCTCATGTAAGGTAATCTTACGAGAGGAGCGATAGCAGAGGTTAAGAGGAATAAGAAAGCAGCCTGACCGTTAGGAGTTGCAACAGACGGTAAGTTAGTACCAGCGTTAATGGCAATAGCCAGATCGTTGTAGTGCTCGCCATCAATGATACCGTTAACTAAGGCAGCATGAACCTGCTCAATATAGATAGTAGCCACGAAGACGTTATCTGATACAGAGGAAATAATACCGTTAGCTAAATAGAAGATCGGGATCTGAGCCTCTCTTGGAACAGAGAATACCCATTCGATGAACGGAATAAACAGACCCTGCTCAGCAATTACAGTAACAATTACGAAGAATACGCATAATAATGAGCAGAACGGCATGGACTCGGTAAAGGCCTTACCAACTTCCTCTTCAGTGGTGATACCACAAAGAGTAGTAGCTAAGACGATGATGGACAGACCGATCAGACCTACAGCGGCAAAGTGGAAAGCAAGAGCAATAACTAACCAAATACAGCAGCAAGCCTGAACAGTTAACTTTAATTTGTCACGGATGGTGAGGTTCTCAGAATAAATCTGATCCTGACGTACTAAAACCTTGTAGACGGACTCAGGCATGACAGCACCAAAGCCGAACCACTTTAATTTCTCAACAATGAGGCAGGTAGCAAAACCGAAGACGAAGATCGGCAGAGATACCGGAGACATACGGATGAAGAACTCAACGAAAGACCAGCCAGAAACGTTACCTACGATAAGGTTCTGCGGCTGACCTACGAGAGTTGCGACACCACCGATGGTGGTACCGACAGCAGCATGCATAAGGATGGAACGTAAGAAAGCACGGAAGTCCTCTAAATCCTTCTTATATTCATCAGGTACGAAATGATCGTCAGATAAGCGTGAAGTTGCCGCATCACCACAGATGAAGGTGTGATAAACGCGATATAAACCCATGCACACAGCGATGATTACAGCTAATACGGTGAGAGCATCCACGAAGGCTGCGAGGAAACCACCGACAAGGCAGAATAAAAAGGCGATCATGACGTGAGAACGGACCTTTACTAAGATCTTTGAGAAGATGAAGAGTAAGAAGTCACGTACGAAGTGAATACCTCCTAACATGAACATTAACAATAACAGTACTTCGAGGTTATTGAAAATTTCATGCTTAACGCCGTCCATTGTACACATACCCATGAAACAGGCTTCAATAGCTAATAAACCACCAGGCTGTAAAGGATAGCACTCAAGCGCCATGGCTAAGGTAAAGATGAATTCGCCAACTAATACCCAACCGCAGGTGAACGGCGAGATCATATATAAAATAGGGTTGATAATGAGGCAAGCGAGAATAAACAGCTTATACCATACCGGCGCTGTACCCATGAAGTTTAGGGCAAACGCTTTGGACGCGGTGAGATTTGCTGACATGAAATTAGTCCTTTTTAACGTTGTTAATTATGGTTTTAATATGCAAATTTTAAGCAAAAGTTCATGTTATTGTTAGAGCTGAACTTCATAAATCAACAAAAAATCTATAATGTTTTAAATTTTCACAAAAATCTAAAAACATAAAATTTGAATTTTACAAAATTTTTATAATTTTAATACGTTAACGTTTGCGTAATTTTCGTAATTTAGAATGGGGAATAAAATATCTTATTGAAGATTAAGGTAAAAAATATCGAAAAATATTTTTTGTGAGAATTTATAAAATTATGTGCTTTTATTTCCATAAAAAAAGCTCCTATGCAAAAGCTTTGCTTAGGAGCTATAAAATGTGACATTTTAGAATTGTGGCACAGGAAAATATTTAATGATTATGGTTTAACAATGCTGTCGAGGCTAGCAACGTTAACAAGACCTTCGGAGATGAACCACTGAGTTACCTCAGGCATTACAAACCAAGTGCAAACTAAACCAACTAGAGTAAGAACAATGGTGTAAGGTAAGGCCATCCACATCATTCTAAAGTACGGTAAACGAATGAGCGGAGCTAAAGGTGAGGTTAGGAGGAATAAGAAGGCTGACTGACCGTTAGGGGTAGCAACTGACGGTAAATTGGTACCAGCGTTGATAGCTACAGCTAAGTTATCAAAGTGTTCAGGTGTGATCACACCGTCAAATAAAGCATCGCGTACCTGTTGAATATAGATGGTGGCGACGAAGACGTTATCTGAAACTGCGGAAATGATACCGTTAGCTAAATAGAAGATAGGTAAATGATATTGTTCATCGGTAGAGAATACCCAGGCGACGATAGGATCAAACAGACCCTGTGCGGAGATTACAGCAACTACAGCAAAGAATACACATAAAAGAGCACAGAAAGGCATAGATTCGGTAAAGGCTTTGCCAATTTCACCTTCAGAAACACCACAGAAAGTAGTAGCAAAGATAACAACTGAAAGGCCAATGATGCCTACAGAGGCAAGGTGTAAACCTAAGGCGGTAACTAACCAGATGCAGCAAAGACACTGAATAACGAGGTTGAGCTTATCACGACGGCTCATATGTTGATAGTTCTTTTCATCCTGCTGTAACAAAATCTGATAGACAGTCTCAGGCATAACATGGCCATAACCAAATAATTTAAATTTTTCGATTAGAAAGCAGGTGGTCCAGCCAAAGATTAAGATTGGTACTGAAATTGGGGACATGCGGATAGCAAAATCAACAAAGTTCCAGCCACAGATATGACCTACAATCAGGTTTTGTGGTTCACCGACAATAGTACAGATACCACCGATAGTGGTACCGACAGCTGCATGCATGAGGATGGAGCGTAAGAAAGCACGGAACTCCTCTAAGTCTTTTTTGTACTCGTCAGGAATTACATTGTCTTTAACGCTGACTAAAGCTAATTTATTGTCGGAAATGGTAGAAATATACAGCTGATATAAACCGGCACAGGTGGAAATGATGATGGCTAATACGGTGAGAGCATCGACAAAGGCTGAGATGATGCCGCTCATAGAGCAGAAAAGGAATGCTAGCATCACGTGCGATCTGACATGCACCATGATCTTAGTAAAGAAGAACAGCAGAAAGTCACGCACAAAGTGAATACCGGCAACCATGAACATCAACAGGAGCAACACTTCAAGGTTACCGTAGATTTCATGGGTAACCATTTCCATATCACACATGCCTAAGAAGCAGGCTTCAGCTACAAGTAAACCACCGGCTTCTAAAGGGTAACTTTCTAAAGCCATAGCTAAGGTAAAAATAAATTCGGCGATCAATAACCAACCGGCAGCATACATAGAGACGTTTGCAACAATAGGATTAATGATCAAAAAAGCGATAATTATATTTTTATACCATGCGGGCGCATTACCCATAAAATTTAGGATTAATGACTTGGCATATGTAATTCTGGTAGTCATTTTGTTCTCCTGCGTCTGAAAATAGTTTGCGTTAAATGTAAACCCAAAATACTGTAACTTATTTTTTATTTAACTGATTGAATTTTAAATAAAAATAAAGTTACTTAACCTCTTTTGGTTCCTTTCTATCCTGCTATTTGTTGATTTAGTAACATCATTCTAATTGAGAAAATTTTTTAATTAAAGTGTAAAACGTAAGTTTTTTACATTTTAATAGTTAATTTATTGATAATAAATAAAATATTTTTTATGAAAATTTATTTATAAAATTTAAACTAACATTTTAGAAAAAATACATTTAAATTTTGTTAAAAATAAAAGTAATTTACTGATTTTAAAGGAAATGAAATTTTGTAAACGCTTTATAAAAATTAAATTTAACAAATGTTAGAGCTACGTAATTTTATATAAAAAATGCCGCAAATTTTGATAAAAAAAGCCTGATTGTGAAAATCAGGCTTAGTTCAAAAAGAAGTGTTAAGTAGAATGTAAGATCTAGGCACTTAACGTTTTAAAGATGAGTTCCTCGCGGGAGAGTTTTTCGGCATTTTCGTTCTCTTCACAGTCGCTACGTTCAGCTTCAGCGGCAGCTTGTGTGCATTTGAGATCGGAAAGTAGCGAGAAAGAGGTTTTAGGATCGGGAATATTGAGATCTTCCATCACATCCTTCATCTTAGAGGAGCTTTCAGAAAAACTGATTCCGTCTTGATTTGAGGTCATTTCGATGGCATTGAGCATTTTAATGACGACATCATCGCAATTATAGGGAAGGCCCCAGCTCCTAATCCTAGTTTTAAATAAAGCTTTGCGTAAAATTTGACCGAGGCTACAGGATAAAAATTGGATAAAGCTCTTACCTTCAAGGCAACTTTCATCTTCAGCAGCATGATTGCGGCTTGAGCCTAGGCGATCTTGGAAGAGCTTGAAGGATGCCCATATTTCATTTCGGTCAAAGTAACAGCAATAAGCTTCTATAGGATCTGAAATGGTATCGGAGATGAGCATTCTGATGGAATGATGGAATAGATGTCGTTCTAAAGCTTCTTCGTTTACAGTAAAGAAGCCATCGGGACTGTCTTTAAGATAGGTCTCAACAATTTCCATTTCATCTGAACTAGTGATTTCGCCTGAGCGTAAATTATCTAGGACAAGACTTATCTTTTGTTTAAGGTTTTGACGGGAAGCATTGTAAATATTTTCGTCAAAATAGATATGCAGGAAGACCTTTTGTGTACGACGCTTGTAAAACTCGTTTTTAGGAGTGTAGTTCCAGCTGATCTTATGGGTTACAGAGGTACAACCAATGGCTGGATGATAAGAGCTAATTGAGAATAAACGCGGTTTGCAGGAGTTTAAAAAACTTGAAAGACGGGCATGAGATCGTCTTACATTTAAAACAAAGTGAATGTTTTCTTGTAAGAATAAGCGTAACTCAGCTAATGAACCATAACCTCTGTCGCCTACAAATAAGGTTTGATCGTCAAAGTGAAGTTTAGCTTTAACTTGTAATAGATGACGTAGAGCAATAATATTCGGCGCCTTATTACCTAAGACGCGATAATAAAGAGGCAAGCCGGTATCAGCATTGCAGGCCATGACGATATTTGCACCTGCGGTATTTTCCTCATGGGTGATGTCCTCACGTGCAGACCAGGAGAAGCGGCGCGGACGACGGAAGCGGGAGGTGGAACCATAAACTATGGTTTTACCTTGATGCTCTTTGTTGAGGCTGTGGATGCGCTCAAAGAAAGATGCGATCTTAGAGGCATTAATACGAGAAAATAAACGATGAAGCTCTGCTTGTGAAATAGGTTCAGTCCACGGCAATTGTACGCGTTGGCAAAACTGCGGTAAGGAGGTATAGGCGTTTTCGTTAGTAAATAAAAGGAAATAAGCTATAGATAAAATCTTATTTTTATCGTCATATTGATTGAAAGTGAGTCTTAGCGCTTCATATAAAGGTAATCTCTTTATAAGATTGTTAATTACCCAAAAGGCTCCGAACATGCGCGTAATCTGCTCATGACTTTCAAGTTCTGAGAAGACCTTACGGGGGTTAAATTCAATCTCTCCATCCTCACGTCGTATTGATCTGAAGGCGTTAAGTTCAGGGTGAAGCTCTAAATAAAAGCTTTTCCATTCGATCTCGCCTGTTTTGCTGCCTGAAATAATTTTTCCTACAGTAGTAGTACTGCAACGATATGATCGCTGCTTCTGTGCGTCCCAGGCGTTTTTATAAGTACATAGATAGTATTTTTTGCCGCTCTTTAAAATGAGCATTTTTTCAAGTTTGGGACTTTGCATAAAATTTTCCGCAACTACAAGATAAATAACGTTATACAAAGTATAAATAAAATGTGATTTTGATCACATAGATTAAAAAATCTTTGCTGAAATTTCAATAACTTAATAATAGCCCATATCTAGCCGTTTACAACTTTATATCTATATATTTGAAATTTTTGCTTAAATTTCAATCCGATACATAAATATCTTTAAAATTGCAGCCATGCCGATAAAGGGCACTTTGGAAAAGATTATAGAGGTTTAAAAATGCGTAATTCCATTAAAGCTGTAGTTTTAGGTTTATTAGTTGTATCAGCTCCGTCTTTTGCCACCATGGAGGCTGCTTGGAATGCACCTAAGACTTTAGCTTCTAAAGCTGAGGCTAAGGTTCATTGCCCTGAATACATCTATTTAAAAGTAGATGGCAAGATGATTCAAAAGTCTTGGACTCACGAGGTTGTGACAGATCGCAGCGCTAACGATATCGGTGAATGCGTATTTGACTAATTAAGGAGACAGGTGTGAGAGTGCTTGATGAAGAGCAAATAAAGCTTAAGGGCGAAATTCTCTGTGCAATGGGAACGGCAATGGCCAAATGTGGTGCCGAAACCCGTTTGATTTTAAATTCCACCGAGCAATTAGCCAAAAGCTTTCAGCTTTCACACTGTGAGCTGAATTTAAGTCGCTCACAGATGACTGTAAGCATCAGTGAAGGAGGGGAGAGATTTTATTTTTCAGGAAAGATCCCTGCCTTTGGTATCAATATGTCAGCTTTGACTGCTTTAAACAGAGTGTGTCTTGACATTATCGAGGGAAAACTTACTAATTTAGTTGCGATTAAGGATCTGATTTTAAATTTACAGGGTAAAACCTACGGTAAATGTAAGCTTGTAGTCATCGAGTCTTTAGCCGCTTCAGCATTTGCTTATTTAAATGGTGGGGACCTAAAGGTTGCAATTGCTGCCTTTTTAGGTGGATTGGTACTTATGAGTGTACGCTTTTCCCTAATTAAGTCAGGCTTTTTCCCGGTATTTGCTTTTATGTGTGCAGCTTTCTTTGGGTGCACCACCGCCTTTATTGCCTCAGGTTTTTTATTAGATGCGGTTTATTCTGAAACTAAACTTGCGGTCATGGCTACTACCTTATTGTTAGTACCAGGTTATCCCTTAATGAATGGTTTTTTAGATGTCTTTAAAGGATATTTAGAAACAGGAATCTTTAGACTGCAGCACGCTGCCGTTTTAACTATGGCCGCAGCTACCGGTCTTTTAGGTGCAATGTCTTTAACAGCTTGGATTTATAATGTCTGATAATACCTTAATGCTTTTAGATTACTCCTGCCAAGGAGCCGCAGCTGCCTTTGTGGCTGCCGCCTTTGCAATGTTATTTGCCGTACCTATGCAGTATTTAAGTTATATTGCTATGGGGGGCTTTATTACCAAGTTTTTAAGAACCTTATTATTTACAGGTTTTAATGTAGAAGTTGCTGTTGCAACTTTTTTTGCCTGTGCCGTAAGTTCTTTAATCTTTATTTACTTTGCTCCAAAGCTTAAAGTGCCGCGTCCGGTATTTACAACAGCTGTGATCATTCCTTTAATTCCTGGTCTTGATGCTTATACGGCACTTTTAGCTTTATATCAGGTAATTGATGGCACGGCCGATGAAATTGCCACTAATGCAGGGCTCATCATTCATCATTTAATGCGCTGTTTTTCAATTTTGTTATCTATCTGCTTAGGTATTGCGGTACCACCTTTATTTTTCTACCGTTACCGTCATCATGGTCAAGCTCGCAATAAAATTAGAATACAAATACTGTCAGTACTTAAAAGAGTTTGATTTAATCTAGTTATAAATTTGCATTGCATAAGCGGCGGTGATACGATCTTTCTTTAGGATTGGGGAAATTCTCCAAATCCGCAGGCGGACTTAATTTAAAAGTCTAGGCAAAAACAAGCTGCACAGGAAGTTTATGTCGTCAGTTGCTTATTTGACCTTGTACATCGCTTTAGGCGCAGTACTAGGTATTTTATTAGGTCAGATCAAATATAAGGGGATCGGCCTTGGTATCGGCGGTGTTCTGTTCTCAGGCATTATCGTCGGTCATTTTGCTCAGGAATATTATGGTTTAACCTTACGTTTAGATGGTGCTCTCACCGCTGACGGTAATATTCTGCATTATTTACAGGAATTTGGTTTGATCCTGTTCGTGTATGCCATCGGTGTACAGGTAGGACCGAGCTTCTTCTCTAGCTTACGCGGTATTGGTGCTAAGCTCATCAGCCTTGCAGTAGCAATTATCTTCTTAAACGTTGTGATTGCCATGAGCTTATACTTTACCGGTATCGTTCAGGCTGACGCCATGATCGGTATGTATTCAGGTGCCATCACTAATACTCCGGCCTTAGGTGCAGGTACTAGCATGTTAACTGAGATGTCTAATGCCTTTACTGCTCAGGGTATGGACGCAGTTGCTATGGGCTTTGATCCTACTAAGGTATCTGGCGCTTATGCTATGGCTTATCCGTTTGCCGTCTGCTCCTTACTGATCGTCATGATCGGTATTCGTATCATTTTCCGTGTCAGCATTGACAAAGCCGGTGAAGATTATGCCGCTTCTAAAAAGGCCGGTCGTGAAGATCTCACCCATATGAACGTCACTGTTGTCAACAAAGATTGGTTCAACAAGCCGTTATCAAGTTTAGATACCATCAAGTCTGGTGCTGTAGTTTGCTCTCGTCTAAAGCGTGATGGTGAATTATCCGCTCCTAATGCTGAGACAGTACTTTTAGAAAACGACATTCTTCACCTTGTGGGTTTACCTAAAGATGTAAGTGCTACTGTTAAGCTTTTAGGTATCGAGGCTAACGATGTGATGACCACTCGTGGTACTGCTATCACTGTAAGACATTTGATCGTTACTAAGAATGAAGTAATGAATCACACCTTAGGTGAGTTAGATTTAGAGAAGCAATACAATATTGTTATTTCTCGTGTCTACAGATCCGGTGTGCAGTTCATGCCTAGCGCTGATTTACGTTTAGCTTTAGGTGATGAGCTTAACGTTATCGGTAAGTTAGATGATGTTAAGAAGGCGGGTAAGGTTGTTGGTAACTCTTCAGCTACCATGAACAAGGTTGCCATGTTGCCTATTTTCATCGGCTTATTCTTAGGTATTTTATTAGGTTCTATTCCGATCCCGATCCCTGGCGTTCCTACTCCGCTTAAGTTAGGTGTTGCTGGAGGTCCGCTCATCATGGCTATTTTATTGGCACGCTTTGGTGATTCTTTAACTGGCAATCGTCTCCATTGGCGTTTACCGGTTCCGGCTTTAGCTGCTTTCCGTGAGATTGGTATTACCTTATTCTTAACCATTGTGGGTATTTCTGCTGGTGCTAATGGCTTCTTCAATACCTTAACTCATGGTGACGGTTTACATTGGATGGCTTGGGCAACTTTAATTTCCATCATTCCGATTACCATTGTCGGCTTTGTTGCTTTCAAGGTCTTTAAGGTTAATTACTTGGTACTCTCTGGTATGATCGCAGGTTCCTATACTGATCCGCCAGCATTAGCTTATGCAAACGGTATGTACAAGGACTCTGAGGCTTCCTCCATCGGTTATGCCACAGTTTATCCTTTCACCATGTTCCTGCGTATTTTATCCCCGCAGATCATGCTTATCATTATTGCTTCGACCCTGTAAATTCAGCAATATATGTTAAATAGTATGAATAAAGCGGATCGCCCCTATGTTTTATGCGGAGTGGGCGGTCCGCTTTTAGCTTTTATCTATGGCCTTATAGGACATCATAAAGAGCTTAAATCTTTATTTATCTGTCCTCTATGGGCACCAATTCTCATTCCTTTATTTTTCCTAAGCCCATCTTTAGCCTCCTTATGGCTTATAAAGGTTAAACACGCGCGCGATAAAACACATCCTTTAGGTTTAAGCTTTTATCTATTATTGCAAATATTATGGTTTGCGCTTTTATACAGCATTTATGCTTATATAAGCTATAAAACGGCGATTTTATGGGATATCTATGCGCAAGCTGCCGCTCAAAGTCAAACTCTACAAATCGCAACTCCCGAGCAAATGCGCTTTAGTCACGATCTACTGCAGGTTTATGCAATAGCGGCTGTATTATTTATTTTAGGCTTTGTCTATATTATTACTGTAAGTTTTAGCAAGCTTTTAGGTAGTACAAAGCCCTTTACTATAGCAATGGGAGCTGTATGGACTAATTTGCCAGGATACTTGCTTTTAATTTGTTTGAGTATCGCCATCTTCAGTATTGTTGAGAAATATTTTGCGGTATTAAAACTTCAGTATTTAGAGGCTTATATTTTAGGTAGGGATGCATTTAGACCTGATTATTGTTTCATAGTTTTGCGTCTTTACTTATATGAAGCTCTGCAATTTGCGTTTATTGTAGTCAGTGCCTCTTCATTAAAGCTTTTGTCTATAGGTAAAAGAAAAGCTTAGGCCTTAATTTTGGATAAGGGCGTTACTTTTCCTTTTTAAGCTTATAAGCGTAGGTATAAGAGGTTATGGAAATTAAAGATAACCACCGAATCTATGGACTTGATCCTTTTATTCCAAAAGGTGCACGGGTTTTGGTCTTAGGCTCTATGCCTTCTGTAGCCTCATTAGATGCCAACTTTTACTATATGCATAAACAAAATCGCTTTTTTAAGCTTGTAGGCTTATGTGTTGGCGAGGAACTTGATAGTATAAAAAAACGTAAGTGTGCTTTAGAGTCAATGCATATTGCTTTATATGATGTAATTTCTTCTTGTGTAAGAGAAGGAAGTTTAGATTCTAAAATTCAGCAAGTAGTGCCTAGTGATATTAAGGGCCTAATATCTCAAAATCCTAGTATCAAGCGCATTATCACCAATGGTGCTTTAGCTAAAAAACTTTTTTTGAAGTACTCGCAAGGAATTTCTCTTGAAGTTTTGCATTTGCCCTCAACAAGTCCGGCTAATGCCATGTACAATTTAGAGAGATTAGCGCGTCTATATTTACCAGCCTTAACGGAGTTTTAACTGTATGCTGAAAGTATTGAGTCTTATTCTGGGTATAAGCTTATTTTTCAACGCTTATGCAGAGGAACTTGTTATTGAGCGCAGTTACTCTACTACTTTTGTTAAGACAAATAAAAATTGCACTTTGGCTAAATATAAAAAAATATGCTTAGGCTATATTAATTTCTTAGCTGGTAGATTTGAAAATTCACAATTGCAACGCTTTAACGCTGATATTGATTATGAGGATAATCTTGCAATTATCGATATTCCTCATGCCACACAAAAGCTTTCTGTAGATTTCCGACCTGTTTCAAAGATTAATTTAATCACTATTATTACTCATGTAGAAACAGAAGATGTTTTAGGTAAGGACAATTTTATTGAAACGGTAAACTTCAATGAAGAAACCGTAAAAATGATAAGTTTTAAGGATTTATTTGAAAAACCTCAGGTTGCATCTTTGCTATGTGCACGTAAACTCGAAGAAAAATTTGCTAGGAATAATACTGAGCTTTTTCCACTAGTAGTTGCTTCTATAGAAGTAAATCCTAGTAGATTTTTGATTTTACCTGACGGTATTGAGTTTGTCTTTCCTCCAAATCTTGTTGAAAAAAGCAATCAAGATAGTGTATTGACTGTTAAAGCAGAGGAACTTATTGAAGCAGGTCCAAAATTAGAATGGTTTCCTGAGTTTAAAAGTAGAGATGCTGATAGTATGGTAGATCCAATTTTAGGAGAGAAAGAATAAGATTTTTGTTCATCATCAACCATGAGGAAATTTCTGTTGGGTAGTAACATAATTTAACATCCATTAGAGATTTTTTAACATTCCAAAGAATT
>OGWZ01002962.1_pt1 | contig 12336 bp, 3 predicted proteins | sample 1576141 | NCBI WGS metagenome assembly OGWZ01 (sample SAMEA3541512, study PRJEB24748) | human gut metagenome | biome: human gut; feature: human-associated habitat; material: faeces | place: China | collected 2012
TATTTTGAATAATATATAGTTAAAACTGATTATGTATGGTATTTTTGTCATATTGGGGGGGGAAAATTATATATTGTTTAATTAATTGAGGTTATTTATAATGCTTCATATAATTAACTTTTCTAATTATAATATTTTGTATAGCTGAATAGAAATATATATACATCATATGTTCCAAATATAATCCTGTAGAATTTTCATGTTCACATAATAATTTACATGAGAAAATTTTTTGAATTCTATAATTGGTGAGTTGATAAAATGGTTAAAAAGATATTTGCTGTTGTTGGATCGGCTTTATTATTCTTATTAATAATTGGAGCTAGTTCTGCAGCAGACATTGATATAAATAATGATGGAACATTTAGCGATGTTCAGAATGGAATAAATCAGGCTCAGTCTGGTGATACAATTTATTTAAACAATCACACGTTCACAGGATCCGGCAGTGAGATTTCTGTAGCTGGCGGATGGTTTTCTAATAAAGATAAGATTACTATTGACGGTTCTATTAATCCAAACAAAGGTGGAACCGGTAATGAAATGTCTACATTAGATGCAAAATCAAGTTCCCGTGTGTTTAACATTGGAGCCAGCAGCATAACTCTGAAGAACATTATAATAACTAATGGTAAATATTCAGGACGTGATGCAAATGGTGCTGGTGTTTACAGTTCAGGTTCTAATCTTGTTTTGGAAAACTGTGTTATCAGTAACTGTGAAGCATCATCTAGCTCAAGAGGAGATGTTCATTCTGCATTATATTCAGAAAATACAGTAACATTATCTCGTTGTACTTTGGTTAACAATAAAGCTACCAGTACTTACAATACTGTAACAAATAGTTATGTTGTCAGAACTGCAAGTTTTGACGGGTCAATGACTGACTGTATTGTTCGTGATAATTATGTTTCTTCTATAGGGGCAATGGCTATTGGAATTACAATTGTTGGTTCCAGCAGCAATAAAGTAAGTAACACTAAATTTATGAACAATTATGCCACATCAACAAATGGAAATGCCTTTGGTGCTGCATTACAGGTATTGGGTACAGTTTCTAATTGTACATTCGAATATAATCAGGCAAATTCGGATGTTAATAACTCTCATGCCGGTGCACTTTGTTTCAGACCTGGAAGTACTGTTTATAACTGTACTTTTATAGGCAATATTGCATATAGGGGAGCGGCTACCACTTTCCATGCAAGCGGTGAATTGAAAGATTGTATATTTATTAACAACACTGCAACCGGTTTTGGTGGTGCAATCTCTACCGGATATGACGGTACTACAGATCAAAAGGTAAAAATTTCAAATTCTTATTTTGAAGGAAACGCTGCACCTATCGGTGGTGCTATTACTACTCACGGTAACGATATAACTGTAGATAACTCCACATTCATATCAAATAAAGCTGCTGATGATGGTGGGGCTGTTTATGTTGTTGATGATGGAATCACTGTTTTAAATTCTAATTTTGGAAATAACTCTGCTAAAAACCATGCCGGAGCTATTTATGTAAAAGGAAATAATGTTAAAATTCAAAATGCAACATTTGTAAATAATTCTGCACACTTCGCAGGTGCTGTGAGGGTGGAAGGAAGTTATGTTAATGTTTTGAACGCTACTTTTATAGGAAATAAAGCTATTTCTGATGGTGTTTCAAAATCTCAAGCAGGAGCTTTAGGAATCAGTGGAAATAATGTTAATATAGACAGTTCTTACTTTGCAAATAACACTGCAGAAGGGGATGCAGGAGCTATAGGTGTAAAAGGAAGTCATATAAAAGTAACCAATTCACAGTTCTACTCCAACCATGCTAATCCATTTAACAATGATTTAAATATTGGTTTAGGTGGAGCTATATATACTATGGGTAATAATGTAACTTATAATAATGCAATATTCAGATATAATACAGCTGTTAACGGTTCTGCTTTATTTGTAGACGGTGTAGCTTCTCTTAAAAATATTGTATTTTACAGAAACCAGGCTTATACTTATGCATTGCCTATTATTGTTCAAAATCCGAAAAATCCTTATGGAGTAACTGTTAATGTTACTGTAGTGATTATTGGTGGAAACAATATTGCAAATGCAATACATCATGTAGGTCAGCTTAATGATATTTCATTTGATAATGTAACTTACTTATTTAATGTAAACGGAACAATCATGAACAGAACAACCGGAGCAGATGAACTTCATCCGGTTGATGGTGTGGAAAACAGTAAAAACGGTACTTTAATCTATAGGGATGAACGTGAAAATACTCAGTCAATCAATCCGATTGTTATTTATGATGAAGACGGAAACATTATTTACAATGAAACTTTAATCTCTTCAATTTATGGTGATGTCAGGTTTTCATTAAGCGGTCTTGCTCCTGGTAATTATACCATTAAAGCAGAACATCCTGAAGATCTCTTCTATAAAGCTATCAAAAATGAAACTAATTTTAAAGTAGTTGGTTTTGTTGATTTGGATGTTGATATTACAACTGATAAAAATTATTATGGATTGGACGAGGAAGTTGAATGGACTATTAGTTTAACTAACCATGGTCCGCATACTGACAATAATTGTTATGTAAATGGAATTAAACTTGAGGATATTGTTGGTTTCACTCCTTCAAAAGGTACTTTTGATGCAGCTACAGGTATATGGAAAGTAGGAAAATTAGCCAAAAATGAAGTTGTTACTCTTAAAGTTAAAACAAAAACTACCAGTCTAGGTACTGTTACTCTGACTGTTAATGCAGTAAACAGTACTGAAGATACTAACATAAGTAACAATGTAGCTACTAAAACCATATACATACAAGAACTGCCTAAAGTAGTTCCTACAAAAGATGTAAATGTTACAAACCCTAACTATGGTGATAAAGTTAAATATACAATAGTGGTAAGTAATGTTGGTAAGATTACTGCTGATGTAACTTTAACAGATACTCTTGATAAAGGTTTAATATTTACTGGTGCTAGTGGTAATTATGAATATGATTCTACCACACGTACTGTTACATGGAATATTGATGGTTTAGCTGTAGGTCAAAACTTAACATTCTATGTATATGCTACTGTAGATGCTTATGGTGTTTTAAACAATACAGTTACTGTTGGAGACAATACTGTTATAAGAAATGTAACTGTTCCTGAAATTACTCCTGATAAAACTATTGATAATGATTCACCTAACTTCGGTGATAAAGTATCATATACTGTCACTGTTACCAATGGCGAATTTGAAGCTAATAATGTTATTGTTAAGGATGTTGTTGGGAACGGATTAACCGTTACTGATATTAGTGATAACGGTCAATATGATCCGATTACCCGTACTATTACATGGATTGTTGATTTAGCTAAAAACGAAGTAAAAACATTTACTGTTGAAGCTACTGTTTCAGGCTATGGAAATATATCTAACAAAGTTGTTGTTGGAAATAAAACAATCTTTAAAAATGTGGATGTACCTGAAATTACTCCTAAAAAAGATGTTAACAATACAACTCCTAACTTCGGTGAAAATGTAGCTTATACTATTGTTGTTTCTAATGACGGCATTAGTGATGCAAAACAAGTTGTAATAACAGATACTCTTGCGAAAGGTCTTAAATTCCTTGGAGCTAATTACAATGGTGTTTATGATGAAAATACACATACTGTAACATGGACTTTGGATATTGATTCAGGTAAAACTGTAGAATTAAAAGTAAATGTTACTGTGGAAGATTACGGTGTTTTAGTTAACAGGGTGATTGTTGGGGATAAAACAAGTTCTGTAGATATTGCAGTTCCGGAAATTATCCCTGATAAAACAGCTAATGTAACTGATGCTAACTTTGGTGACAATGTAACCTACACTGTTACTGTTACTAATGACGGTGATGTGGATGCTAGTCAGGTTGTCATTGTTGACCAATTAGGTAACGGCCTTAAATATGTCAGTTCTTCAGATGGTGGTGTTTGGGATGAAAAAACCAACACTGTTACTTGGATTGTTGATTTGGCTGCAGGCAAAACCAAAACATTAAATGTTGTAGCTACTGTGGTAGGGTATGGTAATGTAACCAACTCTTTAGCTGTAGGCAATAAAACTTCTAAAATAAACGTTATTGTTCCTGAAATTACTCCAAATAAAACTGTAGATAACAAAAACCCTAATTTTGGCGACAATGTAACTTATACTATTGTTGTTTCTAACGATGGTGCTGCTGATGCTAAGAATGTTGTTGTAAAAGATATTCTTGCTCCTGGTTTCAAGTTCATTGAAGCTAATTATGGTGGTGTTTATGATGAACTTACCCGTACTGTAACCTGGATTGTAGATGTTAATGCTAAAGATCATGTTGATTTAACTATTAAGGTTACTGTTGAAGATTACGGTGTTTTAACCAACAATGTAACTGTCGGAAATAAAACAAGTTCTGTAAACATTACAGTTCCTGAAATTATTCCTAACAAAACTGCAGACATTGAAAATCCTAACTTTGGTGATGAAGTAACATACACTGTTAACATTACAAATGTCGGCAAATCCAATGCTGTCAATGTAGCTGTTCGTGATGTTTTAGGTGAAGGTTTAGAACTTATTTCAGCAGACGGAGGAGTATATAATCCGATTACCCGTACTATTACATGGACTGTTAATCTAAATTCAGGGGAAACAAAATCATTTAAAGTAGTTGCTAAAGTAATTGGATACGGGAATGTAACCAACTCTTTAGTTGTAGGTAATAAAACCTCTGCTGTAGATGTTGATGTTCCTGAAATTATCCCAAGTAAAGATGCGGACAATAAGTATCCTAACTTTGGTGATAGCATAGATTACACAATTACTGTTAATAACATCGGCAAAGCAGATGCTAAACATGTAGTTGTTGTAGACCGTTTGGATAAGGGATTGAAATATGTCAGTTCTTCTCATAATGGTGTTTATGATGAAGCTTCTCATACTGTTACATGGGTAGTTGATATTGCTGCAGGCAGTTCTCTTGATTTGACTGTAACAGCTTTTGCTGAAGAATATGGCGTTTTAACCAACATTGTATCTGTTGGAGATAAAAGCGCTTCTGTAGATGTAAATGTTCCTGAAATTATTCCTAACAAAACTGCAGACATTGAAAATCCTAACTTTGGTGACAATGTAACTTATACTGTAACAGTCACTAATGACGGAAATGCAGATGCTAAAGCAGTTGTTGTTCGTGATGTTTTAGGTAAAGATCTTAAATTTGTTTCAGCTACTGGTACTTATACCTTTGATGAAGCTACCAATACTATTACATGGACTGTTGATGTAGATGCAGGTAAAACAGAAACATTTACTGTTGTAGCTACTGTTATCAACTATGGTAATGTAACCAACTCTTTAGTTGTTGGTAACAAAACATTCAATAAAAATGTAACCGTACCTGAAATCACTCCTGACAAAACAGTAGACAATGAAAACCCTAACTTCGGAGATAATTTAACTTATACAGTTACTGTTAAAAATGAAGGTAATGGAAATGCTACTGATGTAATTATTGTTGATAATCTTGGCAAAGGTTTAGAATATGTCAGTTCTACTGGTAACTATGATAATAAAACCAATACAATTACCTGGAAAGTTGACCTGGCTTCTGGAGAAACTAAAACATTTACTGTTGTTGCTAAAATCATCGGATACACAGATGTAACCAATGAAGTAACTGTAGGTAATAAAACAGCTGCTGTAACTGTAAATATACCTGAAATCATTCCTGCTAAGGATGTTAACAATACAACTCCTAACTTTGGAGATAAAGTGGAATACACTATAACTGTTAACAATAATGCTAATAAAGATGCAAAACAAGTTGTCATAGTTGATACTCTTGGCAAAGGTTTAAAATTCATTAATGCAAGCCATAACGGCAAATATGATGAATCTACAAGAACAATTACCTGGATTATTGATTTGGGTGCTGGTGAAAGTGCGGTATTTAGTGTAAATGCTGCTGTAGAAGCATATGGAAACATAAATAACACAGTAGTTGTAGGAAACAAATCAGCTACAAAAAACATTACAGTACCTGAAATTATTCCGGGTAAGTCTGTTGATGTTGAAAATCCTAATTTCGGCGATACTGTAACTTATACTGTTGTTGTTACAAATAATGGTGTTGTTGATGCTAAACAGGTTGTTGTTAGGGATATTCTTGATAAAGGATTGAAATTTGTTAAAGCTACTGGTGAGTATACTTTTGATGAAGATAGTCGTACTGTTACATGGATTATTGATTTGGCTAAAGGTGAGTCTCAAACTTTCTATGTGACTGCTGTTGCTGAAGCTTATGGTGTTTTAATCAATGATGTAACTGTTGGGGATAACACTGCTTCTGCTGATGTTGTTGTTCCTGAAATTATTCCTGATAAAACAGCTAATATTACTAATCCTAATTTCGGTGATAAGGTAGATTATACTGTTACTGTTACTAATGATGGTATGGGGTATGCTAATAATGTTGTTATTGTTGATAGGCTTGGTGAAGGTTTGACCTTTGTAAGTGCTTCTGATAATGGTGTTTGGGATCCTGTAAAACGTACTGTTACTTGGATTGTTGATTTGGCTAAAGGTGAAAGTAAAGTATTTAGTGTGATTGCTATTGTTTCAGATTATGGAAATGTTACTAACTCTTTAGTTGTTGGTAATAAAACAACCGGTGTTAATGTGACTGTTCCTGAAATCATTCCAGATAAGACTGTAGGTATTGAAAATCCTAATTTCGGTGATAATGTAACCTACACTGTAAAAGTTACTAATGATGGAATTGGTGATGCTAATAATGTTGTTGTTAAAGATATTTTAGGTGAAGGTTTAACTTTCGTTGATGCTACTGGTAATTACTCCTTTGATGAAGCTACACATACTGTTACTTGGATTGTTGATTTGGCTAAAGGTGAAAGCAGAACTTTCTATGTTAATGCTATTGTTTCAGGTTATGGAAATGTTACTAACTCTTTAGTTGTTGGTAATAAAACAACCGGTGTTAATGTGACTGTTCCTGAGATTAATCCTGATAAAACAGCTAATATTACTAATCCTAATTTCGGTGATAAGGTAGATTATACTGTTACTGTTACTAATGATGGTATGGGGGATGCTAAGGATGTTGTTGTTAGAGATATCTTAGGTGAAGGTTTAACTTTCGTTGATGCTACTGGTAATTACTCATTTGATGAAGATAGTCGTACTGTTACTTGGATTGTTGATTTGGCTAAAGGTGAAAGTAAAGTATTTAGTGTGATTGCTACTGTTTCAGGTTATGGAAATGTTACTAATTCATTAGTTGTTGGTAATAAGACTGCTGGTGTTAATGTGACTGTTCCTGAAATCAATCCGGATAAAACAGTTGACAACGAAATTCCTAATTTCGGTGATAATGTAACTTATACTGTTACTGTTACTAATGATGGTATCGGTGATGCTAAGGATGTTGTTATTGTTGATAGGCTTGGTGAAGGTTTGACCTTTGTAAGTGCTTCTGATAATGGTGTTTGGGATCCTGTAAAACGTACTGTTACTTGGATTGTTGATTTGGCTAAAGGTGAAAGTAAAGTATTTAGTGTGATTGCTACTGTTTCAGGTTATGGAAATGTTACTAATTCATTAGTTGTTGGTAATAAGACTGTTGGTGTTAATGTGACTGTTCCTGAGATTATTCCTGATAAGACAGCTAATATTTCCAATCCTAATTTCGGTGATAATGTAACTTATACTGTTACTGTTACTAATGATGGAATTGGTGATGCTAAGGATGTTGTTGTTAGAGATATCTTAGGTGAAGGTCTTAAATTTGTTTCAGCAACCGGTAATTACTCATTTGATGAAGATAGTCGTACTGTTACTTGGATTGTTGATTTGGCTAAAGGTGAAAGTAAAGTATTTAGTGTGATTGCTACTGTTTCAGGTTATGGAAATGTTACTAATTCATTAGTTGTTGGTAATAAGACTGTTGGTGTTAATGTGACTGTTCCTGAGATTATTCCTGATAAGACAGTTGACAACGAAATTCCTAATTTCGGTGATAATGTAACCTACACTGTAAAAGTTACTAATGACGGTATCGGGGATGCTAACAATGTAGTTATTACAGATGTTTTAGATAAAGGATTGAAATTCTTAAATGCAACTGGAAACTTCACATATAATGAAAAAACAGGCACAATTACCTGGACTGTTGATTTAGCTAAAGGCGAAACCAAAACATTCAATGTAAATGTTACTGTTTTAGGTTATGGTGTTTTACCTAACACTGTTGCTGTTGGTAATAAAACAGCTGTCAGAAACATAACAGTTCCTGAAATAATCACTGTAAAAGAAGTTAATTCCTCTGATATTCATATTGGAGATGAAATAACCTACACTATTACAGTTTCCAACTCTGGAAAAATCAATGCAACAAATGTTGTAATTAGAGATATTCTTCATGAAGGATTAAAATTCATTAATGCTTCAAACGGCGGAGTATATGACCCTGTTACTGGAATTATTACGTGGATTTTAAACATCACAGCTAATTCAACTGTTGATTTGACTGTTGATGTATGTGTAAACAAATCAGGAAATATTACAAATACTGTAAATGTTGGAAACAAAACTTCCAACTGCACTATCGAATCCGGAGATATTGTTGATCTGGAAATACACATAGTTGCTGACAAATCCGAAATATATGTTGGAGATAATATTGTCTACACAGTTACTGTCATAAATAATGGACCAAGCGATGCAATAAATACTATTGCTAATATATTAATACCAAATGCATTAAGCATTTTCTCATATAATGCAACAAAAGGAACATTTGACATAACTTCCGGCAACTGGTCTATGGAAACTTAACAAATGGTGAAAAAGTCGTATTAACATTTGTAGCTAAAGCATTAAACGAAGGCAATTCAACAGTATATGTCAATGTAACAAGCGAAACCTTCGAAGTAATCATGGAAAACAACTACGACAATGTAACTGTTAAAGTCCTTAAAAAAGCAGCTCCGATAGGTCCGGATAAACAGGTTCATCCAGATGGTTCATCTTCAGATAATGAAGGTAAAGGATCTGTAAACTTACCGAATACAGGAAATCCACTTGTAATGTTACTCTTATGTATTTTAAGCGTAATATTTGTCGGATCTAGAAAAAGAAAATTATAATTTATTTGTGATTTGGGTTTAACTACTCAAATCAGCTTTTTTTATTTTTTAAGATTAGCTATTTTTTTTATTGTTATTAATGGATTGCTCTTATTATTTTCTTAGAAATTAACAGTAACTTGCATATAAAGAGCATAACAAATATTAAAAATAATTTGAGTATTGTTGTGGTAAGAGGCTAGTCATATTAACCTGTTAAATCTTTTAAAACTAAAAAATATAATATTTTGTTTTAGATATGCATTACTTTTGAAGTTTATTTATTGAAAATTCCCAGTTTTCCAATAAATCATAAATCAGTAATCCTATTATAATCATTAAAATTCCATTGAAAATTATCCAGTATCTGCCGGGATATTCTGGATAAAACATTATTGAAGACGGAGCATTTCCTGATACAAATTGACTAGCTACTGAAATTAGAATCAAAGCGAAAATTTGAATACCAATATCCTTATTTCTATATTTAATAATAACGATAATTGAAATCAAAATTGATACAATTATAGTTAGAAAAATAATAAAAATTAATAAAATAATCTTCTATCCATTCATCATCAAATCCTCTAAATCGCAATATTATTTTTAAATCTTATTTAATGATCATTAAAAAAGCTATTTTTACATATGAAATTATAAAAAAACCACAGTTGAATTTTTTAGTTTTCGGATATTTTCTGTTTTTTTAGTTGAATCCATATGCTGATTTGGATTTCTAAAAACACATCTGAATTTCATAAAAATGTCATATATTTTAATACAATCATTACTATAACTATTAATATTGATTGTAGGTGAATTCATGTTCAATAAAAAGTATTTTATTTTAGTTTTTTTTGTTTTTCTGATAGCTATAACATCAGTCAGTGCGCAGGATGATGCTGTAGCTAGTCAGGATTTAAATGAATTGTCATTTAATGATAATGTGGTGTTGGATACTAACACTGATGCAGAACACTATGCAGACGGTGGAGTAAGACAGGACACAGGTCAGACTGCTGATGATTTGATTAATTTAAGTGAATGCAGTTCAGCTGTTCTTCAGGTAAGTGATAATGAAGGAGTTATTTGTGTCAGGCGTGATGCTGCAAATGCTGCTGATATTTATATTGAAAGCGGCAGCTGGGGAGATATTGGTTATCTGAAGCAATATAAAACCAGCGGGGGTTATTTTTCACATGCAATTGTCACATCCAACGGCTGGCTTATTGGTAATGGCGGTGTAACAGACGGTTCTGTATTTCGCCAGATTGAAAGCATAGCTTCTGAAATGGTTGTCACCAATCAGATTACAAATGACTATCTTTCAAGAATTTATAAGATAATGTCCAGATATTCTTTAGGTCATTTTGTAATTAAGGCAGCTGACGGAACCTATGGTGTTGTTTTCAGTAATTTGTATCATGTTTCTAAACTGCAGCCCGGACAGTATGTTTTATGTCCTAATGTTTATTCCATGTCTCAGAAAGGCAGTTACGACAGCAGTCTGAATCCGGTTGATGCTGCAGTTAAAAAAGTTTATACTGACAGCTATGGTGTCAATAGGAGAAATATAATGACTTATCACTGGAAGCTGACTGCTTCTTCTGATGGACTGTCTTATGGAGTAGATTCCTATGCATCAAATGATGACGGTAGAGGTGTTGGCCGCTCAACATCCAATATGGCAGATAATGTTTATTACTTCAGTAATTTCCATTCAAGAAATTCCCTTCCCTTAGCCAGAGATAAACTATTTTTGGGAACTCATGTTTTTGAAAACAGTATTGAAGTTTTCAGATTACTGACTCCCGTCAGCTCATGTCCTGTTGGAGATAATATTGAGTTGAAATATCAGGTTAACTATATTGCTCATTCAAGCCCTGTAGTTCAGTTTGCTCTTCCTGAAGGATTTGATTTTAATAATGCAAGTGTATCTAGGGGAAATTACAGATTGGATTCTGGCCGTATTGTAGTTTGGAATTTAAATGACTGTGATATGAATAATTACATCACAATTTCTCTTAAGGCACTTAAATCAGGACAGTTTGATTTATACCATTCACTGGATAACAATTTTGTCGGAAGCGATAAATTATTTGCAAATGATTATGGTGCTGTACTTTGTGCAGATGACGTAAACAAATATTATAGAGGTCCTGAAAGGTTTAGCATATGCTTAAAGGATGTTAATGGCAATCCTATTGTTGGTGAAAATGTTATTATTAATATCAATGGTGTTGATTATAAAAAAGTTAGTGATGATAAGGGCACTGCTTCACTGGCCATTAATCTGGATTCTGGTGAATATCTTGCCAAAGTAAGTTATAATGGGCGTTTTGGCAGTGATTCCAAAAAAGCCAATGTAAAAGTATATGAAACTATCTCAGGAAATGATATTGTAAAGATGTTCAGAAATGAAACCCAGTTTTATGCAAAATTCATTGATAGTTCAGGAAACCCTTTAGCTAAAAGGGCAGTTACATTCAATATCAATGGTGTGTTTTATACAAGAAACACTGATGATTCAGGTTATGCAAAATTAAACATTAACTTAAGACCCGGAACCTACATTTTAACGGCATACAACCCTGTAAACAATGAGAAAAAAGGTTTCAACATAACTGTCAAAGCTCTTATCTGTGAAAACCATGATATAGTTAAATATTATAAAAACAGCACACAATACACAGCAAAAGTCTATGATAAAGACGGAAGCTTAGCTATTGGTAAAAATGTAACATTCAACATAAACGGAGTATTCTATAAAAGGACAGTTGATGAAAATGGTACAGTAACACTAAACATCAATTTGAATCCCGGAAAATATATTGTAACTGCAATATATGAAGGATACGATGTGGGAAATAATGTGGTTGTTAAAAGTGTTCTGCTTACTGATGATTTGTCCATGAAGTTTAAGGACGGCAGTAAGTTTAATGCAACTGTTCTTGACGGTCAGGGAAAACCCTTAGCTAATCAGACAGTGATATTCAATATAAACGGAGTATTTTACAATAAAACAACAGCAGATGATGGTGTTGCAAGTTTAAATATCCGACTTCTCAGGGGAGAATATATCATCACTTCAATATGGAACAGTTATCAAATTGGAAATAAAATTACAATCAGTTAGGAGAAATCTTCTCTTAACTCTTTTTTTCTTTTATAATTT
>OGWZ01002970.1_pt1 | contig 12294 bp, 14 predicted proteins | sample 1576141 | NCBI WGS metagenome assembly OGWZ01 (sample SAMEA3541512, study PRJEB24748) | human gut metagenome | biome: human gut; feature: human-associated habitat; material: faeces | place: China | collected 2012
TGCCTTTCTTCTGCATATCTTTCTTGATCTCGTCCTTTAGTTTTTCTCTCTCGGCTTCAATCTCTGCCTGCTGCCTGTCCAGTTCCTGAAGCCTACGGATTCTGTTTTGTATTGCTCTTTCTCCCATAGCTTGCACTTCCTTTCTTTGTGGTTCTTGTATTAGATCGGCAACCCCTGAATCATCTTCTTGACTATTGCGAATCCTCTTGGTAGCTCACAAGGATATGGTTTCAAGTATCGAGTGCTTTCGGCTTTCCTCGGTTGCCTTTCCTTTACTGTAATTATATTATAAACGTTTTTGAGTATGTTATCAACACCTTTTAGGGTATTTTTTAAATCTTTTTGAGTATGTTTTACTTGACCATTAACTTCTTGCATGGTATTATATGATTAAGGAATATATGAAAGAAGGTGTCAAAATGGCAGTTACTGACAAGATAAAAGCTTTACTTTCCATTAAAGGGAAAAAGAATGTTGAACTTGCTGCATATCTTGGAATTTCTCCGCAATCATTACAAAATAAGTTTACTCGTGGAAGCTTTTCCGCTGAAGATCTAATAAAAGTATCTGACTTCTTAGGCTGTACACTTGCGTTTGAAATTGATGATTCACAGAAAATTATCTTAGAAACATCAGATATACGAGATTAATGCCCGTTACAATCAAATGATCAGGGATGCACCTTATATTTTTATGTGCGTCCTTTTTTGGTGCATCTCTGTTTGATCCTTAACGCTCTTTTTTATAAATCCATATCAATAGTCTTAATATTTCTTTGTTTTAGTATATATAATTCAATGGTATTTTCATCTTTTGGCATTATTGCGGCGATCTCTGCCTTTAATATATCCTTAGAAATTATTGTTTTATTTGTAACGGTGGTTACGAGGTCCTTTTCAGGTAAAATATAAACCTCTAAACGTACTCTATTACCTGTTGCTTTTAAAAAATTCTTTACTTTCATTTCTTTTTACTCCTTTATCTTTGTTATTAATATGCCCAACCTCACAGAGTCGTTTTTTAGAACTTTTATATTAATCATCAACGATTTTATGCATTCAAACTATTAAAATCAATTTTTGCCCATACTACGTGAGTTCTAGCAATAGTCAGCGTTATAATATCAACACCTTTTACGTCTTAAAATTCCGATGTGGGAATATTTTGTAAAGAAAGGTGGGGCGTCGGTCTGATCGGTTTTTATTCTTACAATTTTTGAATGGCGGGGGCATATTGTGAAACGTCCAATTTTTCCAAAATCCTATTATGGATTCTATAAACGTGCTTTTCACTATAACCTGTTTTTTCCGCTATCTTATCCCATGTTTCAAATTCTATATATCTCATATGAATAATATCACTATCGACACCATCGGGAATATTTAATATTATTCTTTCTATGGCTGCACACATATTCAATGTTTGGTCTTCTGCTGCCCTTACCATTTTCAACGTATCATCAAGTTTGACCATTATATCTGATATATCACTATGCTTCTTACTGGATGGCACACCAGACAATACCGCCGTTCTTGGGCTGTTTATTCTCGTTCTTAAATACTTTTCTTGTTTCTTTAAAGAATTGTACTTCTCAACTGCTGCCTTGTATGTATTCAATATCTTTTTCTTTTCTTCGATTGTCTCATTCATTTCCTTTGTCTCCGTTCTGTCTCCTAAATGGAATCTCTTTTTTTAATCGTCTCCATATTTATTTTTTATTGCTTTCAACATAATACCAATATCTCTACTAGATAAAGTTTTAACAGTTTTCCCGTTACATCTACACCAATCATTCAGGCTGATTTTATGTTTTTCACAAAGTTCTTTTATCGTTTCAAGCTGTGCATCTGTTGCTTTTTCTTCAGATACTGGCACATAGTCAATACTTTCCTCTTTCAACCAAAGATTAAAGCCCAACCCTGTATTGATAGCCACACACTTGACGAATGATCGGCATGCACTCGCCCACACTCTCGCCTGTGTCATAGAATTAGCTTTCACGGGATTCTTACCGTTCATTACTGGAGATTGCATATAATACACTTGATCATCTATGTAAACTTTGATTCTTGTTTCATAGCACTGATTAAGATTCTTATTCTTGTCATAAAATTCCTGATCACTGCAAAATAAGCTGTTTCCTGTTTTTTCGTTCTGGCATAGTTCAAAATAGACCTTTTTGGCTCCGTTTTTCCTCAAAAGGTCGATACATCTCGCCCAATTAAGGTATAAAAATCCCTCTCTTTCTTCGCAATATGGTGTAACATCTACCTTTACCAACTCATCATAAGTCTTTAACATTTTCAAAACCTCACTTTCTTTTTATTTACTTATATACTCTTCATATGCTTGATCTATCCGCTTCCCTATATCCTGATCTTTTGGATCTATGTAATGGGCTACCTGCTGAAAAAACCATTCTTCAAGTTCCACACGTAGCTTATTATCTGACGTTACCAGATCCCACATAAATTCAAATACGTCCTCTTTGTCTTCTGCGTGCGTCCTACACTCATATTCTATTTTTTCAATCGCAGGTCTTCCACTTTCTAAACACTCATATCCAAAAGAACCGTTATACTCATATCCTGTCATATATTCCACCTGCCTTTATTTTCATACCACACCCCCTTACGAAAAATTGCTCGCATCTGGAAAGTCTAGGGCTCTCACCGGTCTCTTTCTGTAGAATTAAAGCCGTTTTTTTCGTATAGGGGGTACACGTGTTTATTTTCTATTATTTTTGTCAGAGTCTGACAAAGTTTAAAATATTTTTATCAATTCAATGAAGTTTATCCCTCACATAGTAGTAAAACGTGCTATATATGTTGTATCCGCTGTACTGCTTATCTATAAACTGTACTTTCAGATCATACCGTTGTTCAAAGCTCTTTAGACTGGCCATATATGCAACAGGCTTGAAATCCGTGTTGTAATTGTGTTTCATAATATCGTTGTAACCTTGCGGATTCTCAACCATTAAATGAATACTGCTGCCGTTGTTCCTAGCCTTTAGAAATTCTTTTTCGAACCGATCACGATTCTTCCCTAGGTTTCCACTTAATTCTTCAAGGCTGTTCTTACGTTCTATTACAATTTCTTTATGAAAATACAATTCGTTACCAGTCAACCCCTCAACCTGCGGCAGCATAAAACTATAATCCCCAAACTCTAACGACTGCTTTTTATATTTAATTCCTTTTTTATCAAAGTAATTTGTGATATGACTGTTTTCTTTTTCTCTTGTGTCAATCAATATGACCATTTCTTTTGTAAGTTTTTTTATTTGATCATATGACAATTTGCATATACTAATCATCGTGTTTTTCTCTTTCTTCAAGATCTTCAAGAATAACAAGTAATAATTTTCCACATAATGTACTATCAATATGTTTTTCTCGGATTTTATTACATTCATTTATTACTTGATCCCAGTATTCTAATTCATCCGTTACAAAGTAAAATTTCTTGTAGATATTCCACACATCTTTGAACACTTCAAATTCTGTTTTCATCTCTTCATTTTTTGCCATGTTTTTTAGCCCTTTAAATTTCATTTTTGATTTTGCAAATTTCAAAACTGATTTTCTCTATTTTTTGCAGTGCCGTAAAACCACGTATTTATACGGTTTCTGATATATCGGTACCAAAAGTACCTTTTTTAGGCGTAAACTTTTATATAAAAACTCCTATATAGAATAGTTCACGCCATAAATGGGTACTTTTGGGGCCCTTTATTTTTCAAATGGATTTATATAATATCCTTTAATAACATTTTTATATTTTTTTCCATTGTTTTTTAACTGGTTTCGCAATCTTCCCATTCTCCGAAAATAGTCAGTAAATTTCGTTTTTCCTAATGCCTGATAATTATTTTTCATACACCAATCTTCATATACTGGATAAAGTTCACTGATTGTAACGAACTGGCTTAAATCTGCCGTCAACTCCTCACTAATGAATGCCGCTATCCTGTCACTGTCCATATGATAAGATTCTATTTCCCTGTCCATGGATTCCGTTGTTTTCAGTCCATCTTTCAAATATTTCTGATACCCTGCAACACACCAGTTAAAGAATCCGCTGATATTCTGCCTTTTTCTTAGTCTGCGTTTCAATCCTTTATCCTGTTCTTGTGCCGTAAAATGCTTCTTGAATGGAATTACTACAATTCTGCCACTTGTAAATAACGTTTCATCTGTAATGATCGGTAAATGGTTGGTATTAATCACTGTAATGAACACTGGCATGAACGTGATCTCTTCCTGATATATCTTTCTTGCTGTGATCATATCATTACCCGTCAACTGCTTGATCAGTGCAGCATCTAGCCTCATACTCTGCGGTGGTTCTGGTGCATCCACAAACCTTACACCTTTAAGCCTTGCTATATCACTACTCGCAGATCTTGAATCCTTTTTTGATAATGCCAATGATTCAGGCTGCATCGTTGTGCCATAGTCCTTTATCATAAATAAAAATGTTTCTACCAGTGTACTCTTTCCATTTCTGGTAGATGGTCCGTAAAAGATAAATAACTTTTCTTCGTCTGTGTTGCCCATCAGTGCCAAACCTAGAATCTTTTGAATGTACTCAATATTTTCCTTGTTTCCCTGCATGATCGTATTCATGAACTTTTCTATTTCCGTACCTGAGACAGCAGGATCATAGTAAACGTTGCTGATCTTAGAAATATAGTCCTCTGGGTTGTGTTTTTGTAACGTTCCAATTTCTAGGTTATATGTACCATTCTTGCAGTTGAATAGATTGGTGTTCTGATCAAATTCTTCCGTTTTCACTGGATATTTAGACCTTGCATCTGTGATCATGTTCTTTCTAACGTGCTGTTTTCCCATTTTTATAATGTGTTTGGTATATTCTTCTCGCTTCTTATAGTCCTCAATTGTTATTGAATAAATCAGCAAGGCATCTTGTAAGATTTTCGCTCTTTCTGCAACGATCAGATCTGAGCTATCTTCTTCCCAGTATTTCCCGTTATAGCAAAACCAACATCTGGCCGTGCTGTTAAATCTGCATACACCTTTGAACACATCAGCAAATAGATCTCCATTGCCTCGATCATCCAACGAGTAGTTAACCTCTGGCTTTAGCTCCGCGACTTTGTCCTTGATCCATTGCGGTATTTCCTTTTTTTTCTTTGGCTTGTCCACTTCCTGCCCCTGATTCTGTGGAATAGTTTCTGCTTCTCTTACTAATTTGTTGAAATCTTCAATCGTGTAGCCGTCTTGGAAATAGTCCGTTACATCTCCATGATCACGTTCAGATGTTTTTACTACCTTGATACTGTTAACAACTCCGATCAGATTACTTATGATCCTTGTTGTCAGCTTCTCGCCTGCTTCGTCATTGTCTGGCAGCAGGACCACGTCAGCCCCTGAAAAATACTTAGAAAAGAATCTACGCCAATCCCCAGAACTTCCTGCCGTGGTTGCGATCAATCCCAATCCTCGCAGTGTTTCAACGTCCTTTTCGCCCTCAACGTAGTAAATTGTTCGTTTTTGTGCTGCTGCCTCTCTGATCTCTGGCAGATTGTAAAGAGTCTTATGTTTTCCCTTTAATCCATATTGAAACCAGTCTTTTTCTTTGTTGAGAACTCCGTACAGCATTTCTTTTTTGCCGTTCTCGTCCTTTTCAAATCTGATCTTACTGTATAGGTATTTACCGCCCTCGTCCACATAATCATAAATTTCCACGATCTTCTTTTTCTTGCTGTGTTCTAGGCGGTCTTTCCAATCCTGCTTTACCTTTGTAACGTTACTATCGTAAAATAGATCACTCTCACGAAGCCCGACAGCCTCTAGGATTGATTCTGTTTCACATCCTGCATGACAATGTATCAAGATTCCTTTCTTGCCCTTAGATACGGTCATACTTGCCGTGTGATCATTATGTACGGGGCATTTGCATTGAAAACTATTGTCTTTAATTCTTGTTACTCCGCTAAAATATGTACTAACTTCCTGTAAATTCATTCCTTGTCCTTTCTCCTGCTGCCTATGTTTGCCTGATCTGGCAGCAGCCCTATAGATTCTTGTGTTAACCCTGTATATTTTCTAATCATTTGATTACTCAACGCCTGTCAGCTCATTTAGATATTGATCAATCTTGACTTTGTCCCATAACGTACGTTTTCCAATTTTAATTCTTGCACCTGCCTTAATTCCTAGACTCATAGCCGTGTTTCTTCCTAAACTTGTATAAGCTCTCAATTCTGTTGTATCCATCAATCTTGATTCTCCTCTAATTGAAATATTTTCTCTACTCTTCATGTAGATACCTCACTTTCTTTGTTTGTTATTGTTTACTTGTATTTATGTTATCATTTTGTTATACTAAAGTACACAAACAGTTAACAAGAATATTTGTTCGAATTTTGAAAGGAATAAACAATGATAAACGCAAATTCTAACAAAAAAAAAGAAAAAATGATTAAAAGAGGGCTGCGATTAAAAGAATGTAGACTTGAAAAAAAATTGTCTCAAGCAGATTTGGCGGAGATACTTGATTGTTCTAATAATCATATATCTATGATTGAAAGAGGAGAACGCAATCTAACTTATGATAATGCAAAAATCATATCTAAACATCTTAACGTTTCCGTTGATTATTTAATGAATAATACAAACTATAAAACAGATACGGAACGTTTAGTAGTGTCAGAGAAACTTCAAAGTCAAAATAATGACATATTTAGAAGGTTCTTAGGAATAAAATTTGACGTAACTATATGGTTCAAAGATATTGATGATCTTGACACTATAAACTATCTAAATTCACAATGTATTAGCTTTCATTCTGATGATACCCCTAGTTCTCAAACTTGTATCGTGACATTTAATGATGGGACTTCAAAAATATATGAAATAAATTATATTACTATAATTAACCCAAAAGATAATAAACTACACATTATTGATAAAGATACATATAAAGAACTGCAAGAAGATATTGATTATTATATACAACATAGTATTATGAAATTGTCCATTATTAACGAACGGAAGAGAAAAGTTATAAACAAATCCAATATAACAAAAAATTTTTATAATGAATATGTTAACATTGATAGCTCTGATATTACTGATAAATATTGACATTAACCGACATTCTAAAAATGTAATCCTTATCCACCAATATCAATAAAAGCAGAACACTCCAGTATGATTATTCGGGATATGGCATCCTTCACAAAAAGTTAAATTTTCAAAAGTGGGGGACCAAATGGGGGACCTATCCACCCCAACACGCAAAAATCCCCCATTCTACGCCATTGTAGAATAGGGGAATACTTAAGGGGAGGATAAGTATTTCTCTATCCAGTTCTTTTATTAACTGGATATTCTTATTATGTCCTCTCTTTTGCTTCTTATTCACTTTCTTTTATAAAATATTTTACTCTTTCAAAACACAATAATCTATGCTAGGATACCTCATAGGTATACATATTTACGAAAGGATGTTATGATGAAAAAACAAAAGCGTATGAAGCAGATCACAGCGATCCTGCTGATCGTGATATTGCTTGCCATCATCGGATCTACTATCTATTTTGCAGTGAGCGGAAGCCAGTTATTCTGGATGTCACTGTTTTTGATGTTTTTCTTTCCGATCTTTTTATGGGCAATGTCATTTTTGTATAAATGGAGTAAAAATAAGAACGAGCACTGATGTTTCATTTTCAGTGCTCATTTTTATTTTACTTTCTGACTCTTTCCAAATATTCTTTGATATTTTTCTCATATCCATTTTCCGTTGGTTCATAAAACGTTGTTCCAAGAAGCTCATCTGGAAGATACTGTTGTTTTACATAATGATCTGGATAATCATGCGCATATTTATATCCGATTCCATGTCCTAGTTTCGCTGCGCCTTTGTAATGAGCATCTCTTAAATGATTAGGAACTGCTCCGATCTTATGATTTCTGACAGATTCTAATGCCTGATCAACTGCCATATATGCTGCATTGCTCTTTGGTGCACTGGCTACATAAGTGACTGCCTGTGCCAGTATGATCCTTGCTTCTGGCATTCCGATCCGTTCCACTGCCTGTGACGCTGCAACTGCTACCTGTAATGCCTGCGGATCAGCATTTCCAACATCTTCGGATGCACAGATCATGATTCTTCTTGCAATAAATGTAACACTTTCTCCGGCATCGATCATTCTTGCCAGATAATAAATAGCTGCATCTGGATCTGATCCTCGCATACTTTTGATAAATGCAGAAATCACATCATAGTGATTATCCCCGTCTTTGTCGTATTTTGTCACTCTTCTTTGGATACATTCCTGTGCTACATCGATATCAATATGAATCTTTCCATCTTCGGCAGGTTCTGTTGTTAAGATTCCAAGTTCGATCGCATTTAAAGCACTTCTTGCATCTCCTTCTGCCATATCTGAGAGAAAATCCAGTGCATCATCGGTGATCGTTGCTCCATAGATCCCCATTCCTTTTTCGTCATCTGTAATAGCTCTTACGATCAATTTCTTAATATCTTCTTTATCTAATGAATGTAGTTCAAATACATTGGATCTTGAGATCAACGCCTGATTTACTTCAAAATACGGATTCTCTGTCGTTGCTCCGATCAAAATGATCGTTCCATCTTCTACAAATGGCAGCAGGTAATCTTGTTGTGCTTTATTGAATCTGTGGATCTCATCAATAAACAATATCGTCTTCTTCTGATACATTCCAAGAGATTCTTTCGCATCTGCCACCGCTTCCTGCATATCTTTCTTCCCAGATGTTGTTGCATTCATCTGTACAAAATTTGCTTTGGTCGTATTGGCAATGACTTTTGCTAAGGTTGTCTTTCCTGTTCCTGGTGGACCATAGAAAATGATCGAGCTGATCTTATCCGCTTTGATCGCTCTATATAGTAATTTATCTTTTCCAATAATATGTTCCTGACCTACCACTTCATCGAGGGTTGCAGGTCTCATTCTCCCTGCTAATGGGGACTCTTTATCTTTATTTAATTCTCTTGCATATTCAAATAAATCCATAGTTTTCCTCCAGATTTTATCTTAGCACAGGGTATTGAGAAAATCTATGAATTATTCATACATTTTTTATAAATAAGACATGAATTTATCATATTCCTTTGCTATAATGAAAGAAGTTAATAACAAAGCACGGGTTAGGAGTTATCATGAAAAATACAGCAATTGAAAAACTTTCTTATACCGAAGTTACGAAGAATATCAGTCAAGCTGAATATAACCAGACACAGGAAGAATACATCCTGTCCAAATCTCCTGATAAATATATGATCAGTCTTCCGGTCAAGGTATTAATGTTTGAAGGAGCAAAGGACAGTTCCCCATTTACATATTATTTCTATATGGAGAATGATGAAGATCTCTATCTGATGCAGAGAAAGCGGAACGGATCTGTGGTAGATAAAACAAAGATCCCTTTGACCAAAGAACAAGGACAGAAGATTTTGGATGGTGATTATCAATTTTTATTAGACAGTGATGAACCATTACTTAATTCTCTTTATTTTCAGTTTACGGTAAATCAGCTGCATCCTTTGTATCGAAAAGAATGTACGAGAAAGATCTTTCATCAGAATCGTTTCTTAGATGAGATCGTGGATATTCATATCGTGAGAACACCTTTTGAAGAAGATCAGGATTTCTTCGCTACGCATGAGACGATACTTAAGGGTGGTAATAATAATGGATTACGACGAAATACCAGACAGTATCTGAATATGTCGAAGCCTATGAGTGAATTGTTGAATTACCAGAATTCGTTAATGTAAATATGGTGGAATGACGGAAATTATTGGTGGAATATTATAAAAAGAGATCATGTGTCTGCAACCCACTTTCGTTCGGACTCTCACGTAGCTGTACTAAGCTCCTGAATGGTCATTCGACCATCCACTCGCTAAGTGCAGACGTGTTCGTACGGTTGCCGACACATGATCTCTTTTTATAATATTCAAATAATTTACGTGATTCAAACCATTACAGAGTGTGTATATTAAACTGTACTGGATTTCAACTTTAGATGATTGTTATCGGAATTTTCTTTTTAACATCACAGATATTAAAAATCCCCCATATCCATTACATTATCATATTGGTCAATTTCTATTTCTAGTAGTTTTGCTATCTTCTTTCCGGCTGTAGAACTATTCTTTAATTCTTTGATCAAGGATCGTGCTTCTTTTATATATCCATAAACGATACAACTACTTGACAACATATAAAGGAATTCTTCAGAGCAAATACGATTTTCTTCTTTGTATGCAAAAAGCTTGTCTATATCTTCTTTCATTCCCGTACTTTCGATGTTGTATAAACGCTCCTGTATGCTGCGTGGAAATTCGTATAAATGCTGTTGTTTTGTGTTTTTGAAATTTTCTTTGTCAGACAGCATTCCTATACTCCATGGAGACATTTCTTGTTCCATTGCATATTCATCACGATTTCTTGCCTTTAATATCGGCAATTCCAATTCTATCATGAGATCACTGATCATATTCCACATTTCTGCATAAATGTCTGGAGTCCATATTTTATTCACTCTGGTTTTTATATTTTCTATAATCACACCCAGCGTATCTCCACTCATGACCGAACTTATCGTATTAAATAATATTTCTGATGTTTCCTGTTCTGGCATACGAAATTGCTCTTGCAACATCATATACAGAATATTGATTGATTCTGCTCTATTTGCAATATTATCTGTTAGTTCGTTAATCTCCCATTCTGGAAATTCATTCAATGGAAGATCTTTTGCATAAATCTCTCTCTTTTCTATGATCTTGTGGACATCCATTCCATGCATCGCAACATATGCTGTTCCATCTGGTTCTTGGTATGTATTTAATAGATCATTCATTCTTCCTCGCCAGTAAACATATCGAAAAAATTCCCTTTTTCCTTGTTTCGGATCATACGTTTTTTTGTATATTTTGTATAATTCTTCTAATTCGATCACACAGTATAGCTGCATCAATCTTCCTACTCTGTCATCAAATGTTTCTATCTTTGTATAGATTTCGTCTTCTGTTTTCTGATCCAAAACATCTATATACTCTTTCAGATCAGAGGCAAGATGCACTTCTGCTATATCATCTTTAATTTCATATTCCCCAAATCCTAAAACAAATGCTTTGGCGCAAACATCAGCTTCATCATATGATATATCTATTATATCTTTATTTGAGTGATCCATCCATTGTTTCAAACCATCATACTCATCTTGGTTCATAACATATAATACATATTCTGGATGTTCTCTTAATATATCCGAAATACTGCTGATCCTTTCCATATGTGATTTTGATCTGTTTTTTGGAATCCTTAGATATTTACAATAATCACTGGATTGATCTTCGCTTAGATTTTCCAGTAATTCTTTTTGTGTTTTTGATGAAACACAAAACTTGACCTTACCGTTTTTCTTTATATGATCTTCCCACTCTTTTGATCTATCATCTAAATTACCCTTTGTTTCTTCCAAATACATATCCTGCCATGCATTTTTCAACATATCTTCCAGATCATCTTCTGGCATCTTACTTATTTCGTCAAAAAAACCTTTTAATATATCTATCTTATCCTGTTCGTTGAATACTTTAACCTCATCTTTTTGTTTATGCTTTGGAAATACCATCTGACGGAACTGGCTTTCCACAAATTCTCTGTCAAAAGGATAAACTTCTTCATTCATTTCCCAGTTCCAGACCCCTCCGCTGTCTTCCATGAAGTTATCCCCTTTATATTTGACCAGTTTAGGATATCGTTCTTTATAATCCGGCTCATATTTTTCTATATTGATCTTGTGACGCCATTCATCTCCAAAATCATAGATGTAGCGGATCCATTTGTAATTTTTAAAGAAGAAATCAATATTCGTATCGAAATCATTATAATGATTTCCCCACAGATCAAATCCTCCTTCATCATCTATCACAATATCATCCGATGGTATATGGAATCCATGAAGATGAACGTCGTCCCAGTCAAATAATATCTGTATGATCTTGTGTAATTCAAAAAAAGTAATCTGATCTGGTATGATGACTCTTCTCCATACCGGTGGATGTGTATCTTCTATTACAATTTTGCATGTGTAACCTGGCATTTCATAATTTCCCTTTGATTCTATCTATGAAGATATTTCTCTTTCGTTGCAAGCCCACCCCTGATGTGGCGTTCAGATTTATTGATGTCTAATACCTTTCTTGCTTGTCTGGCAAGTGTTTTGTTGATCGTTTCTAACCGTTCTGTCACATCTTTAT
>OGWZ01002971.1_pt1 | contig 12293 bp, 12 predicted proteins | sample 1576141 | NCBI WGS metagenome assembly OGWZ01 (sample SAMEA3541512, study PRJEB24748) | human gut metagenome | biome: human gut; feature: human-associated habitat; material: faeces | place: China | collected 2012
TGTCTTTGACTTCGTCCCAGATTGCTGCATCTCGAAGAGATTTTTCTACGATTTCGTCCAGCTTTGCCTTGGATCTGATGCCATGTGTTCTCGGTCCGTAAGCTACATTATCATAAATACTCATCGGGAACGGATTCGGTTTCTGGAATACCATTCCGACTCTTTTTCGGAGAAGATTTACATCCATGTCACCATAAATATCTTCTCCGTCAAGTTCTACTTTTCCAGTAATTTTACATCCCTCAACAAGGTCATTCATTCGGTTCAGAGACTTCAGAAGAGTTGATTTTCCACATCCACTCGGTCCGATAAAAGCGGTTATTTCTTTTTCCGGAATATGCATATTGATATCATGTAATGCATGAAAATTTCCGTAATAGAGATTCATATCTTCAATAGAAAGTTTAATATTATCACTCATGTTTCGTTATCCTTTCGCGATACGTTTTGCCACCATACCGGACAAACCGTTAATCAGTAATACAAATAACAGGATCACAACCGCAGTTGCAGATGCCTGATTCATGTGAAGGCCTTCACTGGAAAGTACATACATATGAAGTGCCAGTGTACGTCCGGAACCCATCAGATTCGGTACCTGTGCAACCGTTCCTGAAGTGTAAAGAAGAGCTGCTGTTTCACCGATGATACGTCCGATTGCAAGGATGATTCCTGCAAGGATTCCAGGTACTGCAGACGGCAGCACGATCGTAAAAATCGTACGAAGCTTGCCTGCTCCCAGACCGAAGCTTGCCTCTCTGTAAGAATCCGGAACTGCTTTCAATGCTTCTTCTGCGGTTCTCATAATCAACGGAAGTACCATTATAACAAGGGTACATGCACCTGCCAGAAGTGACATTCCCCAATGAAGTGCTGTTACAAAAAACAGCATACCAAACAGACCATATACGATAGACGGAATACCAGAGAGTGTCTCTGCCGTAATACGAATAACCTGTACCAGTTTATTGCCTTTTTTTGCATATTCTACAAGATAAATTGCCGCGAAAATTCCGAGCGGTGCAGCAATCACCAGCGATAAAGCTGTCATGATAAAGGTATTGATCAGTGATGGCATAAGAGATACATTGTCGGATGTATATTCCAGGCTAAAAAGATCCGGTGTCAGATACGGGATACCTTTTACGAGGATATATGCTACCAGAAAAAATAATACTGCAAAAGTAACTATTGCCGCCCCGATCGTGAGAAGGACAAGTACTCCGGAGCCCGGATGACGCAGATACGAATGAATGCGGTCTGCTGTTGATGTCTGATTTCTTTTTTTCATATTTTCCACCGTCGGTTCAACTACTGCTGTATTAGTTTGCATTCTCTGACCTCCTGTTCAGTAAAGAAAGACTCAGGTTGATGATCAGGATAAATACAAAAAGTACAACTCCTGTTGCAATCAGTGCTTCTCTGTGAAGTCCGGTTGCATAACCCATTTCAGTTACGATATTTGCTGTCATTGTACGAAGACCTTTGAGTAAACCTGCAGGCATTCTTGCCTGGTTTCCGGCTACCATGATCACTGCCATTGTCTCACCGATCGCACGACCGATTCCGAGAACTACAGCTGCCAGAATACCGGATTTTGCTGCCGGAAGCATAACCACAAAAATACTTCTTTCTTTCGTTGCCCCCAGTGCAAGTGAACCTTCATAATAGCTTTCCGGTACACTTCGAAGAGCGGATTCTGTCGGTCCGATAATTGTCGGCAGAATCATGATTCCCAGAAGAAGGGATGCTGCCAGCCAGCTTGTACCGGTTCCTCCGAAGGTATTTCGAATAAGCGGTACCATCAGTACAAGACCAAAGAAACCATAAACTATGGAAGGAACTCCTGCCATCAGCTCAATTCCGGATTTCAGCGGACGATAAATTTTCTGCGGACAGTAGCGTGCCATAAATACAGATGTAAGTAAGGCAATCGGTACACCCACCAGAATTGCGCCGCCTGTTACATAAATACTGGCAATTATCATCGGGAAAATTCCAAATTTGTCATTGGATGGTTTCCAGACTGTTCCGAGTAAGAATTTCAGCGGTCCGATCTTGGCAATCGCCGGAATTCCATTGGCAAACAGAAACAAACAAATCAGAAATACTGCCAGGACTGAAGCACAGGCAGCCACCATAAAAACAATTTTCATGGCCTGTTCTTTAAATCTATTCATACAGGACTCTTCCTCTCTCATAATTATCATCGGATGCACACCGCCGGCACGTCCCTGATATGTAATGCAGGACATACACGAAGCCCGGTGACCCGGGCTTCATCTTCTGTCGTTTTGTATCGGTCTTACTTATTTAGCCAGGTCTTCCCAGTCTGTTGTCTCACCTGTGAAGATTGCTTTTACCTGATCACTGGTCAGCTCATCAATATCATTGTCATTGTTTACTACAACTGCGATGCCGTCTCTTGCAATTTCAGTTGCTGTAAGATTTTCAGTTGTTTCTTCGTCTTTCAGTTCACGGGATGCCATACCGATGTCACAGATACCTTCTGCTGCGGATGTGATACCTGTTGTGGAATCGCTCTGCTGTACTTCTACTGTGATCTTGCCGCCGTTTGCTTTTTCATATGCTTCTTTCAGTTTTTCCATAACCGGTGTTACGGAAGAAGAACCGGCTACAACGACTTTACCTTCTGCATCACTCTGCTCATATGCTTTAGCATCATCAGCTACTTTGATATATCCGTTGTCTTCTACGATCTGCTGTCCGTCAGAGCTGAGAATGTAGTTTTCGAAATCTTTTGCTACATCGCTGAGTTTGTCAGTTGTTATAATGTTGAATGGACGGGATACTTTGTATGTATCATTTGCTACGTTTTCTGCGGATGCTTCTGCACCGTCAATCTTTACTGCTTTTACTGTATCATTCAGGGAACCAAGGGAAATGTAACCGATTGCATTCTCATCGCCTGCAACTGTTGTCATCATAACGGAAGTGCTGTTTGTGATACTTGCATCTTCTGTTGTCATGTCAACTTTTTCATCACCCTGTTTTTCTTCGATTCCGAACAGTTCGATGAATGCTCCTCTTGTTCCGGATCCGTCTTCTCGTGAAATTACATCAATAGTTCCGCTTGCTGCGCTTGCAGTTGCTGCGAATGCGGTTGTTCCGATAAGTGCTGCTGTAACAATTGCTAAAAATTTTTTCTTCATGATAAAATCTCCTCTTTATTTTGCTATATTCAATTGTTTTCCTCATTGACAAGTGCAAGTATAAGGGCGAAAAGTAAAATGCATAATCATAACACTGTAAAATGTTTGTAAAAATGAATTTATATTTTGACAGCATAACACAAAAAAGCTCCTCAGACAGCCTTGTTAATTGCCGTCCGGGAGCATTTATATGCTTTTTGTTATTATATTCTGTTGTTGTATTTTATACCATACCGTTTACGGTTTTGTACTTGTAAAGCATCTCTGCGTGGTTCTGCTCTTCTACCTGAATGTCTGCAAGCAGCTTGCGCACACCACTATCACCAAAAGCAAACACTTCTGAATTATATTCTCCGGAAACAAGCTTTTCTGTCGCAATACAGTCAGTTGCCAGAAAAGAATCCTGCTGTTTGTCCTCCGGAGAACTCATTGCAGTATAAGCAGCTTTCGGCTGATAGTCCCTGCCGTCACTGTCGTTACAGTTACACTGCGGAACTTCTCCGCGAAGTACACGATCCAGAGATTCGTAATGCTCTCTTTCTTTCTGCTGCAAAGTCCGGAAAAGATTTTTCAGTTCCGGATCTTTTGCCTGCTGTGCATATCTTCCGTATTTTTCAATACAGCTTTTTTCCTGTGTCTGTAAGTCCTGAATCGTTGTGCGTTCTTTTTCTTTTAATATCATCGTATCCGCTTCCTCTCTTTTTATTTGCAATACGGTGATAGTATCTGGAAAAAAACGGATTTTATGCATGATTCCGGAAATCTTTTTTATAAGATATTTTTCAGTTCAGCAAGCTCATAGATGATATGATCAACTACTTTTCCACCATTATTTTGCTGAATGGCACTTTTATCCCCAGAGTGCACAAACCAGCATGTGGACATCCCGTAAGCCTGTCCGCCTTCAATATCTGCGGTCAGGGAATCACCGATCATCATGCATTCCGATGGCAGAACATCCGTAAGTTCTTTCATGCAGCCGTCAAAAAACTGCCGGCTGGGTTTATCCGCCCCAACTGTCTCAGAAACAAAACAGTGTGTAAAATATTTCAGCATATCCGCACTTTTCAGACGGTTGATCTGCTGGTCATAAGGACCGTTGCTTGCAGCACAAAGGCAATATTCCTTCTTATATAAATATTCGAGAATATCTTTTGCCCCCTCTACCGGGACTGCACTTAAATGAAGAAGCCTGCGGAATTCTTTCTCCATCTCCACACCGTCTGCGGTAAGTCCGAGATGTCGGAGCACCGTCTGCCAGCGCACATAAAAGAGGTCGTCCATCGTCAGTTTCCCGAGTTCGATCCGACGCCAGATTTTATTATTTTCTTCTTTAAATACCGCAAACATTTCCGGACGATACTTAAGTTCTGCTTTTTCAAAGCACAGATTCATCGCCCATGCAGCACCTGCATCAAAATCCAGAAGTGTGTTGTCAATATCCAGAAAGAGGACTTTTATCTTATGATCCATGTAAATTCTATTCTCCTTTAGTTTTTGTAATCCCTCATCATTTTTCAGTTTAAATACAGTAAAAATCACTGATGACGGTAAAGCAGAAGCTATTGATGGGTTGCACTTCTGTTCTTTTCTGCTAAAATAGACTTAACGGGTCAGGTTTTCCTGGCCCTTAATTCAATTTGCAGGGGGAATTAAAAATGAAAGAAAAAGGAAGTAGTTTTTCCGGCTCGATCGGTTTCGTTCTTGCCGCAGCCGGAAGCGCCGTGGGTGTGGGAAATATATGGCGCTTCCCATATCTCTGTGCGAAAGACGGCGGCGGTCTGTTCCTGCTGGTTTATCTGATCCTGGTGCTTACCTTCGGATTCGTTCTGCTCACAACAGATGTTGCGATTGGCCGAAAAACCAAGAAAAATGCACTCCGTGCGTTTGAAGCGCTCAATCCGAAATGGAAGTTTCTCGGTAAACTGACATTTCTTGTGCCGACATTGATCATGACATATTACTCTGTCATCGGCGGATGGATCACGAAATATTTTGTTACCTATATTATCTCTGATGGAAAAGATGCCGCAACTGACGGATATTTTACATCTTTTATCACCTCAGACATTGCTCCGATCGTGTTTATGCTGGTCTTTCTTGCTCTGACTGCATGGATCGTATATCGTGGCGTAGAAAAAGGAATCGAGCAGTTTTCAAAGATCATTATGCCTGGCCTGATTTTACTTATCCTGATCATCGCAATCTTTTCACTGACTCTGACACACACCGATACAGACGGAAGTGTCCGTACAGGTCTGCAGGGACTTGCTTTTTATATAACGCCTGATTTCAACGGTCTTACCGTGAAGCGCTTTCTTGAAATTCTTCTGGATGCCATGAGCCAGTTATTCTTTTCTCTGAGCGTTTCCATGGGTATCATGATCACTTATGGATCCTATGTAAAAAATGAAGTCAATCTGAACAAGGCAACCAACCAGATTGAGATTTTTGATACAGGTGTTGCTTTTCTTGCAGGAATGATGATCATCCCGGCTGTATTCGTATTTCTCGGCACAGACGGCATGGCTTCCGGACCGAGCCTGATCTTTATCTCACTGCCCAAAGTCTTCAATGCCATGGGAGTCCTCGGCCGTCCTGTTGCAGTCGCGTTCTTCCTGATGATGGGCTTTGCGGCACTGACATCCTGCGTTTCCGTCATGGAAACCCTGGTTGCTAACTGTATGGAACTTTACCATAAACCTCGCAAAAGAATGTGCGGTGCTGTCGGTATTTATTCGCTGATCACCGCAATTCTGATCTGTCTCGGATACAACAAACTGTATTTCGAACTTAGCCTTCCAAATGGTTCCGTCGGACAGCTTCTTGATGTCATGGACTACATCAGCAACAGCTTCCTGATGCCGTTTATTTCTCTGCTGACCAGTATTCTGATCGGCTGGGTAATCGGACCTGACTGGATCGTCGGAGAAGTAGAACGAAATGGCGAGCATTTCAAACGTGCCGGTCTATACCACTTCATGATCCGCTATGTCGTGCCGGTCGTAATGCTGATCCTGTTCCTTGTATCCACTGGATTTACAGATCTGATCTTCTGAAAAAAGTCCCCCGGGCAATAAACCCGGAGGATTTTTTATTCTGTGATTTTGAACCAGTCTTTTTCTTCGAATTCAACAACTGTACAGTCATTTGCGTATGTACATTCCGGGAGAATGATCATCGCGTGAAGCTCATCATTGTTGAGTGGAAGTGGACAGAGATGCCAGATTGCCGCATTGATTTTTACCATGTATCCTTTCGGAACGATAAAAGCTTTCGTCAGTTCCGGTACAGGTGTACCGCCGGATGCCGGTGCAACATGAATGATCATATCATCGTCCAGTGCCACGATGCCTTCCCATGTCGTTGTATGATATTCTGCCATTTTGACAACTCTTTCATCCTTACGGACTGCAATTGGAGAAAATGCCATGCTTCCCACACAGGTTCCAGAAATGCGGTCCGGATAAAACTTATGGATTTCTCCTGACAGCGGATATCCCTCCGGCTCTGTCATGTTACAGAATGTGCCATATGGTGCAAAATCTGCTGCATTGATTTTTACTGCTTTTACTTCTCTCATTGGAAAAACCTCCTCTTGTTTTGTAAGAAACCCCATTGATAATTTCAATACATTCAGTATAGCATATTTCCTTATTTTTTTGCCAGTGTATGTTCGTATATTTCCCTGTCATAATCTTTAAATACATTAAAAATTACTTTTTTTACACTGGTTTCTTTTTGTAAAAATTCTCTCACTGTCCGAACGGCAATCTCGGCTGCGCGTTCCTTCGGGAAATGGAATTCACCTGTGGAAATGCAGCAGAATGCTACACTTTCGAGATGATTCTGTGCTGCAAGTTCGAGACAGGAACGATAACTCCCGGCAAGCAGTTCACAGTCTTTCTCCGTTACTCTGCCATAAATGATCGGACCTACCGTATGCAGGACATAACGACACGGCAGATTATATGCGGCAGTGATCTTCGCCTGCCCTGTCGGTTCCTCATGCCCCTGTGCTTTCATCATCTGTGCGCATTCATAGCGAAGCTGCGCACCTGCAAAGGTGTGGATGCAGTTGTCGATACATTTATGATTTGGCGCATAACATCCAGTCATTCCACTGTTCGCCGCATTGACGATCGCGTCACAGCGAAGCGTAGTAATATCACCCTGCCAGAGATAGATTCCCTGCTCGACCGGAGTGAGATCAGCAAGCTCTGTAATGCCTTTTTTCTCTGTCTCTTCTTTCAAATACTCATCCTGAATCTTCAGAAATTCTCTACTGAGCATCTTCGGTGCACGTACATTAAGAAGTCCACGGAGCAGATCTTTCTGCCCCTGCGAATCTTCCGGGATTGAATAATTACTGTATTCTTTTTGCTCGTTTAATAACTCCTGGATCAGGTATCTTCTTCTCTCACTCTGGTTCATAACATCACGTATAATCCAGTTATCCTCTTATGAGGTTAATGGATTATTCTCCTTTCTCCCATTTCTTGGGTTTTATTGAATACTCCATTATAATACTTAAAGCACTGTGGATCTGTACCTATATCATTACAGCTTTGACTGTTCGGAGGTGACTCAGACCACAGCTTTTCGTCTATTACTGTTAATTAGTTTGTTAACGCTTGACGTTTCTATTTACGTGATTACACAGCCGAATTCTCTGTGGAAGACAGCAGTGCTTATTCTATTATTTAGGAGGTTTTATCTATGTCTCTGTACTTTGTTGGAATTGATATTTCCAAGTACAAACACGATTGTTGCATTATTTCTGCAACCGATCAAAAAGTTATTTCAAAGTTCTCTATCAAAAATGATAAAGTTGGCTTTGAAGAACTGATTACCACTTTTAATTCTCTCTCCAGTCCTGAGGATATAAGAATAGGGTTTGAATCAACAGCCCATTATGCCCTCAATCTTGAACTCTTCCTTGAAAATGCCCACCACAGCTTCATGGAAGTTAATCCAGTTTTAATCAAGGAATACAAAAAGTCTACAACTTTAAGGCGTACCAAAACCGATTCTGTTGACTGCGAATCAATAGCTCGTTGGTTAATGACTGTTGAGTACAAACCCCATTCAAAAGGATTTTACCACGCTTATTCCTTAAAGTCATTAACTCGTTTGCGTGACAGACTAATTCGACAGCGTTCTTTTTATCTTGTTAAGATAACAAATGTGTTAGATCACACATTTCCTGAATTCAAGCCATTCTTTAATGAACGTTTATCTAAAACCGCTCTATATCTACTAGAGAATTATGGCTCTGCTGAAAAGATGGCTCGCATGAATTCTGTTTCTTATGAGAAACTTCGATCCATATCTAGAGGTAAGTTTTCTCCTCAACAATTCATTGCTTTGAAAGAGCTTGCAGCTAATACAGTAGGTGTAAACAATTCTATCTTTGATGTTGAATTGAACAGTCTGCTTATTTTGTATAAAACTCTTGTAACAGAGATTAACACTCTTGAAAAAGAAATCAATCTTCTCATCGAAGAAGTCCATCCTCATTACTTATCTGTTCCTGGTATTGGCCCAATTTCTGCCGCAATCATCTATTCTGAATACGGGGATATATCAAACTTCGATAATCCTGGTCAGATGCTCGCATTTGCAGGAATCGAACCCGGAATCAATGAATCTGGTACAGAATCTCATGGTGGTCGAATGGTAAAGCGAGGTTCTTCACAGTTACGTTATGCCTTGATTAATTGTTGTCTTCCTTTAATCCGTTTCGATATGACATTTGCAACTTATTATGCTAAGAAACGTGCAGAAGGCAAACCACACAGAGTTGCAATCACTCACGTTGCCAAGAAGCTGATTCGTGTTATCTATGCATTGGAGAGGCAAAATACCGATTTCTGCGTTCAGAAGCTTCGTTAATACTTACTTTTCTTAGAATGTGACTGTCATCTAAAATACGCTGTATTTAGATGGTTTATTAAGGTTACCCTTTTTTAATCATAATTTTTCTTCCAAAAACTATTGACTATTTATAGTTTGTCACCTCTTTTATGCCATTATAATCTATGCCAGATTATCCGGTCCAAATCCAAGTGGAAAAAGTTCATTTAAGGTAAAGACATTATATTGATCTTTGCTGACTGCCAGAATGATCTGAAATGTTTCCGGATCACAGAACTCCATCATGACCTGTCTGCACACACCACACGGTGCCGCATACCCTGTCAGAACTCCATCCCTGCCGCCTACAACACAGATTGCCTGAAATTCCTTTACTCCTTCACTGACTGCTTTAAAAAAAGCAGTCCTCTCAGCACAGTTTGTTGGTGTATAAGCAGCATTTTCAATATTACATCCTGTATAATACGTGCCATTCTTTGCCAGAAGTGCCGCTCCCACATGAAAATGTGAATATGGCGCATAAGAATAACCCAGCTGTTTTATCGCCAGATCGATCATTTCTTCAATCTGTTTTTTATCCATAATTCTGCCTGCCTTTCTGATTCTCTCTGAACCATCAGGTTTTATTTTCTTTTTTCCTGTTCTTTATCTGCACGAATGAGTTCACGGACTGCATCTACTGCAACTTTGATTGCTTTGTCCGTATCATGCACTACCGGGTTTTCCAGTCCTGATTTTTCTCTTTCCTGATTGGCAATCACAAGAAAGCAGGCTCCTGCACGCACCCTTAAGTAATTTGCCACAACAAACAGTGCCGCAGATTCCATCTCAGAAGCAAGACAGCCAAGACGTTTCCATGCTTCCCATTTATTCATCAGTTCATAGCTGACCGGTTTTACTTCCGGTTCATGCTGGCCGTAAAATGAATCTTTAGACTGTACTACGCCTGTATGAAATTCACAGTGTTCTCTCTTTGCACCTTCCACAAGTGCGTTGATCACTTCCAGATTGGCCACTGCCGGAAATTCGATCGGAGCATACTCCTTACTGGTACCTTCCATACGGATAGCGCCTGTTGCAACAACCACATCACCGCTCTTTACTTCCAGCTGCATACCACCACAGGTTCCGATGCGGACAAAGGTGTCTGCTCCGCAGCGATAAAGCTCTTCCATTGCGATTGAAGCTGACGGGCCGCCGATACCGGTAGAAGTTACACTTACTTTTACGCCGTCCAGTGTTCCTGTATAAGTTACATATTCTCTGTTGTCTGCTACAAAAACCGGATCATCAAAATACTCCGCGATCTTTTTGCAGCGTTTCGGGTCTCCCGGCAAGATCACGTAACGGCCAACATCACCCTGACCTACCTGAATATGATACTGTTTGCTTGCATCTTCAGAATAATTTTTCATGTTCGCTTTCTCCTTTTCCGGTTGATAAGAACAATCATTTAATCTATATTAAGTATAAATGCCATTGAAAGCTTTTTCAACCATCCATTTCTGCGCTGTGTTCCTATTTCCGCCTGCCGGAAAGAAAAAAGCTGTACGATTTTCTCTCGTACAGCATTCTTTCTTATAAAACCATATGTTATTCTTTATGCAAGTCTGCTTCCTGCGCGCAGCATACGGAACATTCTTCTTGCAGCGCAAAGGTAAAGTTCCTCCGCATTTTCCAGTGCCTCGGGAAGTGTCATCACTCCGTTGATCGTTGTGATCATCGAGTCAATTCCATAATCGAAAATATCTTCAGCACCTGTTCCCATGCTGCCTACGATTGCCACTGCCGGAATGTTATGTGCATTGCAGTGCATGCCGACGCCCTGCATAACTTTGCCGAATACAGACTGCCAGTCGGTCGCACCCTCACCGGTGACAACTATATCAACGCCTTCCAAACGTTTGTCAAAATCAACCAGATCAAGTACTGTTTCAATTCCTGATTTCAACGTTCCCTTCAGGAAAACCATCAGTGCTGCTCCAAGTCCGCCTGCTGCTCCAGCACCTTCTATCTGGTCCATATCGACACCAAACTGTGCTTTCAGGATATCACGGTAGTTCTGCATTCCTTTTTCCAGCTCATCCTGAATCTCAGGTGTTGCACCTTTTTGTTTTCCGAATGTATAGGTCGCACCGTCTTTTCCGCACAGAGGATTGGTCACGTCACACATTACCGTGAAATTGCATTCTTTTACAAGCGGATTCATATCGGATACATCAATCTTGCGGATTTTGATCAGATCTTCGCCACAACCTTTCAGCTCTTCCCCGTTTTCATCAAGGAAACGTACACCCAGTGCGCGGATGCAGCCGATTCCGCCATCGTTTGTTGCAGAACCGCCGATTGCTATGGAAATATCACGGAAGCCTTTATTTAAAGCGGCCAGGATCATTTCGCCGGTTCCATAGGAAGTTGTATATCGTGGATCTCTTTTTTCATCCGGTACCAGTGGAAGTCCGGATGCTGCTGCCATTTCCATGACTGCTCTTTTTTCATCCAGCATTCCGTAACTGCAGGTAAGTTCTTCCCACAACGGTCCATGCACTTTCAGTGAACTGCTTTTGCCGTTTACTGCCGAAAGAACTGCATCTGTCGTACCTTCTCCGCCATCCGCAACTTCTATGCTGTCACATATGCAGTCCGGAAAAATCTCCCGGGCTGCACATGTGAGTAATTCTGCTGTTTTCGGAGAAGACAGGGTTCCTTTAAAAGAATCTGACGCAAATAAAAACTTCATTGGATGTCTCCTCTCAAGATACAATTTTTGGTTCTCTGATTATAAGAACAGAGATAATATAAAGATTTCAACCATTGAACTGATACCAAGAATCAGGGTAGCAACGGTCTGCGTTTTATAACCTTTTTCTGGTGTCATTCCACCAAAGTTTGTAACAACCCAGAAATAGGAATCGTTTGCATGGGATACGGTCATTGCTCCTGCGCCGATAGCCATAACTGCTAGAGCGGTACGAACCGGTGTTCCAAGTCCGAGAACAGTAAGGATCGGAGCTACAATACCTGCAGTTGTTGTGATTGCAACTGTAGAAGATCCCTGTGCTGTTTTCAGGATTGCTGCAAGAATGAATGGGAAGAAGATACCAATCTTCTCAAGCAGTGCTGCATTCTGTGTAATGTAGTTGATCATATCTGTAGAAGATATTACTTTACCAAGTACACCACCTGCTGCTGTTACAAACAGGATTGGTCCTACAGTTTTCAGTGTTTCATTTGTAATATCAT
>OGWZ01002979.1_pt1 | contig 12278 bp, 8 predicted proteins | sample 1576141 | NCBI WGS metagenome assembly OGWZ01 (sample SAMEA3541512, study PRJEB24748) | human gut metagenome | biome: human gut; feature: human-associated habitat; material: faeces | place: China | collected 2012
TGGCAGCTGCAACAGGAAGACATATCGACACAATTCTGAAGGTTGCCAAGATCTTCAATATACCGGTTGATATCGTTACAAGATAAGATTTGCCTACCATTGTATTACACATATTCATATTCAAAAAGGAGATCGCTTTTTAAGCGGTCTCCTTTTTTGCAGGTATTCGTATTTCGACTTCTGTGCCGCGGCCGGGCTCGCTGGAATAAGTAAGTCCGTAGTCTGGTCCGTACAGAATCTGAAGACGACGGTGCGTATTGTAAATTGCAATGTTTGTTCCTCCGGAAGTACTGTTTCCGTTTCCGGAGAGAATTGTCGGAAGAATTCCCGGAGAAATTCCCACGCCATCATCTGAAATTAGAAGAACAATGTCGTTGCCTTCCATCCAGCCGGTGAGGACAATGGTTCCTGATTTATCATCTGTTTCAAGGATTCCGTGAAGAACGGAGTTTTCGATGATCGGCTGAAGTGTCAGTTTCGGAATGCTGTATTCCAGAAGCTCATCCGGAATATCTGAAATAAAGGAAATGCTGTCATGGTAACGCATGTTCTGAATCAACAGATAGATTGAGACATGTTCCGTTTCTTTGGCAATGGTACTCATGCTTTGCTTGCGGCTGAGTGTCAGCTTATAAAAACGTGACAGGCTCTGAACCGCATTGGAAACTTCGTCGGTGCGCCCCTGCTGTGCGAGCCAGTTGATCATATCCATTGTATTGTAAAGAAAATGTGGATTGATCTGAGCCTGCAGTGAGTGAAACTCTGCAATACGAAGCTCTTCGGCAGATTTTGCCTGTTCTTCCATCAGCTGATCCATTTTTCGTGTCATATAGTTGTATGTATCAATCAGATCACCGATTTCATCATGATAGACGGGGCTTGCCATCGGACTTAACGTGCCTTTTCGTACTTTGCTCATTTGATGGATGACGGAAGAAATACGGTTTGTGATCGATCGCGCCATAAAATGGGCCAGGAACAGGGCACAGATCAGAAATACGAGATACATAAGTACATACTGAACCATAATCCCATTACTCTGTGCAATCAGCGGACCGGACGGAAGAACTGTCACCATAAACCATCCTGGCTGTTTGATATTGTAAAATCCGGCATAAACCTTTGTGTCAAGAATATCACGCTCGATAAAATTGTTGGAAGACATAAAAGAGTCTTCAATTGTCTCGTAGTTCAGCAGATAAATTCCGGAAAGGGATTCATCAGAAGAAGCAACCACCGCATTTCGTTCATTGATGATATAGGAAACACTTCCATCAATCGGGAGGTTGTCTTTCAGCATATTGCGCAGGTGGCTGGACGAAGTGTATAAGGCTATGTATGCCTGACGTGCCTGCCCCTGATAATAAAAAGTAGTAGAAGTGATATATGCCATATCCCCGTAGCTTTCCTTTTCCCGTTCACCCAGATAAAATTCCGGACAGAAGAGCGAACTCTGCTGGGTACCCTGAAAGATACCGTACCAGTAAGTGCCGCGGGCTTTGCTCATCGGAGAAAAATAATCTTTTGTCAGATCATCGTTGAAAAGTCGTACGGACTGCGGCGGAAAGTCCATATAGATCTGGATTCCGGTGATAAGATCAGAAGAAACGAGATCTTTGGCATATTCCTGAAAGTCTTTGGCGGAATCCGTTTCAAGAAACATCTGAAACGGGGAATTAACCGGCTGATGGAACAATGTCTGGAAAAATTTTTGCTCCGCAATTCCATCATGTGCATCGATAACTTTCTGTACAATCTCTTCCACATAAGGTGCGGTCTGGGCACTGGTGTCCTGTTCCTGTTGGATCGTATAAGAGACAACCATGTCGTATAGTCTGCTGTAAAAGAAACCTGCCATCATAATGACCGGGATTGTGGCGGTAATCATCAGAACCAGTGTGAATTTGGAGCTGAGCTTCATGTCACCATAAGCCAGCCGGAGTCTTTGTAAAAATTTCATTGTGTATTCCGCTCCCTGTATTCAGAAGGTGAAAATCCGCTGTATTTCTTGAAACTTTTGCCGAAATAGTTGCCGTCACTGTAGCCGACCCGGGAAGAGATATCAGAGATCTTAAACCGGGCATCTTTGAGAAGCTGCTTTGCTTTTTCCATGCGGTATTCCGTCAGGTACTGGTTCAGAGTCTGACCAGTCTCACTCTTAAAAAAGGTACACACATAAGAAGTAGACAGGAAGACGTGTTCGCTGATATCTTTGACGGAAAGCGTCTCATGCATATAATTCTGACTGATATAATCTTTGATCAGAAAGATGGTTGGATTTTCCTGTGAGGAAGATTCTGCCTTGCGGAAAAACTCAGAAGTTTTATCCACGAGTGTCTGATGCAATTCAGGGAAAGTGAAACAGTCGTCAATTGTTTCAGCAATGCTTTCCACATTACCGGAACCTGCAATTTTTTGCTGATGACGTGCATCTTCCAGACAGAGAAAAAGTTTGTAATACATGTCTTTGACCGGATTCTGCAGGAAACGGTGATTTTTAAAAAAGTTCTGATACAGCGTATCCAGAAACTTTTTGGCACCATCAGCATCCTGACGTGAAAGAATATCCGCAAAGGAACCGGCAGGAGTATCTGCAAACACATTGGTCTGTACATCCGGGATATTTTCCAGAGATTCTGATGTCAGGAGGGAATTTTCCGGGAAGAAATATCCGCTCTGCAAAAGGATAACTGCGGAAGTATAAGTCTGGTAGGCTTTTGGCAGTCCATACACGGTATCGCCGACAGCAATAGTATAGCGGCCGTATTTTTCAAAATGGCTGCACAGGTATTCTCCGGCTGCATGAATCTGGTGGGAAGACGGAGCTTCCTGCGAAAAAAGAAAATAGACCAGATACTGCATTTTCTTTTCGAGATAGATACATTTCGTACGGAATGGTGCAAGGAAGTCAAGAAAATCCTGACAGAAGTCAGCCATCGATGGTACATTGGATTCCAGAAAAAGATCAGTCTTTACAATGAATGCTGTGAAATAAGTACTGTTGTTCATTGTGATGCCAAGTTCAGAAGTCAGGCCTGCGATGGTCTGGCTGTTTGCTCCGTATGGAAGTGTGAGCTGCAGGGCAAGCCGGGAGGCTGTCTCCATGGAGTGCAGCGTTTCTCCGCGGCGGGAATGGACTTTCTGTTGATAAAGCTCCCGGGCATCTCTGATCGCGTCTTCTATTTCGGAAAGACTGAATGGTTTTTCGATGTAGTTGACTGCTTTGAGCTTAATAGCAGCTTTGAGATATTCTTTGTCAGAGTAGCCGCTCATAAAAATGGCAACACTGTCCGGAAGAAGCTTTTCCAGACGTTCCAGCATGGTGATGCCGTCCATGCGGGGCATGCGGACATCACACAGGATGATCTCCGGTTTGTAAAGTCTGGCAGTTTCCAATCCGTGTACACCATCATCGGCCTGAATCACCTCATCGATTCCGAGAGATGACCAGTCCAGAGAGGAGATCACACCGGTGCGGGTGAGCTCTTCATCATCTACGATCAGTAATTTCATGGTTTTCTCCTTGATAGTGAAAAAGCTGTTACTGTTGGATCTTTTTTAATATCTGCTCACAGATCTGTGCGGAACATGGTTCATGAATCTCATTAAAAAGCAGATTGACGCGGTCGCGTTCGGTTTTCCAGTGAGAATCCTCTGTGAGAAGGGCATCCAGAAAACTCTGGAAAGTATCTGGTTTGGGGCCGGGAGTGACTTCGTCATAATCGAAATTCATACCACGTCCGTTCAGATATTCTTTCCGGTCATATGGAAGAAAGATCATTGATTTGTCAGTCAAAAGATAATCAATATAAATGCTTGAATAATCCGTGATCAGGCAGTCAAAAATATTGAGGATTCCGGTGACATCCTCTGCCTGTTCGTTCCCGAGGAAACGGATTCTTTTTCCGAGATATGGCGCAGCAGATCCCTGTTCGGCAATGTGTGTACGGATAAAAAGAAGTATCTTATGTTCTTCGAGAAATGCCTCCATCCGGTTCAGGTCAAAATCATCGAACGGGAAAAGCCGTACCTGGCCGTAGTCGCGGAAGGTCGGTGCATAAAGAACCGTTCGTTCAAATTCCGGGATATCCGGATAAATCCCGGAGAGGATCAAGGCAGGATCATTTGGCTGAAACATGCCGTCGTTTCGCGGCTGTCCCCATACTTTGATCAGATTTTCGGAAATATCAAAACTCTTTGCCATAAGTGGTACAAGCGCATGTGAAGTTGTGAGAACGTACGTATAGTTTTCGGAAAAAATCTTCCGGAAATAGATACGCGACATCTTTTTGAGGTTCGGATCGAGCAGTGCGATCTTTTTCAGCGGTACGCCGTGCCAGAGATTGACGATGAGCCTGTTTTTGCCGAGTCCGCTCGCATAGGCAGGGAGTCCGGCAGAAGTAAACCACACACCGGCGTTCAGAACATATCGGATCCCGGATGCGCTTTCAGTCTCGATAAAGTACTGGCTGCCGTATTCGGCGGAGAGCTCTGCGCGAAGCTTCGGATCATTGATGACAAATCGCGGTGTGATCTCCGGGAGATTCTCTTTTACATATTCATAACGGGAATTATAGTTATAATGCCGGTTATCCGTAGAGGAAAAAATCCAAATATACGGATCCGGTTTCTTTTTTGCAAAGTGCTTCAGAAATTCTGCAAGCACGAGACTTCTGATTTTACTCAAGTTAATGCGTCCTTTCTGAATGAGAAATGTGTGTGCAGTCTTCAATCAGTGCTTCGGTCTGAGCTGCAGATGCAGCATTGATCCTGTCGAAATCAATCTGAACCGGCTGGACCTTTCCTTCAGCAAAAAGCTGCATTCCGTGAAGAATACCTTCTTCAGAATTATCGACAAGAGTTCCCTGATATTCCGTCATAAAACCGTGGCAGCCGTTGACATCGCAGGTCATAAGCGGAAGTCCAAGTGAGGCAGCTTCCATAAGTACGATCGGGCGCCCTTCATAAAAAGAAGAAAGCAGAAACAGGTTGCAGTTTTTCAGAACCGGCATAGGATTCTGCATGGAGTAGATCAAAATAATATGATCAGATGCAGCGAGGCTTTTGGCATGTGCAACAGCATCCTCATAGAGCGTACCAACGCCGCCGATGATGATCAGCCAGGTATCCGGATGTGAAGCCTGGTAGGTGTTGAATGCATTCATCAGACGGACATGGCCTTTTTCCGGAGAATAACGGCCGATGCTGATAAATTTTGTATCATTGCCTGACAGAACAGTGGAAAGCTGATCGACAGAAACAGTGGATTTCGTTGTTTCCTGAAAAGCGAGCATTTCCTCGCTGCGCTTAATTACACTTTGATAGTCATGACAGTTGTTGACTACGGTAACTTTGGCCGGATCTGCGCCAATGCCATGGATAGTGGAATCGAGAATATCTTCGCTTCCAGTAACGATATGGTCATATTTCTGATAAGCTTCTCGAAGAAGATAGATATTCTGGTTTCCTTTTGTGCGGATCTCATCGGCCATATCATTGTGAACCCAGATCGTCCGTCCACATGGTGATTCCTCAAAAAGTGAAGTGATGTAAGCTTCGTAACCATTGTAATGGATCACGGCAGAAAAATCAGTACTGCCGAAATGTTTTTTCCATTCGCGTTGGTAAGCAATATGGATCCGTCTGTTGATAGAATTAGTGTTTGCACCGCGCATTTTGCGCATCAGTGAAAAACCGGTAAGTACATCCATATTCATTTCGCTGGATAATGGATAGATACCAATATGATCCGGAATACGCTCCATTCTTTCAGGATGATCTTTGACAGAAATCAGACGGAAAGACAAAAAGTAGTTATATTTTGTAAGATCCAGCTCGTGGAGCATCGCGTACAGTGCACTGGTGATACCGTTCTGATCGAGGTCACCACCGTAGAGCAGGATGTTTTTCTTACCATTTCCGGTATATTTTTTCTGGCGGCAGCAGTCTTCGTGAAGGAATACCTGTCGGCAGATTTTTTCGGCACCGTGCCCATCTTCATAAGAGGCATATTTCTCCATAAATGCTTCATCCGGGGTGCCGCCGTCAGCATGTGCATATGGAATGACTTCGGCAGCATCTTCTGTATAATGGAACGGATAAGTCTCAATGTCTTCATACATTCCGCGGGTGCTTTCGTATTCCGCACGGTCGTAGGCAAAGAAGATGACTTTTTTGCCGGTGTTTGCATAATCATAAAAAACACTGGAATAATCCGTGATCAGTACATCACAGAGATTTAAGCCTTCATAGGTATCCCAGTCGGTCGGGAAAGCGCGGATATGACGGTAACCGTCAAAAGCTTCGGAACCATGAAGGAAAGGATGCAATTTAATAAGAAGAATCTCGTCATCCTTTAACTGGCTGTCCCAGAGAGCGAGATTGGCAGAAAGTGTTTCCATGTATTCCTGACGTTCTACCTGATTAAAAATACCGCGGTAGGTCGGAAAGTAAGTAAGCAGTGTCTTACCGGCGAAACCGGCGCGCTCTTTCATAGAAAGATCAGGTTTCTGACGGAAAATATCGTTGCGCGGATAGCCTTCGCGAAGTACGGTACCTCTGTACAGACTGTCGAGCATGTAGGCTCCGGACATTTTTTCTTCCATGAAGCGGTTCGGAAAGACAATATAGTTGGAATCCAGAAGGTTACGGAGAACATTTCCCATCGTCACCATCTCCGGACGGTTGTCACGGCCCATTTTCTTAAGTGGGGTACCATGCCAGGTGTTCAGATAGATCTGTCCTTCTTTTTTGACAAATCTGCCAGGAAAAGAGGAATCGTTGACCAGATAACCGGCGCGGCTTAAGGCACGGTAATAGGAGACAGATCCTGTATGCACAAAAGAAACTCCCTGAATGGAGTTTTTACGCAGCTTTTCTTTGATTTCGGATTCGGCATTTTTACGTACCGAAAGTACGAGGTTGAAATTTTTGTATGGTTCTCTGGATAACTCCTTTAATAAGGAAAGGATATTACTCTCGAGAGCACCGCCGCTTCTGGATTCAAGAAGAATCATGCGGGGATCAAGAGAATTATTTTCATAAAAGGAGTTATAAAAAGGATACCAGCTTCCGTTTTTTAATTTTTTTTTGACTTTATTGAGAAAGCTCATTTGTCCGGATTCCCTTCAAATTTAATATATTAAATATAACAAAAGCCAAAACTTATGTCAATCTTACACGAAGGCAGGCGGGGGTAACTGGAAAAAATTCACATAGAAACAGTGAAATTTTATACATATGCAGTAAAATTTTGCCTAAAACAGGAAAATATATTACCCTGATTCGAAATATTTTCCTGTTTAGGGTAAAAGATTTTACTGTTATAATAACATCAGATTTAAGAAAAGGGAGGAAAGAGCCGTGTCTGAATATGTTCTTGAACTTAAAGGCATAACAAAGATTTTCCCGGGCGTTAAGGCACTGAACAATGTACAGTTCCAGTTAAAACCGGGTGAAGTTCACGCACTTATGGGCGAAAACGGCGCTGGTAAATCTACATTTATTAAAGTTATTACCGGTGTACATAAGGCAGAAGAAGGCGAAATGTTCTTAAATGGTCAGAAGGTTGACTTCAAAGGACCAAAAGATGCACAGGCAGCAGGTATCGCAGCCGTATATCAGCATCCGACATCCTATCCGCATCTGACTGTTGCAGAAAATATTTTCATGGGACATGAGATCATCAAAAACAGAATGATCCAGTGGAAAGCCATGAACACAGAAGCAAACAAACTTCTCAAACAGCTGGATGCAGATTTTGATGCAACAGCAGAGATGGGTACTTTAAGTGTTGCTCAGCAGCAGATGGTTGAGATTGCAAAGGCGATGTCCACTAACGCAAGAATCATCATTCTTGATGAGCCTACTGCAGCACTGACAAGATCCGAATCCGAGAAGCTTTATACACTGGTTGACAAATTAAAAGCTGACGGTGTTTCCATTATCTTCATTTCCCACCGTTTTGAAGATATGTATCGTCTGGCATCCAGAGTTACTGTATTCCGTGATTCCCAGTACATCGGAACATACGATGTTGACGGAATTACAAATGCAGACCTGATCAAAGCAATGGTTGGTCGTGAGATCAAAGATCTGTTCCCGAAACCGGAAGTAAAACTCGGAGACGAGATGCTGAAAGTTGAGAATCTTTCCAGAACAGGTTACTTCAAAGATGTATCCTTCAGCGTTCGCGCCGGCGAGATCCTCGGACTTACCGGTCTGGTAGGTGCAGGACGTACAGAAACAGTAGAAGCTGTCTGTGGTATCACTCAGCCGGATTCCGGTAAAGTATATCTGGAAGGTAAAGAAGTTCATATCAAAAAACCATCTGATGCAATGGAAAAAGGTATCATTCTCCTTCCGGAAGACCGTCAGAAAGAAGGTCTGATCATGAGCTGGGGACTTGGAAGAAACGTAACACTTCCTACCATCAGCAAATATGCGAAGAGCGGAATCAATGACGAAAAGACAGAGCGTGATCTTGCCAAGAAACTTCTCGAAGAAGTTGATACAAAGGCAGTTGATATCTTCCAGCCGGCAAGCTCTCTTTCCGGTGGTAACCAGCAGAAAGTTGTTGTTGCCAAGGCGTTAAGCCAGGAAATGAAAGTTGTTATCATGGATGAGCCTACCAAAGGTGTAGACGTAGGTGCAAAAGCTGAAATCTATGCAATCATGGGAGATCTTGCAAAGAAAGGATATGCAATCATCCTGATTTCTTCCGAAATGCCTGAGATCCTCGGTATGGCAGACCGTATTGTCGTTATGTGTAACGGACGTAAGACCGGTGAACTGAACCGTGGCGAAGCAACACAGGAAAGAATCCTCGAACTTGCTATGGAAAAAGGACATACAGGGGGTGCTGAATAATGGAAAAGAAATCAGTTATGAAAAAGATCACAGGCTCCCGTGAAGCACTGCTTGCGATTGTCCTGATCGTTCTTTTTGTAATCATCACAGCAATTAACCCATCATTCCTGACTCCTAAGTCACTGATGGATATGCTGAAAAACAATGCAGTAACAATGGTAATGTCACTTGGTATGCTGTGTGTAATGCTTGTTGGCGGTATCGATATTTCTATCATGTCAACACTTGCACTTTCCGGTATGAGCATTGGTATGCTTCTGAAATATGAACATATCTCCAGCACATTCCTCGCATTCGTGATCGCAATTGCAATCGGTATCGTCTGCGGAGCAGTCGTTGGTCTGATCATCTCCAGAGCAGATGTACCACCGATCATTGCAACCATGGGCTTCATGTACATCTACCGTGCACTTGGTTATCAGGTATCTCACGGTGGTGAATGGGCAAGTGCAGCAGCACTTGGTGAATTCAAAAATTTCGCAACAACAAAATTCCTCGGATTAAACTGTGTTATCTGGGTAATTATTGTATGCTATGTATTCTTCTTCTGGTTTATGAAATGGACCAGAACAGGCCGTATGATCTATGCAGTCGGAAGTAACCCGAGTGCAGCAGAAGTATCCGGTATCAATGTAAAGAATATCAAACTTCTTGTTTATACGATCATGGGCCTTCTGGCAGGTCTTGGCGGAGCTCTTCAGGTTTCTGTATATGCATCCGCAATGCCTGATATGCAGTACGGCGGTGAGATGGACGTTATCGCAGCCTGCGTTATCGGTGGTGTAAGCATGAACGGTGGACGTGGTACAGTAGTAGGTGCTTTACTCGGATCCCTGATCCTTGCAACAATCGCAAAAGCACTTCCGCTGATCCCATTCTTCAACCAGTTATGGCTGAATACCATCAAGGGTGTTATCATCCTCGTCGTAGTAGTAATGAACGTAATCCTGCAGCGTATCGCTGATAAGAATGCACTGAAAGGAAGGGAGATGTAATCATGGCTGGAAAATCTGGAAGAAGTATTAATAATGTGCCGGAAAGCCCAGTGAAGAAAATGATCTTCTCCTGGGAGGGAATATTGGTTCTGCTGTTTATTGCGGTCAATATTTTCTGTGCAATGTTTTCTGAATATTATAACATGAGCAGTCTGCTTCGTCAGATGCCTGTTTATCTGGCAGAAGTATTCATGATGTTGCCGATGGCATACATCCTGGTACTTGGCGAGATCGATATCTCTGTAGGTGCGATCGTTTGCCTTTCTGCAACAATGAGCTGTATTGTCTGCAATACAAATGCTCCGTTTATCGTAGTAGTGATCACAGCACTTGGTGTTGGTACTATCTGCGGTGCGATCAACGGCTTTATCCTCACTAAATTCCAGGAACTGCCGCCAATGATCGTTACACTTGCAACACAGATTATCTTCCGTGGTATTTCCGAGATCGTACTTGGAAGCGGCGGTAGTATTTCTGCAAGCAACACAGATGGTTTCCGTGCAATCAGCGGAAAAGTCGGAGATGTTCCATACATCCTGTTCCTCGTTGTTATTCTTTCTGTAATCTTCGCCGTAATCTTAGGCAAGAGCACATTCGGACGTCGTGTATATGCAATCGGTACCAACCGTCTTACAGCATATTATTCAGGTGTTCATGTACAGAAAATCCGTTTCATCATCTACACCATCATGGGTACAGTTTCCGGACTGTGCGCACTGTTCCTGGTTTCTTCTTCATACGGTGCAAACACAACAACCGGTAACGGATTTGAAATGGATGCCATCGCAATGGCAGTATTCGGAGGTATTTCCTCTACAGGTGGTAAAGGTAATATCGCAGGTGGATTTATTTCCGCATTTATCATTGTATGCCTTCGTGTAGGTCTTGGTCAGAGAAACGTCAATGCACAGGTTATCCTGCTGATCATCGGTGTTCTTCTGATCGCAGCAGTAGCTCTTCCGAACATTATCGGAAATGCAAAAAAAGCATTAAGCATGAAGAAAAACTAAATAAAGTAGTACAATAATCATGTAAGTAGCTGCTCTTTTGTAGCAGAAGAGCAGTTGCAAATAAAAAACTATATTTTTCCAAGGGAGGAAAACAAAATGAACAAAAAAATTATCAGCGCACTTCTTTGCGGAGCAATGGTACTTGGCTGTGCAGCACCTGTAATGGCAGCTGACAAAGCCGGAGACGGACAGAAGATCGCACTGGTTGGTAAATCAGCTGGTAACGCATTCTTCGAAATCGCTGCAAAAGCATTCAAAGACACAGCAGAAGCTGAAGGTGCAACTGTAGATGTTGTTTACCCGGAAGCTGCAACAGCAGATGCTCAGATCAAAGTTCTTGACAACCTGATCTCTCAGCAGCCAGATGCAATCTGCATCTCCGCAAATGACGTTAACGCTCTTCAGGCTAAACTGGAAGAAGCTATGGACGCTGGAATCAAAGTATCTTCTTTCGACTCCGCTCCGAATAAAGACAGCCGTCAGGTATTCGTAAACCAGGCTGGTACACAGGCAGTTGGACAGGCTCTTATGGATGCAGTTCTTGACATCTCCGGTGGAGAAGGACAGTTCGCTATCCTTTCTGCAACATCTCAGTCTGCAAACCAGAACGCTTGGATCGACGCTATGAAATCCATCATGGAAGGCGATGAGAAATACAGCAAACTGGAACTTGTAGAAGTAGCTTATGGTGATGACGAACCTCAGAAATCTACAGACCAGACAGCAGCTCTTCTTCAGAACTACCCAGATCTGAAAGTTATCTGTGCACCTACAACAGTTGGTATCGCTGCAGCAGCTAAATACCTTCAGGACAACGAATCTGCTTGCAAACTGACAGGTCTTGGACTTCCGTCTGAAATGCAGGAGTACACAGGTGATGACGATGCACATTCCTGCCCATACTTCTATCTGTGGGATATGGAAGGCCTTGGAAAACTTTCCGCATATGCAACAATGGCACTTGTAAAAGGTGACATCACTGGTGCAGTTGATGAAACATTCACAGCTGGCGACATGGGTGAATTCACAATCACAACAGCTGATGACGAAGGAACAGAAATCGTTCTTGGTGAGCCACTTCAGTTCACACCAGAAAACGTTGCTGACTACGCTAAACTGTACTAATCAGCACCTTTAGAGAAGCTAAAGTTTTTCTGAATATGATAAATCCTTAAAAACAGGGCGGAGCCGAAAGGCTTCGCTCTGTTTTTGTGTACTTTTTTGTCATATTGCTTTATACTGTCTGAGCATGGTAGAATAAAAGAAATAAGTTACCGGAGCAAAAGTATAGCAGTGAAGAAAGCGGGAGTAACAGATGCAGCAGGCTTTATTGGATCATTTAAGAGTTGTAACAGAAGAAGAACAGAGAATCCTGGATGGGGTTGCAGAGGTAGATAAGGACCTT
>OGWZ01002988.1_pt1 | contig 12248 bp, 13 predicted proteins | sample 1576141 | NCBI WGS metagenome assembly OGWZ01 (sample SAMEA3541512, study PRJEB24748) | human gut metagenome | biome: human gut; feature: human-associated habitat; material: faeces | place: China | collected 2012
TATACACGCTTTCCAGGCGTGCGCCTTCAGCCACTCGGCCATCTCACCGTTCATTAGAGAACGAGCACTATTTTACGGATAAATTAAATAAATGCAAGAATTATTTTAACTTTTTTTTAAAGCCGGACGCTTAAATACTCATCCGGCGCATATATAAGCTATTCTTCAATTTTATGAAAAATATAATGTAAGAGGACTACCCCAGCTCTCACCACCCGACAATCCACTAATTCTAAAGTCTGTCCTTCACAGGGCTTCTCAAAAGGCTGTCCTTGATACTCAAAAAGCGCACTGCCGCCGGCTAAGCCGTCAATACCTGGATAGAGCACTAAATAGAGTTCATCGATAAGACCTGCTTTTAAAAAGCTACCATTTAAAATGCCGCCGCCGGCTAGCAGAATATTTTTAAGACCAAAGTCCTCATAAAGAGAGTCGATGGCTTTTTTCAGATCGTGGCCATCACCACCGGCAAAGGTATAGGAAATTTCGCGGGCTCTGAGGTATTCTAAATACTCCTCAGAGACATAATCCTCGCCTAAAACCACAATTAAGGTAGAGCCCCAGATACTATTAGACTCAAAAGCAAAGGTACCGTGAGCATCAAAGACAGCGGTGAGCTTTTCATGCTTACGTATACCTAAAAAGGGCTTAAAGCTTGTAGGCTTTGTAAAAGTATCAGCTACAAACTTATTAGAGGTAAAGTTTCTCTCTACTGTATTGCGCCCAATTAAAGCTACCTGCGGGTCGATCATATTGCGAGTTTCATAATAGACATCAGGATTACCCTCACCTATAGGATCAAAAAGCGGTGACCAGCGTTGCTCATCAATGCGACCATCAATTGAGCATTCCATAAGACAGGTAATTTTAGGGCTTGTAAGTTCCATAACTAATCCTTAATAAAGAGTGGTTCTGCTCTTTAGTGTAGCGCTTTTTATAGAGGGGCTTCTATAAGATCTTTTTGCAACTTCGCAATTAAATTTAAATCAGCCGGCAACCACTTTAAAGTCATCAGCTCCTCACGCTTAACCCATAGCGCATTTTCATGCTCTAAAAGCTCTAAGGCCTCAGTTTTTAGGCTACAGATAAAGAAATGCAGAATTACATGGCGCTCAGGATAATCAAACTCTAAAACCTCATAGAGGCGCTCAATTGTGATCTCAGCTTTAAGCTCTTCATGAATTTCTCGCACTAAGGCCTCTGCGGCGCTTTCATGCTCTTCAAGTTTACCGCCAGGAAATTCCCAATAATCTTTAAACTCCCCATAACCACGCTGAGCACAGAAGATCTTGCCCTCATGTACCCCCTGTCCTTTGATGATAGCGGCCGCAACTTCAATTGTTTTCATCTTTTATTTCCATAAAAAATCCCCAGGCTTTAAAAACTAAAGCTTGGGGATAGATAATTTACCAGATCTTCAAATTAGACGTATTTGAAGTCGATTTCCTTGATCTTCTGAGACCACTCAGCCGGGCCTAACTTGTGGATGCTGTTACCGTTGCAATCAACAGCTACAGTTACCGGCATATCGACAACCTTGTACTCACGGATAGCTTCCATGCCTAAGTCCTCGAAAGCTAAAACCTTAGCTTCCTTAATGGCCTTAGAAACTAAGTAAGCGGCACCACCGGTTGCCATTAAGTAAGCAGCCTTATGCTTCTTGATGGACTCAATAGCCTCAGGGCCACGCTCGGACTTACCGATCATGCCGTATAAGCCAGTCTCAGAGAGCATGGTCTCAACGAACTTATCCATACGGGTAGAAGTGGTCGGACCTGCAGGGCCTACAACCTCGTCACGGACAGCCGGAACCGGGCCTACGTAGTAGATGAACTTCTTGTGGAAGTCAACGCCATCAGGTAAAGGCTTACCCTCAGCGATGAGGTCGCAAACACGCTTGTGGGCTGCATCACGGCCAGTTAAGATGGTGCCATTTAATAAGAGGGTATCACCAACCTTCCAAGAGGCGATCTCTTCTTTGGTGATGGTGTCTAAGTTGACACGCTTAACATCAGCACTAGCGCCACCGATCTCAATATCCGGATAATCATCAAGTGAAGGCGGATCGAACTTAGCAGGACCAGTACCATCTAACTCAAAGTCGATGTGACGGGTAGCGGCGCAGTTCGGGATAATGGTAGTAGCCTTAGATACAGCGTGGCACGGATAGGTCTTAACCTTAACGTCTAAAACAGTGGTTAAGCCGCCTAAACCCTGAGCACCGATACCTAAACGATTGATCTTATCGTAAAGCTCTAAACGTAATCTTTCCTCAGCGGTCTTAGCACCACGAGCCTTCAGCTCCTCGATATCGATAGGATCGTTTAAGGCTTCCTTAGCTAAGATAGCGGACTTCTCAGGAGTACCACCGACACCAACGCCTAAGATACCAGGCGGGCACCAGCCAGCACCCATGTGCGGGATCTCAGAGAGAATGTAATCAACCACACTGTCAGACGGATTTAACATCTTCATGTGAGTCTTGTTCTCAGAGCCACCACCCTTAGAGGCAATAGCGACTTCAACCTTATCGCCGTGAACCATTTCAATGTGAACAACAGTCGGGGTATTGTCCTTGGTGTTGACACGGGTCTCTAACGGATCGACTAAGATGGATTTACGTAAGGGATTGTCCTTATCGCAGTAAGCACGACGGGTACCCTCATCTACCATCTCCTGAATGGTCATGTCGCCCTCAAAGCGGACATCCATACCAATCTTAACGAAGCAGGTTACCGCACCGGTATCCTGACATAACGGACGATGGCCGATGGCGCACATCTTGGAGTTTACTAGAATCTGTGCAATGGCATTTTTAGCAGAAGGGTTCTGCTCGATGTCATAAGCACGCTTCATAGCCTTGAGGAAATCCTTAGGATGATAATAAGAAATATATTGAATAGCCTCATAGACAGATTCAATAAAATCAGCAGTCTTAATGAGTGTGGTCATTGATGGTACATTCCTTTTAATAAGTGAATGAAAGACAACTCTTTCATTTCTATGATTATAATGAATTTTTCGCCCACTAAACGTGATAACTTTATTTTTTTTGCAATATTCAGAGATTTGTTGACAGATTTGAGCCTTGTCGCACAAAGAAATTTTAAATTCGCTTAAAGAATTTTTTGCCTAAAAGGAAAATTAAAACTTAGATCTTAAAGATCTTAGTAACTAAGAAATATAAAAAACGCAAAGGCATAATAGCGCTTATAAAAGCACTCATATAGCCTTTAAAGGAAACATAATACACAGCCTTAGGCTCTTTTGCCGTTAAGGCTGTGACAATGACACGGGCAACTTGCTGCGGGCTGTCAGCATGGCGCAGATTTTTCTCATTGAGACTTTTGATATAAGCACAGATTTGCGCTTGTTCTTTATCTAAGCTTTCAAGATGCCGGCGTTTTTGTGTAAATTTAGTTTGCGTTAAATTAGGTAAAACAGCACATACAGCTATCCCCTTACGCTTAAGCTCATAGCGCAATGATAGCGTTAGATCTAATAAAGCTCCTTTAGAGGCCCCATAGAGACCATAATAAGGCAAAGGCAGTAAGCTCATAATCGAGCCTATATTGATAACCCGCTCTAAGGGAAAATGCTCAGTACACAGACGTACAAGCTCACAGGGCATAATGGTATTAACTGAGAAAATCTCATGATAAAGAGAGCGCGAGAGATCGCTTAAAGGCAGAGGATCAAGGCCTAAGCCGGCATTATTGATAAGAATATTAGGTCTTAGCTTTAATTCATGAAGCCTAGCAATGAGATTTTCAAGGGCACTCTCTTCACTATAATCTAAATGCAAAAGCTTATGTTTGAGATCTTCTCGTCCGCGGGTAGTGCCTATAACCACAAAAGAGAGCCTCTCTAAGATTTGAGCGCAGGCTACGCCAATCTCTGATGAGAGGCCTATGATCAGTACGACTTTAGTCTTCAATGGCTAAGGCAAAGCGATCATGCTTTACATTAAAGCACTGCGCTTTGTCCATCATCACAGCATCGACTAAGACTAAAGCTAACATAGCCTCAGCAATCGGCACTGCACGAATACCTACACAGGGATCGTGACGACCACGGGTGACGATATCGCAGCTCTTACCTTCAATATCGACAGTCTGACCTGGAACTAAGATACTTGATGTAGGCTTGAGCGCCATTCTCACCTTAATTTCCTGACCTGAACTGATACCACCTAAAATGCCACCGCTGTGATTAGCTTTAAAGCCTTCAGGGGTCAATTCATCGCGGGCGGTACTGCCACGTAAGGTGGCCATTTTAAAGCCATCACCGATCTCAACCCCTTTAACAGCATTAATGCTCATCATCGCCTGCGCAATTACAGCATCTAATCTCTCAAAAATAGGATTGCCTAAACCACACGGCACCCCGCGGGCCCGCACCTCAACCACGGCACCGACAGAGTCACCGCTAGTAGCTAAGTCTTTAAAGAGTTCCTTTAAAGCTTCAATCTTGCTGTCATCAGCAAAGTTAAAGGCATTATTGAGGGCAGTTTCAGCATTAAAGGCAGAGGCTTCAATATCACCTATAGCGGTAACAGCGCCCCTGATCTTAATGTTTAACAAAGTCTTTAAGACCTGTTTGGCCACTGCACCGGCGGCTACACGCATAGCAGTTTCACGAGCAGAGGCACGACCACCACCGCGATAATCGCGAATACCGTATTTTTGCCAATAGGTATAATCAGCGTGTCCTGGTCTAAAGCTATTCATGATAGCGCTATAGTCCTGAGAGCGCGGCGCGGTATTTTCAATTAAAAGGCCTATCGGGGTACCGGTAGTCTTACCTTCAAAGACACCGGAGATGATCTTAACCTTATCGCCTTCATTGCGCGGAGTACCATAACGGGTAGAACCGGGGCGGCGACGATCTAAATCAGGCTGAATGACACTTTCATCTAAAGGGATATTCGGCGGGCACCCATCGATGATAGCCATCAAGCCCACCCCGTGGCTTTCACCACAGGTAGTTACGCAAAACTCTCTGCCAAAACTATTACCGCTCATTACATAACCTCTTGTGCAGCCTTAGCAAAGACGTCGTGATAAGCACGTAACTGCTCACAGCTGAGGACAAAAACGCCACAACCGCCACGCTTTAAGTCAACAAAGTGGAAAGGCACCATCGGGAAGGCTTCCACTAAGTGCTCCTCAGAATTACCAACTTCCATAACTAAGATGCCTTCATCGGTTAAGAAGTCAGCTGCCTTTGCTAAAATACGCTTAGCGCAATCTAAACCGTCATAACCTGAGCCTAAAGCCTCATCAGGCTCGGCATGATATTCCTCAGGCATGGAGCTTAAATCCTCAGCATCAACATATGGCGGGTTAGCGACGATAAGATCGTACTTATTACCCTCAGGTAAGGAATCGAAGAGATCGCTCTTAATCGGGGTAACTAAATTTTCTAAGCCATAGTTTTGAATATTGATATTGCAAACCTCTAAGGCCTCATCGGAGATATCGACAGCATCAACCTCAGTATCACCCTCAAAATGCATAGCGATGGCAATAGCAATGCAACCAGATCCAGTGCACATATCTAAAACACGCTCAGGATCTCTATCTAAATAAGGAGAGAAGCCCTCTTCAATGAGCTCACCTATAGGAGATCTCGGGATGATGACACGGCTGTCGACATAGAACTCGCGACCACAGAAGAAAGCTCTATGGGTTAAATAAGGAGTAGGCACTCTATCTAAGATACGCAATCTGGCGATCTTAGCGATAGTTAAACGCTCCTCTTGTGTCAGGCGTGAGGTTAAGGTGGAATCGTCACACGGCGGGGTTAAATGCATAACTGCCTGCACAATCTCCAAAGCCTCATCCCAATAATTGTCAGTACCGTGACCGACATAAATATCGTGGGCGGCAAAGCAAGAGACTAAGTAACGGACTACATCCTGAACAGTAAAGAGCTCAGTGGTAATAGCCTCTTCGATCTCAGAGCCAGTCGGCAGATCGTCTAAAAGTTTATGGATAGCTTCGATTTCCGGATTATTTATAAGTTTTGACATATATGGGATTTACGCCGTTGTTTCTATAAAAAAATAGACCGTATCTTACGGTACGGTCAGATATAGGGAAATTATAATTTGAAAAGTCGGATCCGTAAAGATCAGGACTTTTTTGCGCCATTAGGAGAAAAGCTCTTCCTTAGCGCTAAGACCTAAAGCCTTGCTCCGCAGATGCTCAGTCATATAATAGATGGCACGATTAATCTCGCGGCAGATCTTAAGCCTGCTCTCACTTTGCTTCTCGTCAACACCAATTACGACCTTACCGCCATCAAACATGAATTGTCCTTGGCCCTTAATCTCAAAGCTGCCTTTAAATAATAAGACTACATGCTTAGCAATCTGAACAGGTGCGTATTTATTGAATACTCGCATTTTGATTCCTAGTTACTACCTTAAAGTTTGTATTTATTTTTTATTTTTATTTTCACGTTTACTGAAAACGCTGTGTAATTTAGCTCACGGTTGTAAAGAATAGATCAAATTTATATTTTTTCTTGGGAAATTTTATCAAAAACAATGATTAATCCTAAATCTTTAAGCGTGCTCGCACTATTTTCACGAAAAAAAGTAAAAAAAAGCTAAAAAGAGCAAAAAAGTCCAACAATGAACTTTTTTTCATAAAAAAGTGCAATTAATCTCACATTTTTTGAAGAAAACGGCATTTTTAAGCCCCAAATGCTTAAAAAGAGAATTTTGCCTTTGTTACCAAAGGCAAGAAATAATAGACGGGATTAATACCACTGCTCGCAGGAAGGGGCAAAGAAATGCTCGGGAGTGGCAATTTGACCATTATAATCTAAAAGTAAAGCCGCCGAAGTTACAAAGTCCGGACCAAATTCATGATGCGAGGTAAACTCATAACAAAGCTCAGAAACCATAGGTACATGTGAGAGGATCAATACCACATCATTATTATTGCAACATGCATCGATAAGAGCACGCACGGTAAGAGGATCACCATCAGGGGTGAGCTCAGGTAAAGTTTCGATTATGACCTTACTATTTGCCTGATTTAATACCAGCTGTGCTGTTTGCTGCGCACGGGTTAAAGGTGAGGCATAAGCGCGGGTAATACTGTATTTTTGATTGATAGCTGCCGCCACTTCCATAGTCTCTCGCATACCTAGGCTTGTCAGTACCCTATCAGGGCCTGAACTTACTGCCTGAGCGTGGCGCATAATTATAATTTTCATCTTAGGCCTTTCTCATTTACATATGTATATAGAGAGTTTAGAAAAATTCTCAATTAAAGCAAATTGCAGAGAAGTATTTTTTGAAGTTTTTACGGCAGGAAGAAAAATGGGGAAGTCTCTTCCCCACTCTTAGATTAGCTTAAATGTGCAATTGAAGCATTGATCTGCTCTAAGGCTTGCTGAGGATCTACAGCCTTAGTAATAGGTCTACCGATGACGAGATAATCAGCACCAGCTTCTAAAGCTTTGACCGGAGTCATAATGCGCTTTTGATCGCCAATATCAGAGCCCTCAGGACGAATACCCGGAGTTACACAGACAAAGGGAGAGGCAATCTGCTCTTTAATAGCGGCAGTTTCACGCGCTGAGGAGACTACACCGTCAAGACCGCTATCTTTTGCAAGCTTAGCTAAACGTAAAACCTGATCGATAGGCTCTAAATCAAGACCGATACCACCTAATTGCGATCTATCCATAGAGGTGAGCACAGTAACACCGATAAGAAGTGGCTTTTTCTCAAACTTAGCTACAGCATCAGCTGCAGTCTGCATCATGATAGCTCCACCTGAGGCGTGCACATTGACCATCCACACACCTAAACGCGCTGCAGCTTCACAAGCACGGGCTACAGTATTAGGAATATCGTGGAATTTTAGATCCAAAAATACCTCAAAGTCCTTATTGATGAGCTTTTCTACAAACTGCGGACCTGCAGTTGTGAACATCTCATTGCCAACCTTAAGGCGGCAGGACTTAGGATTGATACGGGATACAAAGTTTAAGGCATCGCTCTCATTGTCATAATCTAAAGCGACAATGACCTTAGGATCAGTCATATTAATCTCCATCTAGGCCCACCTTAGGCTTTAAGCTCTCCCAGCGCTTACAGCTAGGACATTGCCAAAAGAGCATCTTACTCTCAAAGCCACAATGCGGGCAGGTGTAAATATAATTAGCGGCAATTTGCGCATCAACAAGACTTTTAAGTTGCAAAATTGCCTGATTAGCTGAAGGATCGCCTTCCTTCGAACGCAAGCCCATCAGGGCTGAAAAAAGCTTAAGATTGGGCTTTTCCTTAATAAAGGATAGCAATAAATTCTCCGCATCCACCATGCCTGAATCTAAAGACACAATACGCACAAGCTCTACCATCGCCGCCGCTGAATGAGTGGAATTGACGAGGCTTTCTAAAGCAAAGCGATAATTAGGATCGGCTTTATTAGGAAAACACTCATTGATAAGAGCTAAACAGGTAATACCGTAATTTTGATCAAAAGCGGTGACCTCTTTGACTAAAGAGTAAGCTTCATTAAGCTTATTTTGCTTAATATAAATAGAAGCTAATTCTAAGCGAGCTCTGATTGAACGCGGGAAGGTCTCAATTGCATAACGATAGGCTTTAGAGGCTTCTTCATATTGCTGTGAGGCAAAAAGATGTGAGGCCTTTTCACAATAATATTGACCTAACATTCTCAAACCTGAAGAGCCTAAAACATCGCGATAAGCTAGAGCAACTTCAATGGCCCGATTAAAGTCCTGCTCACGCTCATAGACCTTTAATAAAAGTTTAGCGGCAAAGGCTCGCTGACGCGGAATTTCCACAGCCTTAAGCAAGATCTGCTCAGCTCTATCTAAAAGTCCAGCGCTTAAAAAGTCACAAGCTAGCTCTAATTGGGCCGTCTCTCTTTCGCTATCGTCGACACTTTCATCCGCGATCATACGTTCGTGTAGAGAAATGGCCTTGTCCACTTCACCGCGAGTACGGAAAAGATTGCCTAAAGCGAGAGAGGATTCAAAGGAGGGATCTTGATCTTTAAGACAGGCGATAAAGCGATCGACGGCCTTATCATCCTGCTTATTAAGTAAATACTCAACACCACGCAAATAATTGTGATTTTGCTGATTGCGAGCATTCTCCTGCTTATTTCGTACAGAACTGCGCCCCATATAATAACCATAAAGCGCAGCTACTGGCAGAAGTAAAAACAGCAGTTCAAACATTTAAAACTGTCTTATTGTTGAGCTACCGGAAGGGCTTCCTGATCTTTTGCCTTTTCCTCAGCTCGTTTCTGCTCTTCCTTTTGTAACTTATTTAAAGATGAACGAGCCTGACGGGCACGATTCCAATACTTAAGAATAAGTAATAAAGAGCCTAAAAGACCTAAGGCAAAACCAAAGGCGACACCAACTACTAAAACAGTAGCTAAAGAGACCTCTGTCTTAACGATGAGGAAATCAAAGAACACGGTGCTGTCGTTAGCTGAACCTATAGCTAAACCGATAGAAACGACGGCAACAATAATGATGAGATGGATCCAAAATTTAAGCATTTATCAGTTACTCCCGTGGCGATGGCTACATGATAACACGAGCGCCCTAGAAGTGCACTCCTATTAGTCTTTTACACTATCATCGCTTTGACCATTAACGCTATTGCGTAAAGCGACCCCCGGCTTGAAATGAACAACGCGACGCTTGTCTAAGGTGACGGGCTCACCGGTCTTAGGATTGTGGGCAATACGCGGCTCTCTGACGCGAATTTCAAAGCTACCAAAGCCACGGATTTCAATACGCTCACCTGCAGCTAAAGTCTCTATCATTACCTCAAATATTTCTCTGACGGCAGCATCGATACTCTTAGGATTATGAGTAGGAAACTGCATGGCCAGTACATCAATTAGTTCGGCGCGAGTCATCTTAAAGCTCCCTAAAAAAAGATTACTGACATAGATTTTAACCAATATTCAATGCTTAAGTAGAGAAAAATTCTGAAAAATCAGATCTTAAGCCAAAAATTTCCTAAAAAAATACCCCTGATCACAAAATAAATAAGCCTTTAATAGGAAAAAAACATAAGGAAAATACCTAGAGCTTAAAAAACACGCCTAATTTCGTGCACAAAATTGCATCGCAAAAAACAAAATATGATTTTCCCGCATATAAAAGGGCTTTAGGGAGACTAAGTTTTGCGACTTAGGCTTTGAACACAAGTTAACTTATATAATTCTCTTAAAATTATTTACAAAATCTTAGTGATAATCACGCCTCCTGCTTTGAGACTTGAATTCTCATATAGGTACTTAAAGATTATCTCTTCATTTTTAAGTATAAGTTCTAATGTCGCCTCAGTAGCATTTATATAGACTTTAAGACTCTCATCTTGGCTATGCTTTGTATATTTGATAAAGCGCCCGGCCCCATTTTCCCAATTAATAGCTAAACTTCCGCAAGCTTTATAATTTTTTCTTAGAGAAATCAAATTCTTAACTATATTAATGGTGCTATCGTAAACGTGATTGTCGATATCCTGCCATGGCATGGGTCTTCTATTATCAGGATCGTTATTGCCAGCTAGCGCAACCTCAGTACCATAATAAATACATGGAGAACCCGGCATAGTCACTAATACCGACAGTTCCTGAATTAGCTTATTAAAGCTTCCTGAGCGACTAATCGCCCGCATTACATCATGGCTATCTAAAAAATTGAAAATAACCTTATTTACCTGTTGCATATACAGCGAATAGCAATAATTCAGCATGTATTTAAAATCAGTAGCGCTTAAAGACTCATCGACAAAGAAATTATTGACCACCTGCATAAAGGGATAGTTCATCACCGAGTCGTATTCATCACCAAGTAAATACGGTGTAGAGTCCATCCAAATTTCACCTAATAAGAATAAATCAGGTTTCAAAGCTTTCAATTCACGATGAAGTTTTTTAATAAAGGCATGCGAGATTTCATTACCAACATCAAATCTAATGCCGTCAATATCCCAATTTAAGATCCATTTTTTACATACAGCTGTAAAGTAATCCATGACCTCTGGATTTGAAGTATCAAGCTTAGGCATTTCATCGACAAAGGCAAAGGAGTAATAGCGGCCGTCTTTAGTTGAAGCGTAAAAGTCAAAATCATCTTGATTGATAAAATACCACTGATAGTACTTTGATTTTTTGCCGTGTTTAACCACATCCTGCCAGGCAAAGAAAGCACGGCCTGAGTGATTGAAGACCGCATCGATCATAACTTTAATCCCTAAAGTATGCGCTTTTTGCACTAATTGTCTAAAGAGCTCGTTATCACCAAAAGCAGGATCGATATGCTCATAATCAGAGATATTGTAGTGATGATTACATGTGGCCGTAAATAAAGGCGTAAAGTAAATGCCGGTAATACCTAATTGCGCTAGATATTCAAGCTTACTTAAAGCCCCCTGTAAATTGCCCCCATAGAATGAATCCCAAGTAAGATCTTTATAATCATCCCAAGGCGTAAGCTGTTTGTCACCTTTATAATCTAATTTACAAAAGCGCTCTGGAAAAATCTGATACCAAAAAACCTCTTCTACCCATTGCGGAGGTGTACAGATATCGGCACGATTCATCCAAGCAAATTTGAAATAGTGTTTGATGATATTAGTCTTATCTAAAAAATTACTCTCATGAATGCCATCTTCAAAAAGATAGCAATGCTCATTTCCAGAATAGATTTCAAAATAATATTGAATGCGTTTGAACTTAGGCTTTAGGCTAATCGTCCAAATAAACTCATGCGCTAATTCTTTATCAAGATGCATAGCATAGGGCTGACCATACCACGGATCGGCACTTGAACAACCAAAAATATAGGGATCATCTTGCACCACTAGCACTTTATCGATGCTTTTGTTAGTTCTGACATTGATAATCAACTCGTCGGCGTTTAAAGCATAACAATCGGTAAATGCACACTTATGCTTGATATCTGAAACTAACATGCCCTATTCCTTATTTGTCTACATATATTGCCGTGCCTATTTTAGATTAAAGTTCCCAGGGAAAATAAGCCCCTAAAGTAACTTAATCTTTAAATAAAGATAGACTGTATAAATAGAAGAACAGTTTAAGGAATAAAAGAACAGAACGGCTTTGAGGAATTGAGTTAGTACAATTAGAAATGGGAAGGTCTATATAAGACCTTCTCAGATTTTGTAGAAAAATATTCCATAAAGAAATGCAAAAAACTACAAAATC
>OGWZ01002993.1_pt1 | contig 12214 bp, 9 predicted proteins | sample 1576141 | NCBI WGS metagenome assembly OGWZ01 (sample SAMEA3541512, study PRJEB24748) | human gut metagenome | biome: human gut; feature: human-associated habitat; material: faeces | place: China | collected 2012
TGGCCCAAGAAAGCGAGCCGAAAGGCGAAGCTTGATTGGCTGCCAGCTACTGAGCAATGTGGTTTTTGAAGTGCATATTGGTGTCGATATTTGTTTTGCTGCTATTGTATTGATACCAATATTAATGAAGGAAAATGACAGAAATGGAGATGAATAAGATGAAACGAAAGTTATTGAGCATCACCATGATCGCCGCGCTCTGCCTGACCATGCTGCCAACTGCAGGCTGGGCGGCAGATGAGACGATCGATGATTGGCAGGAACCGACATTTCCGACGATGGAAGATTCCTGGACGGATGAAGATAATTATGACATTAGTTGGTATAATGCGAGTGCAACAAGTTTCGAACTGAGCGACGCCGAAGATCTCGCTGGCCTGGCGATGATCACAAACGGTGAGTTGACCGCCGGCGATTTTGAAGTGGATGCTACACTCGGCGGAGATTATGATGACGATGAGCGTGTGCTGGATGATTTTTCGGGTAAAACGATCACTTTGAAAAAAATACCACATTTGATCTGTCTGAGCATGAATGGACACCGATTGGAACATTCAGAGGAAATTTTGATGGAAGTTCTAATGATGGAACGATGATCACGGGAATGACGATCACGAAGGCCGCAAGTTTTAACGTGGGATTTTTTAGCAGTCTTGACAACGCAGTGGTTGAAAATATTAACATCACAAATGCAAACGTGAAAGGGATTAATGATAACAGCAAAAATAAAACTGGTGGTATTGCCGGGACCAATCTCGGCAGCGAGGAAAATCGAGGGATTATCAAAAACTGCAGCTTCAGCGGGAATATTTCCGCTGTTGCGGGAAAGATTGATACCTATGTTGGCGGGATTGTTGGCAGCAACGGAAGAGATAATTTTAGTAATGGGGATGGAATAGTAGAAAACTGTACTTTCGATGGATGCATTTATGTGACAGGCACTGGTATTCAGAGATATGTTGGAGGAATTGTAGGCTTCAATGGAGATACGGTTCAGAATTGCAAGAGCCTGAGCTCTGCAAAAATCTATTCAGAGACATCGAATGGAACTGGTGGCATTGTGGGAGCGATTATGATAGCAGATGCTGACCCTAAAGATGCGACGTACACTGTGCAGAATTGCACCAACAACGCCAAGATCGCTGGCAGATTTGCTGGAGGGATCGTTGGCGCAGTTATAGATACTACAAATGATGCAACGCGTTCTGTTAAAATCGAAAGCTGTACAAACAACGGATCGATCGAAAACGTTGTAATAAAAACTTCTCAAGGAAGTGAAAATAAATATATATCTTATCGTTTAGGAGGAATTCTAGGCTCATTTGCATTGTCGATGGAGGTTTGCTATGTGACGATGGAGAAATGTTACAATACTGGCGCTGTGACGATGAATTCAGAGGAAAATGACTATACATGTGGATTCGGCGGATTGGTCGGCGCGATCAGTGATGCCAATTCTTCATCGCATTTCACGCTTTCGAATTGTTATAATGTGGGAACGGTGACGAACAAAGCACCGTCTGGAAATAATGCGCCAACAGGCGGTCTGATTGGGAGCGTCGATCAAGGGCAAGTGAAGCTGTCCGACAGCTATAACGCTGGGAAAATCGAATCGGTCAATACTCAGAGCGGCGGGATCGTTGGATTAAAACGAAGCAATAGCACTGCTACATTGACGGATGTCTGGTGCTGGAATGGCTGCGGAGCAACGAATCTTGAAAACAGTAAAATTGCCAACCAGCTGACAGAGGATAGTTCCTGGCTATCAGAACTTGGTTTTGACACGAACGTTTGGGAGAAAAGTACTAATGTTGAACCGACGGGCTATCTGCCAGTGCTGAAAAATAATAAACAAAATCCAGCGCCATACCTCACACGCACGGCAAAGCAGGATCAGACAGGATTTGCGATCACTAGAAAACCGACAGAACCAATCTACGAAAAACAGGAGCCGTTCACACTGTCAACGACAGGCGGCGCAGAAGGACTGGATGTCACATGGTCATCGAGCGATGAGGATGTGGCGATCGTTTCTGATAGCGGTCAGGTGACGATCAATGGCGTTGGACAAGTGACGATCACCGCGAAAAAAGCAGGAAACGATCAGTACAATGAAGCGTCTGACAGCTACACATTCACTGTCTATGGCACGCCGATCACAGCGGTTGAGATTTTGAATCTCGTTGCGCCGGTTTCTGGAGCAACGTCGGTTCAATGTATTTCTGTTCCAGAGGACGCAAATTATAAAGCGTTGACTTCGCTGGGCATCGGCGAAGAAACGCTGGATGTTATCTGGCAAGTAGACGGTGAAGAGTTCTCCGGAACTTTTGTGCAGAACAAAACGTACACAGCGACGATCAAATTGCAGGCAGATGAATATTACAGCTTTGCGGATGAGGTAACGGCGACATTGCAGAGCATTAATGAGAATGCGTACTCGTCGTTATCTGTGACGAAGGATGATGAGCTGCCAGACTGCGTGGTTGTCACAGTGAACTTTAAGCCGACGGATCATGTGCATAATTTTGATGAAAGCACTTGGAAATCTGACGCGCTGCATCACTGGCATCCATGCTTGACTGCGGATTGTCCGCTCACGCCGAGTGCAATGGATGGCTATGCGCTACACAGTGACGCTGATAACGACGACAAATGCGACACTTGCGAAGCAATGATCGGCTACACGATCACCTTCGACGCCGCCGGCGGCGATTGCGACACGGCGAGTGTGCGCACGGATCTTGACGGCAAGATTTCCACGCTGCCAGAAGCGTCCCGCGAGGGCTACACGTTCCGCGGCTGGTTCACAGCGGCGAGCGGTGGCGAGCAGGTGACGGCTGAAACGGTGTACAGCGCAGACACGACGCTCTATGCCCAGTGGGAAAAGATCCCGGAACCACCATACACTGGCAAATACAGCTACGAGATCTTCACCGATGACAGCGAGCACGGCGCGCTGGATGTGGACCGCTACGCCACAGAAGGCGAGAAGGTGACGATCACTGTGCTGCCGGATGACGGCTATGCACTGGATGAGATCGTGATCACCGACAAACACGGCGAGGAGATCGATTTTGTCGATAACGGCGACGGCACGATCACCTTCACGATGCCGAGCGGCGACGTGACGATCACAGCGACCTTCGCGGAATCTGACGAACCAGAATGCGCGCTGCCGTTTGTCGATGTGCATGCGAACGACTGGTTCTTTGATCCGGTCTGTTATGTCTATTGCGAAGGGCTGATGACGGGCACCAGCGCGACGACCTTTGCACCAAACGCGACGACGACGCGCGCGATGATCGTCAGCATCCTGGCGCGACAGGAAAATGTGATTAGCGCCGAGGACGCAGGATTTACCGACGTGGCGGCTGGCGACTGGTACGCCACGGCTGTGAACTGGGCGGCGCGCGAAGGCATCGTTGCTGGGTTTGAGGATGAGTCGTTCCGACCAAACGAGGCCATCACCCGCGAGCAGCTGGCAGCGATCCTCTGCAATTACTCCGCCTGGAAGGGCGAGGACACCAGCGCCCGCGCCGATCTGGACGAGTATACAGATGCTATCAGTATCAGCTCTTGGGCAACGGACACTATGTCCTGGGCCGTGGCGGAGCAACTGCTAGCGGGTGTTACGGAGAATACCCTGGAACCGCAGGGGGCTGCGACGCGAGCTCAGGTGGCTGCCGTTTTGCAGCGTTTTCTCTCTGAGTAATGAAAGTTTGCAAATAACTTGAACGCTGCTCCGAGCTAGTCCTGGAGGGAGGCGACGGATGTGATGCGCTGGGCCGTGGCGGAAGGATTGATCAGCGGTATGACCGCCGACGAACTGCAGCCACAGGAGAGCGCCACCCGCGCCCAGGTCGCAGCGATCTTGCAGCGGTATCTTTCAGTAAATGATTAATGTTTAATGAGTAATGATTAATGAATGACGGCTTGCGACGAATGTGCTGCATTCGTCGCAAGCCGTTTATTTTTTGGCGCTGTTTTCTGTTGTGTGGTATAATCAATTAAACTGAACTTGAGAGGTGAGTGAGATGGACAGGATACGGCTTGACGACAAACGGCGGCGGGTTGCTGCGCTGCTTGGCGAAGCGCCGACGGAGGTGGTGGCGCGATTTGCGCGCAGCTTTGATGTGGAATACGCGCACAATTCGACGGCGATCGAGGGCAACACGCTGTCGCTGATCCAGACGAAGGTGATCCTTGAGGATGGGCTGTCGGTTGGCGGCAAGGCGCTGTGCGAGATCTACGAGGTGGCGAACCACGACCGCGCGTTTTCATATGTGAAGCGGGCGGTAGCGGAAGGGCGGCTGCTGGATGAAGAGATGCTCAAGGATATCCACGCGCTGCTCATGGAAAACATCATGGTCGGTGGTGTCTATCGCAGTGTGGAGGTGCGCATCACGGGCGCGGGATTTCGTCCGCCAGCGCCGCAGGAAATGTTCCAGCAGATGCGCTGGTTTTTCGCGGATATGCCGCGCCAGCGCGAAAAACTGAACGCGATCGAATGGGCGGCCTGGACGCACGCAGAATTTGTGCGCATTCATCCGTTTCCGGACGGCAACGGGCGCACGGCGCGTATGCTGATGAATCTGCAGCTGTTGACGGAGGGTTTTCAGCCGATCTCGATCGCGAAGGAAGAGCGGCTGGCGTATTACGAAGCGCTGGAGGCCTACGCTGTTCGTGGCGAGCTGGCGCCGTTTGCAGAAATGGTGGCTGCGCTTGAAGAAGCGCGGCTGGATGAATATCTCGCAGCGTTTGCGGGAGCGTGAGCGCGCATACAAAAAAGCAGCCGGCATTCCGAAAGTGTAAGGCTGGCTGCTGTTCTGTATGTGTGGGAAAAGCGTCACTCGACGCTGAGCGCTGCGCAGATGTGGGCGCAGACGCCGGCTGGCATGGCGCTTTCGCTGAAGCGGACGGCGGCGTTGTGGATGCCGGCGGAGCAGCCGGGCACCTGGGCGCCGAGGGTCATCATGGTGAGGGGGAGGATTTCTTTGAAATAGCCGAAATCCTCGCTCCAGCTGAAGGGCTCGGCGTGGGGCGCGGTGGCGATGCACGGCGCGTGCTTGGCGAGGGCGGCGAGGATGCTGTGGTTCAGCGCGCTGTCGTTGACGACAGAGGGCACGCCGGTGACGAAGCGCGTTTCGGCGCTGCAGCCGAAGAGGGGCGCGAGATTTTCGCTGAGCGCGACGATGCGCGCCTTCAGCTGATCGCGCAGACTGTCGTCGTAGGTGCGCAGGGTGCCGCGGAGTTGGGCGTCGGCGGGCACGACGTTGTAGGTGGTGCCGGCTGTGATGGCGCAGACGGAGAGCACGGCGGTTTCAAAGGCGGGCGTTTCGCGGCTGATGAGCCCCTGCAGGGCGTTGTAGATCTGCACGGCGCAGAAGATGGGATCGTGGCCGGTGTGGGGCGCTGCGCCGTGGGCGCTGGTGCCGTGCACGCTGGTGATGAATTCGTTGGCGGATGCGTAGAGCGCGCCGTCGGATTGGTAGAGCACGCCGCTTTCCAGCACTGGCGAAACATGGAGCGCGAAGGCGCCGCGGTAATCGGCGCTGATGATGCCGCTATGCAGAACGTGGAGGGCGCCGGTGGCGCCTTCTTCGTCGGGCTGGAAGAGGATGCGGGTACGGTGGGTGAGTGCGCTTTCGTGGCGCTTGAGCAGAACGGCGGCGCCGAGGAGTATGGCTGTGTGGAGATCGTGGCCGCAGTTGTGCGCCCAGGCGGTCTCTGTGGAAAAATCCTCGCCGCTTTCCTCCTGCATGGGCAGGGCGTCGGTGTCGGCGCGCAGGATGAGCCCTGCGGGGCCGTGGCCGATTTCGCAGACGATGGTGCTGGTCGCTGGTTCTGTAAAAGCGACGCCGTGCTCGGTGAGCACGGCGCGGATGAGATCAAGGGTCTGCGGCAGATCGTAGCCGCCTTCGGCGTGGCGATGGAGCTGACGTCGCCAGCTGACGAGCGTTGGCTGGAGCGCCAGAGCTTCTTCGTAGATGTTCATTTAAGCGGCCTCCTAGCTGAGGAAGAAATAGGCGAGAACGATCACGCCGAGAACGATGCGGTAATAACCGAAGATCTTGAAGTCGTTCTTGGAGACGTAGGAGACGAGGAACTTGATGGCGAGGATCGACACGAAGAAGGCGACGACCATGCCGAAAAGCAGGATGCAGGCTTCGTAGGCTGTGAAGCTGAAACCAAACTTGACGAGCTTTAAGAGGCTGGCACCGAACATGATCGGAATGCTCATGAAGAAGGAGAATTCCGTGGCGACGGTGCGGGAGGTGCCGACGAGCATACCACCGATGATGGTGGAGCCGGAGCGGGAGGTCCCAGGGATGAGCGAGAGCACCTGGAAGCAGCCGATCTTGAAGGCGGTGAGATAGCTCATCTGGTCAAAATCCTGGACGGTTGGTTTATAGTTGTATCTCGTTTCGATCCAGATGAAGATGATACCATAGACGATGAGGGCGATGGCGACGACGACGTAGTTGTAGAAATGCTCGTCGAGCCAGTCGTTGAGCGGCAGGCCGATGATCGCTGCTGGCAGGCAGCCGATGATGACTTTGCCCCAGATCTGCCAGGTGTCAGATTTTTCCTTGGCGGATTTGCGCGGCGAGAACGGGTTCAGCTTGTGGAAATAGATGACGACGACGGCCATGATCGCGCCGAGCTGAATGACGACAAGGAACATTTCCCAGAATTCACGGGAGACGTCGAGTCGCAGAAAATTTTCTACGAGGATCATGTGCCCCGTGCTGGAGATTGGCAGCCACTCGGTGATCCCTTCGACGATACCAAGTATCAGCACTTTTAGATATTCGATTAACATGCTATTCCTCCATAAAAATTGTGATCGTACCTATTCTACTGGATAAGCGGGAACGCCGCAAGGGAAGGGGGAAGAATTTATGAAAATTTTATATTTCACAAGGCTTTTTTGCGCCAGGAGTTGGCGCGGGCGTACGTATCCGATATAATGGATGTACGAGAAAAATGCGAAGGAGGGCGGCGGATGGCGACGACGACGGTTTGGGCGATCGGCGATCTGCATTTGTCGATCGGCCTGGAAAGTGAGAAACAGAAACCGATGGATCAGTTTGGCGCATCCTGGGTGCAGCACACGGCGAAGATCGCGCGCAGCTGGTGCGAGCGTGTGAAGGCGCAGGATATTGTGCTCTTGGCGGGGGATATTTTCTGGGGAAATCGTGTCGAGGAGGCGCGGTTCGCACTGAACTGGCTGGGCTGTCTGCCGGGGCGCAAGGTGCTGGTGCGCGGCAACCACGACAACTGGTGGCAGAGCATCGGCAAGGTGCGCGCGGCGCTGCCGCCGGGCATGTACGCCATCCAGAACGACGCGCTCCTGCTGGACGATGTCGCGATCAGCGGCGCGCGCGGCTGGACGTTTGCAGATCCGGAGGGGCCGGCGCATCAGGAAAAAATGCTGCGCCGCGAATTTGCGCGGCTGGAAGCGTCGCTTGCGGCGATGTCGGCGGACGCGCGCTACCGCATCGCGCTCTTGCATTTTCCGCCGTTTGACGACGCAGGATTGGCGCCAGAGGTGGCGGTGCTGCTCGAAAAATATCGCGTCGATCTCTGTGTGTTTGGCCATTTGCACGGCGAGGAAGCGGCGCGATTCCGATCGATAGAAAAAAACAATATTAAATATGTCTTGGCGAGTGCAGATTATATTGATTTTTCGCCGCTGGCAGTCTATAATTATCAATATAATCATGACTGAATAGGGAATGATTGCGAATGGAGGTGAATCATAATGAGCAAAAAGATCCTGGCAACAGAAAAAGCGCCGGCTGCCTTGGGCCCATATTCTCAGGGCGTGGCCGCGAGCGGAGAGATGATCTTTGTCTCCGGGCAGATTCCGATCAACCCGGCAACGGGCAACGTCGCAGAAGGTGACATCGCTGCCCAGACCAGACAGTGCATGGACAACATCGCAGCCATCCTGGCAGAAGCAGGCGCGAGCGTGGAGGATATCGTCAAGACGACGATCTTCCTCAAGGACATGAACGATTTCGCCGTGGTCAACGAAGCCTACGGCAGCTACTTCGAAAAAGACGCGCCGGCGCGCGGCTGTGTGGAAGTGGCACGTCTGCCGAAGGATATGCAGGTGGAAATCGAAGCGATCGCTGTACGCTGAGAATAGGAGATTATGAAAAAGGAGGATGGTTATGCTCGATGCATTACTGTTGGCACGTTGGCAGTTCGCCATCACAACGGTCTATCATTTTCTGTTTGTGCCGTTGACCCTTGGCTTGTCCATCATGACAGCAATGATTCAAACAAAGTATTATAGAACTGGCGATCCAAAATATAAAACGATGACGAAATTCTGGGGGAAACTCTTCCTTATTAACTTTGTCATGGGGGTCGTCACTGGTCTTGTTCAGGAATTCCAGTTCGGGATGAACTGGTCCGAGTACGCACGTTTCATGGGCGATATCTTTGGCGCGCCGCTGGCGATTGAAGCGCTGTTGGCATTCTTCATCGAATCGACGTTCCTGGGCGTGTGGATCTTCGGCTGGGATAAGCTGCCAAAGGCGGTGCACCTGGCGAGCATCTGGCTGGTCGCGATCGCGTCCAACCTGTCTGCAATGTGGATCCTGGTCGCGAACTCGTTCATGCAGCATCCACAGGGCTATGTGCTCAACAACGGACGCGTTGAGATGGATAATTTTGCTGAGATCGTCGGCAACTCGTATTTCTTCCATCAATTCGCCCATGTGTTCACAGCCGGGCTGACGACGGCAGCATTTTTCATGCTGGGCATCAGCGCCTGGCATCTGGTGCGTAAGAAAAATGTGCCGGTCATGAAATCGTCGTTCAAATTTGCAGCCATCATGGGGCTCATCGCTTCGATCGCTGTCGCTGGCGTTGGCCACATGCAGGGCCAGTATCTGACCGACGAGGTGCCAATGAAGATGGCCGCTATGGAAGCGCTTTGGGAAACCGAAGACAGCGCACCACTGGCACTGTACGCAAATATCGACACTGAAAATCACGAAAACACTTCTGAGATCGCCATTCCGGGGCTGTTGAGCTTCATGGCGCACAATAATTTCACCGATCCTGTGCAGGGGATCAACGATCTCCAGGAACAGTATGAACAGGAATACGGTGAAGGCAATTACATTCCTGATGTTCCGCTGATGTTCTGGAGCTTCCGCATTATGGTCGGCGCTGGCAGCCTGCTTGTGCTGGGCGCGCTCATCGCCTGCTTCATGGTCAAGACCAAACGCGAGGTCAAGGGCTCGAAGCTGATGCTTTTGTTCCTGCCACTGATGGCCTTCCCTTATCTGGCCAATTCCTTTGGCTGGATCCTCACGGAAGTTGGACGTCAGCCATGGATCGTCTACGGTTTGCAGAAAACGTCTGACGCTGTTTCGCAGGTCGTCAGCGGTGGCGAGGTGCTGATCACGCTGGTCGGCTTCACGCTTGTGTACCTGATCCTCGCGATCATCGACGTGGGGCTTCTGGCACGCGCTGCAAAGAAAGTGGACGATGAAGACAAGAAGCCGAAAGCGGCAGAGGAGGGCTCGTTATGGATTTAAATATTCTCTGGTTCATTCTCATCACCGTACTCTTCATTGGCTTCTTCTTCCTGGAAGGGTTTGACTACGGCGTCGGCGCGCTGGTGCCGATCCTCGGCAAGGACGACGACGAACGCCGCGTTGTGTTGAACACGATCGGGCCTTTCTGGGACGGCAACGAAGTCTGGCTGATCACTGCCGGCGGCGCGATGTTCGCTGCGTTCCCACACGTTTACGCGACGATGTTCAGCGGCTGGTATCTGGCGCTCTTCCTGATCCTTTTGGCGCTGATCCTGCGCGCGACGGGGATCGAATTCCGCAGCCAGAAGCCAAGCCTCTCCTGGCGTAAAAAATGGGATGCGGTCATCGCCATTTCCTCGATCCTGTCGGCGATCCTCTGGGGCGTCGCTGTCTCGAACCTGGTCATCGGCGTGCCGATCGACGCAGACATGCAGTACGCTGGCAGCTTCTTTACGCTGCTGCGTCCGTTCTGCCTCGTTGGCGGCGTGATGCTGGCGCTGATCTTCCTCTATCACGGGGCATGCTATCTGATGCTCAAGGCTGGCGACCAGGCTGTGCTCGAACGCGCACAGGGCGTCGCAGAAAAGCTGGGTATTCCGATGATCGTGGTCACGGTTGTCTGGGTGGTCTGGGCATTTTTCGCCAGCACCATGTTTGAAAATGTGCTCGCCATCGTTTTTGTCGCGCTGGCAGCTGTGCTGATGATCCTGTCAGTGCTCTTCACGAAGAAGCGCGCGTCTGGCAAAGCGTTCATCTGCATCGGTCTGGCGATCGCCTGCTGCGTCGCTGGTGTGTTCGCAGGGATGTTCCCGAACATCATGATCTCGACCCTGGATCCTGCGTACAGCCTCGACATTTACAACGCAGCGTCTTCGCCAAAAACGCTGAGCTTCATGACGAAGGTTGCTCTGACACTGGTGCCGGTTGTGCTGGCTTATCAGATCTGGTCCTTCTATGTGTTCCGCGCACGCGTGACGAAGAAGAAACTCAAATACTAACAGGCGCAGGCGCCTCTCGCAAGGGAGGCGCTTTTTTGATAGTTGTGGAAAGGAGGCCCTCATGGTTGACAAGAAGCTTCTCAGAGAAGCGCGCAGGCAGCGGCTGCTTTTCGCAGGATCGGTGCTGGCGAGCCTCGGCGCGGCGGCAGCGATCCTCTGGCAGACCTGGTCGGTGGCGGTGATCGTCGACGGGATTTTTATGGGCAGCGCATCGCGGGCAGCGCTCACGGCAAGTTTTCTCACAGCGCTGGTGGCGCTGGCGCTGCGCATTGCGCTCGATTGCGCCGAAGAAATGTGCAGCCTGCGGCTGGCCACGCGCGTCAAAATGGATCTGCGGGCGCGGCTCGTCGAAAAGCTCGCGCAGCTTTCGCCGGCGCAGCTGGAAACGCTGCAGGCTGGCAAGCTGCTGAATCTGCTCTACGACGGGATCGACACGCTGGAAAATTATTTCAGCGGCTATCTGCCGCAGCTCTTCAAAGCGGTGTTCATTCCGGTGCTCTTTCTCATCGTGATCTTTCCGCGCGATCCGCTGAGCGCGGTGGTGATGCTGGTGACGCTGCCTCTGATCCCAGTTTTCATGATCCTCATCGGCAAATGGACGCAGCGCGAGAGCGTGCGCCAGTGGGTGTTGTTGACGCGTTTCGCCGCTTTTCTGCAGGATGTGCTCGCGGGGCTCGTGACACTGAAATCCCTCGGCCGCAGCCGTCAGCAGGGAGAAAAGATCGGCGAGATCAGCGAAGCCTATCGCAAGGCGACGTTTTCTGTGCAGAAATGGGCCTTCATTTCGTCGCTGGCGCTGGAGCTTGTGGCGACGATCTCGATCGCCATGGTGGCGGTCGGGCTGGGTCTGCGGCTCTGTAACGGCACGCTGACGTTCCTCATTGGATTTTACATCCTGCTTCTGGCGCCGGAATATTACCAGCCGATGCGCACCCTCGGCCAGTATTTTCACTCTGGCATCAACGCGCAGGAAGCGGCGAAGAGCATTTACGCTTTTCTCGAAACAGAGCCGTGGCCGATGCCTGGCGGCGATCACGCAGAAGAAAAGGTCACGTCGATCCGCTTTGAGCACGTCAGCTATCGTTATCCAGACGCAGCGGAGGATGCGGTGCACGATGTGTCGCTCACGCTTTCTGCCGGGCAGTCGCTGGCCTTCGTTGGCGACAGCGGCAGCGGCAAGACGACGCTGATGATGTTGGCGATGGGATTTCTCACGCCGACTGCCGGCACGATCTTTGTCAACGAGGTGCCCCTCGAAAAGTGGCGGCGTGACGCGTATCACGCACGACTGGCGGCGGTGCTGCAGACGCCGTACATTTTCCAGGGAACGGTGCGCGAGAACATCGCCTTTGCCGGCGATCTTTCAGTGGAAGCTGCTGCGCGCGCGGCGAAGATCGCCGACCAGGTTGGGCTGACGGCGCTGTTGCGCACGCTGCCGACGGGACTGGATACGCTCATCGGCCAGGGTGGACAGCAGCTTTCCGGTGGGCAGACGGCGCTGCTTTTGGTGGCGCGCGCCCTTTATCGCGAAAGCGACGTGCTCTTTCTCGACGAAATGACCGACAACCTCGATGTGGAAAGTGAACGCGCGCTGGTCGACGCCCTCGCGCCACTGACGCGCGGACGCGCCACCTGGATCATCGCGCACCGTCTGCA
>OGWZ01002996.1_pt1 | contig 12198 bp, 10 predicted proteins | sample 1576141 | NCBI WGS metagenome assembly OGWZ01 (sample SAMEA3541512, study PRJEB24748) | human gut metagenome | biome: human gut; feature: human-associated habitat; material: faeces | place: China | collected 2012
ACCTTTCGCATGAACGAATGGTCCTATTTCTTTTAGGGACTTATTTCACAGCCCCATACAAAAATTTATTATTTTTTATTGTCCTCTTGACGGGGAGCATACCAGAAATGATCTGAAAAGTATGGTTCCTTTTTGAAAAAGCGAGGGAGAAAGAAGAGACTTTCCCTGTGAAGTTTCTGATAAATATCAGGAAATCTTACACCGGCAAAGATACCACTTCTCGATCAGTCCGATCAGAGCATAGAGCAGCATGGCAATCACGCAGAGGATGCAGATGCTCATCAGCAGCCAGTCGAGCTTGAAGACCTGACTGCCGTAGATGATCATATAGCCAAGTCCTTCCCTGCCGCCGATAAATTCTCCGATGATCACGCCCACCAGACAGAGCCCGATATTGACCTTCATGGTGCTGATGATCGCCGGAATGCAGCTTGGGATCACTACCTTGGAGAGGGCATGGAGCCGGTTTCCGTGAAGAGTGTAGATCAGCATGATCTTATCCGGGTCTACTTCGGAAAATTCGGAATAGAGGTTCAGTATGCTCCCGAAGATTGCAACAGACATTCCGGCAATGATAATTGTTGTGCGGTTTGCGCCGAGCCAGACAATGAGAAGCGGAGCAAGCGCAGATTTTGGCAGACTGTTCAGGACGACCAGATAAGGCTCCAGGATTTCCGAAAGCTTCCGAAAGAGCCAGAGAAGGACGGTGACAAAAAGGCTGAAGAAGATTACCAGAACAAAACTGACCAGGGTTTCGTAAAGGGTTACTCCGATATGGCGGAAAATACTGCCGTCACTGGTCATTTCCAGAAAACACAGGGCAATCCGGGAGGGGCTGCTGAAGATGAAGGAGTCGATGAGTCCTGTATTTGCGGCAAATTCCCAGAGGAAGAGAAAGGCAAGCAGGATGGAGACTCTGGAAACGGCAACGATCCGTTTATGTCGGCGCCGCATATTCAGGTAATGCAGCTGGTTTTTTGAAAGTTCATTCATCCGGGTTCAGCTCCTTCCAGATCAGATTGAAATAAGTCTTAAATTCCGGGGCATTGCGGCGGGCAAGCGGGGAAAGTCCCGGATCAGAAAAGGAAACATTGACCGTTTGCCCGATGGTTGCCGGACGGCTTGTGAGAACAAGGATCCGGTCAGCAAGACTGATCGCTTCGGCAAGGTCATGGGTGACAAGGATCGCTGTTTTTTTCTCTTTTTTGATAATCTGCCCGATATCATCACTGACATTTAATCGGGTCTGATAATCCAAGGCAGAAAAGGGTTCATCTAAAAGCATGATATCCGGCTTCAGGACCAGCGTGCGGATCAGCGCGGCTCTCTGGCGCATTCCTCCGGAAAGTTCGGATGGTTTTGCATTTGCAAAGGCATTCAGGCCGTATTGTGTAAGAAGGGCTCTTGCCAGTGCGCGGGAACGGGCAGTCAGTGCATGCTGGATCTCGAGACCGAGAAGAACGTTCTGATAGATGGTACGCCACTCAAGAAGTTCATCCTTTTGCAGCATATATCCGATGCCGGAAGTATTGTCCGGATGATAGCTGCCGTTTATTTTGATGAGACCTTTTTCCGGGGTGAGAAGACCTGCAATCAGGTGGAGCAGTGTAGACTTTCCGCACCCGGAGGGACCGACCAGAGCAATAAATTCCCCTTCGCGGACCGAAAAGGTGATGTCTTTCAGGGCATAGGTTTCTCCTTCCAGTGTATGGTAAGCATAATGAACGTTTTTCAGTTCCAGTGCATATTGCATGATAATCCTCCAGATACAGAAACGATCATAAGTCTTTTACTTACAGTTTATGAGAAATAAAAAAAAGCGTGTGTGCATCTGGCTGGAATGGAGCGGAAAAAGAAAAACAGAGCAGAAAAGATATTGTGCGAAGAGAACAGCTGCATTATAATAAGAAACAAATCTGCAGTATGAGGAGAGATGAACAGATGCAGAAAAAGAATTACCAGAAAGAACTGGATAAAAAGATAGAACTGATCGTATCGGAAAAGAAGGTTCCACGTCTGTTCCTTCACAGCTGTTGTGCACCATGCAGCAGTTATGTGTTGGAATATCTGTCGGAATATTTTGAGATTACGGTTTTTTATTACAATCCGAATATTTTTCCGGAATCCGAATTTGAAAAACGGATCCACGAACAGGAGAAGCTGATCCGTGAGCTTCCGGCGAAACATACGATCCATTTTCAGGCGGGAAATTATGACAGTGAAAAATTTTACGAGATGGCGAAGGGACTGGAGATGATTCCGGAAGGTGGAGAGCGGTGCTTCAGGTGTTATGAGCTCAGACTCCGGGAAGCTGCGAGATTTGCAAAAGAAGGCAGATATGATTATTTCACCACTACCCTTTCCATCAGTCCGCTGAAAAATGCGCAGAAGTTAAATGAGATCGGAGAAAGACTTGCCGGCGAATACGGAGTATCTTATCTGGTTTCGGATTTTAAAAAGAGAAATGGATATAAGCGATCAACCGAGCTGTCAAAGATCTACGGACTTTACCGCCAGGACTATTGTGGCTGTATTTATTCCAAAAATCAGAGAGAACGGGAAAAGAAACTTCGGGAGGAAGAGGAAAGTTCTGTGAAAAGTTAAGAGGGGAACTTTACAGAATCCGACATTCTATGGTACACTAAAGCACAGAATTACGTTGAAGAAAAGAGGGAAAGCTATGGCACAGTTATGGGGAGGACGTTTTACGAAAGAAACCGACAAACTGGTTTATAATTTCAATGCGTCCATTTCATTTGATAAACGATTTTATGAGCAGGATATCCAGGGCAGCAAGGCGCATGTTATGATGCTTGCAAAGCAGGGGATCCTGACAGACGATGAGAAGCAGCAGATTTTGGACGGACTGGAAAGCATCCGCAGGGATGTAGAGAGCGGAAAGCTTGAGATTACAGAGGAATACGAAGATATCCACAGTTTTGTAGAGGCAAATCTGATCGACCGGATCGGGGATGCAGGAAAGAAGCTGCATACCGGAAGAAGCCGTAATGACCAGGTTGCACTGGATATGAAGCTTTATACAAGAAGTGAGATCACCGCACTGCAGGGACTGGTTGTGGATATGCTCCGCGAACTTCTTGCGATCATGAAGGACAACACCGAGACGATCATGCCTGGATTTACCCATCTGCAGAAAGCGCAGCCGATCACACTGGCACACCATATGGGTGCTTATTTTGAAATGTTCAAAAGAGACCATATGCGTCTGAAAGATATTTACAAAAGAATGAATACCTGTCCGCTTGGATCCGGAGCACTTGCAGGAACCACTTATGATCTGGACAGAGCATACACCGCAGAGCTTCTCGGATTTGACGGACCGACACTGAACAGTATGGATTCGGTATCGGACCGTGATTATCTGATCGAGCTGATGAGTGCTCTATCTACGATTATGATGCATTTAAGCCGCTTCTCAGAAGAAGTGATCATCTGGAATTCCAATGAATACCAGTTTGTCGATATCGATGACAGCTACAGCACCGGAAGCAGTATCATGCCACAGAAGAAGAATCCGGATATTGCGGAACTTGTTCGTGGAAAGACAGGACGTGTATATGGTGCACTGACTTCGATCCTGACTACAATGAAAGGAATTCCGCTTGCTTACAATAAAGATATGCAGGAGGACAAAGAGCTGGTATTTGATGCCATCGATACTGTGAAAGGATGCCTGGCTTTATTTACCGGAATGCTTGCAACCATGAAGTTCAACAAAGAACGTATGCTGGAAAGTTGCAGACACGGATTTACCAATGCAACAGATGCAGCTGACTATCTGGTAAATCACGGGGTACCGTTCCGCGATGCACATGGAATCGTAGGAAAGCTGGTACTTTATTGCATCGATAAGAAGATTGCGTTAGATGATATGTCACTGGAAGAATATAAGGAGATCTCTCCGGTATTTGAAGAAGATATTTATGATGCGATCAGCATGGAGACCTGTGTCAATAAGAGAAATACGATCGGTGCACCTGGACCGGAAGCTATGAAAAAGGTGATCGCGCTTCACGAAGCGTATCTGGAAGAGTGCTAATCGCTATAAGGAAAATGAGCATTGCTGGTCGCAGGTACTGGGAACAGTAACATGAGCGTTAATAAGTAGACATAGTTTTTCAATTGTCAGGGTTGAAAAATGTCGGAAAATGCGCTATGATATACAAATCACGCGTACAAATGTGCGCATCAAAAAGACAAAACAGGAAATGAGGACATAAAAATGGATCAGAAATTAAGAGTAGGTATTCTTGGTGCAACAGGAATGGTAGGACAGAGATTTATCTCTCTGCTGGAAAATCATCCGTGGTTTGAGGTAGTAACACTGGCTGCAAGCCCGCGTTCCGCAGGAAAGACATATGAAGAAGCAGTCGGAGACCGCTGGAAAATGGACACTCCGATGCCGGAAGCAGTCAAGAAGATCGTTGTACATAATGTCAACGAGGTAGAAGAAGTTGCAAAGACAGTTGACTTTGTATTCAGTGCAGTTGATATGTCAAAAGATGAGATTCGTGCGATCGAGGAAGCATACGCAAAGACAGAGACACCGGTTGTATCTAATAACAGTGCCCACAGATGGACACCGGATGTACCGATGGTAATCCCGGAAGTAAACCCGGAACATTTTGCAGTCATCGAAGACCAGAAAAAGCGTCTTGGAACCACAAGAGGATTTATCGCAGTAAAACCAAACTGTTCGATCCAGAGCTATGCGCCTTGCCTTGCAGCATGGAAAGAATTCGGACCAAAAGAACTGGTTGTTACAACCTACCAGGCAATTTCAGGTGCAGGAAAGACCTTTAAAGACTGGCCGGAAATGGTAGAAAATATCATTCCATTCATTGGTGGAGAAGAAGAAAAGAGCGAGCAGGAACCGCTTCGTGTTCTCGGCAGAGTTGAAAATGGACAGATCGTAAAAGCAGATTCTCCGAAGATCACATGCCAGTGTGTACGTGTACCGGTTCTTAACGGACATACCGCTGCCGTATTTATCAATTTTGAAAAGAAACCAACCAAAGAGCAGCTGATCGAAAAACTGGAAAGTTTCAAAGGCTTCCCGCAGGAAGCAGAGCTTCCGAGTGCACCGAAGCAGTTCATCCGCTATATGACAGAAGACAACCGTCCGCAGGTGAAACTGGATGTAGATTATGAAAACGGAATGGGAATTTCTATCGGACGACTCAGAGAAGATTCCCTTTACGATTATAAATTTATCGGACTTTCCCACAATACAGTCCGCGGTGCGGCAGGAGGAGCTGTTCTCTGTGCTGAGACACTGACTGCAAAAGGTTTTATCACAAAGAAATAGCTTTTGCAGGAAAGTTTAAAAGAAGTTAACTTTTCTTTCTTCTGATTCAGTGGTAGAATGAAATTATACCAGTGTAAAGGAAGAGTGAAGGTGGGCTAATATGAAAAAAGAAATGCAGAACTATACACAGAACAGAGAACTGTCCTGGCTGAAGTTCAATCAGAGGGTACTGGAGGAAGCAAAGGATTCTTCAGTACCCCTTCTTGAAAGAATGAAGTTTGTATCCATTTTTACAAGCAACCTGGATGAATTTTTTATGATCCGTGTAGGAAGCCTGTATGATATGTCGCTTACGGATAACAGCACGATCGACAGCCGTTCGGGGATGAATCCGAAAGAGCAGCTGGATGCAATCTTTGCGGCTGTAGCACCATTGTATAAAGAGCGGGACAAGACTTACTCGGAGATCAAGAAGCTGCTGAATCCATACGGTGTCTGTGGACTATCGATAAAAGAGCTGGAGCAGCAGGAAAAGAAGTATGTGAAAAAGTACTTCAAAGACCAGATCCTACCGATCCTGTCTCCACAGATCGTGGATGCCAATCATCCATTCCCACATCTGCTCAATAAGGAACTGTATGTGATCGCAAGTCTGAAGCAGAATGGAACTTCCATGATTGGAATCGTACCGGTTCCACAGTTTGTGTCAGATATTTTATATCTTCTGGGCCATGATATCCGTTATATCCGTATGGAAAAGGTGATCATGGAATATCTGGATGTGGTGTTCGACAAATACGAGGTATCGAACAAGAATTATATCTGCGTGACAAGGAATGCAGATGTGTCGCCGGACGATGAGGCACTGGAGATCAATGATGATTTCCGCCTGATGATGCAGGAAACCCTTCACAAGCGCCGCAGAATGGCAGTGGTCCGCATGGAGACAGCGGAGCCGCTGGATAAGGAACTGGAAAAGTATTTCTGTGACAAATTTAAGATCACACCGGCACAGATCTACCGGACCAAGATGCCGATGAAGCTGGATTATATTTTTTCGATTATGGATAAGGTTCCGGCATCGCTGAAACGTTCTCTGATCGACGAACCGTTTACTCCGCAGCCGTCCCGCTATCTGACGGATGGAAAAGTGATTCCGCAGGTAAAGAAAAAAGATATACTTCTTTCTTATCCGTATGAGAGTATGGATCCGTTTCTGCGTATGATCAAGGAAGCGGCTTATGATCCGACCGTTCTTACGATCAGGATCACAATCTACCGTCTGGCAAAGAAGGCACGGTTGGTAGAGTACTTATGTGCAGCGGCCGAGAACGGCAAAGAGGTTACGGTTTTGATCGAGCTGAGAGCCAGATTCGATGAGCAGAACAATATTGACTGGTCCGAACGTCTGGAAGAAGCAGGATGCCGTGTGATTTACGGATTTGAAGGTTATAAGGTGCATTCCAAGATCTGTCTGATCACTTACCGGAACCGCAACAATATTGAATATATTACGCAGGTGGGAACCGGAAACTACAATGAAAAGACAGCGACGATGTATACGGATGTGTCGCTGATCACAGCGGATAAGGGAATCGGAGAGGATGCAGCCGTCTTCTTCAAGAATATGTCCATTGGCAATCTCAATGGAAGCTATCAGCACATTATTGTTTCACCGACCAGTCTGAAACCAAAGGTGCTTTCGCTGATGGACGAGGAGATCAAAAAGGGAACGAACGGACGGATCATCATGAAGATGAATTCTGTGACGGATGTAGATTTTATCCAGAAGGTTTCCGAGGCATCGAATGCAGGGGTGAAGGTGGATCTGATCGTCCGTGGGATCTGCTGTATTCTTCCGGGAGTCAAAGGGTACACAGAGAATCTCCGTGTGACCAGTATTGTCGGACGTTATCTTGAGCATCCGCGTATTTTCCTTTTTGGAACCGGAGCGGATCAGAAAATCTATATCGGTTCCGCAGATATGATGACGCGTAATACGGAAAAACGCGTGGAAGTGGCATGTCCGGTTTACGATGAAACTATCAGGAAACAGCTGACACATATGCTGAAGATCATGCTTGCGGACAATGTAAAAGCGCGGGAATTAAAGAGTGACGGCAAATACTACATGAAAGAAAAAGGAACTTCAAAAGTCAATTCCCAGGAATATTTTATGCGTGAAGCAATCACAGTCAGACATCCGGAAGGACGGACAAAACAAAGCTTCGTTGATAAAATCCGGAAGATTTTTCGAAGAAAATAATTTGTTTTATGTTCTGAATATGATATGATAAAAAAGTGGAGCTGGTATCAGCTTCACTTTTTAAACGCTGTGAGAGTTGCTATAGCGTGAAAATACAGGAGTACAAAATTATTATATGGGTAAAGCGGTATATATTGCAGAAAAGCCGAGTGTGGCACAGGAATTTGCCAAGGCACTGCATTTGAATTTGAAAAGAAAAGACGGATATCTGGAATCAGATGAGTCGATCGTAACCTGGTGTGTTGGTCATCTTGTCACGATGAGTTATCCGGAAGTATATGATGAAAAGTATAAGAGATGGTCTTTGCAGACACTGCCATTCATTCCGCAGGAATTTCTCTATGAGGTGATACCGGGAGTAAAGAAGCAGTTTGAGATCGTAAAAGGAATACTGACCAGGAAGGACGTAGACCGGATTTATGTCTGTACCGACTCGGGAAGAGAAGGAGAATACATTTACCGTCTGGTGGAACAGATGGCAGGCGTAAAAGGGAAAGAACGCCGGCGTGTGTGGATCGATTCCCAGACGGAGGAAGAGATCCTCAGAGGAATCCGTGAGGCGAAGGATCTGTCAGAATACGATAATCTGTCAGCTTCGGCTTATCTCCGTGCGAAGGAAGATTATCTGATGGGAATCAACTTTTCCAGACTTCTGACACTCAAATATGGAAACAGCATTTCAAATTATCTTGGGAATAAATACACGGTTGTATCTGTCGGACGTGTGATGACCTGTGTCCTTGGAATGGTCGTAAGGCGGGAACGGGAGATCCGTGAATTTGTTAAAACGCCGTTCTATCGTGTGATCGAATCGGTAAATGTAGACGGACATACTTTTACCGGTGAGTGGCGTGCAGTGAAAGGTTCGGCTTATTTTGAGTCTCCAAAGCTCTACAAAGAGAATGGATTTAAAGAGAAAGAGGAGGCCAAAAAGCTGATAGCTGTTTTGAAAGAGGGAACATCCCCTCTTACCTGCCGGATTGTATCCATCGAAAAGAAAAAAGAGAAAAAGAATCCGCCACTTCTGTTTAACCTTGCAGAACTTCAGAACGAATGTTCCAAACGGTTCAAGATCAGTCCGGATGAAACGCTCCGCATTGTGCAGGAGCTTTACGAGAAGAAGCTTGTCACCTATCCGAGAACAGACGCCAGAGTGCTTTCGACGGCAGTATCAAAGGAGATCACAAAGAACCTGAACGGGCTGAGTAAATACCAGATGGCTGCACCATATATGCAGGATATTCTGCATTACGGAGCATATAAAACCCTGGCAAAGACGCGTTATGTCAATGACAAGCAGATCACGGATCATTATGCGATCATCCCGACAGGACAGGGACTTTCAGCATTGAATTCGGTATCTGCAACAGCTCATCATGTGTATGATGTGATCGTCCGGAGGTTTCTGAGTATCTTCTATCCTCCGGCAGTTTATCAGAAAGTGGCGTTGGTAACACAGATCGGAAAAGAACAGTTTTTCTCCAACTTCCGTGTACTTGCGGAAGAAGGATATCTGAAGGTGGCAGGGATCCCTGCACCAAAGAAAAATGCAAATGGAAATGACGCGGAAGGAGATGGAAGTGATAACAATGTGGATCTGGATGCCGCTTTTTTTGCATCCATCCAGAAGTTAAAAAAAGGTGATATCCTGGATGTGAAATCACTGGATATCAAAGAGGGAGAAACTTCACCGCCGAAGAGATACAATTCCGGTTCCATGATCCTTGCGATGGAAAATGCAGGTCAGCTGATCGAGGATGAGGAACTTCGTGCGCAGATCAAAGGAAGCGGGATCGGAACCAGTGCGACCAGGGCGGAGATCCTAAAAAAGCTCTTCAATATCAAATATCTGGCACTGAATAAAAAGACGCAGGTGATCACACCGACGCTTCTGGGAGAAATGATCTATGATGTGGTGTTGAATTCTATCCGTTCACTTCTGAATCCGGAGCTGACGGCAAGCTGGGAAAAGGGGCTTAACTATGTGGCAGAGGGAGAAATTACATCGGATGAATATATGACAAAACTGGATCATTTTATTGTCAGCAGAACCAACGGAGTACTGGGACTGAATAACCAGTATCAGTTAAGAAGCTGCTATGACAGAGCAGCAGCATTTTATAAAAAAGAAACCAAAGGCAGAGCATCGAAAGGAAAGAAAGAATGAAAGAAATGACGGTTAAAGAAATGTATACGCTGGAAGAGACTATCGCAAAGGATTTGTTTGAAGGAGTGACCTACCCGTGGGAAGTACTTCCGAAAATCAGCAGTTTTATCCTGGAACTGGGTGCGTCTCTTCCGGAAGAAGAGTATGAAAAACGTGGAGAAAATGTGTGGGTTGCCAGATCCGCAAAGGTTGCACCGACTGCATTTATCGGCGGTCCGGCGATCATCGGAAAGGACGCAGAGGTAAGACACTGTGCGTTTATCCGTGGAAATGCGATCGTAGGAGAAGGGGCAGTTGTCGGAAATTCTACCGAGCTGAAAAATGTGGTCCTCTTCAATAAAGTACAGGTTCCACATTATAATTATGTGGGGGATTCAATCCTTGGATACAAGTCACATATGGGAGCAGGTTCTATCACATCTAATGTGAAATCCGATAAAAAACTGGTGGTTGTAAAGACGCCGGAAGGAAATATCGAGACCGGTATGAAAAAGTTCGGCGCGATGCTGGGTGACCATGTAGAAGTTGGATGTGGAACCATTCTGAACCCGGGAAGTGTAGTAGGACCGCATACCAATATTTATCCACTTTCTTCGGTGAGAGGATTTGTGCCGGGAGGAAGTATTTACAAATGTGCAGGTGAAGTAGTTGAAATGAGACAGGAGTAATGTCGGATGAAGCTTACAATACTTGGAACGGGAAATGCAACAGTAACGGAATGCTATAATACATGTTTTGCCCTCTCGGATGGAAACAGGCATTTTCTGGTGGATACCGGCGGCGGAAACCGTATTTTAAAGGCGTTAAAAGACACCGGGATCCAGCTGGAAGACATTCACGATATTTTTATTACCCATGAACATATCGATCATCTTCTGGGCGTGATCTGGCTGATACGGATGATCGGGCAGAAGAAGATCGGCCAGGGAAAATATGAGGGGAATCTGCGGATCTACTGCCATGAAGAGCTGGCAAGATCAATCCGCATGATCGCAGAACTTACGATCCAGAAAAAGGTGACGAAATATTTTGATGACCGGATTCTTTTTGTGCCGGTGCATCACGGAGAGACAAAGGAAATCCTTGGCTGTCCGGTCACCTTTTTCGATATTTTTTCCACGAAGGCAAAGCAGTTCGGGTTTACGATGCTGCTTCCGAACGGAGTGAAGTTTACCTGCTGCGGTGACGAACCGTACAATGAGAAAGATTATGAATTTGTGAAAGGCAGCGACTGGCTGACCCATGAGGCGTTCTGTCTGTATGGAGAAGCAGATAAGTTCAAGCCTTATGAAAAGCACCACAGTACTGTGAAAGAAGCATGTCAGCTTGCCGAGGAGCTTCAGATTCCGCATCTGATCCTGTATCATACGGAAGAGATGCATCTTAAGGAGAGGAAAGAGCTTTATACGCGGGAAGGACGGGAGTACTATCACGGGAAGTTGTTTGTGCCGGATGATCTTGAGGTGTTTGAGCTTTAGATTGCAGGACGGGCGGTCTGCGGGGATAGAAGACGGACGCGATTTTAATAAAATAAACCGGGCAGATTTAGTTGTGCAGGGCATTCCGATGAGCCTCCGAATGCGAAAATTATGTCAGCAATGGCTTCCATAATTTTTAAGTCTCATCTTCATTGCACAAAAGACAATCTGTCCGGCTTATTTTATCTCAGTCGAGAAGACTCCCACCTTTTCAGGTGGTGAGTAATAGCAAATTTGTCTCAGTGGGAGTCCAATCTCCGACTGAGATAAACGCTCCGCGAGGATGCGCAGTGATTCTGATAGGAATATGTCAGCTTCGCTGACCAGAATCACGCGCCAAGTCTCACGGATGTTCGACTTGAATAAAAGCGCTGTGCGCTGGCTATGAGGGACAGACCTTGGGTGCTGGAAGAGTTAAGCTGTGATGCGAGAGAAGGGGAGATATCCTGCGCAAAGAGGAGAAATTATGAGCGGTTCAGAAGGGGAGGGGGAAAGAGAAGAAGTGTTCTGGTTGTGGGGGAAGGGGGAGATGTGGTATGATGGGGGAGTCAGAAGCTTTGGGGATCTGGACGAGAAAGGTTTTCGGGAGGGGTTCGGTTTCTTCTCCGGGGAAGGTGAGACGTGTGGATCTGATTTAAAAATGTAGTTGACAAACCAGAACATATGTACTAATATAGAACCAGAACAAACATTCGTTCGATGGAGAGCGTGGGCGAAGAATCTGGGATAAGGAGATTACTGATGGCGAATAATACAATGAATGATGAGAATAAAAAGAAAGCATTAGACGCAGCAATTGCAAAGCTTGAGAAAGATTTTGGTAAGGGAGCAGTTATGAAGCTGGGTGATCCGGCGGCACAGGTGCATGTTGAGACGGTTCCGACCGGTTCTCTGAGTCTGGATCTGGCACTTGGTGTTGGCGGCGTTCCGAAAGGACGTATTATTGAAATTTATGGACCTGAATCAAGTGGTAAGACGACAGTTGCATTACATATGATCGCAGAAGTACAGAAAAGAG
>OGWZ01002998.1_pt1 | contig 12188 bp, 9 predicted proteins | sample 1576141 | NCBI WGS metagenome assembly OGWZ01 (sample SAMEA3541512, study PRJEB24748) | human gut metagenome | biome: human gut; feature: human-associated habitat; material: faeces | place: China | collected 2012
CAGCAAGGCTTGAAAAGAAGGGGATGATAGAAAGCTTCTATGACCCTTCAGATAAGAGAGTCAAGCATGTGAGAATAACAGACAAGGGCAGAGCTATGTGCGTTCATGCAGGCAAGGCAATGCATGACAAAGAAAAATGGTTTCTTTCAGCGCTTTCTGCTGATGAAAAAGAAGAATTACACCATCTGTTACAAAAAGTATACGATGATGTGAATAACTGTGAAAGGAAGTGTAAGAAATGTTAAAAACTTTATCGTCATATATTGGTGAGTATAAAAGAGTCTCGATAAAGACGCCAATATATATAATTGTTGAAGTTCTTATGGAGATACTTATTCCGTTTGTTACGGCAAGTATTATCGATAAGGGTATTCAGGCGGGAGACATGAGCAAGGTGTTAATGTATGGCGGACTTATGCTTGTGCTTGCATTTATAAGTCTGTTTGCTGGAATTCAGGCAGGAAAATATGCGGCTTTGGCCTCTACTGGATTTGCATGTAACTTAAGAGAGGGAATCTATTCGAATATCCAGAACTTCGCATTCTCTAATATAGACAAATACAGCACAGCAGGTCTTATTACCCGTATGACTACTGATGTTACAAATGTGCAGAATGCATATCAGATGATTTTAAGAATTGCAGTAAGAGCACCCCTTATGATGATATGCAGTATGGTTATGTGTTTTGTTATCAATCCTACATTAAGTCTTATATTCTTAGGTGCGCTTATTCTTCTTGGGTTTGTACTGTTCTTTATTATATATAAGGTGACTCCAATATTCACAGAAGGTTTTGCTAAATATGATGATTTAAATGCAAGTGTTCAGGAGAATGTTACAGGAATCAGAGTTGTCAAAGCATTTGTAAGAGAAGACCATGAGAATAAGAAATTCAGTAAGGCTGCCGAGAATCTTTATAAGATATTTGTTAAGGCAGAATCATGGCTTGCTTTCAACAATCCTATTATGATGTTTGTTATATATGGAAGTATTATTGCGCTTTCGTGGTTTGCGGCACATTTTATTACAGATGGAACTATGACAACGGGTAATCTGACATCAATGTTCAGCTATGTAATGAGCATGATGATGGCACTTATGATGCTTTCTATGATATTTGTTATGGTATCAATGAGTGCAGCGAGTGCAAGACGAATTGCTGAGGTTCTTAACGAGAAGGCAGATATAACTAATCCTGAGAATCCGGTGATGGAAGTACCTGATGGAAGAATTGATTTCAACCATGTGAACTTCACATACAAGAAGGACAGCGACAAGGATGCCCTTGAAGACATAGATATCCATATAAATGCGGGCGAAACAATCGGTATTATAGGCGGAACGGGTTGCGGAAAGTCAAGCTTCGTTAATCTGATAAGCCGTCTGTATGATGTTAAGGATGGTTCTGTATGCGTAGGCGGAATTGATGTAAGAGACTACGACCTCGAAACTCTTCGTAATGAGGTTTCAGTTGTTCTTCAGAAAAATGTGCTTTTCTCAGGAACTATTCTTGATAATTTGAGATGGGGCGATGAAAATGCGTCTGAGGAGGATTGCATTGAGGCATGCCGTCAGGCCTGTGCAGATGAATTCATTGAGAGAATGCCTGATAAATACAATACATGGATTGAGCAGGGTGGAAGCAATGTTTCCGGTGGTCAGAGACAGAGACTCTGTATCGCAAGAGCGCTGCTTAAGCACCCGAAGGTTCTTATTCTTGATGATTCAACAAGTGCTGTTGATACAGCCACAGACGCTAAGATTAAGAAAGCATTTGCAACAAAGATACCAGGAACTACCAAGATTATCGTATCACAGAGAATTTCAAGTATTCAGGACGCAGACAGAATATTGGTGCTTGAGAATGGCTGTGTGAGTGGTTTTGATACTCATGAAAATCTTGTTGAGAACAATAAGGTTTACCGCGAAATCTACGAGGTCCAGACACAGGGCGGCGGTGATTTTGACGAGGCAGGAGAATAGGAGGCAGCATATGGATAAGAATATTGATATGAAGAATAAAAAGAATAAAGAAAATCCACTTCCTCTTATGAAGAGGCTGCTTGGATATATTTTAAAGAATTACAAGTTTTCGTGTATAGCAGTGCTTGTGTGTATTCTTGTTTCAGCGCTTACAACACTGATAGCAACGCTGTTTATCCAGAAGCTTATTGACAGTTATATTATTCCGCTGACACAGTCAGCAGTACATGATTATGCACCGCTTGCAGGCGCACTTATCAAGCTCGCTGCAGTTCTTATGGTCGGTGTATTATGTTCATATTGCTACAACAGAATTATGGTAAATGTTGGTCAGGGAACTTTAAAGAAGTTGAGATTAGAGCTGTTTACTAATATGGAGTCACTTCCTATTAAGTATTTTGATACTCATGCACACGGCGATATCATGTCAGTATATACTAACGATATCGACACATTAAGACAGCTTATAAGTCAGAGTATACCTCAGGTTATCAATTCATGCATTACACTTGTATCTACATTTGTAAGTATGATTGTGCTTGATATTCCGCTTACAATCGTATCGGTTGTGATGGTTGTTATTATGCTTTATGTAACTTCTAAGCTGAGTGCACTTTCCGGAAAATATTTCGTTGAGCAGCAGAAGGATATCGGTAAGGTTAATGCTTATATCGAGGAAATGATGGAAGGACAGAAGGTTGTCAAGGTGTTCTGCCACGAGGATAAGAGTATTGAGCAGTTTAAGGAGATTAACAACAGGCTTCGTGAGAGTGCCAATAACGCTAACAAGGTTGCTAATATCACAATGCCTGTTAATGGTAATATAGGTAATATCAGCTATGTATTATGTGCAATAGTTGGTGGTATTCTTGCTCTGAGTGATTTTTCAGGACTTACTATTGGTACACTTGTTGCTTTCTTAAGTCTTAACAAGAGCTTTACACAGCCTGTAACCCAGATAAGCCAGCAGGTGAGCAGTATCGTTATGGCGATGGCTGGTGCCGGAAGAGTATTTGAGTTATGTGATGAGAAGCCGGAGGTTGACGAAGGTTTCGTTGAGCTTGTAAATGTAAGATACAACAAGAACAATGAGCTTATCGAGACAGAGGAAAATACTGAGATGTGGGCATGGAAGAAGCCTGCAAAGGACGGCAGTAGTGCAGAGTACACAAGACTTGCTGGTGATGTAACATTTGACGGAGTTGACTTTGGCTATAATCCGGACAAAATGGTACTTCATGATATTAAAATGTATGCTACACCGGGACAGAAGATTGCATTTGTCGGAAGTACCGGAGCAGGAAAAACTACAATTACTAATCTTATCAACAGGTTCTATGATATTCAGGATGGTAAGATCAGATATGATGGAATTAACATCAACAATATTAAGAAAAATGATTTAAGACGAAGCCTTGGTATCGTTCTTCAGGATACTAACCTATTTACGGGTACAATCATGGATAATATCAGATACGGAAGACTTGAGGCGAGTGATGAGGAATGCATCGCAGCAGCAAGACTTGCCAATGCTGACGGATTCATCAAGAGACTTCCTGATGGCTATAACACTGTGCTTCATGGCGGAGGTGCTAATTTAAGCCAGGGACAGAGACAGCTTCTTGCAATTGCAAGAGCAGCGGTAGCAGACCCACCTGTACTTATTCTTGATGAAGCTACTTCATCTATTGATACAAGAACAGAGCGACTTGTCCAGAAGGGTATGGATGCGCTTATGTCAGGAAGAACATCATTTGTTATTGCACACAGACTTTCTACAGTCCGCAATGCAGACTGTATCATGGTTATGGAACAGGGAAGAATTAACGAGCGTGGAACACACGACCAGCTCATGGAAGAGAAGGGCAGATATTATCAGTTGTATACTGGTAAGAGTATATCAGCGTAGAGACAGAAACAAAAAAGCAGGTTAGGAAATTCCCTACCTGCTTTTTGTTATGTAATAATATTATTATGAATTAATATTAAGATGTCTTGGAAGACCGTCTACCATGATTGGTGAAAGCTCAGCCTGGATAAGTGGTCTGATGTAGTGGATGAGGTCGTCTGTTACGAAGTCATCATCTGTAATCCACTCAAGAGGAACTTTCTTCTCGATGTTAGCAATCTGGTGAACATCGTTAGTCTCTGTGATGCACATATATGGGTCATCAGAAACTCTCTTAAGAACGACAACCTTACCTGTCTCGCCTTCAAATGCAGCCTTAACAGCAGCACCACCAACGTTGTATGCTTCTGTGATATCTGTACGGCTTGTCATATGAGCTGCACAACGCTGAAGTGTTGAAAGCTCGATAGCACGAGTCTTGATGCCAAGTTCAGCACCAATCTTGTTAGCAAGGAATTTAGCTGAACCAGCAAGCTGCTTGTGGCCAAATGCATCTACGAACTCTACATGCTCTGAAAGCTCGAATACATATCTTCCGTCAGCAACCTTAATACCTTCTGAAACAGCGATAACCATTGAACGGCCCTTAGCTGCAATTTCTTTAACTCTTGCCATGAAATGGTCGATATCAAATACTTTCTCTGGAAGGTAGATAAGGTCTACACCTTCGCAGTCATCACTCTTTGCAAGAGCAGCAGCGGCTGTAAGCCATCCGGCATTACGTCCCATAATCTCTACAATAGTAACTGTAGGATAATCATATACAAGACCATCTCTGATGATTTCCTTCATAGTAGCTGCGATAAACTTGGCAGCAGAACCAAATCCTGGTGTGTGGTCTGTAACAGCTAAGTCATTATCAATAGTCTTAGGTACACCCATGAATTTAATATCGCTTCCGGTAACGATTGCGTAATCAGATAACTTCTTGATAGTATCCATTGAGTCGTTACCACCAATATAGAAGAAATATTTGATATCAAGATCATCAAGAATCTTGAAAATTTTATCAAATGTTTCTCTGTCTTCGCTTATCTCAGGGAGCTTGTACCTGCATGAACCAAGATAAGATGAAGGTGTTCTCTTTAATAAATCGATATCCATTGTAGAGTTAATCTTCTCTGAAAGGTCAACATACTGACCATCAAGAAGTCCCTTAATACCGTGGAGCATACCATAAACTTTCTTAGCTCCTCTGTCTATGGCTGTCTTATATACCCCAGCAAGACTTGAGTTGATAACAGAAGTAGGTCCTCCTGACTGTCCAACTATAACATTACCATCCATATTATATTCTCCTCCGAATCATATTTCTGCATAAAAATGCAAGTGATTATGTGCATAGTTTAGCACAATTTCTATAATCATACAACTTAAATGTTGAATATATTAATAATTATATTTATGCAAATGTACAGGCTTTTATGATATAATTTTCAAGGTGATTTTAATGCCGTATGTACGAGATTATGTTTATGGGCAGGAATGGAGAACTATATGTCAGTTAAGATTAATTCTTACAAAGGAAGAAGCATTAGACCAGTATACAAGGAGAGAATCAAGAAGGATGAATATTCTAATGCAATTGACAGAATATGTAATAGATATAAGTTAGGACACATTAAGCAGAATGAGTCTGGCAGGGAATATAAGAACAGGATGAATAAGCTGTTTTCAGATGATGTGATACAGAGTATGAAGAAATATTCGCATCATGGACGTACAAGCCTTTTCGGGCACAGCGTACATGTTTCTTATTATAATTATCTTGTGTGCAAGAAATTACATCTTGATGAGAAGGCAGGAGCTAAGGCAGGACTTTTACATGACCTGTTTCTGTACGACTGGCACAAGTATTCGCCTGGGAAGGGTGAGAGACTTCATGGTTTTGAGCATCCTACAAAGGCACTTAAGAATGCAGGAAAGTATTTTGATATAACAGAAAAAGAGGGAGACATGATTGCAAAGCATATGTTTCCATTGACAGTTACACCACCAAAATATAAAGAAACATTTGTTATTGTACTTGTAGATAAATTCTGCAGCTTTAATGAGGTGCTGGATGATTTCATACACAGGAAGTTCTGTGGAGCAAAGGATACAAGAATTAAATGGTTTGGTGCAGGTAAGGGAGAGAAACGATGAAATATTTAAGTGAAGAGCAGAATAAATGTTTTGTGGGAACAGGAGAACTTAATAAAGCTGGTGATAGTCTGGCTGTTTTCCTTGACAAATACGACCCTGATAAATATCAGAATCCATGCAACACTGTGGATACGCTTGTATTTACAAAGGAAGATTCACAGGTTAAGAGGATTCTTCTTATAAAAAGAGGAAATCATCCATGTATTGGATTGTGGGCGTGTCCGGGAGGCTTTGTTGAGTTTAAAGAGAATCTTTATGATGCGGCTTTAAGAGAACTTCAGGAGGAAACTGGTCTGCATGATATTGAAGCAGAACAGCTTAAATCATATGGCGATTATGACCGTGACCCAAGAACAAGGATTATTACAACAGCATTTGTTGCATTGATAGATGAAGGCAGCCAGAAGGCTCAGGCTGGTGATGATGCAAGAGAGGCCGGATGGTTTGATATATCAGATGAACTGGTTAATAAGACAGAGGATAAGTCACTTGTTAAGGAAGAATGGCTGTGCAGGCTGTCCAATGCAGATAAGAATATTAATATCTGTGCAAGAGTGGAAGTTACCTATAGAAAAGGTATCCTTAAGGACCGCACATATAAGGTTGTTAACGGCGATGGGCTGGCAGCAGATCATGCGGCTATTATACTGGAAGGATACCATCATGTTAAGGAGGCACTTAACGCATGAGTGAGAAGATAAAGAAGAACGAGAAAGCTAAGAAGCAGACATGGAGGGCTGGCAATATGCTCTATCCTGTGCCTGCTGTTATGGTAAGCTGCGCAAGAAAAGGGGAGAAGCCTAATATTATCACGGTTGCATGGGCAGGAACTGTATGCTCTGATCCGGCGATGGTTTCAATATCAGTAAGAAAAGAACGCTACAGCCATGACATTATTAAGGAAACAGGGGAATTCGTTATTAATCTTACAACAAGAAAGCTTACAAGAGCCACTGATTATTGTGGAGTAAAATCGGGCAGGGACGTTGACAAATTTGCAGATATGCATCTTACAGCAGCGCCGTCAGTTAAGATTGAAGCTCCGGCAATTGCAGAAAGCCCTGTCAATATCGAATGCAAGGTAAAGCAGGTGTTAGAGCTTGGAAGCCACGATATGTTTATAGCAGAGGTTATGGCTGTAAATGTAGATGAAAGCCTGTTAGACGAGAAGGGAACACTGCATTTGTCAGACGCAGACCTTATCGCATATTCGCATGGAAGATATTATGGACTTGGTGATTTCATAGGTAAGTTCGGATATTCTGTGCAGAAGCCGTCTAAGACAAAATCTTCCAGAAAGAAAAAATAGGGTTTACAAACCAAATATCATATGTTAGTATAAATGTTACGAAATTGTTACAAAGATATTACAAGAAGATGACTATATATTAATATAATATTTGGAGGACATTATGGAACGCTTGTCAAGATATGGCAGACGAATGAGAATAACACTCATTAAGACAATGACGGTTGCCTGTTTTGTATGTATTATTGCTATTCCATTTTTATCAAAGAAATTATTAAAAACGGAAGCTAATTATTACAGTATTACAATTAATGGAATAAAGGTCGGAGCAGCTAACACAGAACAGGAAGTTATTGTTGCACTGGCATCAGCAAGGCAGGAACTTAGTGCACAGTATGAAGAAATTGTGTATATGGATCCTGATATAGAGATTGCCAAAGAGAATAAAGCAGTTGCACAGAGAATGAGTGTGGATGAGTTGTCTGGTGCAATATATAGTTATATGTTTGATAATGTTATGGATGTTGATTTCCATATGAATTATACAGTAAGACTTGGTGATTTTGTTGTAACATTGGAATCAAAGGATGCAGTTGTTTCTTTATTTGAGAAGCTTATTGCCAAATATGATCCCAATAATGCTTTTACAGTATCACTTGATACGGTTGATGCAGCGACAGGTACTTATGGAATAAGTGTGAATGAAAAGGCTACGGAAACTACAGCAGCAGAGATTGTATCCTCTGCAATTAGTGGTACAGCAATTTCACAGGACGGAGAGACAGTAGCTAATGGAGATGGTCTTATTGGAATTGGATTCGATGTTGATGTAGTTGTTGTGGAAGTTCCTACGGATAATGCAACTGTAACATCAGTAAATGACGCTTATGAGAGCATTACTAAAGAACACGAAGAAAAGACAGTATATACAGTTGAAGCTGGTGATACATTATCGGTTATTGCACAGAATAATGGACTTACAATGTCACAGCTTCTTGAGCTTAATTCTAATCTTACAGAGGACAGTGTAATTGCACCGGGGGATTCAATTGTTGTTACAGTTCCTAAATCAGAGATATCTGTTCTTACAACTTATCAGATGACTTATGAAGAAGATTATGAAGCAGAGCCTGATTATGAGGATGACAACACTAATTACAGAGGAACTAATACAGTTATTTCTGAAGGAACCGTTGGTCACAGATCTGTTATAGCAGAAGTTACCTACACTAATGGTAACGAAACAGGCAGAACATATGTTAAGGAGACTATTATTAAAGAATCCGTTCCGAAGACTATTGCAGTCGGAACGCTAACACCTCCAACATATTTAAGACCAATATCAGGAGGAACATTATCATCCGAATTTGGTTACAGATGGGGAAGTTTCCACAAGGGTGTTGACTGGTATGTTACGCAGGGTACAACAGTTACAGCCGCCGCTGCAGGAACGGTTACCAGAGCCGGATGGTATGGCGATTACGGATATTGTGTTGATATTACACATAGTAATGGCACTATGACAAGATATGGTCACTTAAGTTCAGTGAAAGTAAGCGTTGGTCAGAGTGTTTCTCAGGGACAGGCTATTGCAGCATCAGGTAATACAGGCTATAGTACAGGTCCACATCTTCATTTTGAAATATGGGTTGGAGGAACTGTAGTGAATCCGCTCAATTACGTTAATAAGAATTAATAAGTATTGAATAGGCTGCCCTGTTAAGGACAGCCTTTATTATGTAAATAAATGTATTTTAAATGCATATAATAAAATAAGGGTGAAATTGCCATATTTTTATAAATGTATTTTCAGGGAAAATCTTTACAAATCGAAGTTCTGTGATATACTTTATAAGATGTGACTATTATGTTTAGAGGTGCTATATGGAACAATATGTTGTCAAGGGTGGAGTGCCACTCAGAGGAAAAGTTTCCATTGGTGGTGCAAAGAATGCGGCTTTAGGTATTCTTGCGGCAGCAATTATGACAGATGATACTGTAACAATTGAAAATGTACCTAATGTTAGAGACACAAGAGTTTTACTTCAGGCTATAGAAGGAATTGGTGCTAAGGTTAAGTATGTTTATAACAATTCCGTTCAGATAAATGGTGGTTCAATCTGTGATACCAATGTAGAATATGATTATATAAGAAAAATAAGAGCATCTTACTATCTGTTAGGTGCTTTACTTGGTAAGTACAATGAGGCTCATGTTGCACTCCCAGGAGGATGCAATATCGGAAGCCGTCCAATTGACCAGCATATCAAGGGCTTTAAGGCACTTGGTGCGGATGTTGATATAGATTGTGGAGTTGTACATGCAAAGGCAGAGAAGCTTACAGGAGCTCATGTTTATTTTGATGTTGTAACAGTTGGTGCAACAATTAATCTTATGATGGCTTCATGTATGGCAGAGGGAGACACTATTCTGGAAAATGCGGCTAAGGAACCGCATATAGTTGATGTAGCAAATTTTCTTAATTCTATGGGTGCTAACATTAAAGGTGCAGGAACTGATGTAATCCGTATCAAAGGCGTTAAGAGACTTCACGGATGTACTTATTCTATTATTCCGGATCAGATTGAGGCCGGAACATTTATGATGGCAGCAGCAGCTACACATGGTGATGTTGTTATTCAGGATATTATTCCTAAGCATATGGAATCAATATCTGCAAAGTTAATTGAGATGGGATGCAGGATTGAGGAAGGTGATGACAGCTTAAGAGTTATAGCAGAGGGCTGTACACTTAGGAGTACTAATGTTAAGACTTTGCCATATCCTGGATTTCCGACGGATATGCAGCCTCAGATTTCAGTTGTACTTGCACTTGCTGAAGGTTCAAGTATGGTAACTGAGAGCATATTTGAGAACAGATTCAAATATGTAGATGAGCTTGGAAGAATGGGTGCCAAGATTAAGGTTGAGGGTAACACAGCCTATATTGAAGGTGTTAAAAGTTTTTGTGGTGTGCAGCTTAATGCTCCGGATTTAAGAGCTGGTGCGGCACTTGTTATTGCTGCGCTCGCAGCAGATGGAATATCAGAGATTGATGATATTGAGTATATCCAGAGAGGTTATGAGGATTTTGAAGGAAAGATTACTAACCTTGGTGGAATTATTAAAAGAGTTGATTCAGAGAGAGAACTTCAGAAGTTCAGGCTCAAGATAGGTTAATTGCAGGCTGTAGCGGATATTCCGTTACAGCTGTTTTAATTTATATTTAATAAAATTAATACATTTGTAATGTTACAAATATCCCTGTATATGGTAGTATTGAGAGGAAAAGGGGTTAATTATGAAGCTAAAGAATAAGTTGTATATTTCTTTCTGTATTATGGTTATACTTCCTGTGCTGCTGAGTGGTCTTGCTCTGGGAGGTCTGTATTGTGTACAGAAGGAAAGCATTGAGAGAACATATAATGTAGATGATGGGGCAATTCTCGTTGGCGTATATTCACCTATAATACTTTTTGGAAAGATTACTGACAGCATATATAAGGATATGAAGACGGAGGTTGATACTTCGCCGGAGCAGTTTACTAATAAGGAATATCTTGATGAATTATCAGGAGAGCTGTCATCTAAGATGTCCTGTCTTGTTGTAAGAAGGAATGGAATTATTATATATAATTCAACAGAAGCACCAGACAGCGAAATTGTAAAGATTCTTCCTGATTATTCTGCTGATGAAGAGAATGTTTCTGATGTTGGAACTTACAAGGGTGGAGAGTACCAGAGTCTTATAAAACAGCTTAATTTTAAGGATTCAGAAGATAATTTTTACAGCGTGTCAATTGTTACTTCATTGAAACAGATTCTTCCACAGGTTAAGACATTTATAATGCAGGTTATATTTGTTATAATTATGGTGTTAATTATTACAAGTCTTGGACTTACTCTGTGGATATACAGTTCTATTGTTAAGCCACTTAATAAGCTGAAGCTTGCAACTGATAATATTAAAGAAGGCAATATGGATTTCGAGATGCCAAAGGTATCTAATAATGAAATCGGAGATGTATGCCGGGATTTTGAGGAGATGAGAGTCGTACTTAAGCAGAGTGCGGAGGATAAGATTAAGTCTGATGCCGAGGAAAAGGAGCTTATCAGAAATATTTCACATGACTTAAAGACACCGCTTACGGCTATTAAAGGATATGTGGAAGGATTGCGTGACGGAATTGCCAACACGCCTGAAAAGCAGGCTAAGTATATCCAGACTATTGCTAACAAGGTTAATGATATGGACAAGCTGATTGATGAGCTTACTATATATTCAAGGCTTGATACTAACAGGGTTCCATATACATTTGTCAGATGTAATGTAAGTGACTATTTTGGAGACTGTTGTGAAGAGATAGGCACTGAGCTTGAGGCAAGCCAGATTGAACTGGAATATAATGACCATCTTACTGAGCCGGCATATATGAATGTTGATCCGGAGCAGCTAAAGAGGGTTGTTAATAATATTATAAGTAACTCGGTTAAGTATATGGCTGAGGGACGACAGGGAAAGATTAAGATTGACCTGTACGATGAAGGCGACTACATTCATGCAATATTCTCAGATAACGGTATTGGCATTGCAGCTAAAGATGTTGAGAGAATATTTGAGCGTTTCTATAGAACTGATGAATCAAGAAACAGCAAGCATGGTGGAAGTGGTATAGGCCTTGCAATTGTTAAGAAGATTGTTGAGGACCACAAAGGAAAAATATGGGCAGAGAGTGTAGAGGGCGAAGGCACGACCATGCATCTTAATCTGCTTAAAGCAAAGGATGAAGAGAATCCTGAGAATGCATAATGAAACTACACGAAAGGGGACTGGCTATGAGCAAGATATTAATTGTAGAAGATGAAGAGAGTATTGCAGATATTGAGAAGGATTACCTTGA
>OGWZ01003006.1_pt1 | contig 12135 bp, 10 predicted proteins | sample 1576141 | NCBI WGS metagenome assembly OGWZ01 (sample SAMEA3541512, study PRJEB24748) | human gut metagenome | biome: human gut; feature: human-associated habitat; material: faeces | place: China | collected 2012
GCTTACGCTCGCACGTTTGCGAGCCGAGAAGTATTTTCTCCGACGCACATGTCGCCGGAGAAAATGATTAAAACTTTATTTGCGCCTGCGGGCGCAAACTCTGCGAGGCTTTTTCCCATAAATTTCAAAAAGGAACCGGTAAATTCAAACCGGTTCCTTTTTGTATTTCTCATAATATTTCGTTGTGAGCTGCCGGAAGAGCATCAGAAGTCCGCGCACGCATAGCTCGATCGCCATAGCGATCCACATGCCGCGCAGTCCCAGCTGCGGCACGAGCACGAGCGCAAGCCCCAGCCGCACGATCCAGATGCTGCATAGATTCATAATGCTCGGCACGAACGTATCGCCCGTTCCGCGCAGCGCGCCCGCCGCGACGATGGAAACGCCGTAGAGCGGCTCGGCGAGCAGCGCGATGCGCAGCACCTGCGTGGCAAGCGCGCGCACCCCCTCGTCCGGCGTCAGCAGCCGGAATACCCACGGACAGATCAGCGCCATGATCCCCGCCGTCACCGCCATAAAGAGCGCGCCCATCGCGGTGCATATGTTCCCCTGCTGGCGGGCGAGCCTTGTTTCCCCCGCGCCGACGCTCCGCCCGACGAGCGTTGCCGCCGCCGCGCCGAGACCGTACCCCGGCATATAGCAGAAGCCCTCCGCCGTAACCGCGAACGAGTTCGCCGCGACCGCCACCGCGCCGAGCGGCGCGATGATGCGCGTCTGCACGACCATCGCCGCGCAGAGGAACACCTCCTGCAATGCCACGGGGAACCCGATGCGGAACGCCTTTTTCAGTATCGCCCCGTGAACGGCGTCCTTCTCCTTCCGTCGCATGTGCAGATGCGAATTTCGCAGCAGGCACTGCGCCGCCATGAGAAGGCTTACCACGGCGCACGCGCTCGCCGTGCCGAGACCCGCGCCGAAAACGCCGCAGCGCGGGATGAAGAGCGCGTTGAAGAAAACGTCCAGCACGCACATCACGGCGTTCAGAACGCTTGGCGAGACCATATCTCCGGCGCTTTGCAGGAACGAGGCGCACAGCGAGTTGAGCTGCGAGAACGGCACCATGAGCGCAAACGTCAGAAAATACGCGCACGCGTCAGCGCGGATCGCCTCATCGCCGTGAAGCCAGCGCGGGAGCGGCTCGCTGATGAGCGCGGCGAGCGCAGCAAGGATCGCCGCGATCAGCATTCCGGTCACAAGGCCGTGCCGCACAACGGTGCGCGCGCCGCGGTCGTCCCCGCCGCCGATGCGGTGCGACGCCTGCACGGAAAAGCCCGCCGAAACGCCGCCGATGATGCCGCCGATCAGCCATGTGCTCGTCGATACAAGACCGATGGACGCCGAGGCGTTCGCGCCGAGTGCGCCGACCATCGCGGAGTCGATGTACTGCATGGCGATCGTCGTTATTTGCGTAAGTATCGCCGGAAGGCTCAAACGCCAGACCTCGCGGGCCTGCGCCTTCAGCTCCGGCAGCGTTTCTCTTTTCATATCATCATCCGGTCCGCGCCGTTTTTATTGACGGGGCGGTTTTTTCTGGTAAAATATAAGAATACAAATCTTTCAAACTTTCGGGAGCATGCCCAATGAAGAAACTGAAAAAACGCTTCAAAAACATCAAGCCGCAGACGCTGCTCACGCACGTTATCGTAACGCTTCTGTATCCGCTTGCGCGCGTGGTCATGGCCTCGTCGCAGCGGCTGCTCATTTTCACCGACTGCCTGACGATCGTCGCGGCGATCCTGCTCATCGCGGGTGTTGTCTACTCGCTCTATCTCCACGGCGACTTTGACATCAGCAGCTATGTGATGCGCCGCGCACGCAGCAACGCACCGAAGCAGACCTTTGAGGCGTACAAGGCGAACCGGAAAGAAAGAAGAGAGGCGTCTTTCAACTATCCTCTCTTCCTTGGAGCCGTATATATGGCGGCGGCGCTTTTTATCGCCTACGTCTTTTACTGATTCTTTGCGTTCTCGATCTCGGCGAGCTTCTTCTCGTAGCCTTCCATCTCTTTGTCCGTGGCAAAGACGAAGTGCCCGGGGCGGATCTCGCGCAGGGAGCGCAGCGCGCCGGACTGGTCCAGCTTGGAGGGGTCGTACACGATGGCGCGGCGAGTCCGTTCAACGACCGGGTCGGGCATCGGCACGGCGGAGAGCAGGGAGATGGTGTACGGATGCAGCGGGCACTGGAACAGTGTCTCGGAATCCGCGATCTCCACGATCTCGCCGAGATGGATGACGGCGATGCGGTCGGCAATGAACCGGACGACCGAAAGGTCGTGCGCGATGAAAAGGTACGTGAGATTCTTTTCCGCCTTGAGCTTGTTCATCAGGTTGAGCACCTGCGCGCGGATGGAAACGTCCAGCGCGGAGATCGGCTCGTCCGCCACGATCAGCTTCGGGTCCATGATCATCGCGCGGGCAATGCCGACGCGCTGACGCTGTCCGCCGGAGAACTCGTGCGGATAACGGGACTTGTGCTCGGGCAGCAGGCCGACGTCCTTGAGCGCCTGATCGACCTTGGCGATACGCTCTTCCTCGTCCTTATAAAGGTGGAAGTTGTACAGACCCTCGGAGATGCAGTACTCGATGGTGGCGCGCTCGTTGAGCGACGCCGCCGGGTCCTGGAAGATCATCTGGATGTTGCGGACAACGTTGCGGTCTTCCTCGCGGGAGATCTTGCCGGAAATGCGCTTGCCCTCAAAGAGGATCTCGCCGTTGCTGCACGGGTTGATGCGCATGATGGCGCGGCCCAGCGTCGTTTTGCCGGAGCCGGACTCGCCGACGAGAGCGAAGGTCTCGCCCTTATAAATGTCGAAATTCGCGTCTTTTACGGCGACGAATTTTTTTTTGCCTCCGACGTCAAAGGAGATGTCCACATGGCTGATCGAGAGGATGACCTCTCTATCGGCGTTATTATTCGACATGGAAGGCACCTCCCTTATCGGTCATCTTCTTGATCTTCTCGTGCAGATCCTGAATGATCTCCGGCTTTTCGAGTTTCGGCGCGCGGGGATCCAGAAGCCACGTTTTGGCATAGTGCGTTTCGCTCACCGGGAAGAACGGCGGCTCCATTTCAAAGTCGATCTTGAGCGCGTGCTCATTGCGCGGGGCAAAGGCGTCGCCCTTGATCTGGTTGTACAGAGACGGCGGAGTACCGGTGATGTAGTAGAGCTCCTGCCCCTTGATGCCGAGCTGCGGCAGGCTGGAGAGCAGCGCCCAGGTGTACGGGTGGCGCGGATCGAAGAACACTTCCTCCACGTTGCCGTATTCGATGATCTGGCCGCCGTACATAACGCCGACGCGGTCGGCGACGTTCGCAACAACGCCGAGGTCATGCGTGATGTAGATGGTGGTGAACTTGAGTTCCTTCTGCAGATCGCGGATGAGCGCAATGATCTGCGCCTGGATCGTAACGTCCAGAGCGGTCGTCGGCTCGTCGCAGATGAGGATCTTCGGGTGGCAGGAGAGCGCGATCGCAATGACGATGCGCTGGCGCATGCCGCCGGAATACTGGAACGGATACTCGTCGAAGCGGTCGGCGGCGTTCTGGATGCCGACGCGCTCCATAAGCTCGATGGCCTGCTTCTTCGCGTCGCCGCGTGAAATGCCCTGGTGCTTTTCAATGACCTCGGTGATCTGCGAGCCGATCGTGCGGATCGGGTTCAGCGACGTCATCGGGTCCTGGAAGATCGTGGAGATCTTCGCGCCGCGGATGCCTTCCCAGTCCTTATCGGTCTTGAGCTTGGTGAGGTCCTTGCCCTCGAACATGACCGAGCCGTTGGTGATGGAGCCGTTGGACTCGAGCATGCCGGTGAACGTCTTGGTGAAAACGCTCTTGCCGGAGCCGGACTCGCCGACGATGGCGAACGTTTCGCCCTCGTAAAGGTCGAGGGACACGCCGCGGATGGCCGTGAGGTAATTGTCACGGACGCGGAACTTGACTTCAATGTCCTTTGCGGACAGAACGATGTTTCTGTTTTCTGCCATTACTCTGCCCCCCCCCCTCACATATGCGTGCGCGGATCAGCTGCGTCGGCGAGCTTCTGTCCCACGATGTAGAGGGAGATGGAGATAAACGCCAGAACGCCGACCGGGATCCAGAACAGGTGCGGATAGCCGTTCATATAAGAGGTATAGAGCGAGATGGACTGGCCGAGGGACGCGTTGGTCGTGCCGAGACCGAGACCCATGTAGGAGAGGAACACCTCGTAGGAGATGAGCGAGGGGATCTGCCGGGACACATACGTCATGATGACGGAGATGAGGTACGGCAGGATGTTTCTCACGATCATCGTCCACGTCCTGGTGCCGAGGCACTTGGACGCCATGTTGTACTCACGGTCGCGGATGATCATGACCTGCGTGCGGATGAAGTACGCGACAAAGATCCACTCGGTACACGTCATCGTGATAATGAGCGAGCGCATACCGGCGCCGAGGATGTAGGAGAGGATCATGGCGAGCAGCAGGAACGGGACGTTGGAGATGATGTTGTAGACCTCGATCATCCACTTGTCCATCTTCTTGGAGAAGCCCCAGAGCGCGCCGATCGGAATGCCGACGAGCATATTGATGGCCGTGCAGACGAAGGAGATGATGATGGAGTTTCTCGCGCCCGCCCAGACAGCGTCAAACACCTCGTTGCCGACGTGGTCGGTGCCGAAGATGTGCTCGCTGCTCGGCTTCAGGAACTTCATCTCGGCATTGTTGATGTTCGGCGTATCGATGGGGCTGTAGCCGGAGCGCGTCGGCTGAATGAGTGCGAACGCGACAACGGCGATCAGCAGGATCGATACGACGACCGTAAACTTGTTCTTGAAGAACGTGCGGAACACGGATTTCCAGTAGGAATAGCGCGGAGCGGCAATGTGCTCCGATTCCAGCTCGTCGAAGGCTGCAAACTCAAAGAGGCTCTTATCGATATTTTCGGTATTCATTTACGACCTCCCTGCCTTCTCGCTGAGCGAAATACGCGGATCGACCTTTGTGAGAACAATGTCGCCCGCCAGCACCGACAGCACCGATACCGTGGAGAAGATGAACGCGAGCGCCACGATCATAACGTTGTTGTACTGGTTGATGGCGTTGGGCAGCATTTTGCCCATGCCGCCGACGGAGTAGATCGACTCGGTGATGATCGCGCCGGTGATGCAGGCCGCGAGAGACGCGGGGATGCCCTGCGCGATGGGGATGACGGCATTCTTGAAAATATGTCCGCTGAAGATCTCGCGCTGGTTGAGGCCCTTGGCCTTGGCGAACTTCACGTAGTCGGAGTTCATCTGGTCCACAACATAGCGGCGCGTCCAGAGCATGAGGCTCGCAATAGACGGCAGCGCCAGCGAGATGATGGGCAGGATCCAGGATCGCACGTCGCCCGGGCCGTAGGTCGTAAAGACCGACGGCAGATTGAAGAGCGTTGTGCCGAGATAGCGGAAGAGATAGATGTACGCGAGCGACGGCACGGCGATGATGAAGATGATATACACCATGCCGAGCTTATCGGCGAACTTATCCTTGTTTCGTGCCATGAGAACGCCGAACGGCAGTCCGAGAACGTAGGCGACCGCCATGGCGAAGAGCCCCATGATGAACGAGGTACCGATCATCGAGGGCTGGCTTTTCTGGGTTTCAAAGGACGCGTAATGGTCGGTGAATTTCTTCATATCCATTCTGTCGAGAACGGACTTATACTTAAGCGAGCCGAAAATGATTCCGGACTCGGCTTCATAACCGGTTTCAAAGGTGACAGGGCGCTTGACCTCGGTGCCCTGCGACTGGAAAAGCACGCGGAGTACGTCCAGGCCCTGATAGGTCGGATAAGAGGTACCGAAGTTCAGCGTGATAATGTTCTGATGAATCCACGGGAAGCGGCTGTCGGTATACAGCAGGTACTTGTGCGTCGTGCCGCTGCCGATGAGAGCCACGCCGCCGGTAGGCGTCGTGCCGAAGCGAAGGCCGCGCTCAAGATCCGGGTTCGTCTCATCCTTGACAGACCAGGGAGTATCGATCACGATCAGATGGGCAAGCCAGTTCGCCATGCGCTTGATGACGGGCGTGTCCTTATAGGCATAGTAACGTCCGCTCTGCAGATAGTTGGCGATCGTATAGCCCTGCGCGGAATACTGCTCCACAAAGGCCTGGCTTTCCGGAGAATCCGGCTCGATAGCGGCGATCATTTCCGGGCTGCCGGCTTCATAGAGATTAAGGCAGTAGTCGTTGATGCGGACGTAGTCCAGATAACCGAGCTTCTGCCAGGTTGAATAAACGTATTCGGTTTTATCGTCGGATTTTCCGCCGAGCTTGCGGTATGTGCTGTCTTCAAAGAAGATGTTGTCACGCGGCACCAACGTATAGACCATCGTAAACACGATGAGCATGATGATCAAAATGGAGACGAGCGAGCGCAGCAGGCGGTTCCAGATATATCCTTTTCTCATAGGTGGTACCGTTCCTTACAAAGATAGCATCGGTTGACAGGGGACAAAAGGCCCCTGTCAATCGATACAAGAAAGAGCCGAGAAGCATGGCCGCCCGGCTCTCTCTGTTCAATTAGTCAGTGCTTGTGCTGTAGCTGTTCAGCAATTATTTGCCGGCCATCCAGGCTTCCTTCGCGGCTTCGTACTCGGCAGCAGTCACAGGCTCGTCGAGGAGCTGCATGTACTTGAAGTACGGCACCTGGTTGTAAGCAGCCTGGCCGTAGAGACCGTAGCCAACGGTGAAGGGCTTCACCTTGCTGATGGAGATGTTCGCGCCGCTGGTGGAGTAAGGACGGAGGATGCCGTTGGTGAGCAGCATGGCCTCAGCCTTCGCGAAGAGCTCGATGCGCTCGTCGCCGGTGGCGGCGGTAGCCTGATCAACGATCTCCTGGACCTCATTGAGGCCGAGGGTCTCGAGAACGGCCTTCTGCTCTTCGGACTGACCCTGGCTCTCGATGTTGATGCCGGAGTAGTTGAGCATGTCGCCGTCGTGGACGTCGAAGCAGTGCAGGTAGGTCAGAGGATCGCCGTAGTCGGGACCCCAGCCGGCGCCGAACACGAGGTCGATGGAGTTCTCTTCACCGGTCGGCATGTTGTAGAACGAGGAGTAGTAGACGGAGGAGTTGCCCTCGAGGAACTGCAGGTCGATGACGACGTAATCGCCGATGGCGTCCTCGATGGACTTCTTCATCGCGAGCTGCATGTTCTTCTGGTTCTCAGAAGCGGCGTGGACAGGAACGTCGATGTGGATGGGCCACTCGGAGACGCTGTCGCCCAGCTCTTCCTTGGCGCGCTCGGCAAAGGTCTTGGCGAGCTCGGGGTTGTACCAGGCGTCGTGACCGTCGTTCAGATCGATGCCTTCATAATCGGCAACGAGCTCGGCGGCGTACTTCTCAACGATGGAGCCGTAGGTGCGGCCGTCGGAAGTGGTCTGGAAGGTGTAAGGAACGAGGGTGTTGCGGATGACGCCGTCGGCGTGCTCCTCGCCGAGAGTGATGGCCTCAACGGCGTGCGCGGAGTAAGCGGCGTAAACGGCGCGGCGGAAGTCGGCGTTCAGAATGGCGGCCTTGGCGTCAGCCTTCTGGGCGTCGGTCTTGCTGGTGGTGGAGACGGAGGGATCGTTGTACAGAGCGTACATCTGGCGATCCCAGTTGAAAGCGCCCCAGTAAGAGGTGGCGGTGGTCATGCTCTTGTACTGGTTGTCGGGATAGAGCTCGGCAGCCTTCGCAACGACCTCGGGCAGGGACTGGTTGACGGTGGTGGAGGTGACTTCGCCGTTCACGAACATGTTGAAGTTCTGGGCGGGATCCTTACCGTCGGAGTAGGTCACGACAACGTGCTGAACGAAAACGTTCTTCGCGTCGTAGTAGTTGGGGTTGGCGTCGAAGCGCACTTCCTGCGCCGGGACGAGAGAGGACAGGATGTAGCAGCCGTTGTAGAGGATGGAGTCGGGTTCAACGGCGCCGAAGTCGGAGCCCTTGGACTCGAGGAACTCGGCGTTGATGGGCCACAGGATGGTGTAGGTGGTCATACCGTCGAAGTAGCCGCAGGGACCGGTCAGGGTGTAGGTGAGCTGGTTGCCGTCCGCCTTGATGCCGACGTCTTCCCACTTGCCGGTGCCATTGGAGTACTCGCGCAGGCCGACGATGAGGTCAGCGACGAGGCCGAGGGTCTCGCTCTTGGAGTCAACAGCGTGCTTCAGACCGGTGACGAAGTCCTCAGCCGTAACGGCGTCGTACTCTTCGCCGGCGCTGGTGGACCAAACGGCGTCGTCACGAATGGTGAAGTACCACTCGGAAGCATCGTCGTTGCAGCTCCACTCGGAAGCCATGCCGGGGACGAGCTTGCCGTGGTTGTCCTGGGTGAGCAGGCCTTCCACGAAGTTGTTGACGTAGTCGCCGTTGGAGGACTTGTTGTTGTAAACATAGTCCAGCGTGGTGATGTCGAAGTTCGCGATCATGGAGAAAGTGTCCGGACCGGTGTACTCTTCGACGGGCTCCGCGGTCGGCTCTTCAGCCGGCTGCTCGGCCGGGGTCTCAGCAGGCTGTTCCGCCGGGGCTTCCGTGGGAGCCGGAGCAGGAGCCTCGCTTCCGCACGCGGCCAGGCTCAGCACCATGACAACGGCAAGAAGCAGCGCAAGGAATTTCTTCATTGTTTGTTCTCCTCCTTATTGGTTTTTCAAACTTTTTTATTAAACGCGGGAAGCGTTAATAAACTTTATGTATTTCCGGCGCTTCAGTCCTCAAAGAGCCGCGCCATGGAAATGCCGAGCTTTTCGCTCATGAGAAAGAGCGTTTCGAGCGACACGCCCTTGACCTCGGCGGCATTGTTCGCCTCGATCTGGCTCACAAAGCTCACGCTCCGGCCGATCGCCTCGGCGAACTGCTCCTGCGTCATGCCGCGCATCTTGCGGTAGTAGGCGATCCGCAGACCGAGTATTCTGAATCGTTCTCTGTAGTCCTCACGCATACATTTTTCCCCTCACGGCAAACCCGTTTACCGGAGCGTGGTTAGTATGTACAAAGACCCCCGGTTCGATTTACTAATTTTAACGAGTAAAGCATAAAATAGTAAATCATCCAGTAGTGTGTTTTTCTACACTCAGAGTGTAACATTTCCGTACAGTGGCGAAAATTGTTTCACTGGGACGGACGAAATCCGTCATTCTGCCGAAAAGCGGACGTTTTTCCTCCGGCGCGGCGGTCACTCCGCGCCGCTGATCTCGACGTATTCACGCAGGCCGTCGCGCATGGTCTCCTCATAAATTTCCCGCGCGCCGGATACGGAGTCGAGCGCGCTCTCGTCGCAGGCGAGCGCGTAGGCGACCGAGCCGTCCGAGCAGGTGAAGGCGTAAAACGGCAGACCGCGCACGCTGCGAAGCTCCACGGCGGTCACGGAGACCGTACCGTCGTCGGCGCTGTCCCATGTGACGGCATTCGACGCCGCTTTTTTGATGGCAAGCGCCGGAACGTCCGCGGCGCCGTCGAGATACACCGCGCGGAGGACCGCCTGGTTGAAGTCGCCGGTATAAAGAAAACTGAAGCGCACGCTGCACTCGCTCTGCGCGGTGCCGCCCGTGCCGCGGAAGGTGATCACGCCGTTGTCGTTCTCCGCCGCCGTACCGAGCTCCAGCCCGTAATTGCGCAGCAGGCCGATGAGACCGCTGTGCTCCAGAAACGTCCGCGCCGCGTTTTCCGGCTGGGAAGAGGCAAGGAACGCCTCCTGCTTATCGTAATTGTCCGGCGTGAGCGCCGGGGCGTTGGGGTTCTGCAAAAGGAGCGAGCCGTTTTCCGAAACGGAATATGTCACGCTGCCCCAGCCGTTTGCGGCGACGTTCGCCGCCACGGTCTCGCCGAGCGCCGTGAGATCCACAGACTTCAAAACGCCGAGCGTCACGGTATCGGGCGGGGTGTAATCGCAGTCGAACCGGTTGACGGAAACGCGCCGCCCGCTGCCGGTCTTGCCGGTTTCGATGGGCGCGGCGGTCTGCTCCGTCTGAAAGGCGCTGCCGCCCGCGCCGGGGTCAAGCTGCGGCACGGAAAGGGGCCGGTCCTCCGTGTCGGGGGTCTTGTCCCGTCCGGGAAGCAGCAGAATGATGGCGGCGACCGCGGCGATAAGCATCACGCCGAGGAATATCCAGCCCGCAAGCATGACCTTCTTCTGCGAAGCGCGCCGCGCGCGGCGGGAGGTATTTTCTTCCTGACGGGGTTTTCGGTAGTTTTTCATGGTGAGTTCCTTTTGAAGCCTCCCTTGTGTAAAGGGAGGTGGGTTTTGCCGCAGGCAAAAGCCGGAGGGATTGTCGTTTACCCCTCAGTCAGCCTTACGGCTGCCAGCTCCCCTGTTAGGGGCGCCAAGTTGGTTTTCTGCAAACCCACTTGCCTCCCCTCGACAGGGGAGGTGGCAAAAACGAAGTTTTTGACGGAGGGGTTATCATTTTCCGAAAACTACAATCCCTCAGTCTCGCTTCGCTCGACAGCTCCCTTTACACAAGGGAGCCTTTTTCGTTTATGCGAGCGCTGCCCAGGCGCAGCCGAGGAGCGTGGCATCGCCGGCGAAGAGGAATTCCGCGCCGCCGAGACCGTGCCGTTTCGTATACTCCGCGATCAGCGCTTCCATCCGGGGACGCAGCACGGGGTTGAGCTTGAGCATCGTCCCGTCCGCGCAGATGCCGGTGAGCGCCCCCGCGCCGAAGCCGCGCTCGCGCAGAATGGCGCACAGGCATGCCGCGGCGATGCGCGCAGCGCGCTCGAGAAGCATCGTGTTGATCTCGGAAGCAAAGCGGCGGTCCTTCTCCGTTTCGAGCGCTTCGGCAACGGCGTTGCCGCCCATGGGGCCAAGACAAAAAGCGTCCACCATTGCGCTCGTAACGGAGAGCGCGGCGATATTCTCCCCGCTCTTCGCCGAGAGAAATCCTTCCTTTGCCGCAAGGAGCAGCGTTTCGCGCAGCAGCAGACGGTAGTATGCCCCGGAGATCATTTTTTCCGCCGGGTGGTCGCCGGGCAGCCCGGAGGCCTCGTCCACGGCAATGTCCGCCGTGCCGCGCAGCGCGCGGCCGAAGCAGCCGGATTCGAGATTGACGAGCGTTTCGCCGCCCATCGCCACCGTTTCGGGCGATTTCGTGACGTCGCACGCCTTCACATGGCAGCAGGCGTTCGTGCCGGTGCCGAGAATAAAGCCGATGAAGTCGGCGTAGCGCGAGCGGTCACACGATGCCATGCCGCCGAGCATGGAGCCGACGGTGTCGTTGATGAGCCGCCAGCGGCGAGTGCCGGACGCGCCGAGCGCGCGCATCGCCGTTTCGATGCCCTCGCATACGAGCTTTCCCTCCGCGCCGGTGACGCGCGATTCCTTGCCCATGCTGATGATGCGCCCGTCGCCATTCGGCAGGCACTCGCACGGAAACGAAAACGCGATGCACGCGCGGTCGGCGTCGCCCGCAACGGTGAGCGCAAGCTCCGCAAAGGCGCGGAACATCTCTTCCGCGCTTGTGTCCTTGCCGAGCGTGCCGGGCATACGGCGCTTTTGGAGCGCTTCCGTGACGGGCTTTCCCGCCTCGTCAAAGCGGACGCGTCCGGCGCGCAGATTCGTGCCGCCGGCGTCGAGTACGAGAACGCTCTCGCCCGTGCGCGGCGCGCTCGCCGCGGGAAGGAACGACGGCAGCATCATCAGCGTAGAGGCCTCTCCGCGCAGACCGGCGCGCATGTCGGCAACGTAGGCGTCCGTCAGATCCTCAAAGGGCTGCTGCTCATAGAACATGTTGTGTCGCCGGAGAAATTCTTCGGCGGTTTCCTTTGTACACATAGCGGTCTCTCCCCCGTTCGGGCGCGTTTTCCGGCGTCCGGGATGTAATATTTCTTCGGTCAGGCGCGCTCGAGCGGCGTGCATGTATTGCCGGAGATCTTCCAGCGGCTGCAGCCGCCGTTGAACGCGAAGGGCGCGAAGTAGATGTCCGTCGGCCCGCAGTGGACGGAGCCGTCCGCAGCGGTGGACCAGCCTTCGCCGGTGTGGGGCTTGCCATCCGGGTCGGTGATGGTGAAAAGGCCGTCGTTGCGCAGCTCCAGCTTCCATTCCCCGCCGTCCGCGTCCACATAGGTGTACGTTCCCGCCGGGACGGGCGGGGCGGGCGTGGGCGTGGGCTCCGCCGGGGTGGGTTCCGCCGTCGG
>OGWZ01003022.1_pt1 | contig 12077 bp, 9 predicted proteins | sample 1576141 | NCBI WGS metagenome assembly OGWZ01 (sample SAMEA3541512, study PRJEB24748) | human gut metagenome | biome: human gut; feature: human-associated habitat; material: faeces | place: China | collected 2012
AGGTCGACTCGTCCGAGATGGCGTTTAAGATCTGCGGCAGCATGGCATTCAAGGAGGCCTGCCAGAAGGCCGGCCCGACGCTCCTCGAGCCCATTATGAAGGTCGTCGTTACGGCGCCGGAAAGCTATATGGGCGACGTCATGGGCGATATCAATGCCCGCCGCGGCCAGATCGCCGGCACGGACATCCGCAACGGTGCGGCGATCGTCACGGCGAACGTGCCCCTGGCATCCATGTTCGGCTATGCGACCGACCTGCGCAGCAAAACGCAGGGCCGCGCGACCTACAGCATGGAGCCCAGCCACTTCGTAGAGCTGCCGAAGTCTCTTCAGGAGAAGATCATCCACGGCAGCAACTGACCTGCGCAACCGGCACAATGTGCCTTATAAGAAAGTAAGTCACAACATTATTTTAGAATTAGGAGGATATTCTAATGGCAAAGCAGATGTACAATAGAACCAAGCCCCATGTCAATATCGGCACCATCGGCCATATCGACCACGGCAAGACCACCCTGACCGCTGCGATCACCAAGGTTCTGTCCCTGGCTGACCCGAACAGCGCCGAGTTCGCTGCCTACGACCAGATCGATAAGGCTCCGGAAGAAAAAGCGCGTGGCATCACGATCAACACCGCTCACGTTGAGTACCAGACCGACGACCGCATCGGCCTTGACGGCACCGAGATCAAGGGCCGCCACTATGCGCACGTCGACTGCCCGGGCCACGCCGACTATATCAAGAACATGATCACCGGCGCTGCTCAGATGGACGGCGCGATCCTCGTTATCGCTGCTTCCGACGGCCCGATGGCTCAGACCCGTGAGCACCTGCTGCTTGCCCGTCAGGTCAACGTTCCGTACGTTCTGGTGTTCCTGAACAAGGTTGACCAGGTCGACGATCCCGAGCTGCTTGAGCTCGTCGAGATGGAAGTCCGTGAGCTGCTCGACAAGTACGACTTCCCGGGCGACGACACCCCGATCATCAAGGGCTCCGCTCTGAACGCGCTGATCTCCGAGTCCACCGATCCGAAGGCCCCCGAGTACAAGTGCATCTGGGAGCTCATGGACGCTGTTGACACTTGGATCAAGACTCCGGACCGTGCTGCTGACAAGCCGTTCCTGATGCCCATCGAGGACGTGTTCACCATCTCCGGCCGCGGCACCGTCGTTACCGGCCGTGTCGAGCGTGGCATCGTCAAGGTTGGCGATAAGGTCGAGATCGTCGGCATCAAGGACACCCAGGAGACCACCGTCACCGGCACCGAGATGTTCCACAAGACCCTCGAGTTCGCCGAGGCTGGCGACAACGTCGGCTGCCTGCTCCGCGGCATCGACAAGAAGGGCGTTGAGCGTGGCCAGGTCCTCGCTGCTCCGAAGTCCATCCACCCGCACACCAAGTTCAAGGGCCAGGTTTACGTTCTGTCCAAGGAAGAGGGCGGCCGTCACACCCCGTTCTTCAACAACTACCGTCCCCAGTTCTACTTCCGTACCACCGACGTGACCGGCGTCATCAGCCTCCCCGAGGGTGTTGAGATGTGCATGCCCGGCGATAACGTCGACATGGACGTCGAGCTGATCACCCCGATCGCGATCGAGGTTGGCCTGCGTTTCGCTATCCGTGAAGGCGGCCGTACCGTTGGTTCCGGTGTTGTCATCGCCATCAACGAGTAATTTTCAGCATGCAAAATTCCTCTCCGGCATCTGCCGGAGAGGAATTTTTTTGTTTTTCGACAAAATTGTTTCAAGCACGAAACTTTAATTACTTTTCAAATGCTTTTTTAAGAATTGCGGCCTATATTTCGTGGTTAAAAAAGGCTTCTTGCTTCGCGCCGATGGGATGCGGACACCTGTGTCCGACATTTTGCCGGCACCTTTTCCATGTATGTTTGCTTGGAACTTAAAGGAGGCAAAATTCCATGAAAAAATGCGCAAGACATTGAGCCTGATACTGGCCCTGGCGCTGGCATTCAGTCTCGCTGCTGTCCCGGCTTTCGCGGCAGACACCACGGAGGCGGAGACCAGCACATCCGACACGGCCTATGGCCAGCTGCACAACGGCCTGCTCAGTGAGATCCTGAGCCGGATCGACATCGCCAATGACGATAACTTCATTCACGGCATTGTCGGCGTAAATATTAAGGATCTGGTCGACCACATTGGCAGCGACAGCAATTTCGTCCACGGCATCGTGAACGTGGACGTGGGCGATCTGTTCAAGGACATCGCCAGCAACAATAACTACATGCACGGCATCATCACCATCACCGGCAACACGGTGAACATCAACTTCGGTCAGGTCATCGGCGACATTGCCGCCGGCGGCGCGATCAGCGAGGCCGCCCAGCAGGCGCTTGCCGAGATCCTGAAAGCCTTTGGTATGACGCAGACCGGCATCAATGCCATCCTGACGGGCTTTGCCGGCAGCATCCTCACAAACGATCAGATCGCGCAGCTGCTGTCTCAGCTCATTTCTTCGGCGAATATGAACCTGAAGAACATTGTGACGATCATCTGTGCGCTCGACAACAGCCGCACCATCACGCTCCAGCAGGCGATGGCGCTGCTGGAAAAGTACATTTCCCAGATAGGCAACAACAGCGGCAGCGGCAACAACAGTGACAGTGGCAACAACAGCGGCAGCGGCACCGGCACGGAGCCGACGCAGTCGGCCGGCCTGCTGGATACGACCAACCACAACGCCTATGCTTCCGGCCGCACCGCGACCACCTTTGTGCCCAACGGCACGCTCACGCGCGCCGAGGCGGCCAAGCTGCTCTATGAGCTCATGACCGCACAGGCGCACAAGCAGTATGACCGCAGCGACAATGGCTTCAGCGATGTTCCGGCCGGCAAGTGGTACGCGGTCGCGGTCAGCACGCTGGCCAATGCCGGCGCCATCAAGGGCTACAGCAACGGCACGTTCCAGCCGGGCAAGCCCATCAACCGCGCGGAATTTGTGACCATTCTGACCGGGATCTACGGTGTGAACACGTCCAAGGGCATGCCGTTTGCCGATGTAGGCAGCGCATGGTGTCATGATGCGGTCGCTACGGCCTATGCCAACGGCTGGGTCGGCGGCTATGCGGATGGCACGTTCCACCCGAACCAGACCATCACGCGCGCCGAGGCGGTGACTATCCTCAACCGCGTGCTTGGCCGCAGCTGCGACCTGACGTTCGTGCAGGCCAATGCGCAGGCAGCGTCGCACTTTACCGACGTCACGCCCGGCGCATGGTACTACGCCGCAGTTACCGAGGCCTCGGTCGGCCACACCTTTACGGAGCTGACCGGCATTGAGCGCTGGACGGCGCTCGCCTGAGCCCCAAGGCATCTGCCTGAACCCGAACGAAACCAAAACTCCCGGCACATTCCTGCCGGGAGTTTTTTTGCCCATTCATCGCAGACCGTGCATGAAGCCGTCCATCGCCGTCGCGTGGATGTCGCCGCCGATGACGCGGTTGCGGTAGACGAACAGCTGCGCGAGCACAGTGTCCGTCGAGCCCTCGTAGTTCGTCACGCGGTAGGTATAGGCTGTGCACGTCTCGCCGGCGTAAGTGGACAGGTCAAATCCCTGCTGCTTTTGCAGGGCGTTGTAATCGCTGAATACACCGCTGAACACACGCGGGATCACGATCTCCTGCGCCGTTTCCGTCGCGGGATCCGCCTCCCAGCCGAGCGCCTGCAGATAGGCAATGCGCCCGTCCGTCGTCGTGACGTTGTAGTGCGCCGAGAGCACGCCGCCGTTGCTGCGCCAGATGACGGCCAGCGCCAGCAGCACGGCCAGACCGATGAGCGCATACACGACCGTCCGTCTTGTCCAGTGAAAGGATTTGAGCTTCATAACCACACCTCGTAACAAGCCTATTCAAATTTGCCGCCGGATATGTTATAATACGTCCAATGGCCGTAAAGGAGGGGCGCGCATGATCCGTCTGGACAAATATCTGGCCGATACCGGCGCTGCTTCCCGGCGCGAGGCCAAGGCGTATATCCGCCGCGGCGAGGTTACGGTCGATGGTGTGCCCGCCCGCGCGCCGGAGCAGAAGATCGCGGAGACCGCTGTCGTCTGCCTGCGCGGACAGGTCCTGCGCTATCAGGCATATCATTACTATATGCTCCATAAACCCGCCGGCGTCCTCACCGCGACGGCCGACCGCAGTCAGCCGACGGTGCTCGATCTGTTCCCGCCGGAGCTGCGGCGCTTCGGGCTCGTGCCCGCCGGGCGGCTCGATAAGGACACGACCGGCCTGCTGCTCGTTACGGACGACGGGGACTATGTCCACCGTGTCATCACGCCGAAAAAGCACGTGCCGAAGGTCTACTTCGCGCGCACGGATGGACAGCCCACGAGCGCGGATGTGGACCGTTTTGCACAGGGCGTTGTCCTCGGCGACGGGACGCAGTGCCTGCCCGCCCGGCTGGAGCTGCTGCCGGAGCAGGGTGGCTGCCGCGTCACGGTCTATGAAGGGAAATATCATATGGTCAAGCGGATGCTGGCCGGCTGCGGGACGCCCGTTTTGCAGCTGCACCGGCTGTCGATCGGGGCGCTGACGCTCGATCCCGCGCTGTCACCGGGCGCTTACCGGGAATTGCAGCCCGCTGAGGCGATGCTCGTTTTCTCGCTTCCAGCTTCGTGATAATTTACAAAAGTTCGGGAAATTATCCGACTATCTCACGAAATTTCGAAAATTATTCACAAAAAACGACCATTTTTCTATTGAAAAATGCACATAAATCGTCTATTATGTAAAGTAGGAAATTGGTAGGTGCTGTGGGAGACTGCGGCGGCCGTTCGTAGGAGGAAAAGATATGTCGAGCAGAATTTTTCAGGGCGTGATCGTTCAGATGAAAGATGCCACCACGCGCTGCATTGGTGTTGTGGACGAGCAGGGGTTTGTCATTGCCTGCAGTGAGCTTTCGATGATCGGCTCGCGCCTGGATGACTTTCAGGCCGCGGTGGGTGAAGTGCAGGAGCAGCTGTTTGCAACGGACGCACGCACGTATAAGATTCTGTCTGCCAGCACGGCGCGTTTTGAGTATGCCGTGTTTGTCGAGGGCAATGACCAGACGGCGCGCAGCATCTGCATTCTCGCGGCCGTCGGCATGACGGAGGCCAGCACGAACTTTGAGGAAAAGCACAATAAGGCCGCCTTCGTTAAGAACATCATTTCGGACAACATTCTCCCCGGCGACGTGTATGTGCGCGCCAAGGAGCTGCATTTTACCACCGACGTGCCGCGCGCTGTGCTGCTGGTGCGTCAGGTGAACGTGACGGATATCGCCGTGCTCGAGCTGATCCAGAACATGTTCCCGGACCGGCAGCATGATTTTGTGCTCAGCGTGAGCGAGTCGGACATTGTCGTCATCAAGGAAATGACGCCGGACGAGACCTCGGAGGATGTTTGCGCGCTGGCCGAGAGCATTGAGCGCGCCGTGCACACGGAGCTGCACGTGCAGACGGTCATCGGCATCGGCACGACGGCCAACCACCTGCGCGAGCTGGCCGACCGCTATAAGGAGGCGCAGGTCGCCATCGAGGTCGGCAAGGTGTTTGAAAACGAGAAGCCGGTCATTCACTATGACAACCTCGGCATCGGCCGCATCATTTATCAGCTGCCGACGACGCTGTGCGAGATGTTCCTGTCCGAAGCGTTCAAGAAAAACCCCATCGAGGCGCTCGATGAGGACACGCTCGACACGATCAATCGCTTCTTTGAGAACAATCTCAACGTTTCGGAGACGGCGCGCAAGCTCTACGTCCATCGAAACACTTTGGTATACCGGTTGGAGAAAGTCAAGAAGATCACGGGCCTGGATCTGCGCGAGTTTGAGGATGCAATCCTCTTCAAGGTCGCGGTCATGGTAAAGCAATACCTCGATTCTCAGAACACTGCCAAGTTCTGAGACCTACCCGGGCGGGCGTAAGCCCAACATATTGGAGGACATCTTATGGTTCAAATGAACGATGTGAAGATGGTCTACGGGAACACGGAGGCTGCGGCCCTCAATGGGATCAGTTTTACGATCAACGAGGGCGAGTTCGTGTTTCTGGTCGGACCGTCCGGCTCCGGCAAGACGACGATCATCAAACTGATCACCGGCGAGCTGAGCCCCACATCCGGACAGATCACGGTCAACGGCTTTGACATGCAGGGCATCAAGCGCCGCAAGCTGCCGAAGCTGCGCCGGACACTGGGCGTCATTTTTCAGGATTTTCGCCTGATCGACAAAATGACGTTGTATGAAAACGTTGCGTTTGCCATGCGCGTGGTGGGAGCTTCCAACAAGGAGATCCGCCGCCGCGTGCCGCAGGTGCTCGAGCTGGTCGGCCTGGCCGACCGGGAAAAGCGCTTTCCGGCGGAGCTTTCCGGCGGTGAGCAGCAGCGCGTGGCCATCGCCCGCGCGCTCGTGAACAATCCGCGCATGATCATCGCGGACGAGCCGACCGGCAACCTCGACCCGGTGCGCAGTCTGGAGCTGATGCTGCTGCTGGAGAAGATCAACGAGCTCGGCACCACGGTCCTCGTGGTGACGCACGAAAAGGAACTGGTCGACGCTTTTTCCAAGCGCGTCATCTCTATCGACGCCGGAAGAGTCATCAGTGACGGATTGGACGGGTACTACGGATATGAAGCTGAATAGATTCAACTACCTGATGACGCAGGGCGTGAAAAACATCTTCACGCACGGTTTCATGTCCTTCGCGTCGATCACGATCATCATCGCGTGCCTGCTCATCATGGGCAGCTTTTCGCTGCTGACGCTCAACATCGACGCGAACATCGACCGCCTGCAAAATCAGAACGAGGTCATTGCCTACGTCGATGAGACGCTCTCGGAGGACGAGGCCCGGGCCATCGAGCCCCAGGTCGCCGCGGTGCCGAATGTCGCCACGGTCGAATTCGTCACGCGCGAGCAGGCCATGCAGACGTTCGAGGCCGAGTATGACTCCGACCTCTTTGACAACATTGACGCCTCGGTCTTTCGTCATCGCTACGTCGTGACGCTCGACGATCTGTCGCTCATGAAGGACACGCAGGCCGCGCTCAAGAATGTCGACGGCATCGCCGATGTGACCGCGCACCTGGATTACGCGGAAAACTTTATTACGTTCCGGAACATTGTGAGCGTTGTCTCCGTCGTTTTGATCGTGATCCTCATCGCGGTGTCCCTGTTTATTATGACCAACACCATCAAGCTGGCCACGTTCGGCCGGCGTGAAGAGATCGCCATCATGAAGATGGTCGGTGCGACGAATGGCTTCATCCGTCTGCCGTTTGTGGTCGAGGGCCTTGTGCTCGGCCTGGTCGGCGGTCTGGTCGCGTTCCTGCTCCAGTGGGGACTTTACAGCCTGATCGTCAGCAAGATCATGTCCACCATGGCGGCCGGTATCATCACGGTGCTCCCGTTTGCATCCGTGGCGCTGCCGCTGCTGCTGGTGTTCCTTGGCGTGGGTGTGCTCGTCGGCGTGTTCGGCGGCCTCACGGCCATTCGCAACTATCTGAAAGTTTAAGGAGGAAATCGAATGAAGATGAACCGCAAAGTCGTTCGATCCGTCATTTGTGTGCTGCTTGCGTTGATTTTTATCGTTTCGCTCATGACGGCGCTGATCCCGATCAATGCCAGCGCGGCGTCGCAGTCGGAGATCAACCAGCTCACGCAGCAGCGTAAGGAGCTGCAGGCCAAGCAGAAGGAGCAGCAGAAAACCATCAACAATCTCCGCTCTAAGAAGGCCAGTGTGGTCGATCAGAAGGCCGCGCTGGATCAGGAAAACGATCTGGCGCAGCAGGAGATCGAGGTCGTCAAGCAGCAGATCACGGCCTATGACCAGCAGATCGAGGACAAGGGCGTTGAGCTCGAGGAAGCCAAGCAGGAAGAAGAGGCCCAGACGGTGCGCTTCCGCGGCTGCGTGCGCCATCTTGAGGAGTACGGCCAGATGTCGTACATCGCCATTCTGCTCGAGGCGACCAGCCTCTCTGACCTCCTTGCCCGCATGGACATGGTCGGCGAGGTCATTGCATATAATAAACAGGTGCAGGCCGACATGACGGCCGCCCGTGAAAAGGTCGAGACCGTCAAGGCCGAGCTTGAGGACGCCCGTACCGAGCTGCAGGATAAGCAGTCCGAGCTGGAGACCAAGCAGGTCGAGCTGCAGCAGAAGGTGTCCGAGGCCAACGCGCTGCTCGCCAGCCTGGAGTCGGATATCAACGCTTATAAGAGCGTCTACGATCAGTACGAGCAGCAGCAGAAGAACGTACAGTCGCAGATCGATCAGCAGGTCGCGGATCTGCGCCGCCAGGAAGAGGCGAACAAGAAAAACGACCCCAGCTATGATGCGGGCAAGGACAACGGCGCCACCGGCTCCATGATGTGGCCGTGCCCGTCCTGCCATACGATCACGTCGGAGTTCGGCTGGCGCTACCACCCGATCTATCACACGCAGAAGTATCACTCCGGTGTGGACATCGGCGCGAGCTATGGCGCGAGCATCGTTGCGGCCGACGGCGGCACGGTCATCACGGCCGGCGCTGTGTCCGGTTATGGCAACTGTGTCGTCATCAACCATGGCAACGGCATCACCACGCTCTATGGCCACATGAGTTCCATCGCGGTCTCCTCCGGCCAGAAGGTCTCCAAGGGCCAGACGATCGGTTATGTCGGCTCGACCGGCAACTCCACCGGCCCGCATCTGCACTGGGAGGTCACGGTCAACGGCGTGCGCCAGAACCCGCTCAACTATGCGCGCTGATCGGACATATTTTGACTGAATGAAACTGCCGGGCAGCCGGAAAATGGCTGCCCGGCTCATCTGCTGCATTGGGGCTGCCCGATGCAGGCGGCAAATGGACCCGGAGGGATAGCATGGACGAACACAAGCCACAGGAACAGGCATCGGAAAAAGTGCCCGCCCGCAGAAAAAGCGGCAGAATGCACGGCTGGAGGGCGAGTATCCTTGCCTGTGTGATCTGTATTCTGGTGACTGCGCTGGTCACGTCGATGATCTTCGTCGGCAAGTTCGGCGGCAGCAGCAACTATAAGCTCGCGCTGAAGTTTGCGCAGGTCAAGCAGGTCGTGGATAAAGACTATATCGGCGACGCGGACGACACGGCGATCAGCGACGCATCATCGAGCGCGATCATCAGCGCCATCGGCGATAAGTGGAGCTATTACATGACGGCCGAGGAATACAAGGCCTATCAGATGTACTCCAACAATGAGTACGCCGGCATCGGCGTGACCATCCAGCTCGACGACAAGACGAAGGGCTTTCGCATCACAGCCGTGACGAGCGACTCGCCCGCGGCGAAGGCCGGCCTCCAGCAGGGGGACATCATCACGGCGATCGACGGTGAGGACGTCACGGGCAAGACGCTCTCGGACGTGCAGAGCACCATCCGCGCCAAGCTCAACAAGACGCTCAAGCTCACCATTCAGGACTCCGCCGGCAAGAGCCAGACCGTCACGCTCGACTGTACGGTCATTTACACCGATCCCGTGACGTATAAGCTCATGGATAACGGCGTCGGCTATGTCCAGATCCGCAACTTTGAGACCGGCGGCGGCAGCCGTGCCGTGCAGGCAGTCGATAAGCTGCTGGACCTCGGCGCAAAGTCGCTGGTGTTCGACCTGCGCGATAACCCCGGCGGCCTGCTCTCGGAGCTCATCACGATCCTGGATCACCTGCTGCCGCAGGGCGACCTGTTCGTGAGCGTCGACGGCAACGGAAAAGAGACCGTCACGCAGAGCGACAGCGTCTGCGTCAAAGTGCCGATGGCGGTCATCGTCAACGGCAACACCTACAGTGCGGCGGAGTTTTTCGCGGCCGCGCTGCAGGAGTATGACTGGGCGACCATCGTCGGCCAGAACACGACCGGCAAGGGCCGCAGCCAGACGACCATCGCGCTTCCGGACGGCAGCGCCGTGCACATCTCGAGCCGGAAGTATCTCACGCCCAACCGCGTGGACCTGTCCGAGCAGGGCGGCCTTGTGCCGGATGTCGTCGTGGCCCCGGCCGCGGACAGCGATGTCGATGCGCAGCTTGAGGCAGCGATCGCTGCGCTGCGCTGAATCAACGGAGATATACTGAAATTTCAATGATATAAGGAGACGGATTATGGCGATCGACAGCAGATATAAGATGAGTCAGGAGCGTTTGGACACGCTCAAGGAAGAACTGCATTACCTCGAGACGACCCGCGAGAAAGAAGTCGCGGAGCTCATCAAGGAGGCGCGCTCGTTCGGCGACCTGTCGGAGAACAGCGAGTATGACGAGGCCAAGACGGAGCAGGGCAAGCTCTACTCCCGCATTGCCGAGATCACGGACCTGATCGAGAACGCCGAGGTCGTGGAGAAGGTCGAGGTCGCGGCGGACGTCGTGACCATCGGCAGCCACGTGCGCGTGCTCGACGTCGACGAGGACGTGGAAGAGGAGTACACCATCGTCGGCTCGCAGGAGGCCAACCCCATGGAGGGCTGCATTTCGGACGACAGCCCGTTCGGCTTCGCACTCAAGGGCCACAAGGTCGGCGAGACCGTCACGGTAACAGCCCCGGTCGGCGAGCTGCAGTTTAAGATCATTGCCGTCGAAAACGAAGACTGAGGAGTCCATCATGAACGAAGAGAGAAAGAACCAGCAGGCGGCGGCAGAGCCGTCCCTGTCCGAGATCCTTCAGGTGCGCCGCGACAAGCTCAAGGCGCTGCAGGACGCCGGGCGCGACCCCTTTGTGCAGACGCGCTTTGAGCGCAGCGCCTATTCGGCGGATATCAAGAACGATTTTGACGCCTATGACGGCAAAACGCTGCAGGCTGCCGGCCGCATCATGTCCAAGCGCGGCATGGGCAAGGCCATCTTCTGCGACATTCAGGACGACCGCGGCCAGATCCAGCTCTACGTCCGCAAGGACGCCGTCACCGAGCAGGAGTTTGCCGATTTCCGCAAGTATGACATTGGCGACATCATCGGCGTGCGCGGCTATGCGTTCAAGACCAAGACAGGGGAGATCTCCATCCACGTGCAGCAGGTCACGCTGCTCAGCAAGTCCCTGCGCCCGCTGCCGGAGAAGTTCCATGGCATGACGAACACGGAGCTGCGCTACCGCCAGCGCTATGTGGATCTCATCATGAACCCTGAGAGCAAGCGCAATTTCCAGATCCGCAGCCGGTTCGTGGCCTATCTGCGCCGCTATTTGGACGGCCTGGGCTTCATGGAGGTCGAGACCCCCGTGCTCAGCCCCATCGCCGGCGGCGCGACGGCGCGCCCGTTCATCACGCACCACAACACGCTTGACATTGATATGTATATGCGCATTGCGACCGAGCTGCACCTCAAGCGCCTGATCGTCGGCGGCATTGAGCGCGTGTATGAGGTCGGCCGCATCTTCCGCAACGAGGGCATGGACACCAAGCACAATCCGGAGTTCACGACCTGTGAGCTCTATCAGGCCTATACCAACCTCGACGGCATGATGGACATCCTCGAGGGCATCCTCTCCGGCGCGGCCAAGGAGATTCTCGGCACGTATCAGCTCCAGTGGCTGGGCCACGATGTGGACCTCACGCCGAGCTGGCGCCGCGTGACCATGGCCGACGCTGTCAAGGACGTCACGGGGGCGGACTTCATGGCCATCCTCGGCGACGCGGACGCGGCAGTCGCCCTCGCCAAGAGCGTGGGCGTGGACATGGAAAACGTCGCCCACACGTGGGGCAACGCGCTCTATGAGACGTTCGACCAGAAGGTCGAGTCCACGCTCATCCAGCCGACATTCATCACCATGTACCCCGTGGAGGTCAGCCCGCTGGCCAAGCGCAGCCCCGAGCAGCCCGCGCTCACCGAGCGCTATGAGATGTTCATCTGCGGCTGCGAGATGGGCAACGCCTTCTCTGAGCTCAACGACCCCATCGACCAGTATCAGCGCTTCAAAGCACAGGCCGAAAAGCGCGCCCACGGCGATGAAGAGGCCAACATGATGGACGAGGACTTCGTCATGGCGCTCGAATACGGTATGCCGCCCACCGGCGGCTTGGGCTTCGGCATTGACCGCTGCGCCATGCTGCTGTGCGGCGCAAGCTCCATCCG
>OGWZ01003027.1_pt1 | contig 12060 bp, 12 predicted proteins | sample 1576141 | NCBI WGS metagenome assembly OGWZ01 (sample SAMEA3541512, study PRJEB24748) | human gut metagenome | biome: human gut; feature: human-associated habitat; material: faeces | place: China | collected 2012
GTCGACGGCATGAGCTGCAACCACTGCAAAATGAGCGTTGAAAAAGGCCTCGGTGGCTTGGATGGCGTCACAAGCGCAGAAGTTTCCCTGGAAAACAAAACCTGCACCATCGAAACCACCCGCGATCCACAGACACTGCCGCTGGAGGAAACCCTTTCCGAACTCGGGTTCACCTTCACCGGCCTGCAAAATAATGATCAAACACCAGAAAGGATGACCAACATGAGTGAAAAAACCTACACCGCAACCGTCAACATCGAAGGCATGGCCTGCAACCACTGCAAAATGAGCGTCGAAAAAGGCCTTGGCGGCCTTGACGGCGTCACCACAGCTGAAGTTTCCCTCGACGACAAAAACTGCAAAATCACCACCACCGTCGACCCAGCCAGCCTGCCGATCGAAAAGACCATCACCGATCTCGGCTTCACCTTCAAAAGCGTGGAAGCCTGATCCCCCGCACAAGGAGAAGGAAAATGCAAGCCAACAAAACCGAGATCACCCGCCTGCTCAAAACCGCCCGCGGACAGATCGACGGCCTCATCCGCATGGTCGAAGAAGACCGCTACTGCATCGACATCTCCAACCAGCTCCTTTCCACACAGGCGCTCCTTGGCACCATCAATGCAGAAGTGCTCACCGCCCACGTCGACCACTGTGTGCGCCAGGCTTTTGAAAGCGGCGATGCCGCAGAGGAAGAAAAAAAGATCGACGAGCTCCAGGCCGTGCTCAAACGCCTCAGCAAATAGCGATCACAAAAAAGCGTCCTGCCGATCAAAAACGATCAGCAGGACGCCATTTTTTTGCAGCGATCCTCAGAGCGTCGTCACCAGCTCGTCCAGACTGCGCGTTTTTTCGTGCAGCGGCGATGGCGCAGCATCCTCAGCAGGATAGCCCATCGGCATCAGGAGCACAGGCTTGTGATTCTGCGCAAGGCCCAATGCTTCTGCCAGCTTCGATGGCGGAAAATAGCCCACCCAGCAGGAACCGATCCCTTCCTCCCAGGCCACCAGCATCATGTGTGTGGCAACGATGGCCGCATCCTGTTCCGCGCTCGTGATTCCGTCCTCCAGCGGATTTTTCCAGGTGCGGTCCGTCTCCGCGCATACACAGAGAATGACAGGCGCATTAAAACCATATTTCGTCAATCCAGCAACCTTCGCGCGCGCATCTGCGCTTTCGAGTACATACACATGCACCGCCTGATTGTTGCAGGCCGTCGGCGCCAGCTGCCCAGCAACAAGAATGCGATGCAGCGATTCTTCGCTGATCGGCGCATCCTTGAATTTGCGCACCGAATAGCGGGCGCGGGCAAGAGAAATAAATGCATTCATGATCGTGACCCTCTTTCATTTTGTTTTTTCCATTATACCACCATCATCCTTCCACCACCCATCGTTCGAAAATTCGAATAAAGGTACCCACTATCATTCAATCTTTCGATTGGACAAATCGCATCGCTGATGATATAGTATGGGCAAGTAAATAAGACCAGATGAAGCAGAAGGGAAAATCGTTCATCGATGCCGACGAAGCAACGCGAGATTTGCCGATCCCGCGGAATCTTTCAGGCTTATCCGAAGGCAACCGTCCGACGGATATGGGGATCTTCTGCCGATGGGACTCTGAAGAGCATCTCATCCTTGGATAAGATCTTCCAGAAAGGTTTTATCCAAAGATAAGATCACCGTAGAAGTAAAACTTTCAGGTTAGTATACAGAGGGACGACAAGGCAGCATACGCCGCCTGTGTACGTCCATTTTGTTTGCCAGAAATTTTTACATCCTTCCCATCATCTCCAGGCAAAGTGCGACACACAGGCAGGCCATGCGGCCAGGCGCCTGTGTTTTTCTTTTGGCAGAGAAAGTACCCAGGATGGAGACAACGAAAGGACTGTAAAAAATGAACAGCAAACAGCACCAAAAAGGCACACAGCAACTCAAGAAAAACCTCGGCCTTTCCACAGCAATGGCCACCGTCGTCGGCTGCGTTATCGGCAGCGGCGTCTTTCTCAAGCCACAGGCCATCTACACCGCCACAGGCGGCGCACCTGGCCTCGGCATGCTCGCCTGGATCATCACCGGGCTCATCTGCATCGCCGCCGCAATGACCTTTGCCGAAGTCGCCATCATGATCCCAAAAACCGGCGGCATGGTCGTTTATCTTGAAGAAGCCTTTGGCAAACGCGTCGGTTTTCTCGCAGGCTGGATGCAGACCGTTCTCTTCTACCCAGCGATGATCGCCGCCCTCTCCGTTGCATTCGGCCAGCAGGCCGCGCTCTTCTTCGGCGACGCCATGATCGTGCCGATCGCCATCATCTGCGTCTTCATCATCCTCGTGCTGAACGTCCTCGGTTCCGCCGTCGGTGGTGGCGCGCAGGTTCTCTTCACCATCTGCAAGCTCGTTCCCCTTGTCATGCTCATGATCTTCGGCTTCGTGCGTGGCAGCGGTGAAAACCCAGTCTTCACCCCAATGCTCGCCGACGGACTCAGCTTCGGCACCGTCCTCGGTCAGCTCCTCATCGCCGTGCTCTTCGCATTCGAAGGCTGGACCACCGTTGGCGCCATCGCCGGCGAAATGAAAAATCCTGGTAAAGATCTGCCGCTCGCCATCGTCGGCGGCGTCACCATCATCATGGCCATCTACCTCGTCATGAACCTCGCCTATCTCTGGGTCATGCCAGCAGATCAAATGATGGACATCGCCGTTCCAGCATCTGCAGTCGCCATCGCCATCTTCGGCGACGTCGGCGGGAAGATCATTTCCGTCGGCATCATGATCTCCGTGCTCGGCTCCGCCAACGGCTTCCTGCTCTCCGGCAGCCGCGTCACCTATCATCTCGCCACTGAAAACCTCCTGCCAGGCAGCCGCTGGCTTTCCAAGCTCAACAGCGCTCAGGTGCCACATTTCGCCCTGCTCGTGCTCGCATTTCTCGGCGCCATCTACGCCATCAGCGGCCAGTTCAACATGCTCACCAACCTCGCAGTGTTTTCCAGCTGGATCTTCTACACCCTCACCTTCATGGCCGTCATGCGCCTGCGTAAGACCCAGCCAGATTTCCCACGCACCTACCGCTGCCCACTCTATCCAGTGATCCCACTCATCGCCATCATCAGCGGTATCTACGTCGTCGCCAACCAGCTCTTCCTCTCCGGCATGACCACCACCCTCATCAGCTTCGGCAGCGTCATCCTCACCCTCATCGGCCTGCCAGTCTATGCCATCAAGAGCAAAGAAAAAGCACGTCTCGCAGAAAGCGAAAGCGTGCACGCTGTAAGCACCCAAGGGGCACACAGCAGAAAAACCGCCAAGGAAGGATAATTATTCTCCTCTACCCACGAGGGGCACAAGCAATCTTTTTACACCCCGTCGTCAGACTCCCCGGCTGACGACGGGAATTTTTTATGCCACAAAAAAACGACAGCCGAAACGAACCACTTCGTTCGCCCCGGCCGATCATTTTCATTTCTTAATGAATAAAATTGGTAAAAACAAATGGCTGATCCATCGGTTTTGCCACGCCCATTCTCTCGCCTGCATCCTTGCATTTCAGAAAGTAGGCCATATTGTGCCCAAGCACCGCCATCGTCTGCATGCCCTCAAGATCCTGTTTCACCTCAAAAGGCGTCTGACCATGAACCATGTTCCAATAGCGCGATGTAATAATCGGCATCTGCATAAGCCCAAAATATTTGTTCAGTTGATCCCAGGTAGCCGTTGTGCCCGCACGACGCGCGTTCATCACAGCAGCTGCTGGTTTGTGCAGGAAACGATGGCCGCCGCCGTTGAGATCGGCATAGAACAAGCGATCCATGAACGACACGATAAAGCCTGACGGCCCGCCCCAGTGTACTGGCGTGCCAAAAATAAAACCATCGTAATCGCCAGCAATCTCAAGACATTCATTCACAACATCCTGCAAAACACAACGGTTCAAAGCATTGCAGCGGTGACAGCCGAGGCAGCCGCTGACCGCCTGATTGCCAACCCAAAATTCGTCACAGCCAATGCCATCGTCGTTGAGGGCTTTCGCCACAACATCCAGCGCCGTGTGCGTACACCCTTTCTGATGAGGGCTGCCATTGACCAATAATACTTTCACACTAACATCTCCTTTTCCATTTCCGTCTCTATCCTTATCCCCTGGCAAGGCGCCGCACAAGTCGCACGAAACCGTAAGCTGCCAGGGCAAAACAAACCATAATCGCCGCGTAATCAACATAGAAAGCAAGGGCCGATTCTGACGCATCCCCCAAAAAGAAGTGTACGCGCAAAAACATTGCATCCAAAAAGTCCCGCGCCACAAAAGCCGTCAGGCCATAGAGTGCAAATACCGCACCTACCAAACGCAGCAGAGCTGCAACGGCAGCACCATGAGGCGCATGCGCCCTTCTCTTGAAGGCACCCGCCAGCAACTGTCCATGCAAGCCGATGTGCAGCGCCAGAAGCACATACAGCCAGTGGGACGCCGCCAGATGAACGCGCTGCGCCGTGCCGATGAAATCTGACAGCACGACAAAATCAAAAACATGGCTCGAAAGCACCACGCCGCTGGCCAGAAGGGCCAACATTGCCAAAACCGACAACAAGTTCACCAACATATGGAAAGTACGTACCAACGACCATGGTCCTTGCGTAAGCGTGCAGTACCATCTGCGATTATACCATTGATGCAGTAAGAAAAGCACGCCCATGACTGTGCCTACCCATTCATGCGCAGCCTCGCCCCAGAGCTGATAGCCCATGAGGAAAAATAATGTGAGCGTCATCAAAAGATCAATGATTCTGCGCATACGCATGATTGTCTGTTTCATGGTCCCTTTCCTCTCTTCACTTGCTCTGTGTCAGCATCCAATCCAACACGCTCTGATCGTCGAAAACAATGTTCGCTACGCCGTGGTAATTGCCATTGATGCCGCGCTCGGCGAAATACGTCGCATCGGGCAACTGCAGCTGTAGAAGATCTTGCATCTCATCCTCGCTGTAGCCTGCTGCCGAATAAGCAGCATGCAAACCATCATAAGCTGCACGCGCACGCTCTGAGCCGTAATACTCATCGCCCTCCGCCATATAGATAGTGACAGCCACGCCGTTTTCAGCAAGCGACGCGTAATCACCATCCCACTGGGACGCGGCATGGAGATAGGCGGCGTACAAATCCGGACGCATCGCCACCGCCTGAGACATCGTCTCACCGCCGGCCGAATAGCCTGCTGCGTAAATGCGATCGGTGTCCACGGCGAAGTGACTGATGAAATACTCTGTGAGCGCAATAGCCTGACGCGCTGAAGTTTCGCCCCAATCTTCCAGCTGCGCACTGACAACAATCATCGGTTCTGACTGCTCAGTCCAGGTGCGAAAACCGCGCCAGTCTACATTTTCGCCGGAGGAGTCTTCTCCGAACCACATCATATCATAGCCTGGCATCGTCACCATAAGCGGATAACGGCCATTTGGATCGTATGCTTCCGGCAGGTAGTAGCTATAATGAATGGTGCCTTCGTCACTTTCCAGCACCTGCTCGGTAACAAAGCCTGTCGCGAACTGAGTCTCCGAGGATGACGTTTGCTCGGCAGCTTCCTGTCCAGATGGCACCGCCTCCCGACTGCAGCCTGCGAGCAGGCCAAGCAGAAGAAATGTTGCAAGCATTCCGCGCCAGGCGCGGCTTTTTCCTGTGCTCATGCTGTGCACCTTCTTAAACGACTCGCGTCTTGCCCATTTCCGTCAGCATCTCAACCGTTTCCGGCGCGTAGTGATCAAAAAACAGACTCTTCCCAGTATCGAGAGCACGGATGGCATCCATTTCTTCATCGCTGAGCGTAAAGTCAAAGACATCCAAATTCTGGCGCATGCGTTCCTTGTGCGTCGATTTTGGAATAACGACCACATTGCTCTGCAACATAAAGCGCAGGGCCACCTGAGCCAGCGACTTGCCGTGCTTTTCACCAATCTCTGCAAGCACCGGATTGGTGAAAAATCCATTTTTCCCTTCAGCGAATGGTGCCCAGGCCTCATGCTGTACCCCGTATTTTTCCATGTACTTGTGTGCGAGGCGTTGCTGCTGGAACACATGTGTCTCCACCTGATTCACCGCTGGTGTGATCTCAGCAAACTGACAAAGATCGATAAGACGATCTGGATAGAAATTGCTGACGCCGATAGCGCGCATCTTGCCCGCTTTGAGAGCTTCTTCCATGGCACGATAAGCGCCATAATAATCGCCGAAAGGCTGATGAATGAGCATGAGATCGATATAATCGCTTTGCAGATTTTTCAGCGATTTGTCAATCGACGCCGCTGCTTTTTCGTAGCATGCGTTCGACATCCAAATCTTTGTTGTAAGGAAGAGTTCTCCACGCGCCAATCCGCAACCAGCGACCGCTTTTCCAACAGCTTCTTCATTGCCGTATGACTGCGCCGTATCAATAGCACGATAACCAACACTGATTGCATCCAGCACACACCGCGTGCAATCTTTGCCTGGAACTTGAAATACACCGTAACCCAGCTGTGGCATTTTGACACCGCCCTTCAAAGTTACATAATCCATGGTTATTCATCCTTTCATATTTTTCTGTAGCGCAGCCACAGAGTGTCACCTTCAAGCTTCTGCATTTCCACAAGGGAAAAATCTTTCGTGATCTCTTTTGTGCTTGCGCTTTCAAAAATCGAGAGTCCGCGGGCTTTGCCGCTCGTCACTGGTGCAACGACAAGACTCAGCTCATCGATGCAGCCTGCCGTAAGAAAATGTGCATTCGTGACACCACCACCGGCGAGCATGAGGCTGCGTACGCTGAGAGCAGCACAGAGCTTTTCCAGCAGCGGCGGCACATCGATCGTTTGCGTTCCACAAAAGAGGTAACTCACGCCGAGCGTCCGCAGATGCTGTAAATACGCATCCGAGGCCTGCTCTGTCAGCACCTCGACGACCACCGCTGGCGCGCGCCTCTCCCTTTCGATGATCGGCGACTTATAGCCAAGCTTGCCTTCGGGATCGAGCGCGATAATGAGCTGTTGTGCTTCCTGCGCCGCTGGCGCAAGGTAATCCTCCCTAGCCACCGACGCGAAATTTTCATCCAACTGCGCCAGACCGTTGGCGTATCCACCAAGCATCGTCGTCGTGCCGTAGAGCGTTGCCCGACAGTCGTAGAACCCGCGCAGCTCGTTGTAAGCCCTGAGTGCCGGCGCTGCTGTAGCAGTCTCCATGAAATCCCCGCTGATCTTGCCATCCAGCGAGGTGCACATATGGCAGATAACCCATGGTCGATTCATCACATTACCCTCACTTCTGGCCGTCGACGTCTGGCACCATCGTCACATATTTTTCGAGCAATTCTGGCGTGCTGGTATAGTAGCGTTTCTGCTTATCCATGGCAGCAATCTGTTCCATCTCGACATCTGTCAACGCAAAATCAAAGATGTCAAAATTGTCTTTGATGTGATCAGGATTTTTGGAGCCAGGAATAACAATGTTTCCATCCTGAATATGCCAGCGCAAAATGATCTGCGCGCTGCTTTTGCCGTATTTCGTACCAAACTCGGCAAAAAGCGGCTCTTCGATCAATGTTTTATCGCCGTGGCCGAGTGGATACCAGGCTTGGATGACAATGCCTTCTTTGTCGAGGAAAGCTTTCAGAGCTTTTTCCTGAGAATAAGGATGTACCTCTGTCTGCAAAATCTGTGGCTTCACTTCACAAATATCCAGAATCTCCTTGATCTGATCTTCATTGAAATTAGAAAGTCCAATAGCCTTGACCTTTCCTTCCTTGTAGGCCTTTTCCATCTGGCGATAACCAGCAACGTAGTTTCCCGCTGGCTGATGGATCAGAAGGAGATCGATGTAATCGGTATCCAAACGTTCGAGAGTTTTATCGATGGCATCGTTCTCTTCATAGAAGCATGGCCATATTTTCGTCTCAAGGAAAATATCCTCGCGCGCCACTCCAGAGTGTTTCATAGCGCGGCCCACAGCTTTTTCATTCATGTAAGCATTGGCTGTGTCAATGAGCCGATAGCCATATTCGAGCGCTGCAAGCACCGACGCCTCCGCTTCGTCCAGGCTGAGCAGGAAAGTCCCAATCCCAGCCATCGGCATCTTGATCCCATTGTTCAAAGTTACATATTCCATGATTATTTCATCCTTTCTACTGATGTTTGTTTGATCTCTGTGCTGCCGAACACTTGCGACATTTCCACGCCATCCAGTGCTTCGTCGATGGCCATAACCTCCTCATGCGAGAGCATGACATCTGCGGCGCCAGCGTTTTCTCTCAAGCGTTCCGGATGACGGCTGCCTGGGATCGGTACGATCCACGGTTTCTTGCAAAGCATCCAGGCCAGAGAAATCTGCGCCGGTGTCGCATTTTTGCGCGCCGCCAAGTCATTCAGCAGAGCGAACAGCGCCCGATTTTGATCCATCGCCTCATCCGTGAACTGAGGCATCGTAGCACGGTAGTCAACCTTCGCATCAAAGTGTTCGCCTTTTCCGTATTTGCCGGTGAGCAAACCGTTGGCCATCGGCGAAAAAGCCACAAGCCCCACGCCCAGCTCTTCCAGCACCGGGAAGAGCGCTTCGTAATGACGCACCATCATCGAGTAGCGGTTTTCGACCGCCGTCACTGGGCAGACAGCGTGCGCCCGACGCAGATAGTTTTTATTTGCTTCTGAAATGCCCCAGTGCAGGATCTTTCCCTCCTTGATGAGATCTGCCATCACGCCAGCCACAATCTCCGGCTCCACCTGTGGATCAATACGATGCTGAAAATAGAGATCAATGTGGTCGGTGCGCAAGCGCTTGAGCGAGCCTTCCACCGACCGACGGATCGTTTCCGGTCGGGAATCCGGAATGAGCGGATAGGGACGTTTGCTGCTCGCGAGGTCAAAGCGAATGCCAAATTTTGTCGCAATCTGCACCTTGTCGCGCACCTCTTTCAAAGCTTCGCCAACAAGCCGTTCATTCACATGGGGGTCGTCTTCCGTACCATACACCTCCGCCGTGTCAAAAAAGGTGTACCCCGCCTCAAAGGCTTCGCGGAGCACGCGCACTGCTTCTTTTTCGTCAAGGGCTTCGCCATAAGCATGGGAAAGCCCCATGCAACCATAGCCAAGAGCGGATACTGACAAATCCTGTCCTAATTTTCTTGTTTCCATCTGTTACGCCTCCTCTTTTTCTATGATTTTATCTTAACTGTTTTCTCATCGAACCAGAAGTCTCGCTTTGTTACGAAGTTTGAACCATTTGGTTTAGAGTCTCTACCAGACAAAAAGTAAACAGGCCTGTCCTGGCATAGAGGGTAAGCTGTCCAGGACAGGCCTGTTTTTTTATGAAACAAAGGAAAAAACTTTCCTCAGTTTCCGAAAAATAGACGATCCTGCCAACGGTCCTATGCTGGCAGTCATTTGCCACGCACGCCAAAGCCGCGCGGCAAAATCATCCAACTACAAGTGTCACTTACTCACGCAGCGATACTGGAAAGCCAGTTTTGCACATCGCTTTCCGTAGCACCGCTGGAAAATCGATAGCCTGTCTGCCAGTCGCCAGTGTCAGCGAGATCTGCGAGCAGTTCGCCGCTCTGGCCAATACCGGAACTGGAAGATGTACAGAATGGGATCACGGTTTTGCCACTGAAGTCATTGGCTTCGACGAATCCATCCACCGGCCATGCTGCGATTCCCCACCAGATCGGATAACCGATGTAGACGGTGTCGTAGTCGTCCCAGTTATCCACGGTATCCTGAACGAGGGCGATATCGCTCAAGGCTTCGTTTTCATGTTCGGCATTAACGCGGCTCGATGGATCGGTCCAGTCCAGATCCTCAGACGTATAAGGGTCGCTCGGTTCGAGTTCGAAAAGATCCGCGTCGGTCTCTTCAGCGATCATATTTGCCACGCGTTCTGTGTTTCCGCTAGCGGAAAAATAAACCACGAGCGTACGCCCATTATCTGGCTCAGGCGTTGGTTCTTCTTCCGGAGGCAAAGTCCCTTGCATATTCATCAGCACCGTTGCAGCTTCTGCACGGGTCATGCCTGCTTGAGGCGCAAACATATTGCCATCGCGACCATTCATAAGACCTGTTTCTGCTGCCCAGGCGATTGCTTCCGTAGCGTAATCTGAAATCTCAGTCTGATCTGCATAAACATTTGTCGTTGTCGTTTCTGGATTACCGGCGGCATTCCACAGCATGGTTGCAGTCTGCTCGCGGGTCACCGTATTGTTTGGTCCAAAAAATCCGTCCCCAATACCGTGCACCACGCCAGTTTCAGCAGCCCATGCGACTGATGCTGCAAACCAATCGTCCGCATTCGTATCACTGAAGCTATCTTCCATTGTCGCCGCTGGGCTGCCAGCCATACGATGGAGGGTGGTGGCAAGCATGGCGCGCGTCATTGTCTGATCGGGTGCAAAAGTCTGGTCTGCGACCCCGACCATAAGGCTGCTATCTGTCACATAAGCGACAGCATCAGCATACCAGCTGTCAGCCGCCACGTCGACATAGCCTGTATCATCCACGGCTGCATAGGCGCTGCTCCCAAACGTAAAGAACAGCACCACAACTATTATTGCGCTAAGTAATTTCTTCATGACTTATCATCCTCTCACGATCGATCACGCAAGCGTTTCGACCCATTCCTGCACCTCATCATCACCAGCGCCGCTGGAGAATCGCATACCATCCTGCCAATCGCCGGTACCCGCGAGGTCTGCGAGTAATTCGCCGCTCTGTCCCATGCCGGAACTTGCGGAGGTGGCAAATGGGATCACTGTTTTATCGGAAAAATCGTTGGCTTCGACGAAACCGTCCACCGGCCAGGCGGCAATGCCCCACCAGATCGGATAGCCAATGAATACGGTGTCGTAATCGTCCCAGCCATCCACTGTGGTATTCACCAGCGGCACATCGCGCAAGGATTCGTCTTCGTATTCACGGCTGACTCGACTCGATTCGTCGTTCCAGTTCAGATCGTCATCGGTATAAGGCTCGGTTGGCTCGATTTCAAAGAGATCGCCGCCGGTTGCCTCTGCAATTGAATTTGCCACACGCTCTGTGTTTCCGGTCGCAGAATAGTATACAACGAGCACATTTCCGAGGTCTGTTGATGATTCTTCGGTGGTTGCGCTGGTTTCGTCGCTGGCAGAAGATACTGAGCTGCTGGATGTATCAGCGCTGGGAGTTGAACTGCTCCCTCCGCTAGAGCAGGCGACAAGGCAAAACATCAACAGACACGATAAAACAACGGTTGCTAATTTTTTCATTGAGACTTATTCCTTTCAAAGATCACATTATTTGTTACACAGGCAAAAAATGTCGTACACATCGTCGTGCGTCAATTTTTTGTAGCTGCCGGCGGAGAGCCCGCAGGAATCGGCGATGGTGCGCAGGGTTTCAGCATCGAGCGCAAGGCCCAATTCTTTAAAACTTGTAGGCAGACCAATCTCCTTGATGAAATCAGCAAGCGCATCGATCCCCGCCAAGGCCAGTTCTTCATCAGTCCTCTCACCGCGCGAGATACCCCAGACGTTCTTAGCGAAACGCACAAACTTACTGAGTCCGTCTTTGTAAATCATGCGATAATAGACCGGATGCAGCACAGCGAGCCCTGCGCCATGGTTGCAGTCTGTGAATGCGCCAAGCTGGTGCTCCATGTTGTGGCACTGGAAATCGCATTGTTTGCCCATCTTGATCACACGATTTTCGCCCATTGTCGCTTCCCACATGAGATTGGAACGGGCCGTGTAATCCTTCGGATCCTTGATGGCTGCACGCAGATCGCGGATCACGCCTTTCATCAGCGCTTCCATGATATCGTCAGAAACGTTGTCTTCGTTTGGTGCGCTGAAATAGGTCTCCATGATATGAGAGAGAATATCGAAACCACCGCCCACCATCTGGCGTTTTGGCACGCTGTAAGTGTAGGTTGGATCCAAGAGCGCAAAGCGTGGATTCAGTTCTGGATAATCACGGCCGGTCTTGACCTTCAGCGCTTCGTTTGTGATCACGGCGCCGCCGTTGCATTCGCTACCGGTGCCAGTGACGGTGACGATGACGCCGAGCGGCAGCGGC
>OGWZ01003029.1_pt1 | contig 12057 bp, 10 predicted proteins | sample 1576141 | NCBI WGS metagenome assembly OGWZ01 (sample SAMEA3541512, study PRJEB24748) | human gut metagenome | biome: human gut; feature: human-associated habitat; material: faeces | place: China | collected 2012
CGGGTGATGGGGGAGTTAGGGCGGAAGGTCCCCTGATCGTCATAACCGGACAGGATGCCCGCCCGGTAGAGCCGGTAGATGCCCGTGTCCGACCGGTACACATCGGGGATGGAGCCGTCGGGGACATTGTTGATCTCCAGCAGGGCGGAGTCTGGCAGGGCGTTGGCCAGGATGGAGGCGAACTCCTGCCGGGTGAGCTTGGCGTTCATGTCGGCAGGGGCGGCGTCCAGGATTCCCTGGCTCAGGGCATAGTCCAGGTAGGACTGGTACCACGGGGAGCTGCTGGCGAAGGTGCCGTCTCCGGTGAGATAGAGCTTTCGCAGCCGGGCGGCCAAGGTGACCGTCTGGGCCATGGAGACCTGGTCGTTGGGGCTGAACTCGTCGGACTCGGTTCCGTTCATCAGGCCGTACTCATAGACTGCGGCCACGTTGTCATAGTACCAGGCGCTGGAGGGCACATCCCGGAAGTTGTTCCGGTACGAGTCCGTCTTGGTGATGCTGTGGCCTGTGGTGTCCCAATAGGCCACCAGGGTGTGGCCGTAGGAGCTTTTCATGGCAGTGCCGTTGGTGACCATCTCCCGCCCCTGGTTGGTGTGCCAGCCCAGGAAGGCGGCATTGCTCCGGGTGGGGGTGGGCAGGTCATAGGTGCTGTCCTGGTCCACCAGCTGGGACCCGGGGGAGACGGTACCGCCGTCGGCGTTATAGGTGATGGTAAGCATGTTGTCGTGGACAGTGAAGGTCTGCCATTCTGAGTTGGTGTAGGTCCACGGCGTCGTGTTGGCGTTGGCCGCCTGGACCCGTAGGCGGTAGGTGCCTGCGGGGAAGCGCTCCAACTGGAAGGGGGAGGTGGCGTAGAAATGGACCCGGTAGTTGGACTCCCAGGAACCGTCTGCGTTCTGCCGGTCTACATAGATGTTATAGTGGGTGGCCAGGTTGGCCGCGCCCCAGGAGACAGAGATGAGGTCCCCCTCCCCGTAGTCAGCGGACAGAGGGGTCACCGAGGGGGCGCCGGGGCCAGGGGTGGGCGTGTCGGGGAGGATGGTGTCCTCGCCGGAGGGGTTGGCCCGGAAATAGATGAGGCCGCCAATGGTGCCGTCATACTCTGACAAGAGCTTTTTGGAGGTGGCGCCGGGGTCGTAGAGCTGGGCGTCCTCGCCCACCACCTGCGCGATGGGGACGAAGTGGCCGCTGTAGTTGACCCGGGCGATGACATAGTAGCCGCTGCTGATCAGGTTGTTGACCTGGGACACCACGTCGCTGAAGGGCGTGGACGTGGAGAAGAAGGTCTGGTTGACGAAGTAGAACCGGGGGGAGGAATAGCGGGTGATCAGCCCGAAGGACAGCAAAGCGTCCTGGGACCGGTCGGAGCTATGGCTGATGTATCCTTGGGCATCCAGCCAATCCCGCAGGGTGCCCGGGTTGAGGGAGGCAGGGTCATAAACCCCGGCGTGGCACATCAAAATGGCGATGGAAGTCACCAGGCAGCCGGAGCCTGCCATGGTGTGGAGATCCCCCAGGGCAGTGCTGCCCCAGGCGGGGTCTGCCTGCCGCCAGGTGGTGTAGTCGGTGCTGTAGGTTTTTCCCTGGTAGGTGGAGGTTCCTGCAGCGCTGGCCATGGGAAGCGGGAAGATGCCCAACAGCAACACCAACGTCAGAACCCAGGCCAGGATGCGTTTTCGTTTCACGGGAATATGCCTCCTTCGTGCGTGAGGATGGAACGGATGGTCTTCTTAGTATGGCATATTTTTGGAAAAATGTCCAGCTAATTGGGGGGAATTCCCCAGCTTTCACAACATTTCTTCAGAAAACGTACCTGCGGCAGGCAGGGAAAAGAGGCAAGAAAAACCCGGGGCTCCGCATTTCGGCGGGAGCCCCGGGAGAGAAGAAGCGGTCAGTTGATCTTCAGATTTTCCCAGAGGGTGTTCACATAGTCCAGCATGTCGTTGGAGAGGTTGCGGTAGGCCAGCTGGTTGTAGGCAGTGGCGAAGTCCTCCCCTTCGGGATAGAGGATGGCCATGGCCTCTTCCCCCATGTCCTCCTGATAGGTCTCGTTGTCATAGACCAGGGAGTTGGGAGAGGCGTAGTAGATGTACTCTGCGTTGGCCACAGCGGCCTCCTCGCTGAGCATGTAGTTGATGAAGATCTCCGCCAGCTCCTGGTTCTGGCAGCCGGTGGGGATGCACATGGCGTCCACAAAGTAGTTGGTGGGTTCGGGATAGTAGAACTGCAGGTCCACGTTGTCTGCCTGGGCGTCCACCATGGTGAAGTAGTCCCCGGCGTAGTAGGCGCCGATGGCCGCTTCGCCGGACTCCAGCTTGTTGAAGATCTCATCCATCACGTAGGAGTTGACCAGGGGGCGCTGCTCCAGCAGGGAGTCCAGGGCCTGGTCCCACTGGGCGGTGTCGGTGGTGTTCACGTCGATGCCCAAGCGGTACATGGCGGTGCCGAAGGCGTCCCGGGAGTTGTTGAACTGGAGAATTTTGCCGCTGTACTTCTCGTTCCACATCAGGTCCCAGCTGCCCACGTCGGCCTCGTCCACCTGGTTGGCGTCATAGATGATGCCCACCACGCCGTAGGTGTAGGGGACGGAGTACTGGTCGTCGGGGTCATAGTACAGCCCGCGGAATTCGTCGGCGATGTACTGGTAGTTGGGGATGTTGTCAAAGTTCAGGGGCAGGAGCATGTCCTCCTCGACCAGCCGGGCGATCATATAGTCCGAGGGGATGATCACGTCATAGCTGACTGCGCCGCTCTTCAGACGGGCGTACATGTCCTCGTTGCTGGGGAAGGTGGTGTAGTTGACGTTGACTTGCTGACCGTAGGTCTCTTCGTACCAGGTTTCGAAGGCCTCAATGGTGTCCAGCGAGCCGTCGGACCCATCGGAGATGTATTCGCCCCAGTTGTAGACGTTGAGGGTCAGGGTGTCGCCCCCGCCTCCGCCGCAGCCGGTGAGACACAGGCTGAGGGCAAGGACCAGGGCCAGTGCAAGGGCAGTGAGTTTCTTTTTCATGGGTTGTCCTCCTTTTCAATCTCTATGGTGTGGGAATGTGGTGTGATAAAGCCGCTTCCGCGGCAGGGAACATGGGGTTAGGATGGGCTGTGCTTCTTCTGCCGGCGCTTTTTGCGGGGGCTGGTCTCCACGTCCTCGCCGCTCCGGTCGGAGAGGTTGGTGACCAGCAGCAGGGCCAGGATGACGAAGAAGATCAGGGTGGCCAGGGCATACATCTTGGGGGTGACCGTCTTTTTGGTCATGTTGTAGATGCGGATGGGAAGGGTCTCAAACCCGTTGCCGCTGGTGAAGTAGCTGATGACGAAGTCATCCAGGGAAAGGGTGAAGGACATGATCAGCCCCGTGAGGATGCCGGGGAAGATCTCCGGCAGCTCTACCTTGGCGAAGGCCCGCAAAGGGGTGCAGCCCAGGTCCATGGCAGCCTCTGGGAGGGCGGGGTCCATCTGCCGCAGCTTGGGCAGCACCTGTAGGATCACATAGGGCAGGCAGAAGGTGACATGGGCGATGAGCATGGTCCCAAAGTTTAAGCTGGTGCGCATGCCAATGAGCCGCCCGAAGAAGACGAACATAAGCATCAGGGAGATGCCGGTGATGATCTCGGGGTTCACCATAGGCAGGTTGGTGACGGTGTTCATGGCGGCCTTCATGTACTTGCTGCGCAGTTTGTTCATGCCCACAGCGGCGGCAGTGCCCATGATGGTGGAGAGCAGCGCAGCGCACAGGGCCAGGATCAGGGTGTTGCGCAGGGCCCCCAGGGTGTCTTCGTCGTGGAAGAGTTCCTTGTACCAGTACAGGGAGAAGCCGTCCAGCACGGACAGGCTGTTGCCCCCGTTGAAGGAGAACACCAGCATGATGAGGATGGGGGCGAAGAGGAAGAGGAAGAGCAGGGCGGTGTAGAATTTGGCGATGGGTCTCATCTCTTACAGCCCCCCTTCCACGCGGCGGCCGGCCAGCTTGCGCATGACGGCCATGCACACCAGCAGCAGCACCATGAGCACGAAGGAGATGGCGGCGGCGAAGTGCAGGTTGTTGGCCACGTACTGCCCCTCGATGACGTCGCCGATGAGCATGATCTTGCCATCGCCCAGCTTTTGGGAGATGTAGAAGGTGCTCACCGAGGGGATCAGCACCATGGTGATGCCGGAGATCACCCCGGGCAGGCTCAGGGGCCAGATCACCCGCCGCAGCACCCCAAAACTGTTGCACCCCAAGTCCCGGGCGGCCTCGATGAGGCGCTCGTCCATCTTGGCCATGATGGAGTAGAGGGGGAGAATCATGTAGGGGATGTAGTCGTAGACCATGCCGATGATGACGGCGGCCTCCGTGCCGATGATGTGGATGTTGGGCAGGTGGAGCAGGGTGAGGAAGTTGTTGAAGATGCCCGTGTCCTGGAGAATGGTCATCCAGGCGTAGGTGCGGATGAGGAAGTTCATCCACATAGGAATCATGATGATGGTGAGGAACACCTTTTGGGTGCGGGGCTTGGCCCGGGCCATGATGTAGGCCAGGGGATAGGCCAGCACCAGGCACACCAGGGTGGAGATGATGGCCAGCTTCAGGGACCGCCAGAAGATCAGCAGGTAGGTCCGCACCTCCTGGGAGGAGCCGTCCTCCTGGAACACCGTGGAGGTGGAGACGAAGAAGCGCTGGATGTGCTCCAGGGTAAAGGCGAAGTTGTCGTCGGTGAAGGCGTAGTAGGCCACGAACACCAGGGGGACCAGGATGAAGAGCACCGCCCACACCGTGTACGGGGCCAGGGAGAGGTGGTCGGCCCGGAGGACCCGGCGCTTCTCCTGGGAGAGGGTTTTGTTCATGGCTCATCCTCCTCCGGGGCCTCGGACAGCTCGTCCAGCTCGTTGGAGAAGGAGGAGTAATCCCCGTACAGGTCGGAGTACTCCGACTTCTTCATGATGTGGATGGCGTCGGGCTCCAGCTGGATGCCGATGCGCTCGTCCACGTCCACAAAGTCGGTGGTCTGGATCATCCACTTAAAGCCCCCCACGTCCACGATGATCTCGTAGTGGACCCCCATGAAGGTGACGGAGGTGACCAGGCCCGTGAGCTGCCCCTGCTCCACGGGGACGATGTCCACGTCCTCGGGGCGGACCACCACGTCCACGGGGACGTTTTTGCCAAAATCCTTGTCCAGGCACTGGAAGGTCTGGCCGGAGAAGGCCACCTTGTAGTCCTCCAACATGATGCCGTCCAGGATGTTACTCTCCCCGATGAAGTCGGCCACAAAGGCGTTTTGGGGTTCGTTGTAAATGTCAATGGGGGTGCCGATCTGCTGGATCTTGCCCTCGGACATGACCACCACCGTGTCAGACATGGACAGGGCCTCCTCCTGGTCGTGGGTGACGAAGACGAAGGTGATGCCCGTCTGCTTCTGGATCTTTTTCAGCTCCACCTGCATGTCCTTGCGCAGCTTCAGGTCCAGGGCGCCCAGGGGCTCGTCCAGCAGCAGCACCTGGGGATGGGCCACCAGGGCCCGGGCAATGGCCACCCGCTGCTGCTGGCCGCCGGACAGGCGGGTGACGGAGCGGTTCTCAAACCCCTTCAGGGCCACCAGGGAGAGCATCTCGGTGACTTTGGCCTGAATCTCCTCCTTGGGGACCTTCTTCTCCCGCAGGGGGAAGGCCACGTTTTCAAAGACGTTCAGGTGGGGGAAGAGGGCGTACTTTTGGAACACCGTGTTCACGTTCCGCTTGTAGGGGGGGACGTCGTTGATTTTGTTGCCCAGGAAGACAATGTCCCCCTCGTCCGGGGTTTCGAAGCCGCCGATGAGGCGGAGCATGGTGGTTTTGCCGCAGCCAGAGGGGCCTAAGAGAGTGATAAACTCATTGTCATAGATGTCCAGATTGACATTCTGAAGCACTGGGACCCCATCAAAGGATTTGGTGATGTTTTTTAGCTCGATGATTTTTTTCATACACATCCCTTTCCCAAAACACAAAAAAAGTGACGGTACGCCGAAGGCATACAGTCACTTGAGAAAGCGCTCCACAAAACCGTCACAATTCCGGGCAGGGAAAGGGAAGGTGGAACATTGAGGTTGGAGAGTCTATATAGCAAAGAAACTTACTTTTACTACTCTTATTGACCATTTCACAAGTTTGCATGCCCGATGAGGCGCTGCGTGGTACCCCCCAGGGGAGTACTGGTACTGGTTTATAGTTACCAACTTATAAAACTTGGGCTTTGAACCCAATCAATAAGGCAACAGAAGTTGCCGCCGCATCATGCGGAACTCGGCATTCGACCCGGCTGTCCGTGTGGCCTTAGCCTTGGGGCAACTTGGCCCGTCCGGCGGTCGCGTCTTGCTTTGGAAAGACTCAAAAACCTGATGTTTCCAATTTAAGATGGGGGTATTCTATCAGAAAAAATCCCCCTTGTCAAGAAAAAAGAAATTCCGGCCCAAGAGGGCATCCGTCGCCAATTTCTTTCCCGATGTGGCAGAGTCTGCCCATTTGTGATAGGATACCTTTGTTCAAACCTTGCAACAGAGAGGGGGCGCTGGCCATGGCCCAAAAACCACCGCATATTCAGGCGTTGCAGGAGGAATTCTTGGCCTGCCGGAAACTGTTCACCGCCTTGGGGGACGAGACCCGGCAGGAACTGCTGTGTGCCTTGCTGGCAGGCCCCTGCCAGGGAAGCCGTGGGGTGGAACTGGCGGAGAAAATCCACCTCTCCCGCCCGGCGGTCTCCCACCACCTGCAGATTCTCAAGGAGGCGGGCATTGTCCGGGCCCGGCGGGAGGGGACTTACATTTATTACTACTTAAATCCCCAGGACGGAGAGATCCAGCGGGTGCTGCGCCTCTTCCAGTCCATTCAGCAGGCGATGGCCTCTGCGCCAGACCGGGAAGGGGAACCATAACCCATTGCAGAAAGGGAGGAGAACCACGATGGAACTGTGGGAAGCCATGGAGCAGCGGCATTCGGTCCGGGCCTATCAGGACCGGCCCATTGCCGGGGAAGTGAAAGAGGAACTGGAGGCATGGATCGCCCAATGCAACCGGGAAGGCGGGCTGCACATGCAGCTGATCCTGGACGAACCCCGGGCATTTTCCGGGGGGATGGCCCGGTACGGCAAATTTTCCGGGGTGCGAAATTACATTGCGGTGGTTGGCCCCAAAGGCCCCGGGCTGGAGGAGGCCTGCGGCTATTACGGGGAAAAGGTGGTGCTGAAAGCCCAGCAGCTGGGGCTGAACACCTGCTGGGTGGCCCTCACTTACCGAAAGGTGAAGACCGCCTTTACCGTGGCCCCAGGGGAGAAACTCTGCCTGGTGATCGCCATCGGGTACGGGAAAACGGCAGGGCAGCCCCACCAGGGGAAACCGCCGGAAGCCGTGATGCAGTGCCCGGAGCCGGTGCCGAACTGGTTCCTCCACGGGGTGCAGGCGGCTTTGCTGGCCCCCACGGCCATGAACCAGCAGAAGTTCCGGTTCCAGCTGGAGGGCTCCGTGGTGCGGGCCACCCCCGGGCGGGGGTTCTACACCAAAATCGACCTGGGCATCGCCAAGTACCACTTTGAACTCGGGGCAGCCCCCACCCCCTTTACCTGGGGATGAATCCCTCCGAACAAAACCAGCCGGCCCCCGTGGGGGCCGGCTGGTTTATGTTTGAGAGAAGGGGGTCAGTCTAAGGCCACGCCAGGGAAGTACTCCTCCACGAAGTCCACCCGGTCCACCGTCCAGGTGCGGCCGTTGAGGGGTTCGAGGCAGCCGGCGTCTGTGGTGAAGCGGAAGGTGAGCTGATAGGAGCACAACGCCTGGCCGGCGGTGCGGCCATACCGCTTGTTGTCCTTGGCCCGGCCATACTTTCCGTCCCCCAAAAGGGGGTGGCCGGCGGCGGCAAACTGGGCCCGGATCTGGTGGGTGCGGCCGGTGACCAGGCGGCAGGCCACCAGGGACAGGCCGTTTCGCCGGGCCAGGGTGCGGTAGAGGGTGACGGCGGTGCGCCCCCCGGGCACCGGTTTTTTGTGGACGGAGACCTGCTTTTTGACCTCATCTTTTAGAAGGTACCCCTCCAGCTTCCCCTCGGCGGGGGAAATGGAGCCCAGGATCAGGCAGAGGTAGGACTTCTCCACCTCCCGGTCCCGGATCTTTTGGTTCATGATCCGCAGGGTCTCGGCGTTCTTGGCGGCGATGACGATGCCGCCGGTGTTCCGGTCAATGCGGTTGCACAGGGCGGGGGCGAAGGCGTGCTCCTGGTAGGGGCTCCACTCCTTTTTCTGATAGAGGTAGGCCTGGATGTGGGTGATGAGGGTGTTGACCCGCTCCCCCTCGTCGGGGTGGACCACCAGCCCCGGCCGTTTGTTGACCAGGAGCAGGTTCTCATCCTCATAGAGGATGTCCAGCTGGGGCTTGAACACCGACAGGAAGGCGTTCTCCGGGGTGGGGGTGTCGAAAAACTCATCGTTGATGTAAAGCTGGAGCAGGTCCCCCTTGGCCAAACGGGTGTCCCGCTTGGCCCCCTTGCCGTTGAGCTTGACCCGCTTGATGCGGATGTATTTCTGGGCCAGGGGGGCCGGGAGAAGGGGGAGGGTTTTGGCCAGCCACCGGTCCAGCCGCTGGCCGGCGTCATTGGGGCCCACGGTGAATTCCCGCATGGAACCACAACCTTTCTGGGAATTTTTCTCTTGACGATGCGCCCCAATGGGTGTATTCTACTACTTTAGCGGCGATCTGAGAGGATGGGAAGGACATCTTTCCCAAATTATCGCCATTATACCATCTTTGGGGGAGAATTTGAAGAAAAGTATTTGACAAGCCTGCTTTTTTTTGTTAGAATACCCCCTGTACCATGTGAGGAGTATGCTATGCGACTGAATCTGCGGGAGATTATCCATGTGCCCGGCGCCAGCCTCCCCTTCCAGTTCCAACTGGATTTGAGCGGGGAGGATTTTTTCGGGGAGCATCCCATCCCCCGGCCGGTGACGGTGACAGGACACGTAAAAAACGTGGCGGATGTACTGGTCCTGGAAGGGGAAGCCCGGTCTGTGCTGGACGAAACCTGTGACCGGTGCATGACCCGATTCAGCCGGGAGAAAGTGGTTCCCCTCCAGTTCCTGCTGGCGGAAACGCTGGAGAACGAGGAGGAGGACGACATTGTCCTCCTGGAAAACGGCGAGGTGGACGTGGGCCAGCTGGCTTACACCGCCTTCATCCTAAACATGGACACGAAACACTTGTGCTCAGAAGACTGCAAGGGACTTTGCCCCGGCTGTGGCGTCAACCTCAATGTGGAGCCCTGCCGGTGTAAGAAGCAGGCCGATCCCAGATGGGCCGCTCTCGAGCAGCTACTTAATAAAAACTGAGTAGTACCCAATCCACTTTGCCCGACAGGGCATCACCAAGGAGGTGTCTCGAAATGGCGGTTCCGAAGAGTAAAGTCTCGAAGCAGAGACGGGATAAGCGGCGTGCCAACTGGAAGCTGGCAGCTCCCGCAGTCACGACCTGCCCCAAGTGCGGCGCGTTCCGGCTGCCCCACCGGCTGTGCAAGGCCTGCATGACCTATGACGGCAAGGTGTTTGGTCAGGTCCAGGCTCAGGCCCAGCAGGAGAACTAATCGAGAAAAAGAAAGAGGGGTGCCGCCCCTCTTCTTTTTTTCCCTTTTTCCGGGGCAGCGGCCTGCCCCGGCCATCCACATCTCGGAAGGAGGGACCCCCCGTGGCCCGCACCCAAATCCAATCCGTCACCCCGGGCGGACCTGCCCATCAGGCGGGGGTCCGCCCGGGGGAGACGCTGGTCGCCATCAACGGCCACCCCATTGTGGACGTGCTGGACTACAAATACTATTCCTATGACCCCGACCTCACCCTCACCCTGCGCACCGAAGCGGGGGAGCGGACGGTGGAGCTGTCCAAAGACGTGGGGGAGGACCTGGGCCTGGAGTTTGCCACCTACCTCATGGACCGGGCCCGGTCCTGCGCCAACCACTGCGTGTTCTGCTTTGTGGACCAGATGCCGAAAGGCATGCGGGACACCCTATATTTTAAGGACGACGACGCCCGCCTGTCCTTCCTCATGGGCAACTACATCACCCTCACCAACCTCAGCCGGCGGGAGCTGCAGCGGATCTGCGACCTGCACATCTCCCCCATCAACATCTCCGTCCACGCCACGGACCCGGAGGTGCGCCGGCTGCTGCTGGGCAACCGGCGGCGGGGGGGAGAGTGCCTGGAGCACATGCGCACCTTTGCCCAGGCGGGAATCGTGATGAACTGCCAGATTGTGGCCTGCCCGGGCCTCAACGACGGGGCGGTTCTGCAGCAAAGCATGGAGGAGTTGGCGGCCCTCTATCCCCAGGTGAAGAGTGTGTCGGTGGTTCCGGTGGGCCTGACCCGCCACCGCCAAGGGCTCTACCCCCTGCGGCCCTACACGGAAGGGGAGGCCCAAGGGGTGGTGGACCAGGTGGAGGCCTTCGCGGCCCGGTGCCTGGCGGAGAAGGGGAGCCGGATCTTCTGGTGCTCCGATGAGTTCTACCTCCAGGCGGGACGGGCCCTGCCGGAGGATGACTTCTACGAGGAGTACACCCAGCTGGAAAACGGCGTGGGGATGCTCCGCCTGCTGGAAACCGAGCTGAAGGGCGCTGTAATGACGGCGCCGGATGAGATCCCCCCCGTGGCCCCCTTTTCCATCGCCACCGGGGTGGCAGCGGCCCCTTTCCTGGGAGAAATCATTGACAGAGCGGCGGCAAAATGCCATACTAAGTTAGACTATTCCGTCTACCCCGTGGTAAACCACTTCTTTGGAGAGACCATCACGGTGGCGGGCCTGCTCACCGGGCAGGACTTGCTGGCCCAGCTCAAGGGGAAGCACTTGGGCACCCGGGTCCTTCTGCCCCAAAACACCCTCCGCCACGGGGAGACGGTCTTCCTGGATGATATGACCGTGGAGGAACTCTCCCAGGGCCTGGGGGTGCCGGTGATCCCTGTGGAGCAGGACGGCTTTGCCCTGTTTGAAACCATTTTTGGGGTGTGAGCGCCCCGGAACCATCCGTCATTCCAACCCAAAAGGAGGTTATTTGAATGGCAAAACCTCTGGTAGCCATCGTGGGCCGGCCCAATGTGGGCAAGTCCATGCTGTTTAATAAGTTGGTGGGCCGCCGGCTCTCCATTGTGGAGGACACCCCTGGCGTCACCCGGGACCGGCTGTACGCCGAGTGCGAGTGGCGGGGACGGGCCTTTGACATTGTGGACACCGGCGGCATTGAGCCGGGTACCACCACCCAGATCCTCTCCTTCATGCGCAAACAGGCGGAGATCGCCATCCAGAACGCCACGGTGATCGTCTTCCTCTGTGACATCAAGACCGGGCTCACCGCCGCCGACCAGGACGTGGCCAACATGCTCCTTCGGGCCCGGAAGCCGGTGGTGCTGGCAGTGAACAAGATGGACCAGGTGGGCATGACCAACCCGGACATCTATGAGTTCTATAACCTGGGCCTGGGGGACCCCATCGCCGTCTCCGCCGTCCACGGCCACGGTACCGGGGACCTGCTGGACGCCTGCTTTGAACACTTCCCCCCCGAGGAGGAGGAAGAGGAGGACACCGACCTCATCAAAGTGGCGGTCATCGGCAAGCCCAACGTGGGCAAGTCCTCCCTCATCAACCGGATTCTGGGGGAAGAGCGGGTCATCGTCTCCGACATGGCAGGCACCACCCGGGATGCGGTGGACAGCTATTTCGAGAACGAAACCGGCAAGTTCCTGTTCATCGACACCGCCGGCATGCGGAAAAAGGCCAAGGTCACCGACCAGATTGAGAAGTTCTCCGTCCTCCGGGCGGCCATGGCCATTGAGCGGTCCAATGTGTGCCTCATTATGATCGACGCCAACGAAGGGGTCACAGAGCAGGACACCAAGGTGGCCGGCATGGCCCACGAGGCGGGGAAGGCCTGTATCATCGTGGTCAACAAGTGGGACGCGGTGGAAAAAGACGACAAGACCATGGACAAAATGCGCCAGGACATCCGCCGGGACCTGTCCTATATGACCTATGCCCCCATCGTCTTTATCTCGGCCCTCACCGGGCAGCGGGTGCC
>OGWZ01003032.1_pt1 | contig 12046 bp, 5 predicted proteins | sample 1576141 | NCBI WGS metagenome assembly OGWZ01 (sample SAMEA3541512, study PRJEB24748) | human gut metagenome | biome: human gut; feature: human-associated habitat; material: faeces | place: China | collected 2012
AGGGGGTGCACTAGTCTCAAGTGCACCAACCGAACAATAAGTGCACCAACCGAGCAAGTGATGCACTATCAGAGCGGAAAGTGCACCAACCGAGCGAATGTGCCTGTCTGCTTTGTTGGTGCAGCTGAGACAGCTGCACCCCCTGGCGGATACCGTCCGCCGTCCGATCAGATTCCGTCCGCCGCCCGATCGGATACCGTCCGCCGTCCGATCAGATTCCGTTCGCCGTCCGACGACTTGGTGTGAGGAAGTAAACCGTGAAGATTGCGCTGCAATACACAGTGGGTTTACGCCGTGCATCCTTTTATGTTCGCAAAATTAAGAAATAAAATCGATTTTTGATGTGAAATAATTTGATTTATCATCAATTTTCAGTATTTTTGCAACTTGAAACGATGTGGCTCTACCTATTAAATAGTATACGCGCGAAGAGACCCCCTAAAAAACTATGCGAAGACCCCTTTGAGCGCCCCACGACTACTATCGGAAAGCCCTCCGCAACGCCCCTTTGTCGAACCAAAAAAATATCAATAATTTTATCAATTAATAATTTAAATTTCAAATCATTTATGTGGTTAATCAATTCATCAATCGGTAGAAAGGTAGTGATGGCCCTCACCGGCGTCGCACTTGTTCTATTCCTGACATTCCACATGTCAATGAATGTTGTCGCTCTCTTCTCAGGAGAAGGTTACAACATGATTTGTGAGTTCCTTGGCGCCAACTGGTATGCCGTAGTAGCAACAATGGGTCTTGCAGCCCTCTGCGTCCTGCACATCGTTTACGCCTTCTGGCTCACGATGCAGAACCGCGCAGCCCGTGGCAACTCTCGTTACGAGGTTACAGCAAAGCCTAAGGGCGTAGAGTGGGCATCGCAGAACATGCTCGTTCTGGGTATCATCGTAGTGCTCGGTCTGTTGCTCCACCTCTTCAACTTCTGGTACAACATGATGTTCGCAGAGCTTCTCGGCTTCGAGGGCATCCATGGTCCGGCAGACGGTTTCGAGTGGATCAAGGAGACATTCGCCAACCCGGTATTCGTAGTGCTCTACATCGTATGGCTCGTAGCCCTCTGGTTCCACCTCTCACACGGTTTCTGGAGCGCAATGCAGACATTCGGCTGGAACGGCAAGGTATGGTTCAACCGTTGGAAGGTGATCAGCCAGGTTTACTCAACCCTGCTCATCCTCGGCTTCCTCGTAGTAGTAGTATTGTTCGCCCTTGGTTGCGCACCGAGCCTCTGCTGCGGTAGCTGCTGCTAATTCAAAATTCAAAAATCAAAATTCATAATTCATATTATGGCTAAGACAATTAATTCAAGAATCCCTGAAGGCCCAGTGGCCGAGAAGTGGACCAACTATAAAGCTCACCAGCGTCTGGTGAACCCCAAGAACAAACTCAAGCTCGACATCATCGTTGTAGGTACAGGTCTTGCAGGAGCTTCTGCAGCAGCCAGCCTCGGCGAGATGGGTTTCCGCGTTTTAAACTTCTGCATCCAGGACTCACCGCGTCGCGCACACTCTATCGCCGCTCAGGGCGGTATCAACGCAGCTAAGAACTACCAGAACGACGGCGACTCAGTATACCGTCTGTTCTACGACACAGTGAAGGGCGGCGACTACCGTGCACGCGAGGCTAACGTATACCGTCTGGCAGAGGTGTCAAACGACATCATCGACCAGTGCGTAGCCCAGGGCGTACCATTCGCACGCGAGTACGGCGGCATGCTCGCCAACCGTTCGTTCGGTGGCGCTCAGGTGTCACGTACATTCTACGCAAAGGGTCAGACCGGTCAGCAGCTCCTCCTCGGTGCCTACTCAGCACTCTCTAAGCAGGTGAGCACGGGCCGCGTACAGCTCTACACACGCTACGAGATGGAAGACGTCGTAATCGTTGACGGTCGCGCACGCGGTATCATCGCTAAGAACCTCGTTACCGGCAAACTCGAGCGCTTCTCGGCTAACGCCGTAGTAATCGCTACCGGCGGTTACGGCAACGCTTACTTCCTCTCTACAAACGCTATGGGTTGCAACTGTACAGCAGCCGTTCAGTGCTACCGTAAGGGCGCTTACTTCGCTAACCCTTGCTACGTACAGATCCACCCGACATGTATCCCCGTACACGGCGACAAGCAGTCGAAGCTCACACTTATGTCAGAGTCGCTGCGTAACGATGGCCGCATCTGGGTGCCGAAGAAGCTCGAAGACGCAAAGGCTCTCCAGGCTGGCACAAAGAAGGGCTCGGACATTCCGGAGGAAGACCGCGACTACTACTTGGAGCGTCGCTATCCGGCATTCGGCAACCTCGTTCCGCGTGACGTTGCTTCGCGCGCAGCCAAGGAGCGTTGCGACAAGGGCTTCGGCGTAAACAACACCGGTCTCGCCGTATTCCTCGACTTCTCTGAGTCAATCAACCGCCTCGGCATCGACGTAATCCGCCAGCGCTACGGCAACCTCTTCGACATGTACGAGGAGATCACCGACGTTAACCCGGGCGAGCTTGCAAACGAAATCAACGGCGTGAAGTACTACAACCCGATGATGATCTATCCGGCTATCCACTACACAATGGGCGGCATCTGGGTAGACTACGAGCTCCAGACATCTATCACCGGTCTGTTCGCAATCGGCGAGTGCAACTTCTCTGACCACGGCGCTAACCGCCTCGGCGCATCAGCCCTCATGCAGGGTCTCGCAGACGGCTACTTCGTACTGCCGTACACCATCCAGAACTACCTCGCCGACCAGGCTATCTGGCCGCACCTCTCTGTAGACCTCCCCGAGTTCGCAGAGGCAGAAAAGGGCGTTCAGGCAGAAATCGACCGCCTCATGGGTATCCAGGGCAAGCGCTCTGTAGACTCTATCCACAAGGAGCTCGGCCACATCCTCTGGGAGCACGTAGGCATGGGTCGTACAAAGGAGGGTCTCGAGGAAGGCATCAAGCTCATCAAGAAGCTCCGCAACGAGTTCAACACCAACCTCTTCATCCCAGGTAAGAAGGAAGGTCTGAACGTAGAGCTCGACAAGGCTATCCACCTCCGCGACTTCATCCTCATGGGTGAGCTCATCGCACACGACGCACTCTCACGCGAGGAGTCTTGCGGTGGTCACTTCCGCGAGGAGCACCAGACAGAAGAGGGCGAGGCAAAGCGCGACGACGAGAACTTCTTCTACGTAGGCTGCTGGGAGTACAAGGGCAACGACGAAACCGCTCCTGAACTCATCAAGGAACCGCTCGAATACGAGGCAATCAAGGTACAGACACGTAACTATAAGAACTAATAAAAATTATGGCAAACATATCATTCACACTGAAATATTGGCGTCAGAACGGTCCTCAGGACAAGGGCCACTTCGACACACGCGAGATGAAGGATATCCCTACGGATACCTCATTCCTTGAGATGCTCGACATCCTTAACGAGCAGCTCATCGAGGAAGGCAACGAGCCTTTCGTATTCGACCACGACTGCCGCGAGGGCATCTGCGGTATGTGCTCACTCTACATCAACGGTCACCCTCACGGACCGAACCAGGGCGCTACCACATGCCAGCTCTACATGCGTAAGTTCAACGACGGCGACGTAATCACCGTTGAGCCGTGGCGCTCAGCAGCGTTCCCCGTAATCAAGGACTGCATGGTAGACCGCACTGCGTTCGACAAGATCATGCAGGCTGGTGGTTACGTAAGCGTTCGCACCGGACAGCCGCAGGACGCTAACGCCATCCTCATCCCGAAGGAAGACGCTGACGAGGCAATGGACTGCGCTACATGTATCGGCTGCGGCTGCTGCGTAGCTGCATGTAAGAACGGCTCGGCGATGCTCTTCGTAAGCTCTAAGGTGAGCCAGCTCGCTCTCCTGCCGCAGGGCCGCCCGGAGGCTGCTAAGCGCGCAAAGGCAATGATCGCCAAGATGGAGGAGCTCGGCTTCGGCAACTGCACCAACACTCGCGCTTGCGAGGCTGAGTGCCCGAAGAACGAGTCAATCGCCAACATCGCTCGCCTCAACCGCGAGTTCATCAAGGCTAAGCTCGCTGATTAATCTTAGGAGGATACCGCTCAGGGGGTGCAGCAGTCCCTGCTGCACCAACCGAGCAATCGTGCATATCCTCCCACAGAATTCGCAGAACCCACAGAAACGACTGTCGGAGAATATTCTCCCACAGATTTCACAGATACTCACAGATTTTTAGGTTGCGTTTTTGCCTCCTAATCTGTGCACATCCGTGCAATCTGTGGGAGTTTTCGTAGGAGGGTATCCCAGCAAGAAATATCTGTGCGCATCTGTGAAATCCGTGGGAGGTTCTTGATTGGTGTTCTCTCAGGGGGTGCAGCTGTCTCAGCTGCACCAACCGAGCAATCGTGCATATCCTCCCACAGAATTCGCAGAACCCACAGAAACGACTGTCGGAGAATATTCTCCCACAGATTTCACAGATACTCACAGATTTTTAGGTTGCGTTTTTGCCTCCTAATCTGTGCACATCCGTGCAATCTGTGGGAGTTTTCGTAGGAGGGTATCCCAGCAAGAAATATCTGTGCGCATCTGTGAAATCCGTGGGAGGTTCTTGATTGGTGTTCTCTCAGGGGGTGCACTTGTCTCAGGGGGTGCACTTGTCTCAAGTGCACCAACCAAGTAAACGGTGTACTTCTATTCTGTTGGTGCACTTCTTGCTCTGTTGCTGCACATTTCTCAGGGGGTGCACTTGTCTCAAGTGCACCCCCTTGAAGGCAGCCCAAATCCGATTAATCCGTTGTTAATCCATTCAAGCTGTAATATGGCTGGGAGATAAACTGGCAGATAACCCGCTCAGAGGAGAATCTGCCAGCCCTTATTCCGTTTATAATGTGCACGTTGCGCCGTTGCTGGGAGATATGGTAGATATTTTCACCTACAGAAGTCTTGTAATAGAACATACTCAATCCGCTCTTAAATATAATAATAAGGTGTAAAGCTCAATCGATGCGCCCTTTAAGCCAACCTATTCAGCTTCAAAGACATAAAAAAGAGGAAAATACTTTGCCACTATCCAAATTTTTACTAAATTTGCACCGAAGATGGAGTGCGTAGTGCCAAAAGGCGTTGCGCACCTTACAACGTGCGCTGATAAAAGTGCCGTACTACAATCTAAGAAACCATAATCTAAAGACCTAAGAAGACCGAATAAACAAACTAAAAAAATCGCGCAAAACCGATTATTACTAAAACAGAAATTTTTAATTAACTTAATTCAATAACAATTTATTAACAAACAAAGAAAAGGATTTAGTATGAAAAAAATCTTATCTCTTCTTTCGATGTTGATGATTACCGTAACGGCATTTGCTACGGACTTTATCGGTCAGTTAGACTATAAAGTAACCACAAAAACAGGTTTCTTTAATGGCCCGAGCTATGCTAATGGTACTCTCAAAATCGAGGATTATGCCGGTGGCAAATATACTGTTACTGCCACAGGTTGTGATTTGTCTTCACTTGAAATGGGCAATTGGGGCGAAATTATTTGTGAAGGTGTTGAAGCAACAACCGACGCAAATGGTGTAACAACTATTGATGTAACTCCTTACGCTCTTCGCGGAAGCGATAACGCAGAATTGACGAATGCAAAACTCTTCGTTAAATTTAAGGGTGATAAGGCTTATGCTACATTTAAGGGAACTTACAACCCTAACTTCTTCACCAATATCACTGTTGAGTACACATTCGGCGTTGACGAAGGCTTCGAAGGCGGCGGTTCTACCGGCGGTGGCGAGACTGGCGGCGAGGAAAAGCCTGCAGCTTTCGAGAAGGTTAACTTCGTAGGCGATGGCACTAACTTCAACTGGAGCATCCCAGTAGATTGGGATACACAGAAGATCGTTATGTCTATCGACCCATCTACATGTACTGGTGCTTGCGAAGATATTATTGGTCTTGGTGAAGTTGCAACAGCTTGGGATAATACTCTCCACTTATATCGCAAGCCTGACGGCACCCTTCAGGGATACTTCAATGTACCTGGTGGCAGCAACAACAACACCAATCCGTTCGATGAGACCAATCCAATTAAGGTTGAGGTGTCAAAGGCTAAGGGCTTTGTTGTTAATGACGTGGTGAAGATTCCTGCAAGCGAAATGAGTGCTCTCTTCGCTCTCTCAACAGTTAATATGGGTACTGGTGAAGGCGCTAACGACAAGTCACGTGCTACATACAACTACGTAAAGGTAGTTGACAAGGACTGGACAGAGCCGACAGAGCCTGAGGTAACTGTAACATTCGAGAAGCAGTATGCCGACCAGCTCTATTCACTCGCTGACGGTACTCCGAGCGCAATGGGCGACGCTACCGTTACTCTCAAGGAGATGTCTGACAACACTATCAGCATGTCTCTCGTCTTCTCTAATATGAACGTTGAGTCTACAGACCTCGTAAAGGGTACAGACGAGAAGGAGCGCATCACATACACTGGTACAGCTAACTTCCAGGGCACAAACTTCGCTGTTAAGGCTCTCCGTTATACAGAAAACGAGGAAGAGAAGCTTTACATGACTCTCACCCCAACTGACGGAACAACTCTCGCATTCGGTGAGGATCCCGACTACGTAGCTCCGGCTGAGCCAGAGGACGTAACACTCTGGGAGAACTATCAGGCTGACGGCACTGGCTTCTCTAAGACAGCTACTATCAACTGGGACAAGCAGAAGATCGTTGCTTCTATCGACTTCTCTAACGGTGGTGACGACAAGGATATCCTTGCTATGACTACTGGCGATAGCTTCGCTGCATTCCAGACAAGCACATACCGCACAATGCACTGGTACTGCTTCCAGTCTGCAAAGCAGATGTCTGGTTTCTTCGCAAAGAGCGGCGCTGGTAACAACAACACTGATCGCATTGACGTTGCCGACTGCCTCGCTAAATTCGAAATCTCTAAGGCTGAGGGTCTGAAGGTTAATGGTGTGGTTAAGATGTCTCCTGCCGTTCTTGACGAGCTCTTCGCAAGCAACACTATCCTCATCGGTAGCGGTGAGTCTCCTAAGTTCAGCCAAGCATTCTACAAATACATCAAGGTAGTTTCTCTCGACTGGACAGAGCCAACAACTCCTGAGACTCCTGAGGCAGTTGCTTACAAGAACGAGCTTACTATCGTACGCGGTGCTAACCACAAGGTATACAACGACGCTGAGGTGACAGTTCTCGCTAAGGGCGAGGGCAAGTACGAGGTTACTCTCCCTGAGTTCTCTGACATGGACCTCACAAACTCTGGCACAGTAGGCAAGATTGTCTTTACGGCTAACGGCGAGGAAGTAGACGGCGTACTGAAGCTTACAGCAGAGAACGCTGCTGGCGTAATCTCTACCGGCGAAGGCTGGACAAACTATGCTGCCGACGTAACAATGAGCGGCGAGGTAGAAAACAATCAGCTTGCTGCTAAATTCACTGTAGTGCTCGGAGCTATGTCCGATTACACTTACACATTAGGCTACGGCAAGGAAATCTTCATCCCGACAACCGAGACAGTTACCGACTGGGCTAACATCAAGTTCGCCGACTCTGACCCGGTTAACATCGAGAACGCAAAACTCGACATCACAATGGTTTCTATGTCTACCGCTATGGTGACATTCAAGGACGTTATGATCAACGGCAACAATATCGGCGACTTCGCTATCTCTGGCGTAAAGGCATCTATCAATACTGACGACTACACAACTACCGTTCTCACTACTGAAGCAACAAAGGGTACATGGGTACGCGCTACAGAGAACAACGCTCTTGGTGTAATCGTAGGTGCCGAGTCTGACATCCGCAACTTCGAGGGTACTCAGGACGAGAACGCAGGCAAGACTGTTGTTAAGTTCGGTGTATTCTTCGGCTCTGCTTACGGTTGGGCTGACATCGTATTCGGCGAGAAGGTTGATACTCCTGATCAGCCGAAGGACGACTACGCTGTCAACTTCGACAAGGACGCAAACAGCACACATAGTAGCCGTGCCCTCAACAGCTTCTCTCTCCAGCAGACAGGCAAGGAAAAGCAGACAAAGAGCGTTAAGACTTCAAAGGCTGCTTACGAGGATCATACAGCAGACGAACCGTTCACAGTTGAGGCTGGCAGCGAACTTACAGCTTCGTTCGATTATACAGGCGAATGGATGCATAGCTTCGTTTACATCGACTTCGACAACGACGGCAAATTCTCTTACAAGGAAGGACAGTGGGATCAGACTGGCACCGATTTGGTAGCATTCAGCTTCTACTCTCTCGACTCTAACCCAAAGAACGATGCATCTGGTTACAACTCAGTAGGTGATGAACTTACAGGAGATGCTCGCAATACTTATGCTGCACCTTCGTTCAAGGCTCCTGCTAAGGCTGGCGAATATCGTATCCGCTTCAAGATCGACTGGAACTGCATCCTCCCTGGTGGTTCAAGCAGTATCCTCTCTGACGGTGGTGGCGTTTGGGACGCAACTCTTAAGGTTGTAGAGCCGGTTGTTGACGGCATCAGCACAATCAACGCTGAGGTTGCTAACGGCGAGGCACAGCTCTTCACTGTTGACGGCGTACAGATTGCTAAGCTCCAGAAGGGTCTGAACATCGTTCGCTCTGCTGACGGCAAGGTTAAGAAGGTACTCGTTAAGTAATCTTTTAAGACTATAGGGTAGGGCGCACGCCCTTTCCGATACAAAAAAAATCCCGACTCCAGCAACGGAGTCGGGATTTTTTTGTATTAATATGTCGCAAACATAAGTATTTTAACGTTATTTTTATTGTATAAACGATAATTATTCTTACCTTTGCATATATAGTACGACTAAGAACAGACAAATTGTAAACATTCCCGGCATTCGGATAACCCTATGCTGCTTACATACTAAAATATAGAATATTATAGTTCACTTAATTTAATAACAATTTATTAACAAAAAGAAAGGATTTAGTATGAAGAAAATCTTATCTCTTCTTTCGATGTTGATGGTTACCATGATGGCATTCGCTACGGACTACACCGATCAGCTTACTTTCAAGCTGACTTCGGGCAGTTCTCATGACAAGGCTTTGCCGGAAGGTACTCTCACCGTTGAAAAGCGCGTAGACGGCACATACAATGTGACCGCATGTGGCTGCGATTTCAGCACTTATGGTTTTGAAAACTGGGGTTACATCAGCTGCGACGGAGTAGAAGGCACAACAGACGCTGACGGTTTGACAACAATCCAAGTTAGCAACCCTGATGTTTCTGCCAATGGAACTCTTCCTGCTGGTGGTTTCGCTCTTAAAGGCGAGTCTCTCCTCGTTAAGTTCAACGAGACAAAGGCTTACGCTCTTTTCAAGGGTAAGTTGGCTCTTAACGCTGTTGTAGGCTATGCTTTTGAGTATACATTCGGCACAGACGAAGGCTTCGAGTCTACTGGCGGCGGTTCTACCGGCGGTGGCGAGACTGGCGGCGAGACAAAAGAGAAGTACACTGTTAACTTCGACAAGACAGCTTACCACTCACGTAACGACCGTGTCCTCAGCGGCTTCTCTCTCCAGCAGACTGGCAAGGACAAGCAGACTGTAAACGTATTCGCTTCGAGAGCAGCTTACGAGGATCACACATCGTCTGTATTCAATGTTGAGGCAGGCAGCGAGCTGACAGCTTCGTTCAACTACTCAGGTCAGTGGATGAACGGTTATGTATACATCGACCGCGACAACGACGGCGAGTTCTCTTACAAGGAAGGACAGTGGGATCAGGCAGGTACCGACTTGGTAGCCTACAGCTTCTACTCTACACTTGCTAATCCGAAAGTAAACGATGGCAATGGCTACAACTCTACCGGTGCTTCTGTTTCTGGTAACGACCGTAGCAACGTTAATCCTCCTTCATTCACAGCTCCTACTGAGCCGGGTACATACCGCATCCGCTTCAAGATCGACTGGAACTGCATCCTCCCTGGAGGTTCAAACGACATCCTCTCTGACGGTGGTGGCATCTGGGACGCAACTCTCAATGTCGTAGCAGCAAAGCCTGAGGTTAAGGAAGAGAAGAGTTTCACAGACGCTATCTCTATGGTTGTTGGCGATATGTCAGAGGTTGCAGGTCAGGCTCAGGTTACTATCAAGGAGATGACAGACGAGACAATCAGCATGACACTTGCTATTGTTGGTCAGGAAGGTGCTGAGTACACAGCTTCTGGTTTCACCAAGACGGTTGACACAGAGAAGAACCGCACTACCTACACTGGCAGTCTCAACGTTGACGGCGAAGACTTCGACGTAACCGCTCTTGTTTATACAGAGGGCACAGTAGAGAAGCTCTACATGGTAGCCAAGGGCGCTGAATACAACTACGTTGTCGGTACTAATCCTGACGCTGCTACAGTGGTTTCTGACAAGACATACACAAGCAACCTCCGCATTTACGACGGAGAAGAGCCGGTTGTAGAGGAAACAGAAGCTCAGGTGAACGTCACCAAGTACTCTGACGATACCTACAAGATCACTCTTAAGGACGTATCTCTCCTCAACCAGACATCTGACCTCGTATTCGTAGGTAAGGCAATCGCTGAAGAGACAGATTCTAAGGCGCCGCGCACAATCATGGCTAAGTCGGACGGCGCTACAACAAACGTCTTCGGCGAGCAGATGAACGCTACATTCGAGCTCACAGAGGTTTCTGCTGAAGAGATCAAGATGAACTTCTCTATGGAGAGCCAAAACTTCAGCTATATGGGCGAGTTCAACTACGAGGACGAAGTAGAAGAGCCAGAGGTTTACACAAGCAACCTCCACATCTACGACGCAGCAGCTCCTGAGACAGACCTCTTCAAGGCTGACAAGGCTAACGTAGAGTTCCTGGCTACATCTGACGGCGAGTTCCGTCTCACCCTTAAGAACGTAACCCTCAACGGACAGACAGCCGACCTCGAATTTGCAGGTATGCTTCCTACAACTGAGGCTGGTGGTATGGATCCGCTCGCAGAAGAGGGCGATGCCGAAGCTATTAAGCTTAAGGGCTTCGCTACTGGCGCAACAGCCGAGTTCCTTGGTGGCTCTTCTGCAACAGCCGAGTTCACTATCTCTTATAACGCCGCAGACGAATTCATGATGACATTCACCATGAAGGCTGGCGAGAAGAACTACGGTGGCGAGTTCAACTACGAGGCTAAGACACCTGCTGCAGAACCGTTCTGCAAGGAGAACTACGTAGCTGACGGCAATGGCTTCGAGTGGGAGATTCCGGTAGATTGGGATACTCAGAAGATCGTTATGTCTATCGACCCGTCTACATGTACTGGTTCTTGCGAGCACGTAATCGGTCTCGGTGCGTCTCCGACAACATTCCATGGCAACCTCCAGTTGTATCGCACAAGCGCAGACCAGATGCTTCAGGGCTATTTCGAGAACGATGGTGGCAACCACAACACTGGCAAGTTCGCTGAGACAGCTCCGTTCTTGGTAGAGGTATCGAAGGCTCAGGGCTTCGTTGTAAACGGCGAGGTTAAGATTACAGCAAGCGAAATGAGCGAGCTCTTCACTCTCCCGACCGTTAAGATGGGTACTGGCGAGGGCGCTAACGACAAGTCGCGTGCTACATACAACTACGTTAAGGTAGTTGACAAGGACTGGACGAAGGATCCTGAGACTGGCATCAACGCAACAACAGTTGCTGAGGGCGAGTTCGAGGTATTCTCTGTTGACGGCGTTAAGCTCGCTAAGCTCCAGAAGGGTCTGAACATCGTTCGCTCTGCTGACGGCAAGGTTAAGAAGGTACTCGTTAAGTAATATTTTAGGGGGTGCACTCAGGGGGTGCACTCAGGGGGTGCACTTGTCTCAAGTGCACCAACCGAGCTAACGTTGCACCAACCGAGCTAACGTTGCACCATCCAAGCAAACGTTGCACCAACCAATAAATTCATAAGAGGGCATGGCATTCCGCCATGCCCTCTTTGCGTATATACCATAGCTTAGTTGGTGCAGCTGAGACAGCTGCACCCCCTGATGATAGCTTTGTTGGCTTTGTTGAGGGTGTGTCAAAACTCTCTTATTCTAAAAAAATCACAAAGCCCTGACTTTCAC
>OGWZ01003037.1_pt1 | contig 12036 bp, 10 predicted proteins | sample 1576141 | NCBI WGS metagenome assembly OGWZ01 (sample SAMEA3541512, study PRJEB24748) | human gut metagenome | biome: human gut; feature: human-associated habitat; material: faeces | place: China | collected 2012
AGTTCTCGGAAACCTGCCATAGTGATATGGTAAGGCGCCGGGTTCTTACCCTACTGACAACTTCCGTTGGACCAATTCCGCTTGCCACTATGACAAACCGGGATTGGAGCCATACAGGACAGAACTACTTGAAATCCCTGTTTGCATTGGCGTTCCAGGCATTTCTAATCATGGTGTGCGTGGGAATCTACTCTGTTCTGGTACAGAGTATCGCCACGGACGGAAATATCTCAGGCGCGATATGGGCCTGCATGGGCTACACGGTCCTGCTGTGCTTCGCCCTGTTCAAGACCGGCAGCCTCTCTAAGAGCCTGTTCGGAGCGCATTAAGGAGGCTTGATAAATTGGCGTATGTAACCATTCCAAAGGATTTGACGAAAGTAAAATCCAAAGTGCTGTTCGGCTTGACCCGCCGGCAGCTTATATGTTTCGGAGCGGCGGCACTCATCGGAGTACCGCTTTTCTTTTTGCTCAGACGCACGGCCAGCAACAGCGCCGCTGCGTTCTGCATGATTATCGTCATGCTCCCGTTCTTTCTGCTTGCCATGTATGAGCGGCATGGTCAACCCCTGGAGGTGGTGGCCGGACAGGTCATCCGCTGTATGTTCCTGCGGACGAAGGAACGGCCTTACCAGACAAACAATTTCTACGCAGCCCTGGAGCGGCAGGCCCAGGCGGAAAAGGAGGTGAAAGCCATTGTTCAGAAAGCGAAAGCCAGAGCCGCAGGCACGACAGGCGGCAAAACCCACGGTAAAGCTAACCGCTGCGGAAAAGCGTGAGATCAGCCGTATTCTGGAAACCGCCAGAGGCGACGGCAAGGTACATTCCGCACAGGACACTTTACCGTTCCGCCAGATGTACCCGGACGGCCTGTGCAAGCTGGACGACCACACCTGGTCGAAGTGTATCGAGTTCGAGGATGTGAATTATCAGCTTGCGAAACCTGACGATCAGACGACGATCTTTGAAGCCCTCTGCGATATGTATAACGCCCATGACGCTTCTATCGGGATGCAGCTTTCCCTTGTGAGCCGCCGCATGAACCGGGAGGATTTTGTAAAGCGTATCGAGATCGCGGCGCAGGGAGATCATTTCGACCATATCCGTGAGCTTTACACACAAATGCTCCGCAAGCAGCTTGAACGGGGCAACAACGGTCTTATCAAAACAAAGTACCTGACACTCACCATCGAGGCACGGGACAGCAAAACCGCACGGGCACGATTTTCTCGGATCGTCATGGATGCCCTCAACCATTTCAAGGTCATGGGTGCTCTGGCAAAAGAGCTTGGCGGCAAGGAGTGGCTGGAAATGCTCCACGGCATCCTGCACCCGGATGGGGAACGGTTTGCCTTTGAATGGAGCTGGCTTGCCCCTTCCGGCCTGTCGGTTCAGGATTTTATCGCACCATCTTCCTTCCGCTTCGGTGAAGCACGGAAGTTCACGATGGCGGATAAATTCTGTGCCGTGTCCTTTCTGCAGATCAGCGCACCGGAAATGGATGACCGTATGCTCACTGAACTGCTGGATACGGACAGCGGGCTGCTTGTCAGCCTCCATATCCGCAGCATGGATCAGAACGAGGCGATCAAAACGGTCAAGCGGAAGATCACCGACATTGACAGTATGAAGATCGATGCACAGAAAAAGGCGGTGCGGGAAGGTTTCGATATGGATATCATCCCCACCGACCTTGCCACCTACGCAGGCGAGGCAAAGAATATCCTCCGTGACCTGCAAAGCAGAAATGAGCGAATGTTCCTGATGACCTTCCTGGTGGTGAACTTTGCAGACAGCAAGCAAAAGCTGGAGAATGATCTTCTCCGTGCGGCAAGCGTGGCACAGAAATATAACTGCTCCCTGGTGCGGCTGGACTTTCAGCAGGAGGACGGCTTCGTGTCGGCTCTGCCCCTGGGTGTCAACCGCATTAAGATACAGCGCGGACTTACCACTTCGGCGGTGGCGGTGTTCGTTCCCTTCACCACACAGGAGATTTTCCACGGCGGCGAAGCCCTCTACTACGGGCTCAATGCCACTTCCGGCAATATGATCCTTGCCGACCGCAAAAAGCTGAAAACGCCCAACGGCATGATCTTAGGTACGCCCGGCAGCGGCAAGAGTTTTTCCGCAAAGCGTTCCATCGTGGGTGTGTTCCTGAATACAAAGGACGATATCTTGATCTGCGACCCGGAGGCTGAATATTTTCCGTTGGTGAACCGTCTGGAAGGACAGGTCATCAAAATCTCGCCTACCAGCACGCAGTATGTGAACCCTATGGATATCAACCTCAATTACAGCGAAGATGATAACCCGCTGGCGTTGAAATCTGACTTTATCCTGTCGTTCTGTGAACTGGCGGCAGGCGGCCGGAACGGTCTGGAGCCAGTGGAAAAAACGGTCATTGACCGTGCTGTGCGGATCGTGTACCGCCCCTATATCGCAGACCCCCGCCCGGAGAATATGCCGCTGCTGGAAGATTTGTATGACGAGATCAAACGGCAGCCGGAGCCGGAGGCGCAGCGGATCGCGGCGGCACTGGAACTATATGTGCATGGCAGCCTGAATGTTTTTAACCACCGTACCAACGTGGATATCAACAACCGCATTGTCTGCTTCGATATCAAGGAGCTGGGAAAGCAGCTCAAAAGCCTGGGTATGCTGGTGATCCAGGACCAGGTATGGAACCGTGTTTCCCAAAACCGGGATCAGGGTAAATCCACCTGGTACTTCGTGGACGAGTTCCACCTTCTGCTGCGCGGCGAGGTCGGTACCTGGAGCGTGGAGATTTGGAAACGCTTTCGCAAATGGGGCGGTATCCCCACGGGGATCACGCAGAACATCAAGGACCTGCTTTCCTCCCCGGAAATCGAGAACATCTTTGAAAACAGCGATTTTGTGTACCTTCTGAACCAGGCCAGCGGAGACAGAAAAATCCTCTGTGAGCGTCTGAATATCTCCAACCAGCAGGCGGCACATATCAGCAACGCAGGCCCAGGCGAGGGGCTGATCTTCTTCGGCAACGTGATCCTGCCTTTTGTGGATGACTTCCCGAAGGACAATGAACTTTACAGCATTATGACGACAAAACTTGGTGAAACCGGGAAAGGAGAAAACGAACATGAATGATCCCCGCTATTTGCATACGGAAGAAAAACAGGAGGGTGAAACCTTCTTTGATGTGATGAACCGGCTGATTGCCAGAAGCAAGGCGGTCACGGCGGATATGGAGGCGGTCCTTGCGGAGCTGGAAAGTGAGATCGAACCGTTCCGGGCGCCGAAGGACCATGAGTAAACTGACCCATGTGAGCCTGTTTTCCGGCATTGGCGGTCTGGACCTGGCGGCGGAGGCTGCCGGGTTTGAAACCATTTGCCAGTGCGAGTGGGCGGATTTTCCGCACTCCGTCCTCTCCGCACGATGGCCGGATGTTCCCAGGTTCCGGGATATCACTACTTTCACGAAGGAGGCGTTTTTTGAAAAAACAGGACTTGAAACAGTTACCGTTATCTCAGGCGGCTTTCCCTGTCAGCCCTTCTCCACCGCAGGAAAACGGAAGGGCTTTGCGGATGAACGCTACCTGTGGCCGGAAATGTGCCGCGTTATTACCGAGCTGCGGCCCCGTTGGGTGCTTGGGGAAAATGTTGCTGGCTTCATCAATCTGGGCCTCGACAAAACGATCTTTGACCTGGCAAAAGCGGGATACGCTGTTCTCCCATTCGTATTTCCGGCTTGCGGCGTCGGCGCATGGCATGAGCGCCAGCGAACTTTTATCGTCGCGGCTGATGTTTCCCACACCCCTTGCCTCAGACAACAACACCGCCAGGGATGCGGCAAGCCTGGATGTGTTCCTGTCGGACAATGGGATATTCCGCAAGAGGAACCGAAACGGGGCGATTTGGAGCCTCAGCCTGTCGGCGGCGGTATTCTATCTGACCCCGGTGGCGTCGGACGGTTTCCGCTCGACCTTGAAGCCGTCGGCCTTCGATCCGGCGAAGAAGGACGGGAACCTGTCGGCGCAGATCATCTCCCAGGAACAGCCGGTGTCCGAAACGGCGGCGCTGAACCCGGATTGGGTGGAATGGCTCATGGGTTTCCCGAAAGGATGGACGGACGTATCCTCTGGGCCGCCGAACCGGAAGGAATCCCCCGCATGACCGAGCGCATGGATGACCGGGCGCTGCGGCTGAAAACTTTGGGAAATGCGGTTTGCCCGCCCCAGGCCTATCCCATTTTCCGCTATATCGCCATGATCGAGAATGGCACCTGCAGCGACTTTTGCCCTTATGGAAAGGAAGGTGACTGCCTATGAGGGAACTGAAAGCGACCGATAAGATCACGCAGAAAATGACCCGTGACGGTGCGGTATCGGAAAACCTTGCCACGGGAGAGGTGGAACATATCAGCAGCCGGGAGCCGGAAACGGAACTGTCCGCTTCTTCGGAAGAATCCGCTGGCGCTGCGGCTGATCTTGCCCTGCGTGCGGCGGAACACCATGAGAAGAAAAGCGCACGAAAGGCTGAAAAGGCTGATACCCAGGCGGTGCGGGATGGTTCTGCTGCAAGGCAGCGCCCGTCCTCCCGTCTGCAATTCACCGAGGAAGAACGTGCCGATCCCGCACTTGGGAAATACATTGACCGTTCCGACCGTGCGGCGGATCGGCTGGACGCGGCAAAGGCCGCTATCCCCACAAAGAAAGTTCTTCGCACCGAGCGTATTTTTGACGAGACAGCCGGAAAAGGCAAAACGCAGCTTCACTTTGAAGAAGTGGAGAAACGCCCAAACGGACGCCTGCGGCACAATCCGCTTTCCCGGCCGGTCCATGAGATCGCCCACGCTGCCCATGCGAAGGTGCATGAGGTAGAGCAGGAAAATGTGGGTGTAGAGGCCGGACACAAGGGCGAGGTGCTGACGGAACGCGGGTTTGCCTACGGAAAAGGTAAAGTCCGTGCCGCCATCCATCATCACCGCACAAAGCCCTGGCGTGACGCGGCAAAGGCAGAACAGGCTTCGGTCAAGGCAAACGCCGACTATCTTTACCAAAAGGCGCTGCATGATGATCCTGCATTGGCGGCTTCTAACCCGGTATCCCGCTTTCTGCAGAAACAGCGGATCAAGCGGAACTATGCAAAGGAGCTGCGACAGGCGGAGAAAACCGCAAAGAATACCGCAGCCACGGCGAAAAGTGCGGCGCAGAAAGCAAAGGACGCCTTCAAGGAAACTTTCCTCTACATCAAGCACCATAGCCGGGCGGTGCTGTTGGTGATCGGCATTGGCGCCTGTGTTGCCCTGCTGTTTGACGGGGTATCTTCCTGTTCCATGATGGCAGGCTCTGGCGTGGGCGGTGTATTTACTTCCTCTTATCTCTCCGAGGATGCGGATATGCTGGCTGCGGAGGCGGCCTACTGCGAACTGGAACAGGAACTTCAATATGAGCTGAACCACTATGAGGCTCTGCACCCCGGATATGACGAATACCGTTTTGACCTGGACGAGATCGAGCATGACCCTTATGTGCTGATCTCCATTCTCACGGCGTTCCATGAAGGGGTGTTCACCATCGACGAGGTCCAGGAGGAACTGCAAATGCTCTTTGAAAAGCAGTACATCCTGACGCAGACCGTGGAGGTGGAGGTGCGCTATCGGACGGAGACACGGACAGACAGCGAGGGAAACGACTATGACGTGGAAGTACCGTATAACTACTATATCTGCAAGGTAAAGCTGGAAAACTTCGACCTTTCCCATGTGCCGGTCTACATCATGGACGAGGAAACACTTTCCCTGTATGCGGTCTATATGGCAACGCTGGGGAACCGGGAAGATTTATTCCCAGGCTCCGGCTATGTAGACAAGTACACCAAACCGCCCACCACCTATGATATCCCACCTTCCGCAATGGAAGATGAAACCTTTGCGGCGCTCATTACCGAGGCGGAGAAGTACATTGGCTATCCCTATGTCTGGGGCGGCAGCAATCCAAACACTTCCTTTGATTGCTCTGGCTTCGTGTCCTGGGTGCTGACGCAAAGCGGCGTCTGCAATACGGGCAGGCTGGGAGCCCAGGGACTCTACGACATTTCCACCCCGGTATCCTCTGCCAACGCAAGACCCGGCGACTTGATCTTTTTCGTCGGCACTTACGATACGCCGGGCGTTTCCCATGTGGGTATCTATGTGGGCGGCGGAAAAATGCTGCACTGCGGCGACCCCATCCAGTATGCAGATATCAACACAAGCTACTGGCAATCCCACTTTTACGCTTTCGGGCGACCGCCCTACAACTAAAAAACGATATGGAGGTAATTTGATTTATGGCAACGACACAGAAGATCCGCAATGACATTGCGAAAACCAAAGAAAAGATCGCGGAGCAGCAGAAACGCCTTCGTGCGCTGGAAGCCCAGCTTGCGGAGGAAGAAAATCTGGAAATCGTCCGCATGGTGAAAGCCGTGAAGATGGGCAACAAGGAGCTGACCGCCTTCCTGAAAGCCTATGCCAGCGGTATGATCTCCCTGCCGGAAGGTATGCTGCAGGAGGGCAACACTGAGAATGAGGAAACGGAGGGATACGAGGATGAAGCATAACTTTATGACAAAAATGGTATCGGCTCTTTTGGCGGTGGTGCTCAGCACTGCCGCTTTTTCTGTCACCGCCTTTGCCAGCGGCGGTGAGGAAAGCACGGAGTCCGTGGCTGAACAGGAAACGGCCGGTGATGTCTCTGATCTGCTTTCCGCTCTGGCCGGCAGCCAGGTCACGGTATCCGTCACCGAGGATGGTATCCAGTTCAGTTCCGGCGAAAATGACTCCGGGCAGACCGGCACCGTCACCACGGGCGGCGGCAATCTGAATGTCCGCACGGGTGCGGGAATGGACTACACCGCCTTCACCCAGCTTCCCAACGGAACGACCGTGAAGGTGATCGGCACGGACGGCGACTGGCTGAAGGTCATCCTGCCAGAGAAAATCGGCTATGTCTATTCCGGCTACATGACGGTAAGTGACGGCGAGGCTGGTTCCGGGGAAGGTTCTTTCTCTCTGGACGCGGAAACGCTGGAAAATCTGCTGGGGATGCTGGGCGGCGGTCTGAATGGCGGTGCCGCTTTGACGCCGGACGGGAACCTGTCGCTGATCGACGATATTGGCAGCCCAACCACCAGCGGCAAGCAGTTTATTACAGTAGAAACGAAAAACGGCAATGTGTTCTATCTCATTATCGACCGTGACGACGAGGGCGAGGAAACCGTGCATTTTCTGAACCAGGTAGATGAAGCCGATCTCATGGCGCTCACGGAGGATGGAGAAAAGGCGGAAACGCCTATTGTCTGCACCTGTACGGAGAAGTGCCAGGCCGGAGCGGTCAACACCGCTTGCTCGGTCTGCGTAAAAAACCTCAGTGAATGTGTTGGTACAGAACAGAAAGCTGCGGAGCCCACCGAGCCGGAGAATCCGAAGCCTGAAAAGAAAAGCAATACCGGGGCGATCCTGGCGGTGCTGCTGATCCTTGCAGCCGGAGGCGGCGCAGCGGTCTATTTCCTGGTACTGAAACCGAAGCAGGGAAAGAAAGTTCCCGCTGATCTGGATGATTTCGACCTGGAGGATGAAGAAGAATATCTGACTGAGGACGAGGAAACGGAGGAAAAGAATGAGTAAACTGATTATCGCAGAAAAACCGAGTGTGGCAAAATCTATCGCATCGGCCCTGGGTGCTTCATCCAGGGCCGACGGCTTTTATGAGGGCAGCGGCCTTCTTGTGTCCTGGTGCGTCGGGCACCTGGTATCCCCGATGGATGCTGGTGGCTATGACGAGCGTTTCAAGAAATGGCGCTATGAGGATCTGCCCATTCTGCCGGAACCGTTCCGCTATGTGCTGGCACCAGGCAAAGAGGACGCCTTTGAAAATCTCCGCGCTCTGATGAATCGCTCCGACGTGGATACCATTGTCAATGCCTGTGACGCCGGGCGCGAAGGGGAGCTGATCTTCCGTCTGGTGTATGAAATGGCCGGGTGCAGCAAGCCGGTGGAACGCCTTTGGATTTCTTCGATGGAGGACAGTGCCATCCGGGAGGGCTTTTCCGAACTGCGCCCCGGCTCCGATTATGAAGCCCTGTATCAATCTGCCCTCTGCCGCCAGAAAGCGGATTGGCTGGTAGGGATCAATGCCACCCGCCTTTTCTCCGTCCTTTATCACCGTACCTTGAATGTGGGTCGTGTGCAGACGCCTACGCTGGCAATGCTGGCAGAGCGTGACGCAAAAATCACACTGTTCCACAAAGAGAAATATCATCTGCTGCGCCTGATGCTGGACGGAGCCGAGGCAGTGTCGGAGAAGTTCACCGATTCGGCGGAGGCGGAACAGGCAGCGGCGGCGTGCAAGGGTGCGACCGTCACCTGTACCTCTGTCACAAAGGAGCAGAAGAAGGAACAGCCGCCAAAGCTCTATGACCTTACCACCTTGCAGCGTGAGGCAAACCGCCTGTTCGGATACACGGCGAAGCAGACCCTCGACTACGCCCAGAGCCTCTACGAAAAGAAACTGCTGACCTATCCCCGCACGGACAGCCGATATCTGACTTCCGACATGGCAGAAACGGTCTCCTGTGTGATCCATCTGGCGGCAAAGCTGCCGCCTTTTGATGGCTGCGGCAACTTCTTCCCGCTGGTGGAGGCCATGATCTCCGACAAAGATGTATCCGACCACCATGCTATCATCCCGACTATGGAGATTGAAAAAGCGGATTTGAAATTGCTCCCCGTTGGTGAACGAAACCTTCTGCTGTTGGTCTGCTGCAAGCTACTGTGTGCGTCGGCGGAACCGTATGAGTATGAGGCGGTCACAGCAACTTTTGACTGCGGCGAACACGCCTTCACCGCAAAGGGCAAGCGTATTCTCTCCGAAGGCTGGCGAGAGATCGACCGCATTTTCCGTGCCTTTCTGAAAGAAAAGCCTGCGGATGGGAACGGCGGCACGCTCCCGGACTTCACCGAAGGGCAGACTTTTGACGGTGTGGAGGTTTCCGTCACCGAGCATTTCACACAGCCCCCGAAACCATTCACGGAAGATACCCTCCTGTCGGCCATGGAAAATGCGGGCAAGGACGATATCCCCGACGAAGCCGAGCGAAAAGGCTTGGGAACGCCCGCCACCAGGGCAGCAATCATTGAAAAGCTGGTGGCAGCCGGATTTGTGGAACGCAAGGGCAAGAGCCTGATCCCCACAAAAGCCGGTATCAACCTTGTCACGGTTCTGCCGGAGCCGCTGACCTCTCCCATGCTGACAGCGGAATGGGAACAGAAATTGACGGAGATTGCAAAAGGCAGCACTGACCCGGATACCTTCATGGACGGTATCCGCACGATGGTTCAAGAGATCGTGTCCACCTATTCCTGCATTTCCGAGGATGGCAAAAAGCTGTTTGCCCCGGAGAAGGAAGTGATCGGTACCTGCCCCCGCTGCGGCCAGCCGGTTTATGAGGGCAAGAAGAACTTTGCGTGTTCGGATCGGTCCTGCGGTTTCGTCCTCTGGAAAAATGACCGCTTCTGGACGAGCCGCAAGAAGGAGCTGACAAAGAAGATGGCAACGGACCTTCTGAAAAAGGGACGTACCAATGTCAAGGGAATGTGGTCTGAAAAGAAACAGGCCACTTATGACGCTGCGGTGATCCTGGATGACACAGGTGGCAAATACATCAACTTCAAACTGGAATTTCCGAAAAGAAAGGAAGGTGTCAATGGCAGAAAATAAGACTTTGGAACATTTACCCGAAGTGAGGGCGGCGGTGGCTGCCCTCTCCCCGGAGGACCGGGAGGTGCTGGTGGCGGTGCAGGCCTCGCCCTTCAAGCTGACAGCGCCGGAGCAGTTCAAGGAGTTTGCGGCCAACATCGACTATTTCGTATTTGAGCCCAATATCCACGATCTGAATGATCTGGGGTGGCGGTATCTGGCGCAGCACATGGATATGCTGCTGCCCCCGGAACTTCTGAAAGCGATCGACCCTGTTCCTTTTGGCAAGTACGCCATGCAGGAGGAACAGGGGCATTTTACGGAACACGGATATATTTCTCTCTCCGGCGACGAGTGGAACCACGAACGCCCTGCGGAGCCGGAGAAAAAGCCCTCCATCCGAGAACGGCTGGAACAGGGCAAAAAGGAATGTGCGGAGAAAAACAAGGTGCAGCCCCACAAGGAAAAGTCTGCGCCGGAGCTGTAAGGAGGTGCTGATATGCCATATTACGATCACGACAAGGATTATCCCTTTGCCGCCTTTATCACCAATCTTGGGAAGTACAATGAGGGCGAGCTTGTGGGCGAGTGGGTGAAGTTTCCCACCACCGCCGAGGAATTGAAGGAAGTGTTTAAGCGTATCGGGATCGGCCAGAAGGATGACTTCGGCAATCCCTATGAGGAATGGTTCATCACGGACTATGACTGCTATGTGGACGGCCTCTATGACAAGCTGGGCGAATACGAAAATCTGGACGAGCTGAACTATCTGGCCTCCAAGCTGGATGAAATGGATCAGAGCGACTATGCGAAGTTCCAGGCCGCTATGGAGATCGGTGACTATACCAGCAGCCTGCAGGAAATCATCAACCTCACCGAGAATCTGGATTGTTATGAGATTTACCCCAATATCGAGGATTATGACGATCTGGGGCGTTATTACCTCGAAGAACTGGAGGTTTCAAAAGTTCCCGCCCACCTGCAGAACTATATCGACTATGAAGCCTATGGCCGGGATGTGGCGTTGGAGGAAAACGGCACTTTCACCGATCAGGGCTATGTGTGGGATACCAGAGAAACCTTCCATGAGTATTATGACGGCGAGCGTGGCAGCATCCCCGACGAGTACCGGGTGATGACCTTCCAGGATGATCTTCCCGAAGAAGAAAAATCCGAGTGGGCTATGGATATCGCCTTTGACATGGACGAGTTTTTCCGTCAGAACGATCCGCAGTATGCGGCGGAGCACCCGGAGGCACACGCCGCAAAGGAAGAACTTTACGAAAGCCTGATGGCCGGACGCATTTCCGCTTTGGATGAAAAGCTGGCGGCGTTAGGGCAGACACAGGAGGACTATCTTCCCTCGGAGATCGAAAAATTCAAGGACGCCACGGGCTATGAGGAATTTCTTGATTTTGACCCGGCGGAGGTCAAGGCAGCTTTGGAGGACTCAGAGAAGTCCCATGCGGATGAAATGCTGTCCGCTGCGGAAAGGGCTGCCTCGGAAAAGATGACTGTGCTTGTAGTGGAACCTATGAAGGAACCCTATGTGAAGGAGATCGACCCCGATCTTCATTCCCTGCAGGCGGAGGTCGGCGGAGACATTGGCGCAACTTATCCCTATTCTGACCCGGTAGCGCTGGTTTGCAATGATGAAGGAAAGCTCATCGGGCTTGATCTGAACCGTGGACTGCGGGATGAAAACGGAGAAATTTATGATATTGTAGCAGGAACTTTCCTGGTGGTTGGACTTGGTGAGGAAGATTTTGCGTCTCTGTCCCCGGAACTGATTCAGAAATACACGGAACAGTTCAAAACGCCGGAACGATTTATGCAGATCAATGGCAATATCGTTGTTCTCCCTGTCCCGGCAGAGAAGCAAGACCTCGCTTATCTGCCAGACCGTTTTGAAACTGGCGAGCGTGTGCAGACACCGAGGGGCAGCTTTCAGGTGACGGCTATGAGCCGGGAACAGATGGAGGCGGCCGGTTACGGTGTCCACCATATTTCCGATGATGGAAAGTATCTTATCATGGGAAATGGTACACGGGCCTTTGCCGTGGCAGCGGAGCAGCCGGAGAAGGACAATCCTCTCCGCACCGCTGAAATGACGCTGGAGGATGACTACGGCATGATCGACGGCGTTATCAACAACGGCAGACGCGGCGAAGAATTGGAAAAAACCCAGGAGTATGCAGAGCGGACAACGCCGGAGAAGCCTTCCATCCGTGAGAGGTTGGAGGACGCAAAACGGGAGTGTGCCGAGCACAAGCCCCCGGAGGGCAAGAAGCCCGGCCGTGATGTGCCGGAGCATGACT
>OGWZ01003045.1_pt1 | contig 12010 bp, 10 predicted proteins | sample 1576141 | NCBI WGS metagenome assembly OGWZ01 (sample SAMEA3541512, study PRJEB24748) | human gut metagenome | biome: human gut; feature: human-associated habitat; material: faeces | place: China | collected 2012
AAGAACAGCAGCGTGGCCACGACGAACGAAGCAAGATATTTGGCGCGATACAGGCCGAACGGATGGTCGCCGTCCGTCTTGCGCTTGGAGAAACGTCCACCCACCATCAATACGATTTCGTTGGAGCAGTCGGCGATGGAATGTACCGACTCGGAAAGCATGGCGGACGATCCGGTGAAGAACGCCGCGAGCAGCTTCGCGATGGCGACACCAATGTTCGCACCCAACGCCGCCTTGACGGCCGCGCCCTGATGTTCGGCTTCCCGCACCTCCCCCATGTTGTTCGTGGTCGTACTGTCACCTGCGGGATCGCGCGATTCGCTCATTGCCTTCCATTCTCGAATGTGTAACGGATAACATCATCCATTCAAGCACGAATACTGGCCGAGAAGCCGTGTGCGCCCGTGTTTCGGGACGTGCGTGTAACCTTCACTAGGTATTTGTCGCTTTCCCAAAAAAGGGGTATTCAATGTTATACTCGCATAACGCGCCGTTCCGCGCCGACGTGGTCGGCTCCTATCTCCGCCCGGCCGAGCTCAAGGCCGCGCGTGAGGATTTCGCCGCCGGCAAAATCGATGCCGCAGCGCTCAAGGCGGTCGAGGACAAGGCCATCACCGAACTCGTCGCCAAGCAGAAGGCCGCCGGCCTGCATGTGATCACCGACGGCGAATTCCGCCGCGGCTGGTGGCATTTCGACTTCATGTGGGGCTTCAACGGCGTGGACCATGCCGCCGCAGCCCACCGCGTCGCCTTCCACGACGAGGTGACCCCGGCCGACACCGCCACCGTGACCGGAAGGATCTCCGGCGAGAACCATCCGTTCGTCGAACATTTCAAGTTCGTCAAGCAGTTCGAGGACGAGAACACCGTGGCCCGCCAGACCATGCCCTCCCCCGCGCAGACCCGCTTCGTGCTCACCGGCAACGCGGCCGCCTACCCGTATGACGAGTTCTACAAGAACGACGACGAGCTGACCGCCGACATCGTCGCCGCCTACCGCCAGGTCATCGCCGACCTGTATGCCGCCGGCTGCCGCAACGTGCAGTTCGACGACTGCACCTGGACCCGCCTGTGCGATGCGAGCGTACGCGAACGTCTCGGCTGGAGCGACGAGGACGCGCTACGCCTGCAGCAGGAGAACCTCGACGTCATCAACGCCGTGATCGCCGACCAGCCGGACGACCTGGTCATCAACACCCACGTGTGCCGCGGCAACTTCCACTCCACCTGGCTTTCCTCCGGAGGCTACGCGCCGGTCGCGGCCAAACTGTTCGGCGAGGAGAACGTGGACGCCTACTACCTCGAGTTCGACGACGACCGTTCCGGCGATTTCGCGCCGCTCGCCGAAGTCTCCGGCGACAAGAAGGTCGTGCTCGGCCTGATCACCTCCAAGAAGCCCGACCTTGAGGATCCGGACACCATCAAGGCCCGCATCCAGGAAGCCGCCCAGTACATTCCGCTCGACCGCCTGTGCCTGTCCACCCAGTGCGGCTTCGCCTCCACCCAGGAAGGCAACAAGCTCACCGAAGACCAGCAGTGGGCCAAGATCGCACTCGTCCAATCCATCGCCAAGGACGTGTGGGGCGAGTAAACACAGCACGCCATCCACAATCAGCTATAAGGAAGGGCTATCCGTCTTGTTCGGCGGATAGCCCTTTGTTTGTTTGCCGGCGTTTTTAACGGGCAGGTCAGCCCTTCACAGCCTCATCGATGCAACGAATCGCGTTCAACGTACGCGGATAGCCGATATACGGCATGCACTGCGAGACCACCGCGATTAGAAACGCCTTCTCATTGCCAACGACCATATTCGCCTTGGCATGCGCCGTAAGCTGCGGTTCGCAACCACCCTGCGCGGCCAGGAAACACAACGTGACCATTTCGCGCTCGCGGGTGTCGAGTCCGCCGCGAGTGTAGTAGTCGCCGAAGCAGTTGTCGGCCAGCCACTTGTTGATGTGCCGGGTCTCCTCCGGTCCGGATTGCGCGAATCCGCGCATGTTCTCGCCGAAGATCTCGACCTGCTTGTCCTCTCCGGCCTGCGCGCGGGTCTCCGACGTGGTCGTGCCCTGCGGCTCCAGCGGCAGATGCACGTTCGCGGCTCCAAGGAAAACGTTGAGCTTCTTCAGGAACGGCAGGGTTCTCCCGAATCCGCAGTATGCGGTGGCTTGGTAAATCATCTCCTTGATGGCCACGGACGTCAGTCCTGTCTCGTAGGCGACCGGCAGCATCATTTCGAACGCGTCGAGACCCTGGCAGCCGACCAGAGCCGCGAGGATCGCCAGGGAGCGGGTCTGGTCGTCCAGATCGGGATGGTTCGCGCCCGGCTCGTTCACCACTTCCCCGTAAGCGAAGTCGGAAAACAGCTTGACATATTCCGGATCGGTCTGCGACAGCGTCCTGTCGTTGTTCCAGAACGCGTTCATCTTCCTATGCAGTTCCTCGAACATGGCTTCCTTTCCGTTCGATGTCTTCGCGCCGCATGCCGCGTTCATTCTATCGTCGGAAATGTTGCGTGCGGATAGCGGCCATCGTCGTCTGAATGTTCAGCGTGCGATCGCGCCCTTGCCGGGCTGTTTCTTGACGTTTTCGATGACGTCTTTGTTTTCCTCGAGAATTCGGTTGGCCTCATCCTCGTGTCCTTCGGCGATGGCGCGCCAATAGAGCGATTTGAGCGACACGTACGCCTGCTGGATGCGCAGGGCCTCGGCTTTCGCGGCCAGACGCAGCGATTGCGCGTCGAGTAGTTCGATCTGCCGTCGGGCGCCTTCCGGACCGTCGAAACGGTTCTTCAGGTATTCGCGCATCGATTCAAGCGGCATGCCCGTCGCCGCCAGGCATGCGATGGTGGTCAGCGATTCGATGTCCTTGTCCGAATAGACTCGGTGGCCTGAACTCGGATCGCGGGCGATCGGATCGATGATGCCGATCTGCTCGTAATAACGCAACGTCGATTCGGGCAGTCCGGAAATCATGGACGCCTCACGGATCGAATGCCAGGTGGTCGTCGTATTGCTCATACCCCGCACTCTAAAAACTTAAAGTGCTCGAAGTCCATATTCCGGCGTGTCGTATTGGTCCGACGTCAAACGGCATTGAGCGGGCAATGGAAGAGCCGGTATCCGAAAAGTGGATCTGTCGCACGACTCCATTTACATGTCCTTTTCGGCAATCGTGCGGCTTTTTCGTCCGTCTGTATGGGAACCGACGGACGAAAAAGCCCACGCATGCTCAGGCGGCGGTGATCAGCTCCGAGGAATCCATGTCGAAATCGGCCATCGCGTAGGAGCGGATGGCGGGATCATCATACGTGTTCATGTAGTACGTGTTGGTCTTGGACGAATATCCGCTGGTGAACAGCGTGCGTTCGAACTGGCCGTTGCCCATCTTCGCCATGCCGTCAACCATCTGCACGGAACCAAGGGTGTGGAACAGGCGAGACACGTTGGCCGCCTCGCCTTCCTGCTGTGGATAATGCGTGTTGGCATAAGCCACACGCACGAAACGCGACGGGGAGCTCACATCGCCCGGAATGCCATGCATGCTCACACCCGCGCCCCAAGCGGACAGGGACGCCTTGCCCCACGTGGCCGGCTCGGCCATCTCGTTGCCGACGCACATGTAGTTGCGCAGATTCTCCATATGGAAGCCAAACGTCGGCTGGTTGGTCAGCACGTCTACGTCGTCATGGTGCACATGCATGCCGTCCGCCATCTGTTCGACGACGATGCTGCGCTCGCTGTCGCCGATGATCCAATGCAGCAGCGACTCCTGCTGGCCGGGCACGATCTGGGAGACGAGGGTCACGTTCTTCAACGCCTCCTCGACTTCGTCGACGGAATCGAAATTGCGTGCCACCCACAGCGGGAATTCGAAGGTCGCGACGTTGTCGGTGCCTTCGACCGGCTCATGCACGAACTCCGCGTAGCCGGGGAAATTCAATCCCGCGATGGCCAGACCATGCTCGTTGGCGCAGTCGAAATACATCGGACGGTCGGCCATGACCACGCCCACGCCGATCACCGCGTTCGGCGTGGCTTTGCCGCTCGCGCCGAACACGTTGTCGTAGTGGTAGCCGCGTGGAGTGGCCAGGATGCTTTCGCCGTATGAGAAGCTCCAGTCGAGGTTGCGGCCGAAATACATGTTTCCCTCTTCGTCGGAGAAACGAACGCCAGTGCACATGATGGACTTCCTTCCTTTGTTTGATTGACCCGGTGCATTCATCATACGCATGGACGGCTGGACGAACCACGGCTTCCGCCGACGGATAAACATGAAGGGTGGCCAAAAATGCCAAGAGTCGTTGAAAATGAAAAAAATCCCCTTGTTTCCAAGGGGATTTTTCGAATGGCTCCTGCGACTGGGCTTGAACCAGTGACCGTCCGATTAACAGTCGGATGCTCTGCCAACTGAGCTACGCAGGAATGCGCTGTGCACAAGACATGAATCATACGCGGTAAAACGCAAAATGCAAATCCCGCGCGTGTCTCCCCTGCTGCGGCGGGACTACCGTCACATGCTGATCTTCGTCAACGGCATGGCGGAATCGATTGCGAAATCCGGTTCGGACGGTTTCACGCCGCTCTCCACCAGGTTCACGCCCAGCATGGCCACCATAGCGCCATTATCGGTGCACAGTTTGATTTGCGGGATACGCACTTCGACGCCATGCTTGGCTCCGACCTCCAACAGTTTGGCGCGCAGTTGGGAGTTCGCGGAGAAGCCGCCGCCAACGATCAGGGTCTTCGAACCGTACTGCTCGCAACCGCGCATCGCCTTCCTGGCGAGCACCGTCGCGACGGAATCGGCCAGCGACGCGCACACGTCGTCGATGGGAATCTCATTGCCTTCCGTCTGCTGCTGTTCGATCCAACGCGCCACGGCCGTCTTCACGCCGGAGAAACTGAAATCGTACGGATGCTGCTGCCCCGCCTTGCCTTGTGTAAGGCCCTGAGGCACTTTGATGGCATGTGGGTTGCCCAGCTGCGCGTGACGGTCGATGTGCGGGCCGCCGGGATACGGGAAACCAAGCAGACGCGCCACCTTGTCGAAGCATTCGCCGGCAGCGTCGTCGAGCGTGGTGCCGACCACGTCGATATGCCGCGCCACGTCTTCGACATGCAGCAGCGAAGTGTGCCCGCCCGACACAATCAACGCAAGCGTGTCCTTGGGGAACGGTCCGAACTGCAGCTGCGTCACCGCGATATGTCCGATGACGTGGTTGATGCCGTAGATCGGCTTGTTCGCGGCCCATGCCAACGATTTCGCGCCGGACACGCCGACCGCGAGACAGCCGGCGAGGCCGGGTCCCGCGGATACGGCGATCGCGTCGACGTCGGACAGCGTCATGTTCGCGTCGGCCAGAGCTTTGGAGACGCATGGCACGAACGCTTCGGCGTGCGCGCGAGAGGCGATTTCGGGAATCACGCCGCCGTAGCGGGCGTGCTCGTCCATGGAGGACGCGACCACGTTGGAAATGAGGGTGCGTCCCTGTACCACGGCCGCCGCCGTTTCGTCACAGGTCGATTCGATGCCGAGTACGATTGGTTCGCTCATTGCTGCTCCGTTGTGTGTGTTGCTGAAGTGTGCTCTGTATCCGCTGTTGCGCTGAAGCCGACGACGCGCGGCTCCAAGTCGAGGCTCATGGTGTACGCGTCGATGCCTTCTGGCTGGTAGTAGCGTTTGCGCAATCCCATCCGCGTGAAGCCGAACCTTTCGTACAACGCCAATGCCGGCACGTTGTCGACTCGGACTTCCAGAAGCATGCGTTTGGCGCCCTGCCGACGCGCCGAGACGATCAGTGTTTCGAGAAGCGCCGCCGCTATCCCCTGCCGTTGGTATGGTCTGCCGACGCCGATCGTCATGATCTCCGCGTCGTCGCCGTCGTACCAGTAGCCTGCGTAGCCTCGGACGACGGGATCCGCCGTCTGTACGGCATCGCCTTCAATGTCGAGCAGATACGTGCGTGCCGGAGCGTGGAATTCCTGCCGTACGGACTGTTCGCTCCACGCGCCGCGGCCGAACAGGTCCTTTTCCAATGCGGCGATCTGTCCGACGGCGGTGTCTTCCGGAATCTGGGAATGGTCGACAATCATGGGCGTGCCGTCACTCCGTTCGTTCGGCGCCGGCATGGTTGAGCACATGCTTGAGCGGGTTGGGCACTGACACGTCCGGACGACGCAGATATAACGGTTCGACGGGGGTCGGTTCTGCCAACGCCTGTTCGCTGGTGGTGAAGGCCGCGAATCGCGCCAATCCTTCCGCGCCTTCGTCGAGCAGAGCATGGTCGTCGACTTCGCCGAGGGAGGCAATCGCATTCCACGACTGCGCGTATTTGACCGCACCATGGCCGATGACGTCGACGACGTACGGCTTGCCCGTGTCGGCGAGCTTCGTAAGAACGTCATTGACGCGCATCGTGATGGAATCCGGATAGTCGATGTCCATGTCGATCAACGTTATGGGCGATTGTCCGACGCCGTCCGCAACGGTGCCGCCGTCATACAGCGCGAAATACAGTTGCCGGCGACGCGCGTCGTTGACGGCAAGCGTCAGATGGCGGCGATCGTCCGTAGCTTGAGTATGTGCCAGGCATTGCGGCGCGAGCACGTCCTGTCCGACCAGTTGCGCGCCTGTGGCGAAGGCCAATGCCTTGGCCGCGACGATGCCGGCGCGCAGGCCGGTGAATGGCGCCGGTCCGACGCCGACGACGATGCGGGTGATGTCCGACGCCTGCAGTCCAGCCTGTTCGACGGCTTGCGCGATGTTCACCTGCAGTTTCTCGACATGGGTGCGCGAATCCGTTTCGACGATGGGTTCATGTCCGACCACGCCTACGGTCGAACCATATGAGGTGTCAATCACCAGTGTCTGCATATGCTTGAAAACTCCTTGTGCCAAACTGCCAACCACTGTACAACCGGCGCTGGAAGCCACGGCATGCGGTGCGGTCGGCCACGTCGGATGCGTCTTAGACAGGGTCAGCGTTTTCCCGCGGTGAAATCGAACGAATCCCAGGCAGCGCCCACCGGCACCAACGTCACCGTGCGTGCGCCCGCGCTGGTCAGCTCGCCGTCCGCGGTCACGGCGGGCGCGTCAAGCGGACGGTCGATGTGGATTTCAAGCCGTTCCGGAGCCAATGCGGCGGCCATCTGCTCGCCCCATTCCATCAGGATGACGGTATGCTCGCCCGGATCCTCCAATTCCTCGTCCAAGCCGAGCGATTCCAATTCGTCCAATAGCCGTCCGACCGTGTCCTGTCCGGGCGCGTAGGCGTTGCCGCCGAGCCTGTAGGCGTCGACGTGCACCAGATGCGCCGGCGAACCGTCCGCGAACCGTCCCTCAAGCTCGCGTGCGATGGTGAAGGTCGGCGAGACGATGGGCTCTCCGATGCCAAGTCCCGCGCCGAACCCTTGCGCGAACGTGGTCTTGCCGGCGCCAAGCGGACCGGACAGCAACAGCACGTCGCCTCCACGGGCAAGCTTCGCCAAACGCTCCCCCAACGCCTGCATGTCCTCGCCGGTGGCGGCTGTGATGGTAATGGTGTTGCTCATGCGGCACGTCCTTTGCGGCTGATCAGTTCGATGGACCGTTCCAAAGCATAGACCGGGTCCGAGCCATTGGTTTTGCTTTGCTCGTCGGCCCATGCGAGCATCTGGATGCATGCGCTCATGCCGCTTGACGTCCATCCGGACAGTTGCCGGGTCGCGTTCTTCAACACCCAGGGGTTCGTTTTCGCCTCGGCCGTGGAAATGGTGCCCGCACGCACCGCCGACGCCTTCGCCATCGTCCGCAGCTTCATGGCCAGCGCGCCGATAAGCGCGATCGGAGCGGTGCCCTGTTCCACGGACGATCGCATGGCGATGATCGCGTCCGCCGTACGTCCCGACAACGCGAGGTCGGCGACACGGAAGCCATCCACCTGCGGATTGGAGGTGAGATATTGGTTGACGCGGTCGAGCGTCATGGGATTGTCGTCGAAATCGAAGCATAACTGGCCGACCATGGCCGCAAGCTCGCCGGTCCTATCCCCCAACACGGCCACGAGTTGCTGCGCGGCCATCGGCTCGACGCGGCGTTTGCGCCGTTCGAAGCATTGCATGACGAAGTTGAGTTTGGCCTCGGGCTTCTTCAGGTCGGCGACAGCGTCCTTGTACGCTCCGGCCTTGGTGAGCTGCTCCACCAGACGTTTGCCCTTCACACCGCCCTCATGCTGGCAGATGACGATGCACGCGTCCGCCGGCTCCTTGCACGCCTGTCTGCAGTAAGAGACCATGGCGTCGCCCAGTTTTTCGTCCGCGTTCTGCAGGTTGGTGACGATGACGATGGCGCGATCCGCAAGCAATGATGGGCTTACCGCTTCGTCGAAGGTGTAATGGTCGGCGTTTGCCGCGTCGAGTTCGATGGTTTCCGCGTCGGGATACCGGCGTTGCGCCTCGTGTTTGAGGTCGCGCACCGTCTGGTCGTTCAGGTACGAGTCGCCTCCGTACACGAGGTGGAAGGGCGTGGTGGCTGCGGATGGTTTCGGCATACCATTCAATCTCGCTGTATCGGTGGACAAAACCGGCATGGCCTATTCCTCCCATTGCAGTTCGCGCAATGCCTTCCGAGTACGTTCCATCCACATGCGCAGCCGTTCCACAGGGTTGGCTATCAGACGTTTTCCGGGCAGATCGGGTTCCTGGACCATCATTTGTCCAAACAGCCGGTGCGTCATGATCGCGGCGGCCGCGCAGGCGGCTTCCACCACGCAGACGAGGACCGCTCCCCCGACGCCTCCGGCCCACGGTATCGTGGCCTGGTTGCCGGAACCCAGTTCAAGGGCGGTCAGTTCCATGACCGCGGTGCCCCAGGAGGCCGCACGGGCCAGTTGCAGGCCGAGCCACGGAATCAGCCATGAGACGGCAAGACTGGCCAGGCCGGCCAATGTGGCGAAACCCACGAACGGCGCCACCATCAGATTCGCCGGTATGGAGAACACCGGCAGTTCCGGTTCGATGAGCACCTGGATCGGCAGGGTGAACACTTGCGCCGCTATGGTCATGGACAGAGCCTCGGCCACGAACCGTGGCAGGACCGGTTCCATCCATGCGTTGAGGGTGTCGGCGAACAGCACGATGCCGAGCACCGCGGCGCAGGACAGGGCGAATCCGAAGCTTTGCGACATGTGCGGGCATGCCATCAGCATAGCCAATGTGGTCCAGCTCAACGACGCCATCGCCTGGCCTCGTCTGCCGATGAACAGGCATGCCGCGCCGGACAATCCCATCAAAAGCGCGCGGGATACCGAATCCGACGGAAACACGCATGCCGACAGCATGATGTACGACATGGCGACCAGCAGTGCGGTGAATCGTCGCGGCAGAAGGAAGAACGAGCAGACGGAACGCACCAATGCGGCGGTCACGGCCAGATGGCCGCCGCTGACCGCCATGAGATGCACGATTCCGGACCTTTGGAACGTGTCCTCCACCTGTGCGGCGTATGTGGAATCGATGTCGGTGCCATCGCCTTCGGCCGGCACGTAGTCCTGTCCGAGAACACCCAATGTCAGTCCGGGGACGAGCACTTTCCCTTGGTCGGAAAGACGTGCGGTTTGGACGAAGAACGCCTCCTGCATCATGCCGATGGCGCGCATCGGCAGGTTTGGCGGCCTGACGTGTTCGACTGTCGTGACGTCGGTCAGCCACAACGGCATGGCACCGTATCGCGCTTCGGAGATGCGGCCCGCGATCTTGTAGGTGCCGTCCTGTTTGAGTTTGCCGCATTCAGGCCGGTCCGCGTATATACGCGCTCGTGCCGAACTGGTTTGCCGTACGCCGTCGATGGTGACCGATGTGATGCGCGCGTCGGCACGGCAGTCGTTCGACCGTCTGTCGGAGATGACGGTCGGCGAGGTGGCGCGCGCCGTGACGACGACGGAAGCGTCGCCTTCCGCGGCCGCCCGAGAAGCCGGGTCGCGCCATTGCAGCAAATCATAGGTCAACGCGCTTGCCGCGCAAACCATCGCAGCGATCGCGCAGACCGTGACGCTCGCATGCCAGAGCGTTATCCGTCGTCGAACGGACGCCGGCAATCGTGGGAAGGGCAGTCCCGCCAGGACCGCCAGCGGTATCATGCAGGCGAGAACGGCCGGCAAAGCGCCGCGCATGCCGTCATGCGACATGCAATATGCGAAGCCGGCGTGCGCGGCCAGACTGGCCGCCCAACCGCATATTGCGGCCGGCAGCAGTCTCCAGTCTCGGCTCCCGCGCTCCCTGGTCAGCCAATCGCGTGTGCCCGTCATCTCACGCACACTTGGTCACGGAACTTCGCCAGAGTCTTCGAACCGATGCCCTTGACTTCCAGAAGCTGGTCGACGTTGTCGAACCGTCCTATCTGCGTTCGATAGTCGAGGATGCGCTGCGCGGTGACCGGTCCGACGCCTTTGAGGGTCTGCAATTCGCCTAGGTCTGCGGTGTTGAGGTCAAGCTGGTTCGATTGCTGCGCTCCGTCTTGCCCGTCATGGCTGTCCGGTGTGGACGCGTCCTGCGTCGGCCCGTTTTCTTGCGGTGCCGGCGTTTGTTCCGTTTGCGGGACCTGTTGCGGCTGCTGTTGGGCCTGTGAGCGTATCTGCGACCGCGAATGCTGCAGTTCGCTGTAGTGGATCGTCTGTTGGACGAGCATGGTCAGGCTCGCGCACAGCGCGCACGACAAAGTGAGGATCGCCATGAGCGCGTGGAACGGGCGGAACGCCAATCGTGGCCTGTCGCGTTTCGGCCGCTCCCCCTCGTCGGGTTTGTCCGTCGGCCGGACGCCGGCGAGCTCCGCCAATGTCGGTTTCGCGTCATGCGTCTTCCGCTGCGGCATCGGTCGTGCGGGTTCGTGTGATGCGGACGGTTCGTCCGATTGCGCCTCCATGGCCGTAAGGCTGTTGGGTCGGGACGGTTTTTCGGGCATGCCCAATCCCCGCAGCCGCTTCGTGGCGGCCGGCATGCCAGTGCCGCCGTCCGCCGTGTGGATGGCACGGATGGGGTGAGTGCCGCGAAATGCAAATATGCCCATGCATCCAACATTGGAGGATGCATGGGCATACTGTCCAGCCGAAACGGCTCCTGTGGTCGGAGAACGCGGGTTATCCACATTCCTGGCGTGTCGCCATGGTGCGGAAGAACCCGCGTCCTCTTATGCGGGCCGTCTCGTCAAAAGATCATTCCGCGGGAACGATGGAGACGATCTTCGGAGCCTTGACGATGACCTTGCGTGGCTCCTTGCCGCCCAGTCGGTCGGCGACGGCTTCGAGCGCCATCTTCTCCAGCTCCTTCGGATCGATGTCCGGGGAGACCTCGAGCTTGGCGCGCACCTTGCCCTTGATCTGCACGACCGCGGTGACGGAATCCTGTCCGACGTAACGTTCGTCGGCCTTCGGCCAGTCGGCGTGCGCCAGGGATTCGGTGTGGCCGAGCTTGCTCCACAGTTCCTCGCAGATGTGCGGGGCGATCGGAGAGAGCATCAGGATCAGCGGTTCGACGGCGGCGCGCGGCACGGCGTCGAGGCTGGTCAGATGGTTGTTGAGCACGATGAGCTTGGCGATGGCCGTGTTCGGACGCATGGCCTCCATCTCGACGGTCACGTCGGCGATCGTGTTGTTAAGCAGCTTCAGCGTCTTCGTGTCAAGCTCGCCGTCGGTGACGCGCACCTCGCCGGTGGTCTCGTCGATGACGTTACGCCACAGGCGCTGCAGGAAACGCATGGAGCCGACCACGTTGCGGGTGTTCCATGGACGGGATTCGGCCAGCGGGCCCATGCCCATCTCGTACAGGCGGAAGGTGTCCGCGCCGTAGTTCTCATACATGTCGTCAGGCGTGATGATGTTCTTCAGGCTCTTGCCCATCTTGCCGAACTCGCGGTTGGCATGCTGGCCATTCCATGTGAACGTCGGCTCGCCGTTGGCGTCGGCGGGACCTTCCACCACTTCGGCGGCCGGCACGTACTGGCCGCGGTCGTCGGTGTAGGCGTATGCCTGGATCATGCC
>OGWZ01003053.1_pt1 | contig 11927 bp, 6 predicted proteins | sample 1576141 | NCBI WGS metagenome assembly OGWZ01 (sample SAMEA3541512, study PRJEB24748) | human gut metagenome | biome: human gut; feature: human-associated habitat; material: faeces | place: China | collected 2012
TTGTAGACTGTTTCAATTATTTTGACCATATTCGTTTATATCCTCCTAAAAATAGTATATAATTTCTCGTCTGTTTTGTAAATAAATAGTTGACAGAATATGAAAAATGGAATAAAATGTAAAATAAATATATAAATAGAAATGAAATATTTAATTGGAATTAGAAGGAATGAAAAACACAAAGAACTTTCGAAGTCTTTCTATAAAGAAATATAAAGAAAGATAAGGCAAGATAAGGATAAGAAAGGATAGAGATAAGAATAAGAACAACAAAGTCAAGCAAGAATGCTGCGGTATTCTTGAGAGGGAGGAGCGGATATTGAGATTAGTTACAGTACTTGTTATTTTTGGAATCTTGCTGCTTATTTCAATCGTGGATTTTAAAATTCACATGATTCCAGATCAGTTGAATATGTTATTATTTTTGGCAGGAATATGGAGCAGTTTTGTATTTCAGAAGATTACAATAACAGGAAGAGTATTTGGGATTTTTGTAGTGAGCATTCCATTTTTTATTATTGCCGTACTGTCTTCCGGTGGGCTGGGTGGAGGAGATATTAAACTAATGGCGGCAAGTGGAGTGCTGTTAGGAGTGACAGGGAATGTTTTTGCTGCCTGTTTTGGTCTGTTGTTAGGAGGTTTTTGTGGATTGTTTCTTTTACTCACAAAACGTATTGGGTATAAAGAGTGTTTTGCGTTGGGACCTTTTTTGTGTCTGGGAATTGCGATTGTATTTTTTCAGATAAATTTTTTACAGTGATGCTAAGGTATTAATGATACTGCTGTATAATTTTCTCTGAGTTGTTGATTTAAGTGAAAAGTTGATAGCTGCAAAATACCTTTTGACCCTCCAATATCTTATTGATAAAAATAGACAAATTAAGAGATAAGAAGTCGGTATAATACATTGTTAGTTTCGAGACGAAATTAACATAAAATTGTACTCGAAAAAATACGCTGTCAAGGGGAAATTTTGGCATAAAAAGGCTGTTTTGGACAAGATTTTGTATTTTAGAAGGAACAGTTCCGAATAAGCTTTACATTGCCTCGAAAAAATGATAATATTATGTCGAATTTAAAATAAACCACAACTTTTGACAAGGAGGAATAATCAATGCCTAGAGCAAAACAGTCTATGGATGGAAATACCGCAGCAGCTCACGTAGCATATGCGTATACAGATGTTGCAGCTATCTATCCTATTACACCATCCAGTCCAATGGCAGATTCCGTTGACCAGTGGTCAGCAGCAGGACAGGAGAATATTTTTGGTAACCAGGTAGTTGTTAGTGAGATGCAGTCTGAGGCAGGTGCAGCAGGTACTGTTCATGGTTCTCTTGCAGCTGGTGCTATCACAACAACATTTACAGCATCCCAGGGTCTTCTTCTTATGATCCCTAACATGTATAAGATCGCAGCTGAGCAGCTTCCATGTGTATTTGATGTATCTGCACGTACAGTTGCTACACAGTCCCTGAACATTTTCGGTGACCACAGTGACGTATATGCATGTCGTCAGACAGGATTTGCTATGCTGGCAGAAACAAACCCACAGGAAGTTATGGACTTAAGCCCTGTAGCACATCTTGCTGCAATCGAAGGTAAAGTTCCATTCATTAACTTCTTCGATGGTTTCCGTACATCTCATGAGATTCAGAAGATCGAAAAGTGGGATTATGCAGACTTAAAAGAAATGTGCAACATGGATGCAGTTAAAGCTTTCCGTGAGCATGCTCTTAACCCAGAACATCCAGCAATGCGTGGTTCTCATGAAAATGGTGACGTATTCTTCCAGCACAGAGAAGCTTGTAACTCTGTTTACGAAGCTCTTCCAGCTGTTGTTAAGAAATACATGGGCAAGATTAACGAAAAACTGGGAACTAACTACGATTTATTCAACTACTATGGTGCAGAAGATGCAGACCGCGTAATCATCGCTATGGGATCTATCTGTGACGTAGCAGAAGAAGTAATTGATTACTTAACAGCAAAAGGTGAAAAGGTTGGTTTAATCAAAGTTCGTTTATATCGTCCTTGGGTATCTTCTGCATTATTAGACGTTATTCCTAAGACAGCTAAGAAGATTGCTGTTCTTGACCGTACAAAAGAGCCTGGAGCATTAGGAGATCCTTTATATCTTGATGTTGCTACAACTCTTAGAGAAGCTGGTCTTAACGACATCGTTCTTACAGCTGGCCGTTATGGATTAGGTTCTAAGGATACTCCTCCTTCATCTGTATTTGCTATTTATAAAGAACTTGAAAAAGATGCTCCAAAGAGCCGTTTCACAATCGGTATCGTGGATGATGTTACAAACTTATCCTTACCAGAAGTTAAACCAGCTCCTATCACATCTGCTCCTGGTACAGTAGAGTGTAAGTTCTGGGGTCTTGGTGGAGACGGTACTGTAGGTGCTAACAAGAACTCTACAAAGATTATCGGTGACCACACAGATAAATACATCCAGGCATACTTCCAGTATGACTCCAAGAAGACAGGTGGTATCACAATTTCTCACCTTCGTTTTGGTGACAACCCAATCAGAAGCCCATACTACATTAACCAGGCTGACTTCGTAGCATGTCATAACCCATCTTATGTAGTTAAAGGTTACAAGATGGTTCAGGATGTTAAACCAGGCGGAATCTTCATGATTAACTGCCAGTGGTCTGATGAAGAATTAGATCATCATATGCCTGCAGCAGCTAAGAAGTATATTGCAGACAACAACATTCAGTTATACACAATCAACGCGATCGACAAGGCTATTGAGATTGGTATGGGTAAACGTACTAACACAATCTTACAGTCCGCATTCTTCAAATTAGCGAACATCATGCCTATCGATGAAGCAGTAGAATTCATGAAAGCAGCAGCTAAGAAGTCTTACAGCAAGAAGGGTGATGCTGTTGTAGAGATGAACTACAAAGCAATCGATGCTGGTGTAGACGCTGTTCATAAAGTAGAGGTTCCAGCTTCCTGGTCTAATCCAGCTCCAGATGCTCCTGCTAAAGAACTTGTAGGACGTCCAGAGACAGTTAAGATGGTTAGAGAAATGATGGAACCTATCGGAATCATGGATGGTGACAGCCTGCCAGTATCTACATTCGTAGATAACGCTGACGGACAGTTCGAACTTGGTGCTTCCGCATACGAAAAACGTGGTACTGCTGTATCTGTTCCAGAATGGAATCCAGAAGCTTGTATCCAGTGTAACCAGTGTGCATTTGTATGTTCCCATGCTACAATCCGTCCTTTCTTAGTAAGCGAAGACGAAATTAAGGCAGCTCCTGACAACATGAAAGTTGCAGATACAAAGCCAAAAGCAAGCGAATATAAATTTACAATGAGTGTATCTCCATTAGACTGTATGGGATGTGGTGAGTGTATCACAGTTTGTCCTGCAGCAGCTAAGGGTGCATTAAAAATGGTTCCACAGGAAAGCCAGGCAGCAGAACAGCCAGTATTCGATTACTTAGTTGCAACTGTTGGAAGAAAACCAGGCGCTCCTGCAGATACTACAGTTAAGGGATCTCAGTTCAACCAGCCATTACTTGAGTTCTCAGGATCTTGTGCAGGATGTGCAGAGACATCTTACGCTCGTCTGATCACTCAGTTATTTGGAGAGCAGATGTACATCTCCAACGCAACAGGATGTTCCTCTATCTGGGGTGGTCCTGCAGCAACAGCTCCATATACAGTAAACAAAGATTCCAAACAGGGACCAGCTTGGGCTAACTCCTTATTCGAGGACAACGCAGAGCATGGATTTGGTATGTATCTTGGACAGAAGACTTTACGTAACCAGGCTATCGCTAAATTAGAGAAGATGGCAGCTTCCGATAAAGCAACAGATGAATTTAAGGCAGCTTTTGCTAAATTCATGGAAACAAAAGAAAATACAAAAGAAAATACACCAGATGCTAAGGCATTAATCGCTGAGGTAGAAAAAGCTGCAGCAGCAGGATGTCCGGATGCAGCAGACGTATTAGAGAAGAAACAGTATCTTGCTAAGAAGTCTGTATGGATCTTCGGTGGTGACGGATGGGCTTATGATATCGGTTTCGGTGGATTAGACCACGTATTAGCTTCCGGTGAAAACGTAAATATCATGGTATTCGATACTGAGATGTACTCCAACACAGGTGGACAGGCTTCTAAAGCTTCTAACATCGGTGAGGTTTGTCAGTTCGCAGCTGCTGGTAAAGAAATGAGCAAGAAGAGCCTTGCAGAAATCGCAATGAGCTACGGATACGTATACGTTGCACAGATCGCTCTTGGTGCTAACCCTAACCAGGCAGTTAAATGTCTTGCAGAAGCAGAAGCTTATGACGGACCATCCCTGATCATCGGATACGCTCCATGTGAACTTCATGGTATCGCTAAGGGTGGAATGAACCATTGCCAGGATGAGATGAAGAAAGCCGTTAAGGCTGGTTACTGGAACCTCTTCTCCTTCGACCCAGCTAAGAAAGCAGAAGGAAAGAATCCATTTACATTAACATCTAAAGAAGGCGACGGAACATATCAGGAATTCCTGAATAACGAATCCCGTTATACTCGTCTGATTAAGCCATTCCCAGAAAGAGCTGAAAGACTCTTCAACGAATCTGAGAAGGTTGCTAAAGAACGTTACGAGCACCTGCAGAGACTCGTTGAGCTTTATAAATAATAAAGCCTGAACTGGTCAGTCAGATTAGTCATACAAAAGATAAAACTTTATAAAATACAAAAGAGAAGCCATGTGTCAGCTATGCCGATGCATGGCTTCTTTTCGCATGTTGAAAAAAAGAAGGGAATTGTATTACTAATTCTACGGGAGGCAAAATTTTTATTGGAATTGAAGATAAGACGAATGAAGTTATTGGGATTGGAGAGAAGAATCCCTTTAGATTAGCAGATGATATTTCAAATATGATATTTGACAGCTGCACTCCAATAATTGATCCGGAAATTACAATGATAAGCCATGTTACTGCATTAAATATAAAGACAGTTATTGAAAGTTTTTCAGGGGAAGAAGTCTTTGGGCGAAAAGAAATTAAAGAAAGGCTTGGGTATAAGGACAGCAAGGCGGGGTTCTTGATTGAGAAGATGCAGGAATTTGAGTTGATTAAAGCTGTGAGAGGACAAGGTAAAGGAAAATATTGTTTTGATATTTAATGATGTTAAGGTCAAAAGATATTTTGCCCCTAACTTAATGAATCAAAATCCACTTTATATATCTTTTCTGGGTTGTATGATGGGATGAAATTCCCTTTATAAAGAGAACTTTCTTCACTTAATTTTCTTAAGTTATTTTGTATACAATATTAATAAAATGCAGGATTTATATTTAAAAATTACATTTATAATTGTGTGAATTGTCTTTAAATCTAAAAATAACGATGAATAAAGGGGGAAAATCACAAACGAAATTGTGCTTTTATAAAAACAATACAATCTAAAAAGAAATAAAAATTAAATAAACTAACTACAATAACTCACAAAATAAGAGAAATAATCAGAAAATAATGTATTTAAAAATAAATAATCAAATTATTAGATAATTTACCTTAATGTTTATATTTACAACTCACACAAAATGTTGTAATATGATAGCAACAAAAAGAAATGCAGGAAGTTATCGTAACTACTTCTGAAAATGAATTTGTTACTTTTTTAAATATGTAATTCTCCAGATATTTATAAATACTTTTTCAGAATCATAAGAGGATGAGATTATGAAATCATGAGGATTGATGAAGAGTTTCTGGCAATTACTAATTACAAAAATATAATTTACAACTGATGAATATTTACTATTTTATAGTGATGCAAGAAAGGGTGAGACCATGTATCAGGACAATATGCGACAGGGTCTATATGATCCAAGTCTGGAGCATGATAACTGTGGTATTGGTGCTGTAGTAAACATCAAGGGTCTTAAGAGCCATGAGACAGTATCGAATGCCTTGAAAATTGTTGAAAATCTTGAACATAGAGCCGGCAAGGACGCCGAGGGTAAAACAGGGGACGGAGTAGGTATCTTAGTGCAGATATCCCATAAATTCTTCGAAAAGACCTGTAGTACTCTCGGTTTTTCTATTGGCAAGGAACGTGACTACGGTATTGGTATGTTCTTTATGCCACAAGATGAACTGCAGAGAAATCGTGCAAAGAAAATGTTTGAGATTATTGTTGAGAAGGAAGGGTTAAACTTCCTTGGCTGGAGAGAAGTTCCGATTCAACCGGGCATTCTTGGAAAGAAAGCGGCAGACTGTATGCCATGTATCATGCAGGGGTTTGTAAAGAGACCATTTGATGTTCCAAGAGGACTTGACTTCGACCGTCGTCTTTATATTGTAAGACGAGTATTTGAACAGTCCAGCGATTCTACTTATGTTGTTTCTTTAAGCAGCAGAACGATTGTATATAAAGGTATGTTCTTAGTTGGACAGTTAAGATTATTTTACAATGATCTTCAGGATAAAGATTATGAATCTGCAATTGCATTAGTTCATTCTCGTTTCTCTACCAACACCGTACCAAGTTGGGAAAAAGCACATCCTTATCGATACATTGTTCATAATGGTGAGATTAATACGATTCGTGGTAACGCTGATAAAATGTTAGCGCGTGAAGAAAACATGGAATCTGATTATCTGAAAGATGAAATGATCAAGCTGACACCAGTTGTTGATCCAAATGGTTCCGACTCTGCAAGATTAGATAATACATTAGAGTTCCTTCTGATGAGTGGAATGCCACTTCCGCTGGCAATGATGATTACAATTCCGGAGCCTTGGGAAAATAACGAAGGAATGAGCAGAGAGAAGAGAGACTTCTATCAGTATTATGCAACCATGATGGAGCCTTGGGATGGACCGGCATCCATTCTTTTTACAGATGGAGATATCATGGGAGCAGTACTTGACCGTAATGGTCTTAGACCTTCCCGTTACTATATTACAGACGATGATCAGCTGATTCTTTCTTCTGAAGTAGGTGTCTTAGACTTTGACACAACACATATCGTAAAGAAAGAGAGACTTCATCCGGGCAAGATGCTTCTTGTAGATACTGTAAAAGGTGAGCTGATTGATGATGATATTCTTAAAGATTCTTATGTAAAGAAACAGCCTTATGGTGAATGGTTATCTGATAATCTTGTATTCTTAAAAGACTTAAAGATTCCGAACGTTGCAGTAGAAGAGTACAACTATGAAGAGAGCAACCGACTGATGAAAGCATTTGGTTACTCTTATGAAGAAGTAAAAGATTCTGTTTTACCGATGGCATTAAATGGAAGTGAAGCAATCGGAGCGATGGGTGTTGATACTCCGTTAGCCGTACTTTCTAAAAGACATCATCCATTATTTGATTATTTTAAACAGCTTTTTGCACAGGTAACAAATCCTCCTATTGATGCGATTCGTGAAGAAATCGTTACATCTACATCAATCTATGTTGGTGGAGAGGGTAATGTTTTAGAAGAAAAAGCAGAAAACTGCCATGTACTTAAGATACATAATCCTATTTTAACAAATACAGATTTATTAAAGATCCGTCATGCAAAGGTAAAGAATATTAATGTAAAAGATGTGCCGATTACTTACTACAAAGGAACACCGCTTGATAAGGCAATCAATCATTTATATATCGCAGTAGATCAGGCACATAAAAATGGTGCAAATATTGTTATCCTTACAGATAGAGGCGTGGATGAGAATCATGTGGCCATCCCATCGTTATTAGCAGTATCTGCGGTACATCATCATTTGATCGAGACAAAGAAAAGTACATCTGTAAGCATTATCTTAGAGAGTGGTGAACCAAGAGAAGTACATCATTTCGCAACATTGTTAGGCTACGGTGCATGTGCGATCAATCCATATCTGGCACAGTTCAGTATTAAGAAGCTGATTCAGGATGGCTTATTAAAGAAAGATTATTATGCGGCAGTAAATGATTATAATAACGCTGTTCTTCATGGTATCGTAAAGATTGCATCTAAGATGGGTATTTCCACTCTGCAGTCTTATCAGGGTTCTCAGATTTTTGAGGCAGTTGGTATCAGCAAGAAAGTGATTGATGAATACTTTACGAATACAGTAAGCCGCGTAGAAGGAATTACATTAGAGGATATCGCAGAAAATGTAGATTTCCATCATTCAAAAGCATTTGATATGTTAGGTCTGAAAAACGATCTGAGTCTTGATAGTGAAGGAGATCATAAATATAGAAGCGGTAAAGAAGAACATCTTTATAATCCACTTACGATCCATACATTACAGACAGCAGCATGGACAAATAATTATGACCTGTTCAAACAGTATACTTCCATGATTAATAAAGAAACTTCTCCAGTAAGCCTTCGTGGATTAATGGATTTTAATTATCCATCCAAAGGAGTTCCTATCGAAGAAGTTGAATCTGTAGATTCTATTGTGAAACGATTTAAGACAGGTGCTATGAGTTACGGTTCTATTTCCAAAGAAGCACATGAGACTCTGGCAATTGCGATGAACATGATTCATGGTAAATCAAACACTGGTGAAGGTGGAGAGGATTTAGAACGTCTGACGGTTGGACCGGATGGACTGAATAAATGTTCCGCAATTAAGCAGGTAGCTTCTGGACGTTTTGGTGTAACAAGCCGTTACTTAGTAAGTGCACAGGAAATCCAGATCAAGATGGCACAGGGAGCAAAACCTGGTGAAGGTGGACATTTGCCAGCAGGAAAAGTATATCCTTGGATTGCAAAGACAAGACATTCAACACCTGGTGTAGGACTTATTTCACCACCACCTCATCACGATATTTACAGTATCGAAGATTTAGCACAGTTAATTTATGACTTGAAAAATGCGAACAGGGATGCTCGTATTTCTGTAAAACTGGTATCCGAAGCAGGTGTCGGAACAGTCGCAGCCGGTGTAGCAAAAGCTGGTGCACAGGTAATCCTTATTTCCGGACATGATGGAGGTACAGGTGCAGCACCTCGTAATTCTTCCATTCATAATGCCGGACTTCCTTGGGAGCTTGGACTTGCGGAAACACACCAGACCTTAATTAAAAATGACCTTCGTAATAAAGTAATTATCGAGACAGACGGTAAGCTTATGAGTGGTCGTGACGTAGCAATGGCGGCAGCGCTTGGAGCAGAAGAATTCGGATTTGCAACTGGTCCGCTGATCACAATGGGCTGTGTTATGATGAGAGTTTGTAACTTAGATACCTGTCCAGTAGGTATTGCAACACAGAATCCAGAACTTAGAAAGCGTTTCAAAGGTAAACCGGAATATGTTGTAAACTATATGAAATTCATCGCACAGGAAATGCGTGAATATATGGCTAAGCTTGGTGTCCGTACAGTAGATGAACTGGTAGGACGTACAGATTTGTTAAAGGAACTTCCAGAAGCAAAAGAGTATCACTTAGATTTATCAGCTATTTTGAACAATCCATATATAGATAAGAAACATCCAATCTGCTACAACAAGAAGAATGAATACAACTTCGAATTAGAAAAGACATTAGATGAAAAAGTTCTTCTTACGAAGTTAAAGACAGCACTCGATAAAAAGCAGAAGAGAAGTATTTCTATCGATGTTGGAAATACAGACAGATCCTTTGGTACAATCTTTGGTTCTGAAATTACAAAGAAATACTATGATACATTAGAAGACGATACATTTACTATACAGTGTACAGGCGCCGGCGGACAGAGCTTTGGAGCATTTATTCCAAATGGTCTTACTTTGGAGCTTGTCGGTGACAGTAATGACTATTTTGGTAAGGGATTATCTGGTGGTAAGCTGATTGTTTATCCGCCAAAAGGAATCCGCTTTAAAGCAGAAGAAAATATCATCGTTGGTAACGTAGCACTGTACGGTGCAACAAGCGGTAAAGTTTATATTAATGGTGTCGCAGGTGAACGTTTCTGTGTTCGTAATTCTGGTGCAACCGCAGTTGTAGAAGGTGTTGGCGATCATGGATGTGAGTACATGACAGGTGGTAAGGTTCTGATCATCGGTAAGACAGGAAAGAACTTTGCAGCCGGAATGAGTGGCGGTGTTGCCTATGTTCTTGATGAGGATAATGATCTGTATTTAAGCCTTAACAAAGAAATGGTTTCTTCCGAACCGGTTGTTTCTAAATATGATGTTATGGAAATCAAGGATATGATTACTGCCCATGTGGCATATACAAACTCTGAAAAAGGTAAAGAAATCTTAAATAACTTCAGCAAATATCTGCCGAAGTTTAAGAAAATCATTCCACACGATTACAAGAAGATGCTTCAGAAGATTTCCGAAATGGAAGGAAAAGGTCTTAGCGCAGAACAGGCACAGATTGAAGCATTTTATGAAATTAAAAGAGGATAGGAGGAGAGCGCTGTGGGAAAACCAACTGGATTTTTAGAATATGAACGAAAAGAAAGCGTAGGTGAAGCGCCGTTAAAACGAATCAAACATTTTAACGAATTTCATACTCCCCTGTCCAAAAAAGAACAGGAGAGACAGGGTGCAAGATGTATGAACTGTGGAGTTCCATTTTGCCAGTCCGGAATTTTAATTAAAGGAATGGTTACCGGATGCCCTCTTAACAACCTGATTCCTGAATGGAATGATGCTACTTATACAGGTAACTGGGATGAGGCTTACAATCGCCTGAAAAAAACAAATCCATTCCCTGAATTTACAGGTCGTGTATGTCCACATCCTTGTGAGGTTGGATGTACCTGTAATTTAGGCGGGGATCCGGTTAATATCAAAGAAAAAGAATTAAGTATCATAGAGCGAGCTTATGAAAGTGGTCTCATTAAACCAGAACCACCAGAAGTACGCACAGGAAAAACAGTTGCTATCGTAGGTTCCGGACCATCCGGACTCTGCGTAGCAGAGTACTTAAACCGTCGTGGACATTCTGTAACAGTATATGAGCGTTCTGACCGCGTTGGCGGATTGCTCATGTATGGAATTCCAAATATGAAGCTTGAGAAAACATATATCCAGAGAAAAGTAAAGCTCATGGAAAAAGAAGGCGTTGTATTCAAGACAGGTGTAAATGTCGGCGTAGACATAAAAGCACAGGAATTAAAGAAACAGTATGATGCAGTTGTACTTTGCTGTGGAGCATCTAATCCAAGAGACATCAAAGCTCCAGGCAGAAAAAGCAAAGGAATCTATTTTGCAGTAGATTATTTAAAAGCAGCAACAAAGAGCCTTTTAGATTCCAATTTTGCTGATAAAAAATACATCGATGCTAAAGGTAAAAACGTTATGGTCATCGGTGGTGGTGATACTGGAAATGACTGCGTAGGAACTTCAATCCGTTTAGGATGTAAGAGCCTGATCCAGTTAGAAATGATGCCAAAACTCCCAGATGGACGTCAGGCAGACAACCCATGGCCAGAATGGCCAAAAGTCTGCAAGACAGACTACGGTCAGGAAGAGGCAATCGCTGTATTTGGCAAAGACCCACGAGTATATCAGACAACCGTAAAAGAATTCATTGCCAATGAAAAAGGCGAAGTCTGCAAGGCAAAACTTGTCAAACTCGAAAGTAAATTTGACAAAAAAGCCGGAAGAAACATCATGGCAGAAGTCGCTGGAAGCGAGTACGAAGTACCTGTTGATTTAGTATTAATCGCAGCAGGATTCTTAGGAAGCCAGCCATATGTTACAAAAGCTTTTGGCTTAGATCTCACAGAACGCACGAATGTAAAGACAGAGGCAGGACACTTTAAGACAAACGTAGATAAAGTCTTTACCGCAGGTGATATGCATCGAGGACAGTCACTCGTTGTATGGGCAATTCGCGAAGGTCGTGACTGTGCAAGAGAAGTTGATACCGCCCTGATGGGATATTCCAATTTATAACTACTAATTTGATGGACTAAAGAGACGAAAACCAGAAATTTAATATAGAAGAAAATGTGA